>LULG01000059.1_pt1 | contig 55024 bp, 29 predicted proteins | sample 728211 | NCBI WGS metagenome assembly LULG01 (sample SAMN03860295, study PRJNA289734) | marine metagenome | biome: seawater column; feature: ocean; material: water; isolation source: Red Sea water column Station 169 - depth 200m | place: Saudi Arabia: Red Sea | collected 2011-10-15 | depth 200 m | reverse complement strand
GTCGTTCGAGAGGTAACGTTAATATACATGGAGCTTCAGGAAACTTGGGAGCGTTTAGAGGCATGTTCCAAAGAGGCGGCATGATTCCGAATTTTGCAGGAGCCCAAACTCCAGAAAATGTTGATACACCAAAATTAGAAAAATCTATTCAAAGGCTCGGAAAACATTTACAATCACTAGCTAAGCCCAAAACAACAAAAAATAAAGATAATTCCTTAGCTGCTAATTCCAATCTACTAACAAACAAAAAGGCATTTAAATTTGACAAAAATAATCCCACGTCTGGTTTTAAAAAAGCGCTCGGATTAGTGGGCCCTTTCGAAGGTCTTCCCGGATTTTATAAAGGGGTAAAAAAAGGAATGGAGCAATCTTTCAGTAAAATTGATAACATGGGAGAAACTGAAATGGCTTCAAATTTGCAGCGAAAAAGACGTGGCGGATTTGTTCCTAATTTTGGGTGGTGGGACAGCATAAAGTCCGCTGCCAAAACCGCTTCAAAATTTATAGGTAAACATACTGGTCTCACGGATCCAGAAACAGGAGCACTTTGGGACAGTAAAAAAGGTTTTGGGGCAAACCTCGTAGATAAAGTTGTGGGGCTCGCCAGTTTGCCGGTTACCTCCATCGGCGCCGGCATAGACTTGCTCGGGAAAGCTACCGGTTGGGAAGGGCTTTCGACCGCTGGTGAAAATGTTTCAGGTTTTGGTAAGGGACTCACGAGGGGTTTTGTGGGCGGCATCGGTGAGCTTGTCTTTGGTCTGGCAAATCTTCCGGCGCTTTTTGGGGGTAAAGATTACGGTACCCAATGGAAAAAAAGCCTTGGCTTAGAAAATTTATGGGATCAAGTCTTTGAGGGTGCGGAGTTCGAAGGAAATGCAGGGGAACAGGCGGGCCGGTGGATCGGGTCGATACTTGGCGAAGCTGCAACTTGGGTGGGGCCACAAGCAGTACTGAAAGTAGCAGCTTTGGGCAAGTTACCTAAAATTATTAGCGCTGTATCCGCGGGCGACAAAGCCCTCAGATCCGTAAAGATCACCGAGGGAGCGGCTAAAATTACAACAGTTGGAAAGGCGAGCGAAAAGGGGGTGAAGTTTTGGAATTCTATACAGAAGTCGCAGAAGGCGTGGCAAAGTAATAAATTTATCAAGGCATCGAACTGGCTTGGGTTGGGTTCGATGGGCGCCGCCATGGGCATGGGCCTGCTCGGCATTGGCCCCGGTGGTGAAGGTGAAGAGTTGCTTGAAGAAGAAGTAGGAATGACTACTGATGAGATTATGCAAACTTTAGGTGCGGATGGTTCGGGCGGAATGGGTGGTCCGGGCGGAATGGGTGGTCCGGGCGGAATGGGTGGTCCGGGCGGAATGGGTGGAACGGACGGCGTAGGAACTATTCCTGACGTATCTATCGCAGCGGCACAATGGGCAAATTTAAATTGGGAAAAAATGGCTAGTAAAAAAGCCATCGAAGCGGCGGGAGGTATAGAAACTTTAAATCGTATAGCTAGCGGTGGAGTTAGTGGTCAGAAAATTAACCCTCAAAGAGTGTGGGCGAACGCTATGACAAACAGGGTAGCGGACTGGCGAAGCCGCAGCCAACATGGCTACCAAACAACCCCTAGTGGCCAAGTTATAAAAGTTAAGCGCGGCGGTTTTGTTGGTAAACGACGCGGAGGCTTGATTCCTAATTTCAACGAAGTTGATCCTCTGCTTGGGTATGCACCTGCTGGAGCAGGAAGCGCAGTGGCAGGTGCCCCCGGTCAAGGTTTACAAGCGAAATATCAAAACTTGCTTGGAAAAAATGTTCCGCCGCAAGTTAGAGCACTAGCAATCAAAGGTCTTGCTAAGTGGGTGAATAGCGCGAAAGATGCCCAGACCAGTGCCGCACGTATGGCGGAATACAGACAATACGCTCTTCCTTTGGTACAAAAACACCACGCCATGCAAGGCGCGCAAGACCAAGCCATGTTCCAAGGAATGCAGTCAACAGACGCTCAAGGTAGAGCAGTAGCAAATCAAAAAACTTTGGACAAAGGCATTATGCAAATGCCGGGATTTAGTTTGGCTGGTGGCGACTGGATGCGTACCGGACCTGCAATAGCTCAATGGCTTGGACCGGAAGGTGGAATTGGTTCTACTAAGTTGCAAGGAGGAATTAAAGCTCCAGAGGCCAGCAAAAACTATGCACTGAGAATGAGTCGCATGGCTCAATTAAAGCACTACGCTGAGCGAAATGATCCTCCGGGAATGAAATGGTACAACAATGTCGTGTTGTCTGCGTTTGCTGCGTCAGAACATGACCAAGGACTACGAAAAGACGCTTCTGGACGTTGGATTGAAGGCCAACGAAAAGCTGGTGATCCTCTTGGAGGTTTTAATGCAGAAAAGGGCAAGAACCTTATGGGCCGACACAAAAACTTTGCAAGGTTCATGCAACAACGTGGCGACAAGCAAGGCAAATGGGACCCAAGTAAAGAAGCATGGATTCCTCCGTCTCATGATCTTGCTGGAGGACGAATGGGTCTTATAAATATTGCAAACCCACATGTTTTCTTGAGTCCGTTTGCTATACGGGAGTCGATAAACGCACATCGTGAATCGACCGGTCAGGGGCGCTACGGAGATGACTTTTGGAATGGTGAAGAAGGACGAGCTTTGCAACAGACATGGACAGCAGAACGCCAAGCACTTTTAGAACAATATAGGCAATGGGCACACGCTGGATACAAACAGCGCGGTGGACTTGTAGGATTACAAAGCGGCGGATTTGTTCCAAATTTTGCTGGTGGCGCAGGGGGAAGTTGGGGAAGTTCTCAAGGCACTCAACAGGCCCGAAGACGTAGCATCGAGTTTGTGGATGCCACCGGCGGCCGCACAGGTACAATATCCGATGCGGAGTATGAGGTGAGGAAGAAGCGGGAATCGTTACACGCGCAAAAAAGAAACTTGGCGATGTTTGGAATTGAAGAGCAAAGAGAGCATTTTATGTCGCCCGAAACTTTCCAAGGTTATGAAATTAAAAAACCAACCTCGGGACTTGCAGAGGCGAGGAATTTGAGAACCGGCGATGATGGAAGTAACGCTGCCGCGCTTGAGGCGATGAAGTTAAGAAAGAAGCATGAATCAACCTTTGGTTTAATGGCTGGACAAGAGGGTGTACGAAGACATATCCAGAAAGGATGGGATCGTGTTCAAGAGCTAAAACGAAAAGCTGAAGCTGACCCCAATAATAAAAAAGCACAAGAAGCATACAAGACCGCTCTGAACAAATTTAAAGCAGCGGCGAAAGAACATATGGACAGGCGTGGAGGTCCTGATTCGCCATTGGCAGGTCATATGGAAGTAACATCTTTAGGCAGAAAAGATAACCCATTCAGTTTTCAGGCTGCTGCTGGATATCGAGTTTTTCAAAGGGGCTATGGAGCAAGCGAAGCGGTGCAGGCGCATGAAGGCAAAATTATGGACGCCAAGAAAATTTTGGAAGCGGAAAGAAAAAAGACTATAGAGACTGGAGATAAGGCAACAGCAGAAACCCGAAAGAAGATAAAGTATTTGGATGCCGTTCTTGAATCCAGCGCGCTTGGCGCGGGCCAAGCAATTGGGCTGTCGAATGAAAGAGAGAAATTAAGAAGACAACTAGCGGATCAGGGTGATTTAAAAATGGAGCAATTTTTATTGTTTAGGGACCTAGACGAGAGAGTAAAGAGCGGCAAGATCACCAAAGAAGAAGCTGAAAAAATCAAGAGGAAAACCAGAGATATGCGCGGCCGTCGAAAATATGCAATGAGTAAGGCTGAGAAAGAGGCTGCAGCAAACGTGACCAATCTCCAAAAAGGTAGAAAGGGCGTGGCCGAAGCGGCGGCAAAGGGACAATCTGTTACAAGCATTGTTCAGGCGGGCCCCGGGGGAAGGAAAATAAGCTCTTTAGCAACCGATGAAGGAAATTTTACTTGGAGTCCTTCAAGACAAGCTTGGCTCCACACCAGCGGAAAATACATGGTCGATGGCAAATGGAAGGACGCAGACTGGGTTGATCGAAGAGCCAGTCTGAAATCGTTTCAGGCTAATTTAGCAAAGCGTTCAGGAAAAAAATACGCTGATCTTGCGGCGATGGATCCGATTCCGCCTACTCAGGGATATGCGGGCGGAATAAAGACACCCACAACACCCACAACCGGAGGTAGACCGGCGGGCGCCCTGCCAATGACGTCGTCCTATGGCCCAAGCCAAGCAGCCGCTCCAGCAACCGCTCCGGCACCCGCACCAATACCCGCTGCACCCGCTACGCCTAAGCCTGAAAAACCGGCAACCGCTCCGGCACCCGCTCCGGCACCGCAGTTTGTACCCGCTGCAACTGCTCCACCATCTGCACCAGATCCTCTTGCGAACATGATGCAACCAACTCCGGGTGCAGGCACTTTTGACCCCACAACGCCAGCCCAGCGCGCAGCGCAAGCATATAAAAAATCAAAAGATCCATATACTTTTTTATTAAATAAAGCACTTAAAAACGAAAACGGTATGGCAATGATTCCGGGTAGCACCGATGGAGACACCGCATGGTATGTAACTAGGGGGGGACAAATACAATTAATGAGGATTGCCAAGCAAGACGAGCACGGGCAGTGGCAGGCGCTTGCGCCAGAATCGATACACCCGGTTGCCGCCTCCGATCTGGGAGCCAATGCCGCGGCCCCATTTGTGCAAAAAATGCGTCTTACTCCTGAACAAGCAAAAGCCAGACTATTAGCTGCTGGTATAAGTCCAACTGACCAAATGATAGCTGATTTAACGAGTGAAGACATGGGAGTTCATGTTACTGATAAACACTCTTTAAATGAGTGGATAAGGAGCGGAGGAAATATAAGCAAAGAAGATGCCGAAAAAAAAGCGAGAGCCAATCAAGCAGACGCTGGTCCAACACAAGTAAAAATTCCATATACGCGTGATACGGAATCTGGAATAAGAAAACCGCATGTTACAGAAGGCCAAGGCTATCGCACAACAACCTTTCAACACGATTATGAGCGCGGTCAAACATACACACAAGTTAATCCATCGGGACGGAGAGAAGGTGTAGATATTGCACCCGGAGGAATACCTACTGCTGCAGAAGAACGTAATTTGCCAATTAGTCAAGGAGGCACAACAACCACTATAGGTCAGAACCTTGGACCTATGGAAGAAATGGAAGTGGACGGCCATTCGGCCCATCGTCGTCGTGGTGGAATATTAAGAAGAAGAAGTGGTGGTTTCGTTGTTGGTGGAATAGGCGCTGGAGACAAACCAAACCCAGCAACGGGCATGCCTTATCAATTAGAGCCCGGCTCCTTTGTATTAAATAGAAATGCGGCGTCGGCGGCTGGGTTTGCTAGGGGCGGTGGTATACCCAACTTCACTCCAACATTATTAGAAAAAGGCGAAGTCGTTCTTCCTCCGGGGCACCCAAGCATTGGTGCCGCGATGGCTTTAAATAGCGCGGTTCCCCGTTTCCAAAGCGGAGGAACTGTTCCTAATTTCCAAGGCGGGAATATTGGCGGAATGGTCCAAGCCTTTTCTTCGACTACTGCTAGCGCGCTTGGAAAAGTGGGGCAGTTTCAAAAGTATGCAGCTGATGTAACTTCGCATGGATTCCAAAACCAAATTGGAGAAACCAAACAGAACACCGGTGCAGTTTTTGGAGTACTTCAACAATCAGCACAAACCGCACAAGCAACTAACGCAGCTAGAGGAGGATTAGCTGGTGAAGCTCATCAATTAACCCAAATAGCACAATTACAAGGTATTACAAATATACTTAAGAGAGGGGGCGGCACAAGCAAAACTTTCGGCGGCGGAACGATCAAAGAAGCGTCAGGACTCGCCACAAAGAGAGAGTACCTTGAAGCCTCGGCGGAGGGGGAATACGCCAAAGGGCGGGAAGCGCGTTGGCAGAAACACGGCGTTGATAGTCAGATTGATGCCATTCGGCAAAAATTTGGGGGCGAGCAAGGTATCATGAAAACCGGGGGTGTGGTCGCACAGCGGTACCAGTGGTTGAAGGGGCAGTCGATGCGGCTGGGGCGGGTGGAGCAGGCGGCCTCGGCGGCGGGCGACCAGCGCCACGAGCAACTTAGAGATTTAGATATCAGTCAGGCTGGCGGCGTGGGACCAATGTTGAATAGGATTCTGAGTGCGATAGAGAACATTGGTGGTGGTGGCGGGATACTGCATTGCACCATTGACAGCGGGCGGTTGGTTGCCGAGCAGGGCGGAGGACCGTGGGCTGTGAATGCGATGGTGGGGAATTGGCCGTCCCCGTCGACAAGCTCTTTCTCGCCGTCGGGCGGCACAGGTGGCACACCGGCAGCCGGGGCAGGAGCAACACCCGGCACGGGAGCCGGCGGGGCCACACCGGCAGCCGGGGCAGGAGCAACACCCGGCGCGGGAGCCGGGGATCCTGTTGCGGTGCCTCCGGACGTTGCCACGCCGGGACCCGACACGGCGGGATCGGGCGTGGAACAAGCGCCGGGATACGTGACACCTCAGGTAGCTGCATTTGCCAATAAATTACTGGGTAGTGAGGATTGGAAAGAGGTATTTTATAATAATCCGAGTAAAATAATCACCGTCAACCAACATAAAGATGGCGCTCTCAAAGCTATAGATAAAGGAATATCCCGCGCTGACGAAAAGGAAAACACGAAAGTTCATGATCATCTGCTTGCTGCCAGAGAAATGGTACGAGGGTTACAAAAGGGCGGATTTGTAAAAAGGCAGGTGGGAGGAACTATTCCCAAAATGAATTTTATACAAGACTTGGTTAGCGCTATAGCTGACCAAACGGTTGCTTTACAAAGCACATTTACTTCGCAGACTTCCCGGCTCGTTGCGGAATTAGTTGCTTTAAACGGTCTTCTCGCGCAAGGCAATAGTCAACGCGAAGGCTTGGGGAACGTAATGGGTCAAGAAGGCGGTGGTGTCGGTGGCAGAGGAAACGTGGAGTTCGATGGAGAAATTGACTTAAGATTAGTAGATGGCGGTGCGGGGCAACAGAATCTTGATGCGGTTAGAGCAAGGATTGATGACGTGGTCCAAGCAATTTATAACGCCCTTTCCGTCTCTAATCCAAACGCTGCGGATCATTTTGCATCAACTGCAGTTTTTAGAGATCGGGGGGCGATTTAACATAGAATGAATAAAGGAAAAAGGAAAAAATGGCACTGGATTTTACAAACGCTACTTTATTAGGGTATAACGTCCAAAATGAGTTTTTGGGTGAAAACTATAACCATAGGAAAGTTGTATCTTTAAGTATAGAATGTTTTATTGATGAAGGTAAAAAGGCTGGTAATTTAGATGGAGTTTCAGAAAATTTTCAAAAAATAAGAGAACTAATAGCGGGCGGAGATGACTATTGGGATTCTAACATATCAATAAATGGAAAAAACTTCGGAAGAGGTAGAGTTATTTCTCTTAGTTTCCCTACTTCTAGTGACGCGCAAGAAAACAATATTCGCTTAAGTAAATATACGGCCGAATTAGAAGTTTATAGAGTAGGAGACATCGATCAAATCTCTGATACAACGCCACCAGCAATTCAGATGTTTGCACAATATATACAAAGCTGGACAGAAAACTTAGATCTATCTAAACAAAGCGACGGAAGCATTAACGCTAATCAAACGTGTTCTATAGAGCTTATTTCTGGCGATTATTTGGCAACAAAAGATAATCCCATCAACATAGCTAAATCAATGGCGGCGCTCGGCTTTGGAAATGATCAAAGTCTTGATGATAGTAATTTTTTAATTGACAATTATGATAAAACTATTTTACTTGGCGGAATAGGACAAAATTACACAGAAGAATACGATCTTGTAAACTATTCTTTTAAGTTTAGTAAAAAATGGACATCATTACCGGAAGGAAACGTACCTAATACAGCGAGTAATAATCCGTCGACCTCTGATTATGATTACATGTCTAAAACGAGCAGAAGTATTGAATCTTCCGATGGAGTAATAACTGTTTCTGAAAGAGGAAGCGTAGAAAGTATCGCGGGGGATTGGTTCGACATGACGGGCGGGATGGAGTCCGCTATTAGCTCTTCATACAGTAGATGTCATAGACAATTTTTGGATACAACCTATCAAAGCCAACAAACTACTGCTGGTCATTTCCCTTTAAACACCACTCCAGCCAGCATTTCAAGAGAATACGATAGTGGTGCTGGCGTTGGGTCTTATCGAATTTCATTTAACAACAAAAGCGGTATTAGCGCCCATTGGACTCACGAATATCAACAATCTATATCGCGAGACGCCGCTGGGATATGCAGTATATCAGAAAGAGGATCTCTTAGGAGCGTAGCTACAAAATCGGGCAACTGGGCAGCTACCACTTTTCCTACTTATACCGCGCTGGCTGAAACATCAACTAAAATGACTGATTCGGCGGGACACGCTAAAGAGTTTTACGACAATAGCAAGGCAAGACTAGGAGAAACGGCAGGGACGCTTAATGAAACAAGTTCTAACATAACTTTTCCAAAGTATGGTAAATCTATAAGTTATAACAAAGAATATTCCGACGATCCTAATATTTATCCTGACAGTCATGAATCCATGTTAAAGAGCGCGAGCGTTTCAGTAAGTGACAGCGCGCCAATCCCAATGAGTCAACCTTATATGATTCCTCACCGAGGAGAAAATGGTGAAGTAATCCATCAACCCGGGCAAACAGAGGCAGGAACTAGAGGCATAAATATAGACGGTCAAATTGAAAGACCTTGCGGGTATTCATCTCTAACTGGAAAAAATGATTCAAGCAACGCCTTGATAAACTATTGGACCCCTTTAACCTTTTTAAGAGATAAGGTATTGCTTCCGGAGGCTTACGTCGCTCCCTCTCAATTGATTGGAATACAAGACATGTATATAAAAGATGTAAGTTACTCGATAAGCTCAGAAGGGAGAGTATCTCTTTCGGCAAATTTAGAATATACCGCAGCAAGAATAAATCCTGAAGGAGCATGGACAGACAACAACTCTAACTATAACGTATAATGTCTACTACTAACATATATTACGGAACAGGAGTAAATGCCGGAGGATTTTCGGGCGTTTTGTTCAATAGTTTGGACTGGGCCAGCGGCATGAATTCTGGAGATTATTCTGGCATGCAAAGTTTGGGTGATAAAGCTCTTAAAGACCCATTTAAAACAAGCGGTTCTTTAGTGCAGCAGCCTATTCCTTATGTAAGCGTATCAGAAGAAATGGTGCATGCTGGTAGAAGGAGGGGGCAAAATACTTCTATCTCTTTGGAAGGACAATTAACTGGAAAATCCTTTTCGGATTTAATGTCTTACGAAGAGCAGGTGATGAATAATTTCCATTCTCAATTTCAGCCTTTCCTCGTGGTTGAGGATGGAGAAGTAATTTTTGCTATGGATTACGCTAAAGTTAATTCAATTAATTTTAATTCAAGCAAACACATTGGAATAGTAGACTACTCTATTAATTTATCTTCGAACAATTATTTGCAGGCTGCCGATTCAACCGATAAACTTGTTACTAATATGGAAGACAGTTTTTCGTTTTCTGATAACGGAGACGGAACGGCTACTATGACTCATTCAATTTCTGCCAAGGGTTTACATCAGCCTTCTAGCCCGCGCGTCGTTAATGAACGGAGTGCATTGAAAAATGCTAAAAATTGGGTGGTGAGTAGGAGAGGATGGAATAAGCAGGTCTGGCCGAGTTGGATACAATTTGAATCAACTCCAGTGTTAGTTAGTGAAGATCAATCTGAAGACTCTTTTAACGGTACTTTTTCTCTTTCTGAATCATATATTTATAATACATATAAGGGGAAAAATACTACGCGGGGTGGAGGGGTTTGGTCAGAAATTTCAGACGCCGTAAAAAGAGGAGTACCGGTTACGGCAACGTATAGTTTCGTGCCCGCTGGAGTTCCTGTTGCGGCATCTTGCGTTGAGTCAGCAGTAACGAGTCAAGCAATGTCTTCAACTACAAAAGCCGGATGCATTTCTGCATTTACAAAATTTAAAACAGTTTTTGAAAACGCATTTCCAGAAGCGTACGCGCGAGGATTTAGAATTAATTTTACAAACAACGGAGACGAATCAGCCAACACTATTCCTGTTCAAGGGGGGCTTTGCTATCCTAATCAAAGTCATTATTATTCTTTGGAAGCTGGTAGCGCTGCAGCTACAGCAAAGGTGGGAGATTTTAGGATGTGTCAAATCAGTTCGGAGGATACGCCCGGTGGGCTTGCAGGATGCGCAAGCTTTCCAGATAATCCGGGCGGAGGAGGCTGGTGGGGAGTATCAGGAGCCGGTGGAGGCGACGTTATTTATGGAGAGGGGGCGTGCAACGCTGATGGAAGCGCGGGGCTTCACTCGTGCGAGATTTTGGCTCTTCATGAAATAGGTCATGCGCTCGGCTTCGGGCACGATAGGGATGATTCAGATCTTACTTTAATGAGCTATGCTCACCTAGCGTGGAAAAGCGGGCCATTAAATTTTGATGATAGTTTAAATTTTGCCAGCGATGATTGGTATCCAGACGGAATAGAAAACCACGTACAGCTTTTAAATCAAGTGAGGGGGGTGTATGGAGTCGGAGAACCCATAGATAGACCGGTCATTACTCTAAGCGTTTCTGTCGATGAAAGCGAATCTGATGAATTTTCAACTGTTTCGGCTGTTGTAAATTTAAAAGGTGGACTAAGATGGAGTCAAGACGATTTAAGAGAATATATTAAAAACGATAAACTTTGGCATCCCGGCGTGAAGGGAACGACTGACGGATCCAGTTTAACTTCAGCTGACGCTGCTGGGACGGTTTGGTATAATGCGGACGGAAGTGGGGCAGAATATAAAAGTTTATTTCATATTGTACGGGAAGCTTCTCCCGCTTGGATAGCCCCTCTTCTAAATACCGTGCCCGTATCATATTCTATAGAGGAGCCAAATCCTGACGATGGCGTTTCAACCGCGAGCCGGTCGTCAGAGTTAAACGTTAGCGTTAGCTATGATACTAATAGCATTTTTGGCAACACTGAGGATTCAAATGATAGTAATGCGTACTTTGATTATTCTGTAGATATAAATACCGATAGCCTTTCAAAAATTTCTCAGATTTCTATAGAAGGTAAAATTATTGCTAGGGTTCCTGATTCAACAAATAATGCCCCCGCATTTATAGACTCCGCGAAAGGAAGACTGCAGTCTGCTCAGGCGTTTTTGGATGGTATAACCGATTTAGAATCGTATCTTTATAACAAAGCAAATGGAGTTTATACTAGTGCAATAGGATCGTGTTGGGCGCTTAATCCGGCGGCAGAGTCAATAAGAATAAACAAAAATGTATTCAATGGCGAAATAGATATATCGGCCTCTTTCAACAATAAAGATTGGATAAAATCGGATACCTTTCCTAACGCTTCAATTAAGAATTTAAATTGGAATATTAGCGTACAACCCAGCATACCGCACTTTGAAAGAATCCCTTCTATGAATGTAAATGGGTATCATCTAATCTACGACGTTAATACAATCAAAAGAGAAAATATAGCTATTACATTAAATGCTGAATACAATAAAGATATAGGTTTGAAGGCCGCTAAAAAGGATGTTGTGGCTTATAATTATTCTAATTATTTTTATTTGAACGAAGCAAGCTTGGGCTTCTTAACTGACTCAACAAAAAATATCAACATGATGAAAGAGAGTATAGACCAAGACGAAGTGCAGGGTAAAATAGGCTATAAGGTGTCGTACTCTCAGGAATCGAAATCTTTTAATATACCAAAATCTAAAATCATAATCAAGGGGGACTACGTAAACTAATATGCCGCTATCAAAATCCATGTTAGATACTTACATGCTAAGAAATAACCTTAGCACTGGCTCTTTACTGGCTTGGTACGGCTTTAACGAAGCGTCTGGAAATACTCTTTTTAATGAAGCTCATAAAAATACTAGCTCTGTTTCTGTTTTGTCTGACGGTGGTATAGATCGTAGCACTAATCCGGGATTTATGATTGGGTGGGAGGAAGGCGTATTCAATCACGGGCATCATTTTCAAACCGGCTCTGGATATTTTGGCGGCAAAACAGTAATTAAGGTTGACGCAGATTTTCTGACGGGTAGAGATGGTTTTACCATTATAGCAAACTTAGCAAACTTTGATAACACCAATAATCTTGATAAAGGTAAAACATTATTTTCTACAATGGAAAACGCGAGTGATACTTCGGGTTTTTCTATCGGTATTAACGGGGCAAATCGAGTATACTTTCATTTTGCTGACCTTGCGGGCAATGTAAACAGAAGCCTTTCTTCCAACTATGAAATCAATGATTACTCAGTGTTTTCTATCGCTTGCTCTCCTTATTACACTTACGAAACTTTAACGCCAGTATATCAAGACGGAGAAGAAATTTCGTCAACCTCAATAGATAACCCCGTTAATTCTAAATTTAGCTACGCTTATCATGACGTTGTAAATGTTAATGACAAAGCCAATCCTAATTGGTCCGAAACGACCTGTGAATCTTGCACAAATTTTAAACAGTCTAATACTCTATATATTGGTGATTTTCATACTCCTTCCGATGGCTATACTGGATACAAAGGGTATATCTCTGATGTAGTAATTTTTAAGGGAATGCTTACTCCTTCTCAAAGGCATGACGTAAGCCGAGCATTTTTTACAGACACTATAAGCGGCGCGGCAGGAACCGTTACAACGAAAACTATTCAAGAAAATGTAATTACTGGTTCTGGTATACCTACTACACAAGTAACTGGAACTGGAATAACTGGATATGAAACTATACAAATCCAAGACGAGATACTCACTCGTGATGGATCATATATTACTGGAACTGCCGTGTCGATTTTGTCCGGCGTAACTGGAGAGTTAACTGGAGAAGTGATCGTGTATGCTACTGGTTCTGAAGCCGTGGCTCGAACTTATAACGAGTCAGTTTTTGCGCCGGAGAAAGTACATTATAATTCTTCAGATTATTCTCCTTATTCTAAAAAGGATATTTTATTCTTCGATCCCATTGATTCTAATGATATTTACGAGGTCTATAGTTACACCGGTAAGAGCGACAGAATAAATCGAGCTATTATTCTTGACTACGCCTCATATAATGGTGAGTGGAGAGAAAGCCCCGTGAGCGTTTGTGAGGGGTTTGCTGATGCTATGTGCGGCTCAACTTCTTGGAGTGGTAAGGTCTGCTATCCATGTAATAAATATGTCGGTGATTCGTCTTGCGGAGACTGTTATAAAATAACTGATACTGTAGATGATGGATGCGAGGATAGCGATACTTGCGAAAGTGGATTCAATTCTTCTGGTGATTGTAAAAAATTTGTTTTCGAAGAATGTATAAGGAGGATGGCTGCGCCGATGGGGACTTTCAATCTTAAGCAAACAATCTTGCCCTCTTTCAAGAGTTTTTATCGCGATAAAGACTATGGCCAAGTGATAGACGATAGTTTTATAACTAGGGGCGGCAATCTTTTTATAAATGGGGTCTTGTATAAGGAGGGGCAAACGGCATGCGAGACTAAAAACACAAACTCAACCGAGGGGTATGCAACAGACATTTACCAAGAATGCAAAATAAAATCTGGACAATATAAAATTGAAAAGGGTTTTAGAGGCGTATACAGCGGTCTTCATTCTTTTGATTTAAGATACAGGTATGATTATTATGGTCTTACCGGCGATAGAATATTTGAAGACGATGATTATATATATATTTCTCCTACCGAGGAGCTTGTAATGTTCGATGATACTTTTAAGGATGGTCTTGATGGAGTAGACGGGTCTGGTACATTTTTGACTTATGTTACGGGCGCAAGTAATTTAACCTTCAGTGGTTCAGATTATATAAATAAAGATATATATTTGAACGGAGTTAAACTGGTTTCTGGTTTAAATTATACTGGTAATTCTAGCAATGGAATAGACATAATCAGAAGCACCTTACCGCCCGTCGACGATGCAAAATTAGCCTTTAGTCCAAGACCCATATTCAGTTACAGAATCACTGGTTCTGATGCTGGAAACTATAAAAATGTTGGATTTGATCTACTTTCTGAGCAAATATGGATAAATGGAATAAGGCAAATAGAAGGCGTAAACTATATTAAAACCGCCAAAAACAGTCTTTTGAATTCTAGTATAGTCTTAACTTCTAAGGAGGCAAACATTTATGGAAACTACGAAGACTTTTTTAATGATAATGTACAGAAATTTTAAAGTGTAAAATACACAGGAAAAGGGAAAAATGGCATTTAGGAAACTGGAACAGGTAAGAATAGGGAATAATCCTCCGGGTATGATTTTCGGAGGATATATATATCAATTAAGTATGGAAATAGGTCACAGCGGCCAGCCATCTCGAGTGAGTTGTCAAGTCATAAATGAGAAGGGCAACTACAGTATTAATCCAGACAAAGACCTATCCGCAACAAATTCAATGCCAATATATATTGGTGAAGGCAGTTCGTCGCAGCCCGCGATTATGCCAACTATGTATTTAGTTTCTTATAACCTAAGCCAAAATTCAGGCGGACTAACGCTATCTCTAGAATTTCTTGATAGAACAATATGGTTGAACAAAATATGGCTCGGTTTGTTATTTAGAGGTTATGGACCTCATAATTTGGTTGGCGCGAATAAAACGCGATATGCGATTGATCACCCCATGTCCGTTAAGCTTCCTATTCAGTGCGCTCCTTGTTCTGCTGGCGATTCTAAATTTAGAGGGGTAAACGTTGTCAACGTTCCTTATTTATCTACTCATGGATTTGCAAGTAATGTTGATCAGCAAAAGGGCGGAGCTATTCTTATAGGTACTGAAGAATTTTCAAACAGCCAATGCGACAACAAAAACGTGTCTTATAACTGGCAAGAACTGGCCGCCGTAATGAATGTTAACGGAATATATATTCAACCCGATTCTTTTGGAAACCCCCAGATACATGATCGAGGTAAAGTACACTATCGAAGGCAGCACGCAAATCAACCCTTGACCAAAGTGTTGAACAAATGGACGGAAGAGTTTGGATTTCAATGGGCTTGGAATCCATTTAATAATAAGATTTACGGTAGAGACTTACAAAAAGGCGTGCTCGATTTGACGCCAGTTAGAGAAGCCGTGGAAAGCTTCGGCTATCCTTTTGACGGCGACGGAAATTTAAAAAAGGGACACGGAGTAGTAATTACAGATTACAATCAGGGTTATGATTTAAAAGATACCCACGTGCAAGATCACATATCCTTTTATCAAAAACCAAAAAAAGTTAGAGACACTAGTTATGTAGCCTACAAACGAACAGTTGCAAAAAATATTGGTGTAGAAGACCTAGTGCCCGAAGTTTCCCTCGGTCTCAACAGAACTTATAAAGAGTTTAAAATTTCTTGTGCTTTGTCTAAGTATAGCAAAAGCGCAAGGAAGCTTTACCTTTGGGGTTTGGTTGACTCAAAATTTAATGAAGGCGCACAACAAGCTGTGGGTGGAGAATTAGAACCCTTGGGAATAACGCAGGCATATAAATTTACTACTCAAGAAAAACAAAAATTCGTGGCAACCAGTATGGGCATCGGCCTTATGAACGATAAGGATGACGCTATGCAACTTAATGACGCTGCCGATAGATATGGAGACGACGTAGATCTTTACCTAGCGGTTTATAGTGAAGACTTGGATAAAAGCTGGGAAGACTGGGAGTCTAAGTGGGCGGAGTTTTTTGGTAAGTATTATATGGTTGAAAAAGATGTGACTGATTTTGATTACTGTGACGCGCTTCGTAACAGAAAGGTGGTAGTTACTAATCACCCTCTGAATGCTCAAGAATTTTCTAATACGTCTCTATTAGACATGCCTTTCTCAGATTTAATTAAAAGTTCTCCGTGCCATGCTGTTGGTGACGGGTGTTCGTCTTTGGCTGCCGCAGGAACATTTAAATTAACTTGGATATGTTGGGCGGCTAGCTTGGCCGATGAAGAAGCGGTGTTAAACAGAACAGACGGCGCAACAACCCACAATAATAATAGTTGTTGTGCATATGTTCATGGGGTAATTAATGGAACAAAACTTCTTAGAGGGAGAACTTACATTTTTGACCAAAGCGATCCAAGTTGGTTAGAAAATACGGCCGCAGCTAAAGGCGGATTAACTGAGGGTCAAAGATCGTCAAGCGGCTCCACCCCTTATGCAAAGTGTGGTCCCGCAGTTGAAACCTTTACCAATGACCAAATTTGTATAAGAAAAAGGGGACCTAGATATTTTCTAGTAGACGAAAAAGGAAATATCGTGGATGGTTATGAATATCAAGGAACGCCCGGTGTTGACGGACGAGGAGTTTATACGGTTCCGTCAAAGGCTGAGAAAGGTAAAGAAAACGTAAGGGTCTATCTAAAGCAGGAGGGAGACTACTGGAAAGGCACTGGTTGTGATGTAAAAAAAGGTACTACAGCCAGTGGAGCGCTTGACATGAAAAATCGTTATGTCGAAAGGTTTCTTGACGTGATAGATGACCCCAATAAAGATGCTGGACCAAAAGTGTTTGTTTTTTCTAGGCAGTCTGTGTGGGGGCAAACCGAAGAAGAGGTGAATAATGTTCTTTTAGACAGTTCGAAAGGTGATCCTCTTTCTAAGTGGGTTCCAACAGCTAGAGAAATTAATCAACAAAGTATGCTATTGTATAGAAATCAATTTGAAGATATCTTTGGTGAAGATGTATTTAATCATTATTCTAGTCTAGCGGCCAAGGGTTTGAGACCTTATCTCTTATTTGTTCCTCGAAAAAAAATAATGGACAAGCACTTTTCAATTTCAGGTTCATCACGATATATGGGCGCCGGAATAAATCATAACGAACAGACTTTCTTAAAGCAGGAAGAGGAAGAAAAAAAGGAAAAATGTACTGATGTATGTAACTTAAATTACACTGACATATATTGTAGATGTTTAGAAGGTCTTACCTTTCCAGTCAAGCCAAAAGCCAACGGTCTAGTTAGTAACTCTTGCGGGATTTTTACGGTATCCGTTAAATTTGAGGAGCCCGTAATGGCTGAAGATGGAAAAGTGCTAAGGTCTGTTTATGGAGCACCAATAAAACATAATATTCAGCATAGCAGAGATATAAAATTTCCATCTGAGGAAGACTACTTGGGGTATAATACATATGCCGTTTCTGATTTAAACGTTGTTAAAGCGGTTAATTTATCTTACGGTAATATAACTAACGCCGGGGAAGCTATGAACTTTTCTGTCAATCAAACGGATATAACCGCAGATATAGATAATTTTAACGTTGACCCCCTAGAAAGAGCATCTAACGAAAGTCAAAGTACTCAAGAAGAACAAGGTGCGGGCGCTGGTTTACCCGGTCAGGCTGGACGAGGAGAAATTGTTGGACAAAGCACTCCAATGATTCTTCCTCCTACTGCGGGTCAAATCGGTAATCAAATAAGCACGCTGACTACTCCCCAAGCGTATCATTTTCAACTTTTGGGAGGTGGAAACACTGTGAATAATCAAGCCGCTGGTCAAAAAGTCGAATTTACTCTTGTGGGTTGGGATTGGGACGGTATTCAATCTATTTTTGGGCCGGATCACGGTATGGATGGGTTTAGTATTAGCTACGGGCCTAAGGGTATTCAAACTAAATTTAGTTATAGCACTAAGTTTGCTCGTCCACCTTCTCTTGGGCAAATGTGGCCAGAAATTCACGCTCAGATAAACTTGAATTCTTTTGGGAGGACTTTCTAGTGTTGCTTTCTGGATCAAATTTTAGATCAATTGCGGAGAGAGATTCTCTATCTTGGAAAGCTAATCTCTCTGTTAGCGGGTCTAATACCGGGCGCGCTGTATTTGGATTTTCTGGAGACAGCAAAACCAAATGTTTTACATTGGAAAACGGCAAGATTACCGATCCAGAAAAAAGATTTTTTGCTGGATATTCTATAGATGTCCCAATTGGTGTTTTGTCTGGTAATATCTCTGGCGCTCAATATGATTATTATCACCAAGATGTACCGTATTGTTTAAAAGGCTCTGGAGAAAATTTTAAACCTGAAAATTTTTTCGTTCAAACTACTGGATGCGCTTTAGATACCGAGTTTTGGGTTTGGTCTGACCCTTTTAATTTCGAGTTAAATTATGAAACTGGTTTTTTATTAAGCGGAGATCTTACGGGAACTTTAAGGAGCGTGGGTGCAGATGTTTCTAATAAATTTAAGATTTTTTCTGGGCAGGTTATCTCTCCTTCTGACCTTTTTCAAGTTAAGGGGTTTGAAAGCGGTAATCAAACAGAATCTACTATTACTATAAACACTACCGGTGCAGCAGCTACGACGAGCACGGGGATTAGAAAGTATATAAAATACCCTTTAAGGGTTGCCGTCTATACAAATTTTGGCGTTGTAGATAAAACTTTTGATGTTATGGCTCTGCCAGAAAGCCAAGTTTTAGTTAATTTTTCGTTGGCCGATTTATTCAGCGTTGGTCAAGAATTTAGTGGAGTTGCAGAAAGGTCTGGGGAATACAATTTAGTATACGAGGCTAGTATAGATCAAGGAGGAATACTAACTGGCGCCAGAGATAAACCCCTGTATATTTCCTTACAGTATGACGGAGGCAAAACCGGTACTTATTATCAAGTTTCTGGTATCGAGTTGACTAGCTCTGGCGAAGGTTATACTGATATTCCAGTTGCAAAGTTTCATGGTTACTCTCACGGTAAGGGTTTGTCCAGTGACTACTCTAGCGCTTCGGGAGAAGCTCTTATGTCTTTTTCTATTGCTGGAGCGACAATAACTTACTCTGGTAAAAATTATATCGCAAACTCTGTAATCAATGTTGCGGGTGGAGGTGGAGTGGGAGCCGTTGTTAGTGGTCTTACGGGCGACCCATCAAACCCAGCTACAGCGGGGAAGATAACTGGAGTTAAACTAATTGAAGCAGGAAGTGGGTATGGAAAAATTCCATCTATGACTTTCGTGGGCTCTACAGGAGCAGATGGGGAGCTTGCTTCGGGCACTTTAACTTTGAAAAGTGGTTTTGCGACTGGGGTTAAACTAACGAATAGTGGTCTATATCACATGAATCAGCCTTATTTCTCTGGGTTTTCTGGAGGAAGCCCCACTTCTGGTGCCACAGCGTCAATAACTCTTACTTCTTACGATAAAACTTTTACTGGGGTGTGGGATTTAAAAACGGGATATGGCGTAAATTCTTTAGTAAGCTATAGAGGTAAAAGCCAAGTTTCAGGTCATAGGTTCGATAATAAAATTCCCGTTCAAGAAGAGTTGGGATACTATTGGAAGGATTTGCGAGATGCTTGTTCTATAAATAGCGGAACCGTGCATCTTTCCTATAGCTTTATGAATTCCGGTACGCAGTTTTTTGATACTAGCACATATACCGGTAGTAAAACAGAAACGATAAAAGACCATTATTGGGAAAGCCTTGGGTATACCGCTACGGTTACAACTTCTGAATTTACTGGCGAGGTTGGTGAAGCTTTTCGAGAGTGGAAACAATTATTTGAAACGGTTTTTAATGGCGTTACGGTAGAGTTTAAAAACTTAGGTTTCGAAGGCTCTAGCGCAACGGGTATCTCTTCTCCTTGGCCAGTATATGACGACGACGGTAATCTTGTTACTGGTTCTTATCTTTCTTATTCTAGAGCAGGCATGTCTGGAGAAGCTTATAATATTGGTGATTTTAGAATTGGTATGGGTGATATTGGTGGGTATGGAGGGGTACTTGCTTACGCTTTTCCACCTGCAGATTATACGGGTTTAGGCTCTTCTAGCGAGGTCGGTTGGCATTTAGGAGATATTATTTTTGACAGTAGAGATCCTTGGGTGCTTGACGGCAAAGACAGTGATGAAGAAGCGGGCTTTAGTATTAAATTAGTGGCGACACATGAAATTGGTCACGCTCTGGGGCTCAAACATTCAAATCAGGGGCCGTTGGCTCCCAGTAATAGCGTTAATGATTTATGGCCTAATGAATCATTAATGTCTCCATACGCTGCTCTTAGTCAAAGATTTGTCGGGGACTTCTCTAATGGATTAAAAGGCGCACCTTTAGAAAAAGCAGCAATAAAAAGATTATATAGCACCGGGGATGATGGAGGCTTTTATGATTATTCTAATTTAAATAATATGTATGTTAATTTTGATCCGGTGTATGTTACTGGTAATGATTTTAAGATTGTATTAGATTATAATATATATAAAGACGTACCCGCTGGATTTACCACTGGTACTATAAATGATAGTGAAAGCTTTCCTGCGGAGATAAATTTTTTCACTGGCGTTAGTTCTACTGGCTTATTTAATAAACATATAGACGTATTTGGAATTCCAGTTTTAGGCACTGTAAAAGCCGACAATGGTAAAGTGGCTCACGCTGCTTCTGTTTTAGCTCAATATATAGATAATAATCAAGATGGTATACCTGATAACTCTAGCGTTATTGATTCTTTAACTGGTAATAAATCTGTACTGTTAGTTACGGAAAACGAAGAGGAACATACGTTAACTGGCTCGGTTTTCTACCCCGTTTGGGAAAGCTCTGGTTTTGATCCTTATACAGTATATGGTAGTTCATTTTCTCCTGCTCTTGCAGGAGTAACATATTCGAGCTATCACTTTGATCCAGCTATAGAAACTATATTGCATTTTGTAACGAGCGGAGGATATGCTAAAGTTTATTCTGAAGTGTTTGGATTACAGTCTGGAACTACATTGGCAAATTTTGCAGATGCAGCGCGCGGCGGGCATTTTCAAAGCGTTCCAGCAGACAACACTTATACGAACGGTAAAGCCAACGGCAGATATCCTTCCGGCTCTTGGTTTCATTCTTCAGACACGGGTTGTGACTACGCTTGCCAAGTAAACCAATATTTTTATTGGGGCATTACAACCCTTATGGATGATTTATCTGCTCTCCAAGTGCAAGCTGGCGGCGGCGTAGATTTAGGCGTCCAATCAAATAGGTGCAGTTCAATAACTAGTGAATGGGAGCCTTGTACTACTACAAAAATGCAGTCGACTGATCCGAGCTTATATTATATGTTAACTAGCGGAGTATTTTCTTTTCCGACTATAGCTCCTTCTGGAGATTATTCTGGACCAACAAAAAGTGTTAGGGTAATCGATAGATATCCAGATAACCAAAAGATGAGCGTGTCCTTAAATATTACTGGAGCAAATGATATATCTACATCTTTTTCTTATACCGGAATAGGTGGACCAGAGGTTGCTGTAACTGGTATTCTTACAGGAGTAAATACGGAAAGTGGATTTTATAATATAAACAAAAGAATAAGAGCCTGTCCGCATGATTTTGCCAAAATTTCAAGATTAATAAGATACACAGGAGACTATTAAAAATGCCAAGAAGCGAACAACAACCCGGTCATTCAATTTCCGTCATGATGGAAGTCATAGAGGTTTTTGATGACTATTTAAAATGCGAAGAAAGAACTAATCTTTTCTTTATGAACAAAGACAACATTCGTCAAGATTGCCCCGAATGCGACGAGGGAGAATGGCAAGATGAATACGCAAGCGCGGCAGAATGTAGGAGAGCGAAGGCTGAATGCGTGTCCGAAGGGGTACTTACTGTATACGTGGCAAAACCTTTACATCTTCAAAAAGGTCCTTGGGATGCAAAAACTATAAAATACAACGCTGGACAATCAGACGAATTCACTATAACGTATACATATCAGGGAACAAATACACAGAAAAGAGTTGCAAAATATAGTGCTGAAAACGAGCGTTGTTCTTCTGGTGATCATGTAGAAGTAATATGGCCACCCTACAGAGCGAGAATCGATCCAAGCGGTGAAAACGATAAAAAAGTTGCTGGATATGTTCAAGGTGATATTATTCAGGTAACTAAAATGCTATACGGAAAAGCTGATGTTGGGGTGAGAAGAATTCTTGACGCCGCAGAAGACGAAGAACAGGCTAAAGCTAATCTTGCTCAAGGGCGCGTAGAAGCTCAATACGCTATCGATAATAACGTAGATGGCAGAAAATGGTCTGACGATTGCGGAAAGGGGGGTGGTGGCGGTAGCGTATGGGTCTAATACCCTACATTGAATCAGGTGCAGCACATTCTGCCGCAGGCATGAATGATTTGTATTCTGGTATGGATGAAGTCTTGAATTCTATGACTAATGGAAAATCCTTGTATTTTATGAATGGATTTTCTAGGTATTTGATTCCTGAAACTAATTCTTCAAATCCATATCTAGCTCCTAGCTGGATGACAGAGTCTCATGATGAATATCTATTTGGTTTAACCGAAGGAACCGCGGCTGCACCTTCAACAGACTATACTTCTAGCTCTAAAAGGTATTATTTCTTGGATGGAGCAAAACATTTAGATTCCACTGGTCAGTGCGCTGGGGATGGATGGGAGAGTTTTACTAATCTCGATGGAGCTAAAATTTATTCTGACAAATATGATTGCATGCGTAAAAGGTGTGGCAATTATGCGGACTGCTTCGAAGAGTCTTTAGTGCCCGCTGGTGAATGGGGCTGGTTTTATAAATTGATAGGACAATACGGTTGGGGTGGGGTTTCTGATATAGGCGTTATGCCGATGGGCGGAGACATGTCGGCGTTTGGTGGATATAAACTTGATTATGAAAAATATATCGAGCCACGAATGAGAAAATGGGAACAAAGTTTTTTGCCAATTGATGTATCGGTAAAACAGCAATTAGTGCTAGGTACGGAAACTAGTTTATTGCAGGATAGTTTTTCTTCTACTTGTGCGGACTGCAAAGACAACAAGTGGATGGATTACGAAGATACGGTGAGCGACAAAGCGGGTAATGTTATTTCAAGATCTAGAACGTATGAAAGCTATCTCCACTGCCATTCTAAAAAATGTAAAGATACTTTCGAGGGGGTAACGTCAACTTACGATAGCAAAAACTCTGAATGGGAGCAAACGTCCCCCATGGTTGATCCTTCTGGATCTGCTTGGGATTGGAACTTTCAACAAATGCTCTCTTGTAAACCGTTCGGAGAACCCTGTTTGTGTCCGAAGCTAGGCGATGATGGAACTTATTGTTTTAACCTTCAACATTCTTTGGGGGTGCCCACCATAGATGCAAGCGTTACTGTTTACGAGTTAATTAAAGGCAGACCTGCGGAAACCGAGCAAAACGTATCAGGGTTCTTGGGGCAAAAATGGCAGCTATGGTGATAGCAGCAGCGGCGGAGACAGCAGCAGCGGCGGAGACAGCAGCAGCAGCGGTGGTAGTGGCGGCGGCGGTAGTGGTGGAGGAAGCACCGGTGGAGGTGGAAGTGGAGAAAATTGTAACTGTAACACTAGCATAGATGATTCAGAAGCGTGTGCTCAAGATCCCGCAAATTGTACAAAATCTATAAAAGATGAAATTAATTATAGTGTTTGGAGTGCCATTTTAAAATTTGGGGCCGACGGAGAAAGTACATCAATAAACAAAGGCGACTCTGCAAACTTTTCCTCCGAAAAAGATAAGCTGGCGTGTTATAAATATTATTGTGATAAGGCAGAAACGGAAAATCTTGGTTCGACTTCTCCTGAGGCGGCGTGTTGTAATTTGGTGCCAGATGTAAACACAGAAACTAAATCGATAGACGTAACAGAAGTCATATACGATTTGCAAAATGCTAGGCTTATATCTTACGGAACCTCGTGTCAACAAAAAGATTCTCACTATCTACACCCTTACGAGACTGGTAAACTTTTTGGATTTACGGGGACAGCGCCTTCAGATAGTCGTTGGGCAAGACACAAATCTGGGGATTATGCTCATGGATACGAAGGTCAAATTTATACTGACGAAATTAGATACGAACATCCGGGTTGGTGTTGGGAATCAGCGGATAAAGCGAGCTCTAAATGGAAGCGTGGGTCTTATAATTACGACGGTAGTTGTGCGCGTGAAAGTGGGGTTGCTGGTAGACTTCTTGAGGACGCTGAGTTGTCAAACTACAACCTTACTTTTAATTGTGGCGTAAAAAATGACGCTAAGGCTCTTTGCGGGATACCCGAACATCTTCCTAATCTTGAGAATAGGTGGGTTCAAGCCGAATTAGTTTTTGATGGTAAAAAATCAAAATATGAAAAATTTAAATTTTCAAATAAATATAATAAATATAAATTCTTCAGAATACATAATTTGAATAATTATGATATGGAATTGGAATTTGAAGCAGAAACAGATTTTCCAGAAGGAGCAAATAGCACGGCTAGGGGAATATGGCAGGCAGGAGAAACTAAATATGTCGTTGGTGAATGCGGGGCTGGGCCCGGGCATAAAATAACTATTCCTAAAAACGAATCAAAATGCGTAAGAAGAGATTGGGGGGTATATACCGATGGATTTTCTCATTTTCAGAAATTTTTAAAAGGCGACTCTCTATATCAATTAGAGTTATCCGAAGCTAGAGACTCGATTAGAGGCGCTTATCCCAAGTATTACGATTACTACGACAAAACGTGGAGAATTTTTCAAGACGCTTTTAGTAATAACGTCGTAAATCCGTTTGTAATTGACGACTACATTAAAAAATTTCAAACTAGATTTGACATAGATCCTACTCCCCCAAGAGTTTGGGATTCTTCGGGGCTCTATATGTCCGCGCAGTATAAAAAAACCACGCCAAGCGAGCACGCTTCCAATACGCCTTTCCCGGGAACGAGGAGCCATCATTTACAACTCTTCTTCTTACAGCTTGATGAAAGCGCCGCATCATACAAACTTCTACAAGAGCGACGTTGGATTAAATAACACGGGCTCTATTTTGGCTGATTTTTTATATCACACCGGATGGATACTTCAAGTTTATCAACTAAGGAGTGGAGATTTTAAAAATCGCCCCGGGTGCCCATCATGCGTGGAAAAAAGACTTATTCCTTACAGGGGAGCAAAACATGTTCATGATTTTATAAACGACATGAACGTTAATGTTTTACCTATTAATGCGACGGGGCAAGTAGTAGGAGTAGCTTCAACTAATAAGTGGGCCAATGACGTTTTAACTTCTGATCATGGAATATCTGGATTTACGGCGGCGGCTCCTCAGATGTTTGATTGGGTGGGTCACTACATTGGTGAATCGCAAACTAGAAACTGGACCGCTGTACCGAGTTACTCTTCACAAGAGTCGATTAGTCAGGGTAAGGATCCGTTGTCTGAATACGGTTTTGACTCGACTCTTTCTGGGCCAAAACATTTAAGGTACGTTAGACACCATGCGTATTCTCCAAATTCTGGAGTATTTATTGATGGCTTAAAAGATTTGGGTTTTTGGGGAGGTTTAAAAGATAGAGAAAAGTGGGCGGTAGATAATGAAAGTCAAATACATGGGATCGGTTGTAAGTTCATGAAGGATATCATGACGGCAGATCATGATAAAAAAATAGCTAAAAGCAAAACGCAAACACAAGCAGTTGATCAGTCAAATAATCCTATAGCGCCATTTTTATACACGGGTACAGTAACTTGTGGCAATAGTGATGTAGATGCTCAAAATTTAGGATTTGAAACGCTTTCTAAATGTAATAGCTCTTTTAGTGATAACATAACTACTGCTCCTGAAATTTTAGTCAAGGCTGACGATGATAATGCAGCCGTGGAAAAAGCTATCGATGAATGTAAAAAATGGAATGCTATGAGATTCGGGGCAGGAGTAAAGCAGATAAATAGCAAAAACTGTGAAAACGCAAACATCAAAGATATACAAAAAATTACAATTGCCCCTTCCAACAGAGCTATGCCGGGGTGGGATGGGGGTGACGTTTATGATACGCCAGATAATCCTGATCCTTACGCGTGGGCAATTCATCAAATGCCAATAAGTACAAATGTTTTGGGTGGAAATGACGCCTTTGCTCTAAAGGGGCAACTTTATCCAGTTCCGAGAATTGGCGAGATTTGCCAAGGCATTGGATGTGCGGAAGAAGAAGGAGAAGCGGTATCTAAGCTTGAGGCTGGCGGCGGGGCTACGCCTAGATTAAATTCTAAAATAGATTTTATAAATAATCATACTATTAAATTCGGTGCGTATTTTTATTCTAAGATTCCGAAGCCCTACGGATTTAAAGATATGATGCTCGAAACTCAGGGTTATAGGAGAAATGCTCAGGGGTGGGGAAGTGCTAAACGCTGTTATCCTCTTGCGGCTTATCATGGCGGAAATAAGGACTGGCTTGATACTAATATGGGATACGGATACGAAGACTGCTTTATGTCTACTGTATCTCAGCCTATTATAATGGCCGATACAAATCATCGACCAGACCAAGTAGCTATGGCAGATTGCCCCAGTTGGACAAACGCCAGTATTATTGGAGCAGAAAATCCCGGGCGAAATAGCGTACTTAAGACTAACGCCAAGATAGGAAAGAACTATTTGGGTTGTTATAACAATAAAGGCGAAAGGACTTGTTCGGACGACGACATTAAAGACGTTGGTAAGGTAGAATTACTTACCCTTCCTTATAAATCGATAGATAAAAAATATAGACCCCTACACGGCACGGTCCTCGGCGCAGACGCCATTCAAACGCTTTTAGATAAACGTTCTGTAGACTTCAGAACAGACAAATGGCCGAAAGGTGGAAGAGAAGGCGTTTATGCAGACCTTACTGGTTGGGTTGCTAATGATGATGCAGAGCTTATGGGATTTAAAAACCAAGAAGCGACATTCCGCTATGCAGAAACTGTAGATGAATTATCTACCGCTGCAGAAAACAGAAATCTACATACTCCTCATAGTTACAAGTATAGTTACTGGTGGGCTAGCCCCAGAAACCACATTATAATTGGTGATAAAGCAGACGAAGGTATATATTATGCCGGTGGCGGAGGAAGATTTGGTAAAGTTGGGTGGGACTGCGCTTTGCATACAGACATGCTAGATAAAGATTATCTAAAATGTGGATTGATAGCTAATCAACGAGACGACGAAGAATACTATGGCGGACATTGTTTGTGCGGATCAACGAAGTGCGTACCAGAAGCGGATGGAACTAATTATTTCCCTGATAAAACTTCTTGCCAAAACGCAGGTAATACTTGGTCACAAGTCGATGAAGGCAAGCCTTGGCGATGGAAAGAAGAAGCTGGTGCAATTGGTATGGTAGTCACTGGTCATATGCACGGAGTCGTGCCTGTTGCAAGATCTCACGTTATACCAATTGGAGTTGGTTATGTTCCAGATCCCCCAATAACAGACTTTGTCCCTAATAGAGAAATGCCCTTGCATTATAATCATGATTATTCGCAGCAGGGCGGAACTAGGTGGGCTACGAGATGCCCGTCTTGCGATGATGGATGTTGGAGAAGCTGGTTGTGCTCAAGAGCGGACGAAGCTGGTGGAACATGGCCAAGCGAACTCGCGTGTCGGCGTGCAGCTTATAAATGGGCAAGTCAAGGCACCAACGATAAAGCAGAAATAGTGTGTACTACTGATGTTCTTGATGAAAATGATAATGTTGTATCCTTCGAGAAAAGTAAAGGGTGGTCATCTTTTGGGTATGTGACTTCCGGTGGAGACAAAGCAAAAAGTGAATGGCATGCTAGAAAAGATATGTTCAATTTGACTCTTCAAGATCTTCATTTGGGTATGAGGCAGTTTTGTAGATACGATGGAACTCCCGACGGAGGCGGACAATGGACCGGGTATAATTTAGACGGAAGAACAGACCCCACGAACCAAAACTGGAACTTCTACCCTTATGGTCTATATGACGACTCAATGCCAGTTAAAAAGGATTGGGATTCATCATATAAAAAATGTTGTACTGATCATTGTAGCGAATTATGGATGTGGACCATGGACGGAACTTATGGCGGGCCTAGTTGGCCGCAGGTTGGCTGTGATCAAGATCAAATCAATAACGGGGCGGGATATGGACAACCCGGAGCGAGGCAAGACGGCTCTGTCGTTCCTGCTTGCGGATATACATCTGAGTGGGAATGCCGCAAAGAAGAAGCAAAAAAACGCGATAATGGCTGCGGATACGACGCGGATATACTATGGAACGATGGGGCTATTGCTGGTGGAGTTATTAAGGGGCTTGGTTTTCCTCATACGGGATGGACTTCGGGAGAGAACGTGCAATATTGTAAAGATAGAGCTAATGAAGAAACTAGTATAAATTATAAAACAATTACTGCTCCAAGTCCTCCGGGAATGTTAGAAACTATAGATAGTTTTAATTCTAATACCGCTTACGTAGACTTAAACGCTTCATTGGATCAATGGGAAATGGGTGGATATGGTAATACAAGATTTTTAGATAGGTTGGGGCTGGTGTTTTTGCAAAATGAAGATGTGGTGTATGACCCATTCGATTTTAACTGGGTAAAGCCATTCTACGGAGAAAATGCAAAATTCTCATACGGTTGGCAAAAAAATATAAATTTAAGATACAAATTTGAACAAGGTTTTCAAGCTTGGGGATCAGATGTTAAAGGAATGACGCGGCCTATGCCCACGCGAGAAGTAAGCTTTTCTTGGTCAAAGGCTAAAGGGCCGGGATACATAGGCGGTGCATTAAGTCACAACAAAACATCTCCAGTGCTTTATCATAGGAGGGCGGACGTCTTATCTCCCGCACACTACGCTCAAGGAGGATGGCCATCTACCCCGATTAGAGTAGGTCAACTTAGTTTCCCTGAGAGTAATAAAAATTTAAGAAATATACACGAGGGTATGAATACTGCGGCTAGCGTGGGAGCCAACCGTTTCCAGTTCTATGATCTTTCTGATCCTTCTTCGTTTAGTAATCCTAACGACGTAAGCATGAAATACTTTTTTAATACGAATAGGCAAAAAGAAGCTTTCGCTTATAGACAGCCTGTTTGTAGTAGTTCTTATCTTACGGGCGATTTGAGTGTAGGACCATTTCATACTTTATATCATCCCACAGGAGTAATGTGGACTCATCCTGATATTTATTTAAAAGAAGCAAGGTTACAGCACGTCTTATCTACAGCTAAACCTAGTACAGCAATTGATGGAACAAAAGAAATAATAGGATACCATAGAGAATATTCTCCAGTTGATTCGAGATATAGAATGGGTAGACAAATAAAAGAAGCTGGGTGTGGCGTTAGAGCAGTTAACCGCTGGGCTGACTGGATCGATATAGAAGGGCCGTCTCTGATTACTTGGGACAAACATTTGCATAGCTATGGACCTCCAAGAAGAGCGTACGAAATTACTGGAGCAGTTTTACCTACAGATGAAAGGGGTAATTCTTTAGCTGTAGGGTATTGGCCCGGATGTAGAGCAGTTTACGCCGTTATGGGGTATACTACAGATGATTCAACTTGCCGAAAAAATTATCACGGGGCAACTGATAACTGGCAAGACCCAACATTTTGGCTCAAATATCAGGACTATTGTCCTAAACTAAAATTCTTAAGATGGAACGGCGAAGAGCCTCATGATTACTATAATGAACGGTGGAAAAGCTATACAAAACCATGTTATGAATGCGCTGGCGGAAAATGGGCTTTACATAAAGATGCTCAGGGTAATCAAAAATACCCCTTAAAAGTTGGCGGCAATGGAGAATTAGATTGTAGACGAGGAGATAGTGCTTGCGGCGTTTGTGACGAGACCACAAACAGCGAAGGCATAACAACATACAACTGGAAGTCTCATACCGATAACAATGGGATACAAAAGTTTGCTTCTGAAGCTGCTTGCAGGCGCGCTGCTTGCGAAGGAACAGACGGCTTTAGTGAAGCGGAAAGTTGCTGCGGAAGATGCGATATCGAAACCGCCGTGAGAACCCAAGGAGATTCTAATTCTTATAGAGAAATGGATATTGTCCCCAGCGGTTATCCGTATATAGATTGTAATGGAGCCATTACAAATATTGTAATGTTTCAGTCCGTCAAAAGCGCTTCTGACGCGTCTGATTCTTGTCAAAAATGTACAAATTATTGGGACGACGGAACTATGGACGGCAAGGGCGAAGGAGATAATCGTCGTCCAGATCGAGGAGGAGGAACTAAGGGGTCTTTACCTCATTTTTATGATCATAAACCAATTATGACAATAGAACCTCCGAAACTGTGGCCTCCGCCACCATTAGATACCGCTGGCTGGGCGGGAAGCTTATCGAACACTGCAACTTCGTTGGATTGTAATGTTGACGCTATAGATCCAGCAAAATGGCTAGAGAATCATCCTGAGACGCCTAGCTCTGTAAACTTAATGCCTTTAGTGCATGAATCGTGGACTGGAGTAGCCTTAACTTCAGGTGTATGTCAAGTGGAAACAGCCACCGATCAAGTAAAAATGGAATGGCCACTTGCAGAAAATGCTCCAATGATTCATCCAGTTTTATACTCCGATCCAAACTGGTATGGAAACAGTAATGATACTTACGAAGGACACAGAGGAACAGACATGTTTTTTCACGGGGCGGATGTAATGGCTTCGAGTCTTGCTGATAATAACCCGCCACCACAATCAATGTGGGATGACATGGTTAATAATCCTGTTGATATATTAGCTGTTGCTCCGGGTAAAGTTATACAGGTCGTAGACGAATATAAAGATCAGTGTATTAAGTGGTTGCGTGACCACGAAGTGCATGGAGAAGGCGGAACAAAATGCGACGGAGAAAAATGGTGGAATCAAATACTTATAGATCACGGAGAAACTAATGCTGGATATAGGTACACGGCGTATGTTCATATCCAAAAAGAGTCCTCTTATGTCGAAGAGGGGGATGACGTAGTTAAGGGCCAAAAGCTAGCAAAAGTCGGTTCTGCTGGCAGGTCAGGTTGGCCACATTTACATTTCGCAGTAGGATTAGAATTGGACGTCGATCAAAATGCCAGCAATCTCGAGGATGGGATTAAAACAAAATTAATAAAACAAATAGAACCATTTAATCTTAACCCCTCTGAAAGCCTGTGGGCAGATCAGTGTGCGCTACCAATATATAACAAGACGGCAGTTTGGCAAGATTATACTGAACCGACTATTCCGTTGTGTGTTTACCCGCCGCCGGCCGCCATGGGCGATTCGTATTTAGACTTTGGTCACGCTGACATTGCAACACATTTTATGGCTGAAAGAAATTGCGCAGATCATAATGTTGGATGTTGTAAACTTGACTGGGCCTTAAGTACTACATCGACAACGACTGCTGGTAATTTTGGACCGGGGTTCCACGCGTGGTATCATTTGCCTGTAGATAAGGCTTGTCATCTGCGTGTAAATATTGCAAGTAAGGCCCATAATCATCCGTGGAGTGACATAAAAATATAACATAAATTATGGCTAATTTCGAAGACAGTTATCATTATAAGTTTGGCGAGCCGGGGGGCGTTAATTATGACGCTGGATGTGCGGCGCAAGAGCTTAATGAAGATTATCGAGGAAGAACTCTGGCTCGTAATGACGTTTATTTCAATAGGGCTTATTTAAATGTAGATCAATATAATTATCTAGCTTCAAGAATTAATAGTATTAGAAAAATAAGGCCTCTGGTATTTGAAGATCATTATAGAATGTATCCATATCGCTCGGGGGACATGATAGTACCTAAAGATCTTTATACTATGGAAGTGGCTGTTGATTATAGGCGAGGAGGAACATTTGATCCTACCGCGCTAGCGGCGAACCACACAACAGAAGGAGGGGGGAGTGATTATAGAGATAATCAATGGGCTTGTGGAGACGTGCCCGGATGTTTAACTGGGCCAGATGGACCAGTAAGGGGGAATTATCAATTGTGGGGTAGATCTTTTAGAGAAGCTAAAGAGCATTTGTTTAGAGATAATCCGTCGATGGATGAAAGCGATATAGTAAGTTGGTACGAGTTAGATTTAAATGTCGCAGGTAGCGCTTACAGTATGGATGAAGAAAATTGGGCGGAGAAAAGATATGGAGACGGCGATGGAATTCCGTGTGGTGACTGGAAAACCTCAACGGAATACCTCTGTTGGCCGTACGGAGCAATGGGGCTTTCCAAAGATAATGGCAATAGATGCGGAGAATTCGTTGAATGGCAAGAGGGGGATCCGTATTCTAAAAACGCCGAAACTAAAGAGTATACTGAAAAGTTTGGATATTGGAAAAGCGATACTTGTTGCAAAAAAAAGCTGGATAGTAATGGCGAAGAAACTTCTGTATGTGAGTCGTACATGAATTCTGATGGTAGTTTACGGCCCGGTCAAGATCACATTGATGCGGAAAAACTAGCAGCCGCTAAAGATGTAAAGCTATATCATATAGTAACGGTGGCACACGAAACTGGTTGGCAAATGGGAAATCTGCGTGGGGGGATATTAAATGAAGGTGATACAAATGCGGAAATTGAGGCCGGATTTTTTGTTGGAGAATATATGCTAGGTGTTTCTGATGGGTGGGGAAATGGTAATACTAGCATGTCAAATATAAGAAATCCATTTCGCGAAGGTTCTATGGGCGGTGGAGGGCGTTATCCTAGAGACAATGTCCCTCAAATAGAAGGTGGCGGGGCAGGAAATGGAATTGAACGACATTTTCATCCTTGGTGGTTGAACATAGTAAAAAAATTAAACGCAGCGGTTGACGCAGGATATGGGGGTACAAAAATCCCCATAAAAGATCAAAACGACTATCCTACTGTTACGACATCAGATGGAGAAAAACCTTGGGTTTCTCTAATGGAGGAAAGCGGCGTAGCTTTAAAAGACAGCATACAAACTCACACCTACGAAGTTAGTGTCGTTACTGCTGGTTCCGAATTACAAAACCCAAATGCCGGTTTGGGGACCATGGTCACACCTCACCCAAACATAAAAAAGAAAACGAATACAGTTATTCTAAGCCCAGAGCAAGAGGAGCATGGCAAAGCTAAAGACCCCGGTGATCCAAACTCTAAATGGGGCACGTTTAATACCCAGCAAACAGTTCATTTAGCTAAAAGCTCGTGGGAAATTAAAGATTCAAAATATGAAATCGTTGACCCGGTAGCCTATGATCACGGGACGGAATACGATATATTAACTGACGCTAATGGAAAAGATGTTGGCATCACAAACCCTACAGCCGGCATGGATATTGATCAAGATTCTCCGAGCCGGAGCGAAGCCGGGAGCTTCGGGCCGCATAAGATAGCGTGTTCGCACCATTGTGAACAATGGGATAGATTGAATTATAAACACTACACTGAATGTTTCGACGCGTGCAGCGATCAAAAAGAGTTTAAATGCACTACTCAAAGATTTTTAGATACTTCTTCTTATCTGTTCGAACCCGCTAACTTTTTTAACGCTGGAAATGGAAAGGGGTGGAATTTGGGTAATTCTTTCAGAAAAATTTGGCATCCAGATTTCGCAAAAGTAGAAAATATGATGCAAATGAGGGGTCTTGCGTCACCGCGCGGCAATTGGCTGGAAGAGAGTGAAAATCATGGGGCAGACGCGCTGGAGCTCTACAACGGCGATACGGTTGCGGTTGGGGATTATCGTGTATTTGCTAGGTTTGTAAAAAATCGACCCATCGAAGCTCGGCACGCCGATGGGGCGGCGGGAGGTCGTTCGTTAGGTGGCGCAGGCTTGTTGAAACGTATCCACATGCTTATTCATCCATGGCATTTTGGGCTAGTGGATGATCAAGTTAATTTACTTGGTGAAGCAGATAATTTACCCAGACAAAATTTACAAGGGCCTTATGGACCCGTTCCGGATGCGGCCGACCAGTACCTTGCGGTTCGTAGGCAATCTAGCGTTGGTTACAGAAAAGGCGTGCAACCTAATTTATATAATTCTTTCACATTGCCTCCATATAAAACTAACGCTGGACAACTCGGCGCAGGCGATAAAACCTTTTGGGATAAAAATGGAGCGTCTATCGATTCTACTCCTGTGGAAGGGTATGCTGATCCATGGGATATGACTGATCCCGGCTCAAGTGCAGTTGCAAAAAAAGTATACTGGGTATCTGCGCCTGATGTACAAACACGTGCAAAAGAATTAGGATTTCATTTTGAATTTAGAAGGCTCGGCGTGCCTTACAAAATGAAAGAAGTAAGTTTTAGTCATAGCTCTACCCCCGCGTCTTTCTACCGGGAATCTGGCAATTATCATTATTTAGATCACCCGTGGCACGCTAATTACGACAACGATCACCTTTCACCATTCCCCGAGGAAGGCGAATCAAATAGAGCTACCGCACTCGTCGGTACAAAAAATTCTTTAAGCTATTGTCAAGACGCGTCAAAAGCGGGTACAGAAGATGGATATTATGAACCTCAAGACGGTGTTGATTGGAGGGCTTATGATCGATTTGGTTGCGGGCTTCGAGACTCACAGGGAAATTTACTTGACACGTCATATTCAGACACCGTCGGTAAAGCTGATCACGCTGATTTAATTTTACAAGGCGCGGGTAGAGAAGCGGGCGGGAACCAATACGGCGTTTCGAAGAAATGGCCTAATATAATAAACGAAGCAGGCGACCACCCAAACGCAAACGACATAACACCTGATACTTCTGCAGGAAAAGAATTTGCAGACTTTAGAGTTCAATTGGGTAAGCCTAATAAGTCTCATATGTCTTGGTGGGGTGATTATACAACTCATAGCAAGATATATAAGTTGGGAACTTTTAATAATTTAGACAAGGACGGAGACTTTACTAAAAACGACTCAAAACCTTGCCCCTTTTACGGCAAAACCTTACCCGCAGACGACTCTTATTCATCGAACGGTGCAAATGGATTAAATTTGTGGCAACTAACTTTAGAGCAAATGACGCCTGACGACATCACGGACAGGGAAGATTATTGCAAGTTGGCTTTTCATGAAGAAGCATGGACAGATCATGGTCATAAACATGGTGATAATATTGACGTGGTATATCATAAGCCTTTGCATGCGTGCCAGCTTTCGGCAGGATGGTGGGCTGAATACGACAGAAGATTTGGAGAGTCTAGCCCGTCTTCGCATAGATCTAACTTAAGAACTCACGTGTGGGGAAAAGATCATCCAAACGCTGCGGACGAAGAAAGTAGAAAATACCCATTCAACGTCGGTGCTGGTGCATCGATTAAAAAAGAGCTAGCTGAGAGAATGGCAAGCGTTTCATTAGCTGAAACCTGTTCAGTTAAAACTGAAGGAAATAATGTTTGTTCTCACGTGCTAGATCAAACTCCGCCGCAAAGCGAGCGCTCTTATGATCTTTTGGTAGAGCGGGGAGATTCCTTTAATGGAACTTTTGAATTCGATGCGAAGGGGTATATACCTCATGTAAAAAAATCCTATATATTTACTACTGCTCAAAACGCTGGAGAAACAGAGTGGATACGGCCTATTGGGCACTCAACTGTTAGACATATAAGTCAGGGCTTTAGTAATTATGATTTATTTACTACCGACTATGTAAAGAAACAAAAAACTTTTTCTTGCGAAGTTTATAGTTCGGGGGATTGGGGAAAAAAATGGACTCGAAATACTTCTTGTGATCCCCACAGATTTGAAAATATAAGATTAGACAACGACAGCATGCAATGGAGTGGCAATATGATCAATCATATTACCAGTTTACCTTCAAATACCATATCAGAAATAGACAGTCTGCCACCCTTCTGGGGTTTTGACGTTGTATCAAAGCGGATCTGGATGGGTCCAGATAATAAACATGAAAAGGGCGTAGTGTATGACAACACTAGACTCTTAACTGACAATCCTTTGCTTTGGACAGTTGCAGCAAGAAAAGCCGCAGGCTTTGGAACGAAAAAGTTAGCAGACTGGACAACCAAGCTTCCAATTGTGACTCAAGCTGTTGCACATAAAACAGAAAATGCAATAAAAGATAATGATCACGAAGGTAGATATCAGGTTGTAAGTGATCCAGAAGCAGACGGTGCTGTCGAGGGCGTAGATTATATAAGGGTGGCGGGTATACCAATGCCACAGACAGATTTACTTCTAATGGGTGAAACGCCGGATATTAAAACTGAAGGAAATTACGATTCTAACAAGCGAGCGGGATTAGGCGCGTGGGAGTTCAGCGATAGTAAAATTTGGTTTGATGCGATTAATTTCTATGGTGGTAGTGAATCCGAACCGGGCTTCGCAGATATGCGGCGCGGAGGCGGATTTGCTTTCATTGGTGGCGAAACCAGAAATACAAATAAAACCGAAAAAAATAACTATGGAATAGAAGTATCTCCCTACAAACCGGGTTTACAACACAGCTTTACTTTTACTACTCCTAGATCTAATACTTCTGTATTTGGCGCTTTCGCTGCGTGTGAAACCGTTGGACCTCAAGAATCTGGTGATAATGGTTCTCCTCCATACGTAGCATGCCCCGATTCGGACATGGAGAAGCAAATGCCAGATTGTGTAATTAATAATTATTTTCAGCCCGTGTATGGTGATGGAGGTTATAATCAATTTGATTCGCCAAACCCCGGCCAAACTTGCACGTTATGGTCTACAGAATTGGTAGAGTGTATAACGGAAACTCAAACTACTGGTTGTTTCTTCGGTTCTATTGATGACTCTATTGATGACGGTGGGCCGAAAGGGCAACGTATCGGCTGTTATGGTGGTGATGGAACCGATGCAACGGTGAATGTACCAGTGCCTATTACGGCCCAGCTAATCAACGGCTATTCTGTAATGCCTAGAGTTAAAGCTGGTGGCGGTTATGTGGCTGACAACTATTTCTACATGACTACCTCTGCATGTACTACTGAAAAAGACAATACGGAGTCAGTAAATTACGATGGTAATCTATATGTTTTTCATGACGGTCGCAAAGGAAGCGCTGCTGGTGTTTGCGATCCTTCTTCGAAAGCCGGCTTTAATATAGGCACTACTTCGTGGGGAGAAGAAGGAGTAAATAGAGATAAGCCTTATAACACTTACCCTTGGAGCGCAGCAAATGAAGTAAAAATGGGGTCAGACGCAACAATTTATAATATTAATTGGTATGATATGATCGATCATTACAGCCAAGGAGCTATATTAAGCGTTACTGCTGATAACGACTACAAGAAGGAGATGTTAAAACTCATAGACAATAGAAATCCTGACGCGTTACTTTATCAGGATTATACGGATTTTTATGCTCCTCATCAGTTTAATAAATTATTTAGATACGAGGAAAAGGATTTTGTATATAACGGTCAAGCCAATAGCGCTGGTAAAGCTCTTTCTTCGTTGGTTCCTTATTTCGAATTTAGCCCCAGCGTGTGGGGAACAACGGAGGGCGTTGGACAAGATAAATATATGATTAACACATTCCAAGGTTTAGAGGGCGAACACTTTGGTGGTAGATCCGTCCAATCTCAATCCGCGGGGAAGGGAGAGACTACTACTATATTAAAAACTCAGTCCATGCCTTTGGCGGATTCTGATTTTATTATAAAATATCTTACTGGAAGTTTCGAGGGGTCTTTGGCTAGCTTAAGTGGTTCCGATAGTAAGCCGTTGGGGCTTTGCTCTAATTGTGGTGGCACAGATTATTGGATAGGTAATTCTGCTGCGACATCAGCGGTTAATTTCTATATTGAGAATATGATCGACCTCTCTCCAGAAGCCGAGAGTCTTGGCGGAATAGAAACCTCGACTTGGGGCGGGCCTGATTTGACCCCAGTTGATCCTGATCCAGTAACGGTTCCTAGTTAGATCATTTCTTTTTAATTCTTTGTATAAGTTCGAAAATTTTACTTTTAGGAATATCTGATACGCTATTCATTTTTTCTGCGTTTTTGTATTCTTCTTTTATTAATTTATTTTTAATCATTTCCCAACTGACACCTTTTTCTTTCATTACTGATTCGAGCAGGAACTTGGGGTCTGTTTGGTTTGGAGAATTAGACTCTTCCAAAAGCTTGGCATTTCCTAACTCTTCTTGACCCACGATGTTAATCTTCAAAAAATTTCTGACGCAGCGGACAAAAGACCTGTTCTCTGCTATTGGCCCCAAAAAGTATTTTGCAAAGCTCTGCGTGTTGTTGGGCGATGCGTCACCAATAGCTGAAAAGGTTACTTCTCTTCCTTCTGTTTCAAAGTTTGGAATCCAAGTGATTCTGCACGTAGCTACAACGTAGTCTGGCGACGGGGTATGGACTTCGTAACTAACGTTGGTATATCCTCTAATCTGAGCAAGCTCTTTGATCCCTCCAAGGAGGACGAGAAGTTCTGTATCCTTCAGTTTCGAAACATCTGTTTCGCTAGTTTTTTGTCTGTTTGGTACAAGGTGTTCAGTCTTTACCATTTTTCTCCAATCGATCAAGCCGTCTTTATTGAAGACGTAATCTATTTGTGGAATGAGACCGTTTTTGTCTCTCTTGACGACTATTTTTTCACCCAAGTCTAAACCTAGAGTAGTGCTCATTGTTTAATTATACCCTAATATTAGGGTAGAGTCAATCACTATTTTTGAGTATACAGTAATTGTCTACCTCTTCCCATAACGAGGGTTCGTCTATGAGAATTTGGGGGGTTTTTTCGAACGAAGGGACACTCAAGTCTCTTTTCCACGCCGGTTGACTTGGATAAATTTTGCCAGAAGCGAGAACAAATTTATTAGATTTATAGTACAATAATGTATTTTCCAACTTATCTTCTACGTCTTTTTTGCATGGCTTTTTCTGCTCGATCAATACGCCGAAATCCATATAATCTAACTTTAATGGGTCTAGTTTCTCCTTCGGCAAGAAGCTGATCATTGCGTAAGGTATCGCACTATTCATTAAAAATCTAACAAAATTAGGTTCATTATCTTCTTCTATTATATATGTTACTAGCCTAATTTTCGGTCTAAAATGACTCAATAGTTGAGGATTTATTGGTTTATTGGTAACTATAGAAACCGGCTCTCCTCCCACTAGAGAGTGTTGGAGGTTGTGGGCTAGCCCTTGTTCGTTGAACAGTAGATCCATTCTTATCGATACGGGGAGGTTCGGAATTTCTCCGTACGCTTCCAGCGCTGTATTAGGAATAACATTTATCATGCCGTAAGGATATTTTTCACCCATAAATAAATATTTATATTGGTATTCAAAGTCAATATCTAGTAGCTGACAAACTTTCCTTGCTATTTCTTCTGGTGAAATTAAATTAATTGTTTTCGGATCTTCTTCGGGGGCGTAGCATGGTTTTCTCTGAGGGTCTTCTTTTGTTCGTACTGGCTGAAGTAGAGCAACGTCCTCATCCTTAGACCAGTAAGGTCTAAAGTGGGACGGCAGACAATTACCATAGACCGCAACAGTTTTCTTCCCGAAGTGAGATGCTAAATCCGTAGATAAGTTATCTGGACCTACGTGAAGTAATGAGTTTCTTATGAGATAGGCTTGTTGGTTGTGGGATGCCTGACCAGCGGTGTTGTATGTCTTTTGTAATACTCTGTCCTCTTTAAACCCCAACTGTAAAATGTCGATACCGTTTTTCGCTAAAATGGGATGTAAAATATCTACCACTTCTTGCCAGTAATCGTAATGCTTACTCTGCGTTCTATTATCCGTATCAAGAGTTATGTATCTGCTTAATGTGCATGGGAAGAACTTCTCTAAGATATATGGTTTAGATATTTTTGCCCCACTCCCCAGTGCATATGATTCTAAAACGTGCATATTATAAATTTAAATTAAACGCTACTTCATCTTTTCCATTATGCAAGTAGTTTATGGCCCGCTGTGTTGAAAGATGAGGTAGAAGAGCTACCTCAAAAAATCCTTCATGGTCTCCATGTCCTTCCAGCCAGAGTAAACTATCCATCTGGGGAAAGTATGGAATTGTTTTATGTACATATCCGTTTGCACTCAAAATATCAAAGTATTGAGAATTTGAAGCGACGTATAAATTATAGTCCGGATAGAGTTTGTTTAATGATTCAAAAAGACTAGTGCAAAGAAACACGTCTCTTTCAGATTCCGGTATAACAAATAAGAGTCTTCTACCTTTATCGTCTTCGTCAAGGAACTTTTCAAATTTTCCTTGTTCGCTCTCGGCGTTTTCTTTAGCTGCAACCTGTCTGAAGTAATTTTCTATGTCTATCCTTTTTGCACCCTTGGAAAGCTCTTGCATCCAATACTTGAATCCGTCATCGTTTGCGTCTACTTTGCGTTTTAAAATTTTGTCATATAAAGCTATTACCCAATCCTCGGGCTTTTCTATATCTTCTACTATCGCGTGTGGATCTTTTTCTAGAATTTTTTTATCTTCGAATATAGCGGGGTTAGCAAAATCTGCCGAGTCTACAAATTCTTCTATTTGTTTCCCTACGCTTTCCGGTGAAAAGTTTTTCACGGTCCATTCTCTAGCTAGTTTGCCCATTTTTCTTGCTTTCTCGGGCTTCATTTTAAAAACTTTATTTAAATTTTTGGATATTGACCGTGGATCTGTAGATGCCTTTTTAAACTCTGTGCCATGCTCCCTGTATTCGCTCCATGACAACGGCAATGACTGTGCTCCCTCCTGACACAGTTCTTCCCCGCAGCTATAATCTGTCACTAGGGTTATTAATTCTGTTAGCTTTGCTTCTTGAATTGGAATCTCTTGACCTCCAGAAGTAAATGGATGACAATATGCATCCATTAGATTATATACTTCGTTTAATTGTTGCTCTGTAACGCCTTGGCTTACGTTTGTTGTGATTTGAGCTTTCGAAGCGCCACAAAACGGGCAATCTTGATCTTGTCCAACAAACGGCTTAATTTCGTATTGCCAACAATTTCTACAAATAAAGGTGGTTAAAATTTCTTTTGGGTCAATGTCGTATTCTGCCGCGAGTCTATGGATATTCCACCCCTCTGAAAAGTGCGTATGCAATAACAGGTAGGTCGGCCTGTCGGGTTTGTAAACATCTTTCCATTTTTTGTATCCTTCTAATAGATTCGGTACAGATTTCCTTAATTGATTTCTGAAAACGAAGCCTACTATAAAAGAATCTTCTGGAAGTTTAAATTTTTTCCGAAGCTCTTTGCGTTTCGTATCGTTCAACCTATAAAAATCTTTATCTTCTACAGCACCGTGAACAGTTTTTACATGGGTGTGACCCATCTCATGTAGGGCTTTTGTAGCAAAGCTACTCCAAATCCAGTAATTCTCTACTTTTTCTGCGGCTTCTATAGCGGTGGGCAAAATCGGAAGTGAGTCTAGCGTCGTCCAGAGAACTGAATTTATTTCTTTGAACCATTCGTGTTTTATAGCGAAGTCGATACCCCAAATATCTTGTACGGCTATGTATACGTCTGGTTTTTCTTCGCGGATTACTTTTTCTAAATAGTAAGAACCGTAGCTAGCCATTCTGGCCTGTTGTGGGTCTCTGTTTAGTTGGTCGAGTTCTTGCTTGTTGTCTGGGAGCGACCCCACGCTTTTCCAAGGCGTTCTTTTGAGTTGCTCGCTAGAATACTGGACACCGCAGCAATAATGTACGATATCATATTTTCCGGTACGGTATAGATAAGATAATAAGGCCTTGGAGTTTCTACCAAAGCCTGTCTTAGCCAAAGCGTAATCACTTTGGAAAAGTATTTTTTTCTTTTTCACTTTACCAAACGTCTTCGTCGTCTAAATCTCCTCTATTCGGCGTGGATGGCGACTCGGGTTCATTAAAAGAACGTGGAGTTTGATGGCTTACCTTTAAATTAAAACCGTTTCTCAAAACTTCGCAAAGATATTCTTTTAGCAGTCTGCCTTCTCCATAATTGAAGCCTATAATAAATCCGATTTTGTTCGTCGAGTCTTCTTTGTCTTCTTTATTTATGGAATATGAAAAACCTATTTGTTTGTTCTCTTTTTTGCTTACATATGGCCCAAAGTTAATTTTGGTTATCTGGTTTTTGCTGGAGTGATACGCGCTGAACGGGCGGTTGCTTTCTAGCGCGTCGATTATTCCGCCTATTTCAAAAGTGCTAAATTTTACGATAGCTTTCCCCTTGGGGTTGTCCTTGTTTTTGGAAAACGAACCAATTCTTTTTTGGCTATCCCATGAATCCTGTTTTATCATGGAGGACATAATAGATCCATCGTCATTTAACCAAAATGAACAGGCTGTTCCTGTTACTTTGGGGTTTGGCTTGTAGAACTGTATCATAGTTATAGTATATGTTTATATTAGGCGGGGGTCAAGTTTTTTTCGATTTTTTTATCGTTTTTTAAATCCGCCAACTTCGTGTATACCTTGTTGTCTTGCACTCCAATAACGTCAGCGAACACAACTTCGTCCATTTTCCTTCCTTTGACAATCACAATCTCATTTTCTTTGGGAAGTCCATTGTTTATTGTCTTACAGTCTTCCATTTTGTCGTTAAAAATCATGACTTTTATAGAGCCGGTTTCATCGCCAACGAATATCTTAAAATACTTGCTTTTTTTCTTAGAGACTCCGGTGTATGGTTTGCCATCTACCCTACCAATAAATGTCACGCGAGAATTAGCAGCTAGTTCTTCAGCTTCTGAAATCTCCATTAGGCCAAGCCTTTTCTCTGAGAATATATCTTTAAGAGTTTTCCCGTAGGTGTATCCTAGTAAGTGTTTTTCGTAATACCAATTTGCGAACTTTTCGGAGGTGTTGTTCTTTATATATATCTCTTTATAAGGCGCACATTTTCTTTTGATCGTTGCGAATCTAGAAGCCTTTATGAATTCTTTTCCTTTGGCGTCTTTAGAGTCGCATAGTTTTTTTACGACCGCTACAAGATCATAACCGTGCTTCTCCGCTAGGGGCATGGCTAACTTCTTCTCTCTTTTGGTCAACACGCTCCAAAGTTGTGCTTCGTAAACCACCTTTGATCTTGATTGGCTAAACCCTTCTAAGGCTCCAGCTTGAATTAGTGGGCATAGGACACTAAGACTGATTCCTGCTTCTTCTGCCGCTTGAAAAATCTCAAATTTATTAGAGTATTCATCTTTAAAGTCGTTTAACTTCTCCATTGACTTATCGGAAATCCCTTTAATGGATAGTAATCCAAACCGAATATTATTTTCTTCAATAGAGAAATCCATCTTAGACTTTAATATATGAGGAGGAAGTAGCTCTATCCCAAAATGGTGAAATTCTTTATGTATTTTAGAAATTTCTCCTATGGGGTCTGGCTCATGCCTAGACATCCTTAGCAAACTTAAGAAAAATTCTTTTGGATATTTAAATTTTAGAAAAATCGTTGCTGCAGCTAGAGAAGCATATGCAATAGAATGAGACTTGTTAAAGGAATAGTTCGCTGAGTCTTCTAAGATTTTCCATAGAACATCTCCGATTTCTGGATCGAGATTTTTTTCCTCTACTTTATTTTTAATTTTTTTCTTCCACTTCCTAACTTCTGCAACCTTTTTCTTTCCGACTATTCGTCTTAAAATTTCTGCTTCGTCAAGCGTAAATCCCACCTTGTTAGCCATCTGCATTAACTGCTCTTGATATAGGGCGACTCCACCCGTGGTTGACAAAATGTCATCAAAAAATGGATGAATAGATTCGTTGACTCCGTTGTTAGTATAATTGGCATACTGATCAACGTAAGCTAAAGCTCCGGGCCTTGCTAAAGCTAATACGGCGCTAAGCTCTTCTAACGTCTTAGGTTTAACGTCTTTACATACTCTAAAATTCGTATCCGCTTCAACTTGGAAAAGACCGTGAGGCGTTTTTAGGTCTTGAAGCTGTCTATAAATAAACGGATCATTAAAATCTATGTCTGATACATCTATACCTATCTCTTTACAGGTGTCGTCTACAACCGATACGCTTCTTAAACCAAGTATGTCTAATTTTACATTAAATTCTGATACCCAATTCATGTCAAAAGAAGACACCGAACTTTTATCTGAAGAAAGTTCAGTAGGACAACTCTTGTCCATTTCGTCATAAGAGATAGACACTGCGCTGGGGTGAACTCCTTTGTTTTTTACGAGATTTCTTAAGCCGAGCGCAATCTCATAGGTCTCACTATTCTCATCGCACCATTCTCTAAACTCTTCCACTTCTTCGTAGCTAGTCTCTAGATCTTTAACTTGCCCAAAGACTTTAGGAATTAGCGAAGACACCATGTTCATTTCTGTCTCCGTTTTACCCGCTACTATTTTTCCGCACTCTTTTATTAGGAGTTTTGTAGTTAGCTTATTGAGAGTTAGAATTTTGCTTGTTTTGCCTATGAATTTTTCTTCGAGATACTGAAGAACTTTTTGTCTGTTGTAATAGCAAATGTCTAAATCTACATCGCACATTAGGGAGCCGTCAAGATAAGTTATACCGTCTACGATCTGTTTTTTTGCTCGGATTTTTGAAACAAATCTCTCGAAATAAAGATTGTATTTGACTGGATCGATCTTTGTTACCCCTATCAAATAAAGAACTATGCTCCCTGCTGCTGACCCTCTCCCTAGGCCCGTGGGAATGTTTTCTTTCTTGCAAAAATTAATAACGTCCCAGACCAGCAAAACATAATCTATGAATCCTAACTCGTTTAAAGTTTTTAATTCGTATTTTATTCTATCTACATATTCTTTGTAAGCTTCCGAGTCTTTCTTAAGGCTTAAATCTTTAAAGCCCATTAAACAAATCGCGCGTAAAAAGTCATAGTTATTTAAATCCTCACTTACTCCGAGTCTACGCTTATCTGCTTTATCTATTTCAAAAGACGGCAGTCTAACCCCGTGAAGAGGCAGTTCCAGCTTGTCAAACTTCGATGTAAAATTTGATTTTTTTAAATATCTATCTGCCATTTTAATTTATTCCATACTTTAACATTTAGTTTTAAATCTGTCAATGCGTCATGTAAATTGTGATAGTCGTGCTTTATCTCGTATTCCTTTCCTAGGGCCGCTAGGCTAGCTTTTAAGCCCTTTTGCCTGAATGAGGCCATCCTATACTGGTACGCTAGTAAAGACTCGTCAGGCTTGAACCTGAGGCCAGATTTGACACCTCTGGCGATGGATAGCGTGTCTATTATTTTGGGCATGAGGTGGGCGTAATCACGCCCCATGTATTGGTAAAAATCTTTAATTAAATAAATGTCAAACCCCAACAAATTATGACCAGCTACATAGTCTGCGGAGTCAAGCCAGTCAATTACCGTGGGCAGAACTTCTTCTGGTGGCAAACCTAGTTTTTTAAGCTTTGATTCACTAAAGCGTGTGATTCTAGCTGCTTCTTCGCTAATTTTAAGCTCACTGTCCCACTTGATGTGGTAATCTTTTTCCGCTACTATCTTATTCCCCTTCACTCTCACCATTGAAATTTGCCACGGTAAATTATGACAACTATTAAGACATAAATTCAAAGTCTCGCAGTCAATAAATACGATACTTTTATCGTCGTTGAATCTGAGTAAGTGTTCGTCCATTATTTTGTAGTTATATATTCGCCTATGTGGTCTGACAATACCGCCAAGGCTTTCATTTCTTCTTCTCTCTTCTCTTTACTTCTAATCCTTGAGATGCGTTGATATTCTTCCATTATATACTCTTCTGTAATTTTTCTTTTGACCTTTCTAGTTTCGATTTTTTTCATTTTTTTCCTTCCAGCTTTGAAAACAAAACTCATTACTGCCCATGTGGTTTAATTGGGGTTTTTCTAGACTACTTCTATTGTTGATGCAACGGAAGGTTAGATAGGATTTGAAATCTTTTTTATCGTTGTAAAAAATACTCTGTGTTTTTATTATGGGGTGAAGCTCTCCACTCTCGGTGAAGGACATCACTGAGGACTTGATAATTTCATCAAAGGGTAGACTGTTGTTTTCTTCAAAAAACACGGGTTGGGTAAACTCGAAATTAGGCAAGCAAATTCTAGTCGTTAAAGTGTTATAAAATAAAAACGAATCATAAAAGGGAACAACCAGCACGAGATCTTCGTCGTCCCAATTTCTTTCTAACCACTTAAAATCTATGCGAGGCTCATAATAAAATCCCTTCTTTGCGGCGAGAGAAGAAATCTTTATTAGCCTTTCGTAACCTTTCATATTCTTTGACAAGATTATGTATTTACAAGACTCGTTTATAGAGATTTCAGATTTTTCACCTATGTCTGGGCAGACGGTTACTCTCAGCCCGAATATTAATTTGATACTTTTCTCAGAAAGGTTTTTGTACGCTTGTAAAAATCCTGTCATGGAGTCGTCCACGAGAAAAAGTTCTTTTAAATCATTTTTTTCCGCTATGTCTACTATGGAGTCTGGGCCTTTCTCAAGCATGTCGTCTGGGTTTTCCAGCGTAAGGATACTCCTACCTAGCGAGTACTGAGATTTAAATAATGGAAGTACTTCGTCCATTTTACAATTGTAAAATTATTTTAAGATTTAGTCAAATCAAAAATCAAATGCATCGTTGGGATTTTTTGAAGCTTGCGGCCCTTGGGCGGGGCATCCATCATAATGACGTTTTTCAATTGTTTGATCTTCGTTCGCGGATAGATTGTCTTCTAGAGATGATTTTAATATTTTTTTATCTCCATCGAGAAGAACCCAGTAATCTAGAGCGTGGTAGAACGGGCAAACCCAAGTTGCTCCCGCTTTGCAAAGCCACCGATTCTTGGGGTTGTGTGCCGCAAAATTTGTTTTCGCTGTTTCTTCGGTAAAGCCGGTTACTACTTCGTATATGTGTTCAAGGTAGTATCTAAAGCCGTCGAGATGTTCTTCGGATATTTTGACCTGCTGCACTGGTGATTTAGGGAATTTAACAAATAGAAACTCCACTGTTATATCCTCCGCTTCTGGCCACAAATCTTTTGCGGCGAGGGTATACATCATGGCTTGCACGTTGCTTGTTAGTTCGTCTCCTCTAAATTTATACTTGGAGGTCTTATAGTCTACAATTTTTAAACTCTTATCATCGTACAATATGGGTTTGTCCATGTACCCCATTATTCTGTATACGGGTTTCTTACTTTCAATGACGAACTTCTTTTCCGGTTGGTCTATTTTGGCCTGATCTCCTCCAAAAAAGTCAAACTTAAGGCCGACGGTGATCATTGAGCTACACAACTCGTAATTTTCTTCGTCATAAAAACCTTCTCTAATTAGCCCCTTTTTTACTAGTCTAGCTACGGGGGGAGAACCCTCTATTGTACACTCCTCGACTATGGCGTCAAAGTGTTTTCTGTGTCTATCCTTAAGCAGTAACTCAAATACTAAGTGGCACACTGTACCGCGAGATGCTCCAGCATTTTTCTTCTGAGGCACTTTCAAATGGTAATTGCACCAGTAATTCCAAGAACAGTTTTCTAGAGTTTTTACCCGTGAGGCGGACAAGTATGTTGTATGTTTTCTTTCCATGATAAAATCTCATCGTAGCTCATGTCACCAAAGTCGTTTTTGGTTGGGAGGTTTATATGAATTTGATGAGAATCAAAATATTTTTTGAGTTTCTTTTCTGCTTTAAGTGCTGCTTTGTTTCCTGCTGAGTTTTCCGCTTCGTCATTGTTCAGGCAGATATGTATATTTTCTATCTCTGCCCTGAGAAGATAATTTATTATCTCGACGTTTACCTCAAGACCGAATGTTACCATAACGTTTTTAACTTTGGCATCCCATAACGAAAGCATATCACCAATACTTTCTACGAGAAAAACTTCCTTTGTGTGCCGTATAATTTTATTATTAATTTGGCACGGATATTTCCATAGCTTTTTGTCACCCACGTGTTTCCACTTGGGAGCATTGGTGTTAGATTGGTCGACTAGTCTCCCAGACGCGCCAATCAAATCTTTTCTATAATTAAAAATAGGGAAAGCATAGCGGCCTTTCATGCGACCGCGATTTGCGACTCCTCCTTGAAATTCTTCTAAGGTAGATAAAGATATTCCCCTATTTAACCAATAAGAGTGGTCTGGTATTAGATTTCTAAGGGAGTCTTTCGGAAAAATTCTGGGTGCTTTGATTATTGGGCGTACGTCTTCCTTTTTTGTAATTACGCTGTCTTTCTTTTTGGTTACCCATTGTTTAGCCTCGTCAATACTTGCGAGGTTTAGGGAAAGTTTTACTAACTGGGAGAAGGGGCCGCTAATCGACCGGCCGAAATCTATAAAATATCCAGAATCTTTTCTAACACTAAGTACTGTATTGTTCCCAGAGTCTCTATAGATCGGCTTCATTCTGTAATTCAAGCCATCCTCGGTTATATTGCTATAACCTAAATCTAATAACATCTCTTTAACATTATTAATCATTTAATCAAAAATCTCTCCGTCTGCTTCTGCTCCTCCTTCGGCAAGATAACGTTCGTTGTCTCTAGCTATAATATGCCTCAAAGACCCTCGCTCGTCAACTCTAAAGTTGACTACTTCATAATTTAAGTAAACGCTCTCGGGGCGCCTCCGGCCGTCCGGAAGCCTTCTCCACACTTGATCAAGGTGTCCGGGTGCCTCCTCGCCTTGAAAGCGAGACTTGGTAGTTATCAATTTATGCGTTCCGAAATCTTCACCGTCGAGACCGCGTTCTTCATTAGTTTTGCGGCGGAAAATTCCAGTGTAAGAAGCGTACTGTTGCAAGAAATCAGAGGCAGCGAACGCCGCAGAATCGTCTTGTGGTTGACCAGTTGCACCTGATTCTCCAGCCTTGTTTAATTGGTTGGCAACTATCATTGGGGCGTTGATCTCTTTTGAAAGTTCATTTAGAGCGGTTATTTTTTGACCAATTTTTTCCCACGAATTTTCATTTGATGCAAGTTTTTCGCCCGTAAGTTTTATATAGTCGTATGAAACTATGCATGGGTTCCCGCGTCCTACTTCAGACATGTGCCACCTCCTTACTAGGGCACATATTTGATCCACGTTTTTGCTTGCTACGTACATGTGCTTTACGCCCTTGTATTTTTTCAATTCTGGCAATAATTTTCTCACTTTCGTAAACATCTCTTCATTTCTCCTCCACTTGCCAGTTTCAAGATAGTGAAACGGTACGCCTAAAATCGCAGCCGCCGTACGGAACTGAATATCCGAAGTTTCAACTTCTGTGTCTAACATTAAACACGGAATTTTACTATTGTATGCCGTTCTTAAGCATATCTCGTTAATCCACGTGGTTTTGCCATGACCGGGCCTCGAACATACCGCATATATATTTCCCGGCCTTAGCCCCCCATACATTCGATTGAACTCTGTCCAAGGCGTGGGTAAGCCTATGTCTTTTATCGGGTTGTTGCCTCGTTCTTCAATTACGTCTCCGAGGTTTTCTAAAAGGTCTTCTGGGTCATCGTCTGATGTGTAGCTTCGTATTTTTTTGTTGTAAATCCTGTCTGAGGTGGATATAATTTCGTCGACCGATTCGTTTCCGCATTTGTGGGCATAGTTTATGAGATCTTTAGCTGTGTTTACCGTATCTCTACGCATTCTATACTTAAGTAAAAGCCTTGCGTTATCGATTACTCCATCTGGTTTAATTTGAGTGTACGTCATGTTGTCGATATATGTGGCGATATCTATTTCGTCTTTGAAACGAACATTCATGCTTACTATTTTATCGACAAGTAGAATTGGGTCTACTTCGAGCTTTTTAACAAGTATGCTACTAAGTACTCTGAAGATTGTATGGTGAACTTGGTTATAAAAATCTTTTTCGTTTATGTATCTACATATTTCTGGAAACACTTCTGGGTGAACGACTAAGCCCGCAAGGACGTGATATTCGACCTGCTGTGAAAAAATTGCTTCTTCTTCGTTTCTCATTGACTCAATGATAGCACCTTATTATTTTTGAAGCAAGAATATTATAGATCTAAATCGAACTTCTCTTTGAAAAATTCTTTTGATAGTTTGTATGCTTCTTTTTCGTCTATTTCTATGAGACTAATGTTATTTTTTTCGAGCCATTGAGCTTTTTTTACGTCTCTCTTGATTGATTCGAGGTATTTCGCTCTAGAATTATTGTGAAAGAAAGCATTAAAGTTACTGTGTTGCGATCCTTGTACCTCAACCGCAATCTTTCTTGTCATATTAATGATGTCTACTTTCATTCTGGAGCCAAACACTGGAAATTCTTCGTAGACCACGTGCCCCTTCCAGTATTGCTCTAGGAACTTCTTTACGGCAAACTGAATTTTTGATCGGCTTTTTTTATTCCATTTTATAAGAAAGCGAGTAACGTCCTTGTTCTGAAGTCTGCCGTATATATTATAAAGTCTCATTTTTTATGGTTGCTGGGTGGGGTGTAGAAAGGGAATTCAAAAGACGGATATTTATCTACTGAAAAAGATTTAGTTTCAATCTCAGAATAGAAATCCCACGGATAAAAGTGACACTTTTCTTTTTCTCGGTCAACCCCAATTAGCCAATCAATTCCCGCGTCGGCATAGCTAATAGTGTTTCGGGTTTTCCCACCTCTACATACCACCTCCCCCGAACGGTCTACCGTTATGGTGAGTCTATTTTTTTGCAGGGTTTTAACTTGAATAGTTTCAAACAAATTCGTTGGCTTGAGGTTAGAGCGGTCAACCCCCATCCACGCCGCCAAATCAAAGACGCAGTCGCGGTCAGCCTCCATGACCGACCAGCCGTGGTTGACTACCTCTTTCCACGCAATTAGTAAGCTGCGTCGTCCGCTTTGTTCTGAAGTCGTCTGAAACATTATGATTTCTTGAGCGTGTCTCTGAATTTAAAGAATATGTATTTACCTACTTCTTTATTCTCTTCAAAGTATTTACGAAGATTATCCATACCTTGATGTTGTTTCTTTAGCTCTAAGCCTTTCTTTTCTTTTATTTCTTCTATTAGGTCGTCAGACATGGTGATCCATGCTCCTTTGGCTGTAGCCATGTCCCAAGCTAACATCATATCCACCACTTCGTACTCAACCCAAATACTTTTCCCAGCGGTTCTTCCGTATCTTATGGGATATCTTACTAGAGTACCTGTCTTTTCGTTTGGAGTTTTCTTAAAGACAACCTTACACCAGTGTCCGTAAACATCGCCCTTGCCGCTCGCCTGAGAAGAGATCACGTCTTTTAGGTGTCTGTCTTGAAATTCTAAAATCCAATCACTGTAATGCAATAATGCATTTCCTCCCGATGCATTTGTCACGCGAGGATCTGATTTTTCGTAGGGGTTGATTGATACCTTGCTTCTGATCTGAGAAATCATGAAGCAAATATGTCCATGAGTAGTCATTCCTAGAGCCATCTTTCTTAAAAAGTCTGAACTGAGTAATGCTCCACCAGCGACCTTATTCGCTTCCTCCGGAGGCTTTTCCAGATCATTTTTAGGGACGAGAGAATCCATAGAGTCAACAATAAACATGTATCTTCTATCTGTTGGATTGTTTTTAACTAACTCTCGCATCAAATTTATAACCGCTTCATACACATTACTTTTAAAAACAAACCACTTTTCTGGATCGGTATCTAGCCCCGCCCTGTCTATCATATCTGAAGAGAGTCTGCCTTCAGACTTAATATAGACTACCATCGCGTTAGCCATTTTTTGAAATTCTCTAGCAAAGGATAAAGCGCAGGAAGTTTTCCCTCCCTCTGTTACGCCAGACGCTCTTATAATTCCCGGGCCAATGCCGCCGCCCATTTCGATGTCGAGTAGAAGGCTACCACTTGAAATAGTGTAGCTCCTTTCTTCTGCGTAGTTGTAGTGGTCCGTCTTATTCTGCTTGAGATAAGATTCAATTTGCTCTAGGGGTGTTGTGCTGCTATTTCCTCTTGCCATTTAAAAACTCCATTAATGTGTTTGGTCTGAATGCGATTTTTTTGTCTTCGCCAATTTTTTCTTTTTCTAATTTATGTTTCTCCTGTTTCGTCACGGGCATTTTAAGCAGTATTTCTTGCTCTTGTATATACTTCTCGCCGTCCCTACCTAAAAACCACGCCAGACTATTCAGTTTGAATGGAAGGTTTGCTTCTTCCCAAAATTTTTGACTCTTGAGAGCGAAGAGCTTTTTAGCTATTTTCATCTCTCTCTTGGCTAGAGTCGGGTGGGCCCAAACAGTCTGGGGCTCTTTACAGAATTTGTTTATAATTTTCTGATATTTATTGAGCTTCCTTTTCACAATTCTTAATGTCGAATTGTACCATGGTTTTTACTAAGTTGTCAAACGAAATTTTTGGTTGCCAACCTAAATTTTTCTTCGCTTCTGAAGGGTCACCCAATAAAAGTTCTACTTCTGCTGGGCGATAAAAGTCTTTATTGATTTGCACAAGGGGGGTATAAGTATCATTGTTTAGAAGATATTTCGTTCTAAGCGGTTGCTGTTCTACTTCCGTCCATGACCCATATATGTTGGCTGCTCTAAACGCTTTCTGTAAAAACTCCTTTATAGTGTGAGTTTCTCCACTTGCGAGAAGATAATCACGCGGTTTATCTTGATTAAGCATTAGCCACACCCCTTTTACGAAATCTCTGGAATCGCTCCAGTCTCTTTTGGCGTATATGTTACCTAATTCTATAGGCTGAAAAGCTTGATTGTTTTGTATGGCATGGTGGATGCGGGCAACTCCTTTTGTAATTTTTCGAGTTACAAATTCTTCCCCTCTCTTGGTTCCTTCGTGGTTAAACAAAAGCCCATGAACAACATACATGTCATAGGATTCTCTGTATACCTTTACAATATGTCTGGCTGCACATTTAGACGCACCATACGGGCTTCTGGGTTTTAACGGATGCTTGAGGTCCTGCGGGGAATAGTCTACGTCTCCAAATTCTTCACTACTACCAGCACTATAGAATCTACAGCTTGGCTGGAACTTTTTTATAGCTTCAAGACATCTTAATACTCCCATAGCGTTCGTATCGAATATTTGCTCGGGCATATCCCAGCTACAGCCGACGAAAGAATTGGCTGCAAAATTAATAAAATAATCAGGTTGAATTTCTCTTACTAGTTTATCTAAACTAGTCTCGTCCGTCAGATCTCCATATACCAACTGAAAGTTTTCATGTGTTAAAAATTGTTTACAATTAACGAAGTTGGGATTTGCACTTCTGCGTATCATACCATAAACTTTGCAGTCTGATGCCCTCAAGAGGTACTCACACATATTCGCCCCGTCTTGACCCAAGGTTCCTGTTACTATTATTTTCCTCATTATTTGCTCCTTAAATTTGTCATGTTTTCTTTATACCAATTGTATGTTTCTTTAATGCCTTCTTCTAGACTCGTTTTATGAGTCCATCCAAGCTTGTCTAGCCTAGACGAATCTAAAACTCTTCGGAGTGTTCCGTCTGGTTTTTCTAAATCAAAACTTATATCCCCATCATAACCCACTGTTTTGGCTATCAGGAAAGCCAAATTTTTAATAGATATTTCTTCTCCTGATCCAATATTTAACTGAGATATTCCTTGCGAATATAAATCCTCAGCAGACAGCTTTTTTAAAATGTATACGCAAGCATCTGCTAAATCGTCTACATGCATAAATTCTCTCATAGCTTCACCCGTGCCCCAAATTTTCACATTCTTGGAATTATACATAAAAGCTTCATCGAATCTTCTGAGAAGCGCCGGAAGAACATGAGAATTTTCTGGGTGAAAATTATCATTTGGTCCATATAGATTAGTTGGCATCACTGACAAAAAATTACAGCCATGTTGCTTGTAATAACTCTCGCAGGTTTTTATGCCGGCTATCTTAGCTAGAGCATAAGGCTCATTCGTTGGCTCTAGTGGAGACCGAAGAAGGTACTCTTCTTTTATCGGTTGGTCAGCAAATTTGGGATAGATGCAGACACTACCTAAAAACAAAAGCTTCTTAACTCCAAACTTGAACGAGGAATGAATAAGGTTATTTTGAATCTGAAGATTCTGATATATGAAGTCTGCTCGATACTCGTTGTTAGCATGAATACCTCCAACTCTAGCCGCGCAATCTATAACCACATCAAACTTTCCTTCATAGAACCAGTCTTCGACCTCCTCTTGCCTTGTTAGATCAAGGTGGTCTCGTTGAGCAACAAAAACGTTGAAGTATCCTTCTGAAGTTAATCTTCTGAGTATGGCTGAGCCAACCATTCCTTTGTGCCCTGCCACGAAAATTTTGTCAATTTTTTTCATTTACTATTTTTTCCACGGTGTTGCTATATTTTTTAACCACCACGTCCCAAGAGAAGTTGTCGACCGCGTATTTTCTAATGTCGCATCTCATTGCTACAGATTTTTGTCTGTTGAGAGCTATTACTTTTCTGACGAAGTCTTCATCTTGAATTTTATCTTCAGGTATTACGTCAATAAATGGTAAGCTCGTATCTAGGTTCGCTGTACAGTATTCTGATATAACTAATCCAAGTCCCGCCATCAAGCCCTCTAAACATGATAAGGAATGAGCTTCGCCGTCACTAAGTAAAACCATGTTAGCGTAATTCGTTAAATTTTTATACAAGTGCTGTTTGTCCCATTCTCCAAGGTATTCTAGATCACCTCTATCGAAAGACGGATCAGCGTAATTGCCAACGAAATCAATGCCCATACTTCTTTTTTGAAAGAGGTGCTGTCTTTTTCTGTAGTCTATTTTTGCTAAATAGACCGACCTGTTTGGTTTCGAACACTTCTCGTTAAACTCAAATAAATCTTCACGCGCGCCGTTGGGGGTGACGAATATTTTTTCTTCTGGAATTCCGTTTAGTTCTATAAAAGTTTTCTTAATTCCTTTCGAAAGAGCAAAAACGTAGCAGGGTACTTGTTTGTATGCTCTAAATATTTGAGAGTAAGGACCGTGCTTGTTTGGCTGTTCTACATATGCGTAATGTGTGGTTACTGCTTTATGTTTACAGTTGAGATGATTTAATATCATGATGTAGTCGTCATATTGAAGATGAACAAAATCCGGGGCAAACGAATTGACGTCCGCTATGACTTGGTTAAGGTCTGGCTTATTGAATATAGCCACTTCGTGGCCGAGGTCATCAAGAACTTCGGAGTAATCCCAAATTAATGATTCTATTGCTCCCCCCCCCTTGGGGGGTATCGACATCAGACCCGGACCTATTATACCTATTTTCATTTTTTTATTTTTTCTATTACTGATTCGTACTTGGATATTATACTATCCCAGCCAAACTCTTCAATAC
>LULG01000014.1_pt1 | contig 55150 bp, 55 predicted proteins | sample 728211 | NCBI WGS metagenome assembly LULG01 (sample SAMN03860295, study PRJNA289734) | marine metagenome | biome: seawater column; feature: ocean; material: water; isolation source: Red Sea water column Station 169 - depth 200m | place: Saudi Arabia: Red Sea | collected 2011-10-15 | depth 200 m | reverse complement strand
AATCAAGGTTTAACACCTGAAGAAGGACAGTCTATAACTGTTCAAGATATTTTACAAGAACCTGAATACTCAACAAGTGCTTTAATTCAACTATCTCAACAAAGACCAGAAGGTATAACTAATGAAAGACTTGCAACTGAATTAACTAAAGATATTCTGAATAGAGTAGATGAGAGTATTAAACAAAATGAAGATGTATTTAGACAAATTCAAGCAATTTTATTTGACCGTCTTGAACAAGGGGATGTTGTTTAATGAGTAATGGAACTGTTTCTGTTAATAATCAAATGGAAAATTTAGGTTTTCAAAATCAACCTAAAAACCAAAGTTTAACACGAAAAGTTTTTGATACTGTTTTTGGTAAAGACACATTAACAGGACAAGTTTTTGATAGTCAGGCAAGAATTAAAGAAGCAAGACAACAAGCTTTATCAGGATTAACACCTTCTGTAGAAGGATTTAGTGAGTTTGATGCTATAGAATATGCAGGATTATTAGGTCTACAAGATACTTATAGAGGGGTAAAACAACTTGTGGGACTTAATGAATTTGAAATGGCTAAAGACCAAAAAGTTTTAAGAGCTTTAATGGATAGTCCTGAGTATGGTAATAAAGTTAAAGCAGCTTATGTTGGTGGATTAATAGCAGACCCTGTTGGTTGGGTAGTACCTGTAGGTAAGTTTGTTCAAGGTGCTAAGTGGACTTATAATTTAGGTAGGTTAGCAAAGTCAGGTGCTTTATGGGGTGGAACAGCAGGATACTTAGGATATGTTGATGAAGAAACTACTGATAGAATTACCAATGCTATTGGAGGCTCTATAGGTGGTGTTATAATTCTTTATTAAAAGATATTTCTACAATGTAGTAGGTACAAATACTCAAGCAGAAATTATGAGATTAACTAAATCTGATGATGTTGTAAAAAATTTAACAGGTGTTGTTCCTAGAATAAGTTCTCCTGTAAAAAAATTTCTAGGTGAACAAAAAGCTTTTGGTAGAAATATATATAGAACCAGTTTAAGTAAAATTCATAAAGGGGTATTTGGAAATCCTGTTCCATCTTTATTAGGATTAGGAACATATTGGGTTGCAGATGAGATAACTAATACACAATTAGATAATTATCATTATAAATTATGGGAAGAAAGTAATGGTGAAGTAGATAAAACTTTTTTAACTAAAGGATTTATTGGAGCAAATGCTGAAGTTGAAAAAACTATTATCCCTGTTGTAGCTGCTGGTGCTGCATTTTTAGCTGGTAAAAAAATAGTAAAAACAGGCATGGGTGAAAAAGCTGAACAAATTATAGGAAAAGTTTTTATAGATAATTTTGGTTTAGATAAAGATTATATTCAATGATAAAGCTATTAAAGAAGGACGTATTAATGCAACAGCTATTGATATAGGAGAAAGATATCAAAAAACTATTGCTAGATTAGGACAAAGACTTGTAGATTTAGGTTTATTAGACCCTAATGTTTATAATGAAAATCTTAATAAATATATTCATAGAACATATCTAAGAAAAATAAAAAATAATGAAGACGAAGATATAATTAAAGCTCGTTTAAGAGATAAGTTAGGTCCAATAGCTAATGAATTAAGACCTAGAGGTAAGTTAGAAAAAATTAAATTTTCTAATATTGGTTCAAAACAATATAAACAATTAGAAGAAGCTGGATTTAAACCTCTTAATACATATACAAAAGATGGTGTTAAATGGCAAGTAATGAGAAGGCAATTAACCACTAAAGAAAGAAAGTATTTACAAGAAATAGAAGATGCTGCTTTTGCTATTAATGAAACAGGCAGATTAATGACTAATGATATAGCAGCATATAGATTTTTTAATGATATTGGTGATAGATTTGGTATAGATGAAGATACCTTTTTAAATTTAAGAAGACAATATGAAACTTTAAAAGACCCTGTTCTTAAACAACAAGCATTAGATGAATCCCTATCTCGGCGACGGCGTGGGCATAGAAAGCTAAAACTCGATTCCACATTATGGAAATTTATTGTTGAAGCAATTCGTTGTTTATGGTCTCCTGAACAAATATCGAAACGCTTAAAACAATCAACTCCTGATGATGACACGATGAATATTAGTCATACTACAATTTATTCAACGATCCGAGCTTTGCCTAAAGGTGAGCTTAAAAAAGACCTATTGTCCTGCTTAAGGCATGAAAACAAGAAACGTAAGGCAAAAGGTGAACCCAAAAAAGATTCAATATTACAAGAGATTAAGACAATACATGATCGTCCTAAAGAGGTTGAAGAGCGAAAAATACTAGGGCATTGGGAAGCGGATTTAATTAAAGGAAAAGACAATAAGAGTGCAGTTGCAACGCTCGTTGAACGTAATACACGGTTGTGTATTCTAGCAGTACTTCCTGATGCTAAAGCTGAATCAGTACGTCTAGCATTAACTGAAGCCATGGCATATTTACCATCAGAATTAAGAAAAACCTTGACCTATGATCGTGGTCGAGAAATGGCAGAATATAAAATTTTAGAGAAGGATTTAGGGATAGAGGTCTATTTTTGTGATCCACATTCACCATGGCAACGTGGGACTAATGAAAATATGAATGGGTTGATTAGGCAATATTTACCTAAAGGTGTTGACTTGAGCCCAGCAACTCAAGAATACTTAAACAAATTGCTATGTCTTTAAATTGCAGACCAGGAAAGGCTTTGAATTGGCAGACGCCTCTGGAGGCTTTTTCTCAACTTGTTGATTATCATAGTGCTTTTAAGTCTGTCGCACCTCATGTTTGAATTCGCCCCTGTACCACGTGCTACACGAATTTTAAGCGAATAGCTTTTGTATTCAATACGATGTAAAAAATAAAAACTACGCTCTTGATGCGTGCTAAATTTCTTAAATATAGAACTTCTGACATTCGGGTAAATTATCAAAGGATAATCATGTCGAGTACTCTGCATGGATTGCTTGTATTGATATTTCAGCTTTTTCATTGTTCCTCCTAGGTCACATTACCTAGAAGGGATCCTCTGCAAAATAGTTCATTGTTTTTAATCCTGTGAATTAAAAATGAGCGTTTCAAAATAGCACAAAGGCGTATAAAATAAACTACTACATGATAGTACAATTGCAATCAGTATCCACGATAGTAGCCGTAACATCGATTATTCACTATTGATCCAAAATTCGTAAAAGAAAGTCTGGCTTAATTTAAATAGCCCTTATTTGAATGCTATCTACTTCTTTATTTAAGGATTTTTATGAAGCACTTAGGATTTGTAGGAAAAAGTACTGAATATCTAGGATATACCCATGTTGAAATTATCAATAGCTCATTAGGCTTATCTTTCAATATACCCTCGACACATGACCTAGAAGAATCTTTTAAAAAGATGGTCGAAAACAACTACGACCTACTCATGGAAACATCAGTGGAAATTGTGTTCGATTTAAATATCGAAACGATAGAAAAGATAGAGGTCATCCTAAAAGAAAAAGAGATTGAATTTGATGAATTTGTTCAAAATTCACTGATCGAATTTATCAACCAAAATGAATTGGCTAAGCTTGATTCGCCATAGGAGATCAATTCATGATGAAAACCTTACAGGAATTATTGGCTAGTCGCCCCCCAAAGCCCCAAGTCCGTATTCAACTCAGCAATGCCGAGTATGACCAATTTATTCGCACTTGTAATGTACAGCATATTCCCCCTACCCGATTAAAACAAGCGACACAACTTCTGGATAAAGAAGGATTTTAAAATGGCGGATTCAAGCAGCAACTGCAGCTTTGATTCGTATCGATTTTCATACCGTTGTTAATTTTGCACCAACCTAAGTTTAGACACTATTTCTTCTTAAGAATGGATACTTACAATTTACTTGCTCAGTGTCACTTTGTGGCGTAAAATGGCATTGGTTGAATTAAGAGGTGTCAAATGTCTACGCTAATAAAAAAAAGAGTCCAATATTCTGTGGATGAGGCTATTTCTGAATCTGCAGAGTACATCATCAAAAAAGTTGGGCTAACCCCTGCATCTGTTTTTAGCATGGTCATGGCTGAAATTGCTAGAACAGGTCGAATTCCTGTAAGTAATCAAATAAGTGATGAGGATTTTAATACAGCACAACTCATCGCACTTAGCCATAATATTCCGAGTGTAAAAGTATCCAATACAAAATCTATTGGGTAAAACCCGTCCTGTTTTATATATTCGACAAACCCAAAAAGACTACATCGTATTCCGCTTAAGTAGTCAATATGACAATAAATCTGAATTTATTAAAAGTAAATATATTGAAATTATAGATTGGAAATCGGTTGGGCTCAGTAAAAAATCATGGATTGATACTGTACAGACATATCAGTTGCCAATTGATAGGACAAAATTAACTTACATTGGTAAACTTTCTAAAAGTGACTATGAACGATTAATTAATCGTCTTAGCGACCAATAACTGTTTGTTCAAGTGAACACAGTACTTAATGATCATTTAAATAGAAATTCGCAATACACATATTTCCCATTGCATTTTCAGGGCTCCGCCAGTTAAAAATTGGCTACAAAAAGCAAATTTAGCCAAGAGTGAATATCGCAAATCAAGTTGTCTAAATTGTATCTAAGTGCCGTAAAATCATTGACTTAAAAAAACCGATTGTAGTCATGAAAACATTCAATGAGTAATTTATAGAATAATTCTGGACTAAAAAGTCCATAATTGATAATCTTATTACATCGAGAGGATAACTGAAATGGCTAGACCACGTGAATTTGATGAAAGAGAAGTATTGCTACAAGCAATGCGTGTATTTTGGAGTCAGGGCTATAAGTCCACTTCATTAACAGATCTTTTAAAAGCAACTGGTCTAAGCAAAAGTAGTCTGTACGATACCTTTGGTAATAAGCGTGAGCTATTTCTTGCTGCATTTGAAATTTATCAGCAAGAACGCATGCGAATGCTCAATATTTATTTAACCAGTGAAGCGACAGCTTATGCGTCTATTTCAGCATTCTTCACTATGGTTTTAGAACATGCTCGTGCAGAAGAAAAACCCTTTGGATGTATGAGTTGTAATGAAGCTGTAGAGTTTGGTCCACATGATCTACAAGTTCAACAATTGATTGAACGTGATTTCTTGGGCATCGAGAATGCGTTTATCGATGCGATTGAACGTGGAAAGATAGACGGTTCTATACCAGAATCGAAAGATGCGAAGAAAATAGCGCGTTTTTTAATGATTAACCATCAAGGCTTACAGCTCATGGCGAGAGCAAATACTGAGATTGAAAGGCTTGAAGATGCATTAGGCATAATGCTTGAGGCATTACAGTAACCTGTTTCGGCGAGGTTATTTTTTTTAAAGTTTTGGACTATACAGTCCAATATTTAAAAAGGACAAGACAATGACTGCAACTCAACTTTAAGAGATTTTTACACCAAAACAAATTGGGGCGGTTCACCTAAAAAATCGAATGGTGATGGCTCCTTTAACACGTAGCCGTGCAAGTGAAGGTGATGTGCCTACCGACACGATGGTTGAATATTACCGTCAACGTGCTACAGCAGGCTTGATCATTACCGAGGCTTCTCAGATTTCACCACAAGCCAAAGGTTATCCACGTACACCTGGTAACTATTCAGATGCTCAAGTCGAGGGCTGGAAAAAAGTGACAGATGCTGTTCATGCTGAAGGTGGAAAGATCTTTCTCCAAATTTGGCATGTTGGTCGCTTATCTCACAGTTCAATCCAACCCAATAACGACCTTCCAGTCGCACCTTCTGCGATTAAAGCCAATGGCGACATTTTCACCTCAGAAGGTTTAAAACAGCTTGAAACGCCACGTGCTTTAACGCTTGAAGAAATTCCTGGTGTCGTTGAACAATTTAAACAAGCAGCCGTGAATGCAAAACGTGCAGGCTTTGATGGTGTTGAAATTCATGCAGCCAATGGTTACTTGATTGATCAATTCTTACGTAATGGCTCAAATACGCGTACAGATGCATATGGTGGCTCTATTGAAAACCGTGCACGTTTGTTGAAAGAAGTGGTTGAAGCTGTCGTTTCTGTACTTGGTTCAGCGCATGTTGGTGTACGTCTATCTCCAATCTTTGATGCTTTCTCAATGAGTGATAGCAACCCTCAAGCAACTTTTAATTATGTCGCTGAAATGCTTAGCAAATACGACCTAGCGTATTTACATGCACTTCAACTAGGTAAGGGTGAGTTTGATTATATTCAACTTCGAAAAATATATGGCGGGAATTACATTGCAAATGGTGGCTATGATGCGCAGCGTGCAGAAGCTGCAATTGTAAATGGTGATACTGATCTTGTTTCCTTTGGTTCATTGTTCCTTGCCAATCCAGACCTACCTGAGCGGTTCAGTGTCGGTGCACCATTAAATCAACCTGATCGTGCAACGTTCTATCAGGGTGAAGAACGTGGATACACCGATTACCCAACATTAGATCAAAGCTAATAAAATTGAGATACATATTTTGAGTTAAACAGACTATGTACTCATATGAATCTTAAAGGAGCACAATCATGCAACCTAAAAATATACTCATCGTGGGCGTTGGCGGTTTAGGACAAAGTTTGGTTCAAGAATCCTTACTACGCGGACTATCGGTTTCAGTGTTAGTGAGAAATCGCTCAAAATTAGAAGCAGTGCTCGATGCTGCAACGTTATCAAAACTCACCAAAATTTTTGTTGGTGATGGTACAGATGCCAAAACTCTTGATGAAGCGATGCAAGGTATTGATGTAGTTTTGTCGGGTCGAGGTGCAGATCCGACCTTAGCAAAAGCACTAGCTGTTGCAGTTAAACGTAACGGAGTCGGAAAACTGACTTGGCCAGGCGGTACCACGAATGTTATGGCTGAAGATGGTATTACCCCAAACTATAAACAGCTCAAGCATTTAGGTAGTTGGGTTGAAGGCGCCTATAAAGTGCATGGCGCATCGATCGCTGCCATACAAAATGAACATATTAATTATGTGATCTTTTGCCCAGGGCGAATGCAAAGTGTTGGGAAACGAAATCCTGATGTCGCCTCGACTATTCGTATAAATCGTGATGCTGGACCATTTGTTTCCTATGAAGATGCAGCATGGGTCATACTCGAAGCAGCAACAACCAGTACTTATGATCACCAACTCATTAGTGCAGCAACCCAAGTTTAGTTATTCAAATATTCTCAAAGCAACATAATACACTTCATGTAAAACTAAAAATGGGAGTTTAAGCTCCCATTTTTATTGATGTTTTTTTTATGATATTTCAAATTATTTTGGCTAAGACCATAAATTGATGCCGAATAAAACTGATCAGATCCTCAACGATATAGCTGTCTTTATACTGATCAATCATTGCTTGAATCCAAATACGCAACACCTGATGATCATTCATAAAGCATGCACCTTCCAGTAAAAATGCAAGATTATTGACCGCTAAAATGTAAAACTCATCAATCAACTCTCGTGCAATTTGATCGGCGAGACGGCTTACCACCACATCATTGTAATATGATTTATCGAAAATAGCATGACTCATGATATTTTCTCCAGATGATCAATTTCATTGAGCATTGCCTCAAAAGCACTACCATCTTGTCGTGTCATATTCGGAACATATCGGCTATAAACTCGAAATAGCATCTCCGTGGTCGAGTGACCCAGTTGTCTTGCAATCCACTCTGGATTTTCTCCTGCCGACAGCCACAGCGTCGCAGCGGTATGCCGACTCTGATAGGCACGTCTAGGCTCAAGCCCCAAATACCTGAGCAAAGGATGCCAAACCCGTCGGTTCACTGCCCTATAATCCAGTGCCTTACCTTCTCGGTTGCAAAATACAAATTCTGAGCGTTTAAATGATCGTTGCTTTTGCTGAATGAATGCAAAATAAACTTGCGGACTCATTTGAATGGTTCGATTTGAGCCATCTGTTTTGGTTGGCCCAAGAAGGCCATTTACTAAAGCCTCTTTAATGTAAATTTCCCGACGCTCAAAATTCACATTTTTCCATTTCAAACCATCCACTTCACTGGTACGCATACCCGTAAAGAAACGCACCGTGTAATAAGGTTTAAAGTCTTCACGAACAGTATTCAGAATGGCTTTGACCTCTGCAAGCGTAAATGGCATGACATCCGTTTTGGCTTCTTTAAGGTTCTTAATATTCTTAAACGGTGACTCAAAACCGTATCTTTCTGAGCCTTCATTGATTATCATACGAAGTACTGTCATGATTTGATTGATCCGTGATGGTAGAAGGCATTTTTGTTTTTTTCCGTGCTCAACTTTGGCGAGGGAGGCACGAAAAGCAAGAATGCTTTCTTTATTGATGTTGAGTAAAGCGATATGACCAAAATTTGGTTTCAAATATTTGTTCATGACAATATTCACTTTTTCCTTATAACTCGGTCGCCATTCAATCTCCTTTTCTGCAAACCAAATTTGATAAAACGTTTCAAATGTCGGTGTCTTTGTTTCAACCACGAGCTGTTGATTTCTTATCGACTCGATGACTTTCAGTTGCTTACTTTTTGGAAAATATTTGGCGTAATCAAATATACCCAGCAAAATCTCAGCTTCAATACGTTCTAAAATCTTTGCCAATTTACCTCGGTTGGCTTGATTGTCCTTTAAGGACGTGACTTCTCGGCATCGTTTATTCAAATATCGAAAATCCACGTAAAGATGCCCATATCGACTTGTGATACTTCCCATATGATTTCTCTCCTATTGCAAACATAAACTACTTAGATTTGCCAATAATGGTTTGGCCATGTCCTCCTCGATACGCTCCCAAATGTATAAAATTTTACGTCCACCGAAAGGACGAATATAGTGAACACCCTCGATCAAAACCGAATCCTTCAACTGATTACGAATAGTTCGTTCGTTGTAATGGATTCGCTCTGATAGCTCTTTGGTTGTCAGATAGGTCTGTGTCATAATGTATTCCTGTAAAGTTGGATTGCATCAAATAAATATTTCATCTGATGTGTGTAATTTACCCTTGTATGTACATAAATGCAATGATTTATTCATTGGATTAGAGGAATATATTGTGATTATTTGTAACTTACCTATTCTTTTAGCTGAACGAAGAATGAAGGTTTCTGATCTGATAAGAGGCACAGGGATCAATAAAACGACCCTGCATAAACTTTATAATGATGAGTTAACAAGAATTGATTTTGAAACAATCAATAGAATTTGCGACTTTCTAGACATAGATGTCGGAGATTTATTAAGCTTCAAAAAAAATTCTGAAGAATAATTTAGGCGTGATTTGACCAGCAAAAAAAGACGTGGACACTTTCAGTCAATTTTTGGTCACTTTTAGCCACTTTTTTCGAAATCAGGATACAGGGCTTGACTTTTTATAAAACTCAAAATTGAGAAAACCCGAGCAATCATCCGTTCTAAGTGATTGAAAATAGGCATAAAAAAAGCCCCAATCTTTTGATTAGGGCTTTTAAAATTTGGAGCGGGAAACGAGACTCGAACTCGCGACCCCAACCTTGGCAAGGTTGTGCTCTACCAACTGAGCTATTCCCGCTTTGTGGACGCTATTATAGTCATCATATTGTCACCGTCAACAACTTTTTTATATTATTCAGCCGATTGACGAATTTTTAGCACAACAGTTTAATTTCTATCAAATACCGCCTTCGAACCTATAATCAGTGCAATTTCATTTTGCTACAAGGCAACCAAGCGATGAGGTACATGTCGTACTTCGAGTGAGGTTAACGCAGTAGCAAAGTTAAAGTGCCTGATATAGTTAATCAACACGGCGCCAAGTCGTACCCTGTCGACTATCTTCAAGCACGATACCTTGATCGAGTAAAGCCTGACGAATTGCATCTGCTTCAGCGAAATTTTTGGCTTTCTTGGCATTAGCACGGGCTTGAATCTGAGCTTCGACTTCGTCATTAGATAAGCTATTTTCTGCTCCCACGTCTGACTTTAAGAATTCATCAATATCATGCTGTGCAATATTAAGAATTTCACATAAGGTTTTCAGCGTTGCATATGCAGTCGCTGCTTGTTGCCATTCTTCAGCTTTGATCGCACGATTGGTTTCACGGCTCAGTTCGAACAAGATGGATAACGCTTCAGGTGTATTGAAGTCATCTGACATGGCTTTGACAAAGCGTTGATAGGCATCTGCACTTTGCACAGATTCGAGTTTAATCGAGGCTAAAATCTGCTGTACTTCATCGCTATTTTGCACCGCTTTATTGGTTTGGTAAAAGCGAGTTAAGGCGTTTTTAGCTTCTTTGAGCGCACTGTCTGAGAAATTGATCGGGCTGCGATAATGCGATGACAGGATAAAATAACGAATCACTTCAGGGTGAAATTTCTCCATCACATCACGAATGGTAAAGAAATTGCCCAATGATTTTGACATTTTCTCGCCATCGACATTGACGAAACCGACGTGCATCCAATAGTTGACATATTGCTCGCCCGTTGCACCTTCACTTTGAGCAATTTCATTTTCATGATGCGGGAAGATCAAATCGCCACCGCCGCCATGAATATCAAAGTGATTACCTAGACAGCAAGTTGACATCGCAGAACATTCGATATGCCAACCTGGACGACCATTTCCCCATGGCGATTGCCAAGATGGCTCAGACGGTTTTGCCGATTTCCACAATACAAAGTCGAAAGGATGTTGCTTCTGCACTTCGACATCGACCCGCTCACTCGCCCCTGCTTGCATATCTTCGAGCTTACGACCTGAAAGACGACCGTATTTGGCGAATTTTTCTACTGCATAATAGACATCACCATTCGGTGCAGGATACGCCACATCATTGTCGATGAGTTTGTTAATCATGTCTTGCATCTGCGGAATATAATCCGTAGCACGTGGGGATTGGTCAGGGTCAAGACAGCCGAGCGCATGCGCATCTTCATTCATCGCCGTAATAAAGCGGTCGGTTAACTCGTTAATCGTTTCGCCATTTTCATTGGCACGTTTGATGATCTTGTCGTCAATGTCGGTGATGTTGCGAATATAGTTTACTTTCCAATTTTGACTGCGCAGGAAGCGTGTAATATAGTCAAATGCAACCATCACCCGAGCATGCCCAATATGACAGTAGTCATAGACCGTCATCCCGCAGACATAAAGGTTAATTTCGCCTTCACGTAGCGGTTGGAAAGGGGCTTTTTGACGTTGCTCAGAGTTATACAGGACAAATGGTTGCATCGTAATGTTATGTCTAAAAAATGAATAGCGAATCATAACCTATTTCGTCTACCCTGAAAAAGCCATCCACGGAATTTTTAGCCGATAAGGAAAATAAAATGAATTCGATCGCTTACTTTGAATTCCAATCCTCTAACCCAGCTCGTGATGCTGAATTTTATCAGCAAGTGTTTGGTTGGCGCTTTGAAAAACTGGAAGGTTTACCGATTGAATATTATCGAATTGAAAGCGATGGCATGCACAGCGGATTGTTGCAACGCCCGTGCCAAATACCGCCTGTGGAATATGGCACCAATGCTTATACTTGCTCGATTCAAGTGGAAAATTTTGATGCTACCGCACAGAAAATTTTAGAATTGGGCGGCATCGAAGCCATGCCAAAATTTGCCATTGCAGGACGTTGTTGGCAGGGTTATTTTGTGGATTTAGACAATAATGTATTTGGGATTTTTAAAGTCGTTGAGTCGGCGCAATAAATTGACCGATTGAAAATGTATTAAAATTACTCTCGGAGAATCTCGACCTATGCCTTTTCCAATTGATGAAAAATACATCGCACAAACAGAACAACAACTCGGGGTGATTTTCCCGCCTCGCTTTAAAGTAAAAATGATCCAAATGAATGGTGGTGAAGTCATCGCCGATGATGATGTTTGGAAACTGTTTCCCTTCTTCGATCAGTCAGATAAAAAGCGTATCAAACGCACCTGCAACCATATTATGGTTGAGACCAGACAAGCCCGACAATGGCTGGGTTTTCCCACTGATGCGATTGCCATCGCCAGCAACGGTTCAGGTGATCTACTGATTTTTAAGAAACTGGACAATGTACAACAACTTGAAGACACGGTATATCGTTGGTCACATGAAACCGCAGCGCTCAAAGTCGTCGCTCAACACTTTGACCAGTTAAAACAAGGCTAAGCATTTTTGCCAATTTGCTACCTCAAAATAACAAAAATTGATGACGACTGAATATGTCGCACCTCACTGTGAAAAGCTCTTTTCAACAAGCAATTTATGTTAATTTAGCATCAGTGATTTTTATGGGTTGGGTTGAGTAACTACGATGAGTGTACGTTTTCTTCATACTGCGGATTGGCACCTTGGGCAGTTATTCCACAACTATCCACGTGACTATGAACATGCGAAGTTCTTGACGTGGTTAATCGCACAAATCGAAGAAAAACAACCACATGCCTTATTGATTGCAGGCGATATTTTCGATGTGATCAATCCAAGTTCACAAGCGCAAAAACAACTGAATCGCTTCCTTGCTGATGCGCATGAAGTTGCTCCGCAGATGCAAACCCTGCTGATCGCAGGCAATCATGATTCGGGTTATCGCCTTGAGCAAGTCGAACCCTTGCTCGAAAAATTTAATGCAAAAACAGTCGGTTTGGTGCATTGGCATGAGGACAAAACCTTAAATACCGAGCGCTTAATTCAACCGATTTATCAGATCAATACTGAATCAAATCAACAAGAAATCGTCGCTTGGTGTGTGACTTTGCCCTTTTTACGTCCCGCAGAAATTACAGGATTTAATGCAGATACAACAGACCATCAATCTGCCATTCGCTATATCCATCAGCAACTGATCAATGAAGCCAAGCAATGCCAAACTGGTGACCAAGCCTTGATCATCATGTCGCATGCGCACATGCAAGGTGGGCAAGAGTCTGAATCGGAACGCTCAATCGTGGTCGGCAATCAAGAAGCCTTATCTAGCGATCTGTTTGGTGATGACATCGACTACGTGGCGCTTGGACATCTGCACAAACCACAAAAAGTCGGACAAGATCACATTCGATATAGTGGCTCGCCAATTCCACTCTCATTTAGTGAACGGAATTATCCGCATCAAGTACTACATATCACCCTTGATCCGACTAAAAACAATGATGGAAAATTGACCATAGAAGCCTTAAAAATCCCTCGTACCATTGATATAAAGCGAATTACAGGCGGGTTAGATGATGTCATGCAACAGCTTCGTTCACTTCCAGCGACGCCAAAAAATAGCGACAATACTAAAGATGATTTGCGGGATTTCCTAGAAATCGAATATATCAGTGACCGCCCTGCTCCGCTTGATTTACGTCAACAGATTGAACAAGCATTACCGGCCAACTGTTATCGACTACTACGGATTCAACGCAAAACCACAGCACAAAATGCGAATACCAATATAGCAACCTCAAAAATCGATCTCGCTCCACCAACACCAACGGAATTATTTCAGCACATCTGGGCAAAACAAGGTTTTAGCGCAGATCAAGCGGTGGAACAGGATTTTCAAACTGTGCTTGATGAGGCACAACAACGTCAATACCAATCTCATGAATCCTAATTGATAAGAATAACACCATGAAAATTCTCTCATTACGCTTAAATAACCTTGCCTCACTTGCCGATGAACAGGTGATTAATTTTGAAGATGAGCCATTAGCGCATGCTGGTTTGATCGCCATCACAGGTAAAACAGGCGCAGGCAAATCCACCATTTTGGATGCGATGTGTCTTGCCCTATTCGATCAAATCCCACGCCTCAAAAGCGCCGAAGGACAATTACAAGATGCCAGTGGCAAAAGCATCACCATCAAAGACAGTAGCCAAATTCTGCGTCGTGGTACAGTGGAGGGCTTTGCTGAAGTTGAATTCTTAGCACTCAATCAAAAGCGTTATCTGGCTCGTTGGCAAGTGCGTCGTGCACGAGGAAAAACCAACGGGAATCTACTGGTCGATCGCTCAGTCACTGCACTGGAGGAAGGACGTGTCTTAACCCAGAAAAAGTCGGAATGCACGCCAACCGTAGAAAAACTAATCGGCTTGACCTTTGAGCAATTCACTCGAGCCGTGCTCTTGGCACAGTCTGAAGTCGGCGCATTTCTTAAGGCGAAAGATCAAGAACGTGCTGATTTATTGGAATATTTGACTAATTCCAATATTTTTCGCTTAGTCAGCCAAGTGGCTTTTGAAAAAACTAAAGAAGCGAGCGATCAGCTAAATAATTTCAAACAAATGATCGGACATATTGAATTGTTGAGCGAGGAGCAAGTTCAACAACTGAAAAGCGATGAGGCGGACAACCAACAGCAACGTGCCACCTTACAACTCGAGCAAAAGCAACTGGAACAAGCACAGCAATGGTTTGCAAAACAACAAGACTTTGACACACAACTGACGACACAAAGGCAACAATTACAACAACTTGAAATACAACGTCCGCAAATCCAGCAAGACAAAACATGGCTTGAACAATTGGAGAAATTCCAACAGATTCGAGCCAGTTTTGATCAATTTGCACAGGCACAACAGCACATTCAGCAGGCAAATCAAAACCTAGAAAACAATCAAACTGAATTCGCTAAAATTGAACAAGACAAAATAAGATGTTTTGAAATATTCAATCAAGTTGAAAAATCGGTGACAGATCGACAACAGCAGATCAAACAATTACAGCCTGACATCGAAAAAGCGCAAGACCTAGATAATCAGCGTAGTCGATTCGCCATTGCATTTAAAGAGAAAAAAACTGAATTAGAACACCATACTAGCGAATTTAAAATACAGCAAAGCGAACTTTTGCAACTTGAGCAAAATCAAGCCAAGATTGAAAAATCGCTTGATCAAGCCAATACGATTTTAAAACAAACCCAAGACCTCGACAGCTTAAGCCTTGAGCCAAAAGCAAGCTTGGAAAAAATTGATGCGTTTTTAAATGAGCAGCAAAAGTTTAAGCAACTCAAGCAAGATATGGATAATTTTCATGTGGATGATTCTAATTTTACTGATTTCCATGTCGATAATTTTAATCGAGAAAGCTTTCGTCAATCACTCAACAAATTATCTCAAGACATCAAAAAACAAAACGATCAATTCGGTGAACTCGCAGAATTCTCTAAAACCGTTGAACAAGCAAAACAACAACTTCAGCAGATTCAACAACGCAGTATTCAAGCTAGTGCAACACAGCGACTTTTTTCACAATGGCAAGAGGCTCAGCAGAAAAAAACGCAACTCACAGCAGATTTGGCAAAGCATCAGAGCGCATTAACGCTACTTGAGCAAAACCAAACATCCGCTGCAACAGAATCGCTTGAAGCCGAAAACGCACTAGAAAAACTGCAACAGATATTGGCTGAGCAACGCCTTTTGCACAGTGAACATATTGAAAATTTACGTGCACAACTTCAGCCTGAGCAAGCTTGTTTGGTCTGTGGTAGCACCGATCACCCTTTTGTCGATCACAGCGACTTACTCAATCAAGCCTTGAGCCAAGTGCAAGATCAACAGCTTGTTGATGCAAAACAACGCAAAGCGGAAAAATTGCAATCTTTTGAACAATGCAAACAGAAATACCTGCAATGTCAGCATCAGATTGATTCAATTCAAAAGCAATTATCAGACATCGAAAAACAGCTGAAACGACTGCAATCTCAACTTGAAATTGATCTGAGAGAAATTAATTTTAAGCTTGATTTTTCCAAGTCCGATGATGCGCTACAACAACAACTTGGCGAACAGCTTCATACCCTAAAACAACAGCAGAATGATGCTGAACAACATGTCAAAACCATCACTGCACAGCTTGTACATTATCAAAGCTTACAAAATCAAGTTGAGCAACATCAGCATATTGCCAATCAACTCGACCAACTTGAAAGTGCTGAAAATAGTATTCTAGAACAGCTCCCAGACTCTTGGACAAGCACATGGAAAAAAGCTGCGTTAAACACAGCCGTGCAATTAAAAGCGCAAATTCAACAACGTGTGCAAGTGCAAAAAGATATGCAGATTCATCAGCAAACTTTGCAAGAGTTACAACAAAAACAGCAATCGCTGAATGATAAAGTGCAATGGCTTAATGCGCAGATTGAAAAATTAAACAATGAACTCGAACGCATCACCACACAAGGCAAAGAAAATCGTCAACACTTTGCTGAAATCGTGCAAAAGCATTCGGCTAAAACATTCAGCTCAGCCAATGAATGGCTTAAAGACTTAAACCAAAACTTAGAGCGCTTAATCGATCAACGTCAGCATGCTCAAAAGTCTTATCAAGATGCAGAATTGCTTTGGCAACAACAACAGAAACAACGAGATCAAATCCACAGTCAGCTTGACGTCTATCGCAAGCAAGCCACACAAGCCGAAACTGAAAAAACTACTTGGCTTGCACAGCACCCACAGTTTGATACACATTTAATTGAAAAATGTCAAAGCTCGAATCCAAATGATCTTGTAGAGCTACGCCAACAGATACAACAATTCGAGAATCGTTTGTTACTATGCAAAAATGATTTAGATAAAATTGAACAACTGCAAGCGGAACATCAACCGTCAAAACCAAGCTTGGAATTGGCGCAATTAGACAACCAACAGCATCTTTTGAAAGAAAAATTAACAGCTCTTAATCAACAACTTGAAACTTTACGCAGTCAATTAATTCATCACGAACAGCAGCAAAAAGCCTATGCCAAATATCAATCAGAAATTGAAAAACAACAACTGGAAGCCAATCGTTGGGCGAAGATTTCTGACTTGATTGGCAGTCGTGATGGTGCGAAATTTCAGCGCTATGCACAGCACCATCACTTGGATATTTTACTAGAGTACGCAAATCAACAACTACAACCGCTCGCTCCACGCTATGAGCTAAAACGTATTGCCGATAGCCTCGGACTCGCAATCATTGATCATGATATGAATGATGAAATCCGCCCCGTACAGTCCTTATCAGGTGGTGAGACTTTTCTGGTTTCGCTTGCTTTGGCGCTTGCCATCGCCAATATGGCATCGGGCAATATGAAACTCGAATCGCTCTTTATTGATGAAGGTTTTGGCACGCTTGACCCAAGCTCGCTACATATCGTCATGGACGCACTCGATCGTTTGCAGTCACAAGGTCGAAAAGTGATTTTGATTTCGCATATTCAAGAGATGCATGAACGCATCCCAGTGCAAATCCAAGTCAAAGCCAAAGGCTCGGGTGCCAGTGAAATCCATGTGGTTGGCTAGTTGGGCGAATTATTATGTTTGAAAAAAACCACTCACTAAACTTTAAATCATCAAACTATCAGCCCTTAGCCAAAACTTTTAGCCTACAACTAGAAAGCTTACGTGGACTGAGTGCCATCGTGGTGTTGTTCAGTCATGCTTTTCAAGCCTTCGTTGCCCCGCAAGATGTGACGCTTTATTCTATTGTGCGTTTGCTCGGTCAATCTGCGGTCATGATGTTTTTTGTCCTCAGTGGTTTTTTGATTGGACATTCGATACAGAAAAATATTCAGCAAAACCAATTATTTTCAATTAAAACTTATACAATGCAACGCTGTAAACGTATTTTGCCACCGTTTCTTTTTGCGCTGTTTTGGATGCTGTCATTGTATGGTCTTGCGCCTTATTTCTTTGCCACACAAAGCCATTCATTTGAAATTATTCCTGCGCTGATGCTTCGCACTGCTTACGATTTTTCATTGCATGAATTGGTTGGTTCGGTATTTTTCGTCAATGAATTTCTCACACCAACGTTATCTGCCAATGCGCCACTGTGGAGTTTGAGCTACGAAGTTTGGTTTTATATTTTGGCTGGACTGATGGCGATGTGGCGATATGCTTTTGTACGAGTTGGCTTTGTGATTACCCTGCTCATTTTGTCTGTATTGAATCTGCAATTCTTAGTCTATTTTAGTGTATGGTTATTGGCATTTGCTTTTTCATTTAATCAAGTGCGCCGTCGTTTAGATGGTCATTCTTTAAAAATCACACAATGGATTTTTGCTATTTTTGCGCTGTGTATTGCGATCTATGATGCCTATCAGTTCTTTGTCATTGATCAAGTCAAAACCTATCAGGCGAATTTATTTACTATGTTCAACGCATGTATTGGCGTGGTTTTTGCGATTTTTCTGCTACAACTTTTCCTAAAACAACATAATTTTAAGCCAATTTGGGCAAGCTCGGCACGTTTTTCTTATACGCTGTATGTGACCCATTTTCCGATTTTGCTGTTTGCTATGGGCGTATTTCCACAGAGCTATATGCGCAGTACTTGGACTTCAATGCTTGCAGTAATTTTAAGCATGTCGATTTGTATTGCATTTTCATGGTTGGTGGCGAAGTTTTTAGAACCTCAATTTAAGCCCTCTAATTAAATTCTTACAAAGCATGTTTGGCATTTCTATTGCTTATCCATTTATTATGACGCATTGATTTTTAGCAAATTCATTAAATAGTTAATTGACACTCTCCCATGCTTAAATTCCAAATTGATTGTTTACTTGAATACCGTGTGCTTGAACCGACTGAATTTATTTTTCAGGTCGAAGCTTCAAAACATCCTTGGCAAAATATTACGAATGAACAGATTGATATCAATCCAAAATTAGAGCGCTTACAACATTTTGATCGAGATCAACAGTGCAATCGTTTTGTCCGACTATCCAGTGTAAATGTGCAAAATTTCAGCCTACATTATCACGCAGAAGTTGAAACAAACATTCCAGCTCGACCGTTAGATGCCAAAGAACATGCGATTCATGAGTTACCTGCAGAGACCTTGTTTTACCTTGCGCCGAGCCGTTTCTGTGAATCCGATCTGCTAGAACGTATGGCACAGCGGACTTTTGGGCATTTACACAAGGGCTATCAACGGGTGCAAGCGATTTGTGATTGGATTTATCAGCATATTTTGTATGAGTCAGGCTCAACCGATGGCATGTCATCTGCAAAAGACGTTCTTATTGGTCGTGCAGGTGTGTGTCGTGACTTTGCCCATCTCGCCATTGCGATCTGCCGTGCGCTCGAAATCCCTGCCCGTTTTGTGTTTGGCTATATGCCTTTTTATGAAGCAATACCCGACTTTCATGCGATTTTTGAGGTCTATATTGGTGAACAATGGGTATTATTCGATGCGACGAACATGGGCTCGATTGATGAATTTGTCCGTGTCGGTACAGGACTTGATGCCAAAGATGTGCCGTTTTTATCGTTCTTTGGTCAAGCAGAGCTGTTAAACATTGAGCCGAAAATTATTAAAGTAAATTGAGTTGTTAGTCGTTTTAACCCAATTTCAATCAGAATAATCTCTTGCACCAAATAAAGCTGTTCCCACTCGCACCATGGTTGAACCTGCCTGAATCGCTTCCGCCATATCTGCCGACATGCCCATACTCAAGGTATCCCAGTGCTCAGGCTGTGCATGATATTGTTCTACTTGGTCAAACAATTGCTTGGTCGTTGTAAAAGCTTCAACATGCTCAGGTTTGGGAATCACCATAAATCCACGTAATTTCAGGTTCGGCAATCGACTGATTTTTTCAACCAGTTCTGCAACTTCATCAGGTGCACAGCCATCTTTAGAGTCTTGATCATCTATATTCACTTGCAGGCAAATATTTAAGGGTTGTAAGTTTTCAGGGCGTTGATTAGAAAGTCTTTCGGCAATGATCAAGCGATCCACACCGTGCACCCATGCAAATTTTTCTGCCATATGTTTGGTTTTATTCCGCTGAACATGTCCGATGAAATGCCATTCGATCTCTAAATCTTTTAAATGTTCAATTTTTTCTAAAGCTTCTTGCAGATAGTTTTCTCCAAAAGCTTTTTGTCCAAGTTGATAAAATTCAGAAATAGCCGATACAGGATGGGTTTTCGACACAGCAAGGAGTTGGACGTCTTGAAAGTTGCGATTTGCTTGCAGGCAGGCTTGGTTGATTTGCGCATGCACATCTTGAAGTTGACTTTGGAAATCTATCGTCGTCATTTTCTTTCTATTCCTTGCTTGCAAGTTGAATTTGAATCTCTATGGTATTTCTTCACAAAATCACTTGGTTTCACGTGGTGAACACCGTATTATTCTAAACATAAAGAAGCCGTTTGAACATCAAGGGAAAAAATGGATATTACAGAGCTTTTAGCATTTTCGGTGAAAAATGGAGCATCAGACTTGCATCTTTCGTCAGGTCTACCACCAATGATTCGTGTGGATGGGGAAGTCAAACGTATTAACTTACCTGCGATGGAACACAAAGACGTGCATCGCTTGATCTATGACATCATGAATGATAAACAACGTCGTGATTATGAAGAACAATTAGAAACTGACTTTTCATTTGAAGTACCCGGTGTGGCGCGTTTCCGTGTCAACGCATTCAACCAAAACCGTGGTGCAGGTGCGGTATTTCGTACCATTCCATCCAAAGTATTGACCATGGAACAGCTTGGTCTCGGTCAAACTTTTAAGAATATTGCCGAATATCCACGTGGTCTCGTGTTGGTTACAGGTCCAACAGGTTCAGGTAAATCAACCACACTTGCGGCCCTACTCGACTATATCAATGACAATCGTTATGACCACATCTTGACCGTCGAAGATCCTATCGAATTTGTACACACTTCGAAAAAATGTCTAATCAACCAACGTGAAGTCCATCGTGATACGCACGGCTTTAACGAAGCGCTACGTTCTGCACTACGTGAAGATCCAGATATTATCTTGGTCGGTGAGATGCGTGACTTGGAAACCATTCGTCTTGCCCTCACCGCTGCTGAAACCGGTCACTTAGTCTTTGGGACATTGCACACCACTTCTGCGGCAAAAACCATTGACCGTGTCATCGACGTGTTCCCTGCTGAAGAAAAAGACATGGTACGTGCCATGCTTTCAGAATCACTTCAAGCGGTGATTTCACAGACACTCCTTAAGAAAAATGGCGGTGGTCGTGTGGCAGCGCATGAGATCATGATCGGTACACCTGCGATCCGTAACTTGATCCGTGAAAATAAAATCGCTCAAATGTACTCTGCGATTCAGACTGGTGCGGCGCAAGGCATGACCACACTTGATCAAACCTTAAAACAATTGGTTGCCAAAGGTCAGATCACCGCTGCAGCTGCACGTAATGTGGCGAAATCTCCAGAAGCATTTATGTAAGGATTTAAGAAATGGACTTTAATGACTTACTCAAACTCATGATTGAGAAAAACGCTTCGGATTTGTTTATTTCAGCCGACGTCGAACCGTCAATGAAAGTACACGGACAAATTTTACCAGTCACCAAAAGCAAACTCAGTCCTGAAATTATCTCTCAGTTGATGCATGCGATCATGAATGAGAAGCAACGTGAAGAATTTGCCACCACTCGGGAATGCAACTTTGCCATCACCGACCGTGAAAAGACCGCACGTTTTCGTGTTAGCGCATTTCAGCAACGTGACATGCCTGGCATGGTACTGCGTAAGATTGAAACTAAGATTCCAACCCCCGAATCGTTAAAATTACCACCAATCTTAAAAGAACTTGCCATGACCAAACGCGGCATCATTCTCTTTGTTGGTGCAACGGGTACTGGTAAATCCACTTCACTTGCTTCACTTATCGGTCACCGCAATCAAAATTCTCGTGGCCATATCATCACGATTGAAGATCCAATCGAATTTGTGCATCAGCATGCAGGTTGTATTGTGACGCAACGTGAAGTCGGCATTGATACCGATTCATTTGAAGTCGCTTTGAAAAACACCCTACGTCAAGCACCTGATGTGATTTTGATTGGTGAGATTCGTTCTCGTGAAGTTATGGATTATGCCGTTGCCTTTGCAGAAACAGGTCACTTAGTATTTGCAACGCTTCATGCCAACAACGCCAACCAAGCCTTAGACCGTATTATTCACTTCTTTGATGCAGACCGTCATAGCCAACTCTATATGGACTTGTCATTGAATTTGAAATCAATCATTGCGCAACAACTGGTGCCGACCAAAGATGGTAAAAGTCGCCGAGCAGCAATTGAGATCATGATCAACTCACCACTGATGCAAGACTACATCCGTAAGGGTGAAATTCATGAGCTCAAAGACTTAATGAAACGCTCACGCGAGCTCGGTATGCAGACTTTTGATCAAGCTTTGTTCGATCTCTATAAAGCTGGCGAAGTGACTTATGAAGATGCGCTCAAGCACTCTGATTCACCAAATGATCTTCGTCTACAAATCAAATTGTCAGAAAGTGATTCTAAAACATTGTTAAATAACAGCGGCAAAGGATTATTTATTCAACAGGATTGATCAAATACCTTTCAATAAAAAAGGTGCATTGATTGCACCTTTTTTAATTTCTGACATTATTAACAGATTTATTTCTTTTTCAATGCTTCTTGGCATTCAGGGCTATCGCAATAACCATAAAGATTCAGTGCATGACCAGTCAAAGTGAAATTAAATTTTTCAGCAATACTATGTTGCTCTTGTTCAATCAAATCATTGGTGAACTCAACCACTTTATTACAGTTTTGGCAAACAAGGTGATCGTGATGATCTTCTTGCATGATTTCAAAGACTGAATGATTGTTGTCAAAATGATGGCGCTGAATAATACCTGCTGACTCAAATTGCGTCAGTACACGATAAACGGTCGCTAAACCAACATCTTCGCCGTGTTCAAGCAAGGTTTTATAAATGTCTTCTGCACTCAAATGATGTTGTTTTGAGTTTTCTAATAATTCTAAAATTTTAATCCGAGGTAAGGTAACTTTAAGTCCCGCTTTGCGCAAATCCTGATTGGTAATCGGCATTGTTATAAACTCTCAACAAAAATTAAGTGGTCATGGGTTAGCATACTTTGCTAAAGTATGCGCTAAAATTCATCTTAACGCATTAAATAATTGTGGGATAGTGTAGCAAAATGCAAAAAGTTCTGTTGTCAATTTTCATGATCACCGTCATCTCTGGCTGTTCAGTGTTCGGCGTCTACAAAGTAGATATTCCTCAAGGTGCACCGCTAACACAAGAAAAAGCGGCTCAAGTCAAAGTGGGGATGACACCACAACAAGTCCGTTTCCTACTGGGTACACCTACAGTCAGTGATCCGTTGAATCCATTGCGTTGGGACTACATATACAACTATATCCCTGGAACTTATGCCAAAAAAGCAGATATTCCTGCTGCCAAAGGTCAACACTTACGCATTCACTTTAACGAATCTGGTGTGGTATCGCAAATCGAAGGTTTGGAAACTATTCCAGAATCGCAACCAGGCTTACCAGGTTCAAAGGAAGCGATTTTGACTGCACCAAAGCTTTAAAATATTTAGCCCTAAAAACTAAAAGCATAGATCTTGTCTATGCTTTTTTCGTTTTGAACGCCAAATTTTTGAAAATCTTAATCTGTCGATTTTAAACGCTTTAACCTTTTCTGCTGATTACCTTGTTGATAACGACCCACAGGATGCTTTTCTGCACGGCGACGACGCACGTCTTTGGGATTCATGGTCAATGGTCTATACACTTCCAAGCGATCCCCTGCATGTAAAATGTGTGTCTCAGGGTCTTTGATTCGCAGTCCAAATACGCCCAATGCCAACGGCTCAGGCAATGTGACCTGTTCAGCTAAGCCACTCGCCTTTAATGCTTGTAACGCTGTCATGCCCTGTTGAAAAGGAATATGTATTGAATATTGCTGATCTACCGCACAATACACAATCCAAATCTGAGTGGATTGATCCATACCGATACTCGAATCATTTTCAGTAAAATCATTCATGTTCAATTCAGTATAGAAAATTAGACTGTAAATAACAATTGAAGCCACGCAATCATCGCAACGACGATCGACACAGGGACAACGATACGAATCAAAATTCGCCACAGGTTATAGCTGATTTCACTTTTAAAATTCAGTGATTTACGCAAATGACTAATCTTCATCAACCACCCTGCAAATATTGCATAGGCAAGACAAAGTACCAAACCGAGTACAATTAGTATTGGATATAAAACATTACTGATCGGCAACGCCCAAATCAATATTGGAATCAGCAAAATCAAAGCTTGAATAGGCAACGCCACTTGACGTTGAATCAGTTGCGCCCGAACCAATTGCAATAGATAACCAGACAAGCCCAATGCACCTATTAACAATGCCAGATCTTGGACTTCGGTTGTGGCCTGATTCGCCCAAAGCATTGCCAATAAACCAAGTGCTTGGGCAATCCAAATGGGTAATACAATCGGCGTACTTGGTGATTTCTCTGTACCTGTAGACAAGCTTTGCGTAGCAGACTGCCAATACACACCTAAGCCCAAAGCGCCAGTGACTAAGGTCAAGGTTACGACTTTTGCCCACTCTGCAAAGCTCACCCCTGTCCATTGCCAAACACCCTGCTCTGCCAGCATACCCATTACCACATAAACCAACACAGCGATAGCAGACACTGCGAGTAAGATCAATCTTGGCAACATCGACAAAGCAACTGCGACGATGGCTAAAACTAAAATCGCAATACTTGGACTAAATTGAAGTGCAAACTGTGACATCACAGCGTTATTGGCATAATGTATAATCGCGCCTGCAAATAGTGGCACAGTCACAATCGCCAACCAGCTCATCACACGCCAATGCGTCGATACATCCGCATCACGAGTCAGCTGCATCAAACCCTGTAACGGTGCAGACTTGGCACGTTTAGCCAAACCAACTTCCATATACATTGCAGGCAATGCCAAAACGAGCATGGTCACCACCCACAATATTAAAAAGTCATACTGCTGATAAGCCACCAAACCTAAAGTTGGCGCCAAAGTCACACTGAACAAGAATGATAAACAAAATGCCAAAACTGGCGTGATCCATGTCGGTTGCTGTTGCATCATATCGTATTTAAAAGCTATAAAAATCTTGCCTGTATTTTGCCTTTCTCAGACTTCAAAAGCAAAACTAAAACGATCAAACTCGATATTTAGTAAGACACAAAATCCTTCTTAAGAGTATAAAATTTCATATTAACTGCTATCTCATCAGATAGATGAATAGCTCTTAGCCTATCCAGAGCTTGCTCTTCAGAGAAACCCTGCTGAATGAATTCACCAAATTGCTTTGCAATACCATCTCTAATTATTTTTCGAGCGTTTTTTAAATATGTTTCTTCATTAAGGTTCAATTTATCAATAGAGTTTTGTGCCAACCCCTTAAGTTCCATTGGGCATTGTTTATCAACAATCATTTTTCCATCACTTTCAAATGTAAATATTTTAGTATCAGGAGGAATTTTTAGCGGATTTAATATGATAGTTGTCCAATCATGTTCTCCTTTATCAGCATCACAATGTCGCTTTCTTTTATTTTTAATGAAACGTTCATCATGTTTAAAATAAAGACGTTGTGTTCCCCCATGACAACATCCAAGTAAGTTACTCCATGTTAAATGAGCATTCTCTTTAGTATTAGGTAGTAGTGTCTTAGACTTAGGATAAAAATGCTCCACTCTGAAATCTTTCATATGACTTGTTTCATCTACATCAAAGTCAATTTCACAGTAACAACAAATACCTAACTGATCTTTTTTAATTGTATCTTGAACAATTGCATGTGCTTCTTGAGCCACAGCAACAAAATTTTCCCAAGTAGCATTAGGATTCTGCGACAAATATTCAGACAATCCATCAGGACAGTTTGACTTTAAAATATGTTTCATTGTTTTGAGCGTTTAAATTTTCTTAAGGAAATTTCGATATCAATTTGATCTAGTTCAGTTTCTTTATTTTTACCCCAAGCATCTAGCTTTTCACGTAATAATTTAGCCTCATCAGAGTCCCATTTATCGTGATTAACTAACTCAATATACTGATCTAACCATTGGACTTCTTCCACTTCTTGAGGTCTTGGATCAACATTAAAAACATCCTTTAATACTACATTAGACTGAGCACCTTTTGTAAAATCTGGAATTTCATATTCATATGTATTATTTGAATTTATATAAATAGAACGTATAGATTCTGGCTCTACCGTGGTGATTACATGTGGACTATGAGTAGTAATAATAAACTGTAAATTTGGAAAAGATTCCCTTAAAATTAAAATAATTTGTTGTTGCCACGTCGGGTGTAAATGTAGCTCTATCTCATCAATCAAAATAACACCATTGCCATGCAATGGATTATCAGAAACATTATTCAATAAGATTAATCTTCTTGCAATATCACCAAGCAGACCAAATAGCACTCTTTGACCATCAGAAAATTGATCTAAAAAAATAGATTCTTTTTCCAACTGAATAAAAATTTTATCTTTTCCATCATCATTGTTAATTAATTCAATATTTTTTAAGTCTTTATAGATACCTTTAAATAATTTCTCCAAAGATACAATAATATTCTGTGCTTTCAAATTTAATTCTTGGTTAGGGTATACTTTTATGATTGAAAACAAATCCTCATATACCTCATATAAAGGATGCTCTTTGTTATTCGCCCCTGTTTCTAAAAGAATATCAATTTGCGACTGAATCTTCTGCCTTTCTGAATTAGCAACAACAGGTTCTGATACCTTTAATAGCTGAACCAACCACTCATAGAAAAGATCAAATGATGTCCTATAATTTAGAGCATTGTCATACCCATCAATTTTTTCAAAATTAATTTTTTGACTATTATTTGCTCCTTTTTGCAGTCGATCAATTCCATAGTAAGCAAACAATGGTAAATTAATATCTTTATACTCATTCAAATAACGAATATCACGCCCTAAGTTACGATAATTAATAAGTTCGCTCTTTAAATCACTCTTTAAACCATCAATTTGACGTGCTATTCTGCCTCGTAATTTATTTTTACTAGAACCAATAGAAAATTCACAATCTATATATGCTCCTAATTTTTTTTTCTTAGCATCATTATTAATTTCATCCTCTTCTATACGACCTCCATTTGTATTATCTTTTCTTGTTGTTGCTGCAATCCACATTAAATTTCTACGAATAGCTTCCAAAAGGCTAGTCTTACCTACACCATTTTCACCTATAAAGACTGTTAATCTTTCATCCAAATTAATTTTTAAATTTTTAATCTTCTTAAAATTAGAGACATTAAGCTCATCTAAAGAAACATGGCTATACAATATTGTAGTTGCTTGAGTAAATATTTCTAAAGCCCGTCCTTCGTTCTTTTCAAAACCATTCAGCCCATCTTTATAGTTCAAAAACAACTGAACTGCTGAATTAAAGTTACCATTCTTAGCATTAGAGATGAGATGTCTTTGATTATTATCCATTATTGCTTCCTGAACGTAAATTAGCCAAAGTTTTTCCTGAATATTTCCGCTCTAAGGCATTTAGAAACTGAGGTTCTATATGCTGAACAAAGCTTAAATATCCTCGTAAGTAACTCAGATCAGATTCACTAATTTCACTATTAGTAAACTTATAAACTAGCCCTTTAATATATCTTTTCTTTTTTCTACCTATTGATAGCATAGCGTCATTCGTTACTGTAACGCCAGTTATATGCCTATTATGTTTTTTTGAAGAAAAAACTGTTTTAAATGCATTAATAGATATTCGACCACCATACAGTTCCTGCAATATTTTTTCCACCTTCACAGGCAAATCAAATAGCAATGTTTTTTGATCCGTTGAGAAGCTAAGGTCGTCAGCATAACGTGTATATTTAATTCCATTATCATGACAATATTCACTAATTTGGACATCGAAAAGATACATACAAAAATTTGAAATTAAGGGAGAACTAGGAGCACCTATACTCAAAACCAATTTCTTAGAATATTTGCTAGGTTGCCAAAAAACTATTCTTTCTATCCAGAATTTATCTAAAAAATCAAAATACAAGTTATTTTTCTCGCAAGACTCCCATAATATTTTAGGCGTAATTGAGTGAAAAAAGTCTGAAAAATCCATTTTTAGAAAGTACGTATTATTTTTATGGATTAATGCATTGTCTTTAATACTTTTTTTACATTGATACGCTGTAGCCAATGAATGTACTGGTAACATCTGCTCAAATTGTGCAACTAAATAATTTTGATATAATTTTAATTCAGGAGTAGGTTGAGCAATAGTACGAGTACCTGACGTTCTTTTGGGAATTTGATAAACTTTATATTTTCTCGGCGCATCTTGCAGAAACAGAAAAAAACTGCTCTGATTTAAATTGAATTTTTTTAGAAAATTATTTAACAAATTGACTTTAGACACAATATTAACCCATTAAAGCAGTTTAGAGGAGATACTCCTCTAAACCACACTCTTTACTTGAGCAAAAGTTTCAATTATTTGCGATTGCAATGAGCGAATCATTGAAACTTTTGTATCACAAAAGCATCAATAAATTAGAGTCTGGCTAAACACCCGACTAGACTGTTACGTCTAAAAACTAAAGAGCTAGAACATTCTAAAATATTCTTAAGCACTTAACAATACCCACTTACTGACGAACCATAAACATCACACGACAGTCATACTCAAATGGAAAAAGATCGCCGAAGCGACCTTTTCTTTAGATAAGATGAGCGATGTTTTACATCATACCGCCCATGCCACCCATACCGCCCATGTCTGGTGCAGCAGCAGGTTTATCTTCTGGGATATCCGTGATCATTGCTTCTGTAGTGAGCATCAAGCCCGCAACTGATGCAGCGTGCTCAAGTGCAGAGCGAGTGACTTTCGCAGGGTCAAGAATACCCATTTCAAGCATATCGCCATATTCACCAGTCGCAGCGTTGTAACCGTAGTTTCCTTCGCCTTGTTTGACCGCATTAATAACGACTGATGGCTCATCACCTGCATTGGCAACGATCTGACGAAGTGGCGCCTCGATCGCACGGCGCAAGATATTGATACCCACTGTTTGGTCATCATTTGCACCAGTCAAACCGTCCAGTGATTGGATCGCACGTACCAGCGCAACACCACCACCTGCAACCACACCTTCTTCAACCGCAGCACGCGTTGCATGAAGTGCATCGTCAACACGGTCTTTTTTCTCTTTCATTTCAACTTCAGTCGCTGCGCCGATCTTGATCACAGCAACACCACCTGCAAGTTTCGCTACACGTTCTTGCAGTTTTTCTTTGTCGTATTCAGAAGTCGCTTCTTCGATTTGCGCACGGATTTGTTGGACACGCTCACCGATTTGACCTGCATTACCTGCACCGTCCACGATTACTGTATTTTCTTTAGATACTGTGACTTTATGTGCAGTACCCAAGTCTTCTAGCGTTGCTTTTTCCAAAGACATACCCACTTCTTCAGAGATCACATTGGCACCCGTCAAGATCGCAATATCTTGAAGCATTGCTTTACGGCGATCACCAAAACCAGGCGCTTTCACTGCACAGACTTTGATAATGCCACGCATATTGTTCACAACCAGAGTTGCCAATGCTTCGCCTTCAACATCTTCAGCGATGATCAACAATGGCTTGCCAGTTTTAGCAACTGCTTCAAGTGTAGTGATCAATTCACGGATATTGCTGATTTTTTTATCAACGAGCAAGATGTATGGATTTTCAAGTTCAGCTGTCAAGGTATCTTGTTTGTTGGCGAAGTATGGGCTGATATAACCACGGTCAAACTGCATACCTTCCACAACATCTAAAGCATCTTCAAAGCCTGAACCTTCTTCAACGGTGATCACGCCTTCTTTACCGACTTTTTCCATCGCTTCTGCGATCAACTTGCCCACTGTGCTGTCAGAGTTTGCAGAGATCGAACCAACTTGTTCAATCGCTTTGAAGTCATCCGCCGCTTTGGCATTGGTTTTGATGCTTTCTACAACGGTACGCACCGCAAGATCAATACCACGTTTCAAATCAGTTGGGTTCATACCCGCAGTCACAGACTTGATACCTTCTGCCAAGATCGCTTGCGCAAGTACAGTCGCTGTGGTTGTACCGTCACCTGCGACATCATTCGTCTTCGAAGACACTTCACGGACAAGCTGAGCGCCCATGTTTTCAAACTTATCTTTTAAAGTGATTTCTTTAGCAACAGTCACACCATCTTTAGTGATGTGCGGTGCACCGAAAGAACGGTCGATCACAACATTACGACCTTTAGGACCTAATGTCACTTTCACTGCATCGGCAAGGACATTTACGCCTTCGATCATTTTTGCACGTGCTGAAGCACCGAATTTTACGTCTTTAGCTGACATGAATTTTTCTCCGAATAATCTTTAATCTGATTTCAAGACATTAATTTAAAAACTAAATTAACCTGAGTTTTAGCCTTCAAGAATCGCTAAAATGTCAGATTCTTTCATGATTAAAAGCTCTTCGCCGTCGACTTTGACTGCTGTGCCCGCATAAGTACCAAACAATACTTTTTCACCAACTTTAACGTCGAGTGCACGCACGCCATTGTCAGTGATTTGACCATTACCTACAGCGATGATTTCACCTTGAGCAGGTTTTTCAGCAGCAGAACCCGGTAGCAAAATACCGCCAGCCGTTTTTGTTTCTTCTTCGACACGACGAACCACAACACGATCATGTAGGGGACGAATATTACTCATGTTTTACTCCATTCATCTGAACTTTTCAGGTAAATTTTAGCTTTGATGTATACACCACCTGAATTCATAAAATCATTTCGGCGATGCAATATTGAATTTGTTTTTGAAATGGGGTTGACCTGTAGGGCTTCAAGGGCAAAAAAATAATTTTTTTAACTTTTTGTGCTTTTTTTCATCGAAAAATTTAAGTCATGTCATTCTTCGGCCAAATGCGTTTCCATTTTTGAAAACTTTTTGTTGATTCATCATATAAATAAGCATCAATTTCACCTTGCGCAGTGATCACATTAAAGCCATTTTCCTCGCCATGATGGGTGCGATTGGAGAAGGTCGTACCTGCATGGATATCCAGCACCGACTGCGCCACACTGAGATGATAAAAATCATTCAGATGATAGACCGCAGATTGATGCAGATGACCATGCAGCAAACCGTTCAAACCCGCATCTGCCCAGTGCCTAAGCGCAATTTCTCCCGACACAGGACAATCTTCCACATGCTTATCAAACGGTTCGCAGTAAAATGGCTGATGTACTGCGACTAACTTATATAGATGCTCAGGGGCATTTTTCAGTTTGGCTTCCACTTCTGCGATTTGCTTGGTAGAAACATAACCTTTGGTATGATATTTCGGGCGAATACTATTGACGCCGACCACATAAAAATGCTCGGAAACAATCTCCTTTTCCATTGCGCCAAAGAACAATTGATAACGCCCAAAAGGATTTAAGAATCTGCGCCACACATGATACAGCGGAATATCGTGATTGCCTGGCACGACTAGATACAGAATATTTAAGCTTTCTAAAAACTGCCGACACGCATAAAACTGTTGAAAACGTGCACGTTGGGTCAAATCACCACTGACAATGACTAATTCAGGTCGATTCGCTTCACAAAAATTTTGAACTGCCTGTACACGTTCGGGAAGCTCTGTACCAAAATGCAAATCAGATAGATGAAGCAGCATAGATTAGCCTCCCAAGCTCGAACGAGGCACACGCACTTTGATCGCATCATGGGCGACTTTGAATTTGAGCGGGGTGCGAAGCCGAAGAATTTCACCATCCAACGCGACTTTCATGGTTGGTTTTTGCGTTAAAATTCGCACATCCTCAGCGCAAAAGCTATACACATCTTTGGCATGTTCCAATTCACCTTGTAGCAATTTAACCATAAGCTGAAACAGTTGAAGTCGAGTGACATGACCGACTGCCACACCCGCCAACTTACCCTTAGCCGCACAGCTCGCAAGGCGTAATTTTAAATCTTGCAGTTGCAATTGATTATTACCAAAGAATACCATTGGCGATGCGATCGGGTGTTTTTGCCCATCAATTTGAATTTTTAAACGATAATATTTTTGTGGTTGCGCAAGCACTGCCAAGCCTGATAAATAAGCGATCAAGGGAAAGCGCCCAAATCGTTTATTGTAGTATTCACGATTTTCGATCATCACAGGATATAAGCCGATACTGGCATTATTCAAATAAATTTTTTCATTGACTTGACCGACATGGATCGGCTTTGCCACACCATCAATTAGGTTTTGTACAGCTTCAGGTAAAGTTACAGGTATATGCAATGCCCGAGCGACGTAATTAAAAGTCCCTAAAGGTAAAATCCCCAATTCGATATCGGTATGTATTAAAGACTGCGCTACCGCATTAATGGTGCCATCACCACCTGCGGCAACGATCACGCCACGTTGATCTTTTGGGTAGCTTTGGTGTTTGGCAACAGCCGTACTGACACATTGGTTGAGTGGGAATTTTTCTTCAGTCAAAAACAGCTCGACATCAAAGTCTGATTTACGCAAACTTTGTGCGATCAGGCGCATCTCCATTTCATGTCCTTCACCATGATGTCCAGAGCGTACATTCATTATGATTGATAGCGGAATCGTCATATTCTTCTTTGATCTCACTCGTCGTAGACAACTTTTATTTAATTTTAACTCTTGCAAATATACAACAGATGCATGCATTGGACTGTAAAAATCTTTAATGATTGATTTATAATGAATTTATCTGTTATTTCAAATTTAAATACCAAACATACAGTTAGGATTATAATCTTAAAATTTTGTTTTATTTTTTTAAAAATCAATATGTTAAATATATTTTAAGCTTTCAGCTTTAGGCAACGACGTTCTAGCACAATACCTATTCAAGCAAATATATGTTTTAATATGTGCACCCATTTTTAAACGACGATATATCGTATATATCTTAGTCATTTTCGTGCCGTTGTAACTCGACTGCACGTTGTACGGATAGTACATTTTCAAAGATAAGTAGGCCTCATCATGACCCAAGTGAACGCACCAGAATTCGTTCGTCATCCTAAGCTTGTTGCTTGGGTTGAAGAAATTGCTAAATTAACCAAACCTGCAAAAATCGAATGGTGTGACGGTAGTGAAGAAGAATATCAACGTCTAATCGACTTGATGATCGCTAACGGCACCATGCAAAAACTCAATCAAGAAAAACACCCAGGTTCATATCTAGCAAACTCTGACCCATCTGATGTGGCACGTGTTGAAGATCGCACATTCATTTGTACTGAAAATGAAGAAGATGCAGGCGCAACTAACAACTGGGAAGCACCTGCGGTCATGCGTGAAAAACTCAATGGCTTATTCGATGGCGCTATGCAAGGTCGTACCATGTACGTTGTCCCTTTCTCAATGGGTCCTCTAGGTAGCCACATTGCGCACATTGGTATCGAGTTGACTGACTCTCCATATGTTGTGGTCAGCATGCGTAAAATGGCACGTATGGGCAAAGCAGTTTATGACGTGCTTGGTACAGACGGTGAGTTCGTCCCATGCGTGCATACCGTAGCTGCACCGCTTGCAGAAGGTGCAAAAGATGTTGCTTGGCCATGTAACAGTGAAAAATATATCGTTCATTATCCACAAACTCGTGAAATCTGGTCTTATGGTTCAGGTTATGGCGGTAATGCGTTGCTTGGTAAAAAATGCTTGGCACTTCGTATTGCTTCTGCAATGGGTCGTGAGCAAGGTTGGTTAGCTGAACACATGTTGATTCTTGGTGTAACTAACCCGCAAGGTGAAAAACATTACATCGCCGCAGCATTCCCATCTGCATGTGGTAAAACCAACTTTGCAATGTTGATTCCACCTGCAGGTTATGAAGGTTGGAAAATCGAAACTGTCGGTGATGATATTGCATGGATCAAACCAGGTGAAGATGGTCGTCTTTATGCGATTAACCCTGAAGCAGGTTTCTTCGGTGTGGCACCAGGTACAAACACCAAAACCAACCCGAACTGTATGGCAACTTTGAACAAAGACGTGATCTATACTAACGTCGCTGTAACAGCAGACGGTGAAATTTGGTGGGAAGGCTTAACGAAAGAAGCACCTGCTAACCTCACCAACTGGAAAGGTCAACCGCACGTTGCTGGTGAAAAAGCAGCGCATCCAAATGCTCGCTTCACCGTATCGGCTGGTCAATGCCCTTCTATTGATGCAGATTGGGAAAATCCAGCAGGTGTACCGATTTCTGCATTCATCTTCGGTGGTCGTCGTGCAGACACTGTACCACTCGTATCAGAAGCATTTGACTGGGTGGATGGCGTCTATAAAGCTGCAACCATGGGTTCTGAAACCACTGCTGCCGCTGTTGGTCAACAAGGTATCGTACGTCGTGACCCATTTGCGATGTTGCCATTCGCTGGCTACAACATGGCGGATTACTTCTCGCATTGGTTAGAGCTTGGTCAACAAGTTGGTGCGAAAGCTGAAGCTGCTGGTAATAAATTGCCAAAAATCTTCAATGTAAACTGGTTCCGCCGTGATGCTGAAGGTAACTTTGTATGGCCTGGTTTTGGTCAAAACATGCGTGTGCTTGAATGGATCATTGATCGCTGTGAAGGTCGTGCTGATGCAGTCAATACTCCAATTGGTTTGGTGCCGACTTATGAGCAGTTGAACTGGTCTGGTTTAGACTTTACGAAAGATCAATTTGAAACTGTGACTAAGCAAGACAAAGATCAATGGATCAAAGAGCTTGAAAGCCACACAGAGTTATTTACTAAACTTGGTGCTCGCCTTCCACAAGCCTTGAGAGATCGTCAATCTGCATTATTAGATGCGGTAAAATCTGCTTAATTGCAAATTTAAAGATTGATTCAAAAAGACGCTTCGGCGTCTTTTTTTATGCAAAACATAAACGATAAGTTACAAAGATCTTGAATTACCCAATAATTTTAACGATAATGATAGAGTTTTTCATTTGCATAAACTGGTATTTTTATGTCCCCTCGAATCCCTTTTCCTCGTTCTTCGTTAAACATTGCTATTTCAGCAGTTTCCATATGTTCTACGCTTCTTTCTCCCCTTGCATTTGCGAAAGAAACTGTACAACAGCTTCCTGTAATTCAGGTCACTGCCTCTGCAGATGAAAGCTCAGAACAAAGTAAATCCTATATTGTCGAAAATAGCGGTAGTGCCACTAAGCTAAATATTCCACTTCAAGAAACACCACAAACTGTGAGTGTTGTTACACAACAGCAAATTCAAGATTTTGGCTTAAATGAAATACGAGATGTGCTCTCAAATACGCCTGGGGTTTATGTCTCTAGTCAAGAAACAGATCGTACAACCTATACTTCTCGTGGATTTAATATCTCTAATCAGCAAATCGACGGTTATAATTTGCCGTTAATGGGTTCTGACTATTTTGTCGGTGCAATTGATATGGCGATTTACGACCGTGTGGAGGTTTCAAAAGGTGCAAATGCAATTACTTCCGCTGTTGGTAGTCCGTCGGCAACTGTTAACTACATACGTAAGCGACCAACAGACACACTACAAGCTAATTTTAATGCCAGTTATGGTTCTTGGGACAATCAACGGTATGAAGGCGATGTTTCAGGGGCAATTTTACCCAATGGAAAAGTCCGTGGTCGCTTGATGGCCGCCTATGATACTGGTGACTCCTATCTCGATAATTATTCACATGAAACCAATGTGGTTGCAGGAATTGTTGAGGCTGATCTGACCGACTTAACGTTATTAACAATTGGTCATACTGAACAAAAGCACAAACCAAATAGCAATAATTGGGGTGCGTTACCGATGCTAGATGCTGATGGTCAGTTGATCGAATACGATCGTAGCTACAACCCTATGCCAGATTGGGTCTATTGGGATTCTGAAACACAAAATAGTTTTGTAGAGTTACAGCAAAAAATTGGCAATAATTGGTCTATTCATGCGCTTTATAGCCATAATGAGTTGAAAGATCATGGTGCATTACTTTACTTCGTCGGCAATCCGAGCAATGATGGCACAGGTATTAGCAACTATCCATCGACTTTTAGTGAAACTTTCACCACCAAAACTGCTGACATACATGCCAAAGGTAGCGTGCCTTTATTTAATCAAAATCATGAATTGGTGCTTGGTTATACTTGGTCTGAGAGCGATGTGGAACAGCTATCGTATTATATCCCAACCTATACCACGCCTATCAGCGACTGGTGGAGTTATGATAGTAACACCTTGAGCTATCCAACATTCTCACTCACAAACAGCGCAGACTATCAGTTAAAACAAAAATCTACCTATCTTGCCTCTCGCATACATTTTAATGATGATTTAAAACTCTTAATGGGGGCGAACTACACACAAGCAACTGCTAAAGGTCAGTCATACGGCGCACCATACAACTATGATCAAGATGAAGTCGTTCCATATACAGGCTTAACTTACAATATCACACCAGAATATACGCTGTATGGTAGCTATGCCGAAGTATTTTTACCGACCAATCGCTTTGACACCAATCAATTGGTATTAGACCCTATTGAAGGAAAAACGTGGGAGCTTGGTGTAAAGTCATCATGGCTTGACGGCGAACTGACTGGTTCTTTTGCATATTTTAATAATGCTTTTGAAGGTTTCCCGATCACAACTGGCGTACGTTTGGCAAATAATCAAACAGCATATCGTCCACAAAATATTGAGTCTGACGGCTTTGAACTCAATCTTGCAGGGCAAATCACTGATGAAATCAATACATCATTTGGATTTGTGCATTTAAGACACATGAGTGATAGTGATACACAAGAAGATGTTAGAACATTTGTACCACTTGACACCATGAATTTGTTAACAACCTACCAACCCAGCCTTTTACCAAAACTAAAACTTGGCATGGGACTTCAGTACGTTGGTGATACCTCATATTCTGCTAATGAGAATTTACGTCAAGATGACTATATCTTGTTAAATGCCATGGCGAGTTATGAAGTGAATCCGCATATGACAATTCAAGCAAATGGGAACAACCTCACTAATGAAAAATACCTAAATAGTCTCGAATATGGACAAAGCTTTTATGGTGAACCTGCCAACTACACGGTTGCTCTAAGGTTTAAATATTGATTCTTAGATATTTAGTCTAAAAGAAAAGGAGCAATGATTTGCTCCTTTTCTAATTTGCGCACTTTCTAATTTTAATCCGACTATCTATTTACAACCTATTCAAATGCTATACTGAACATAAATCCATAATTTAAATGACTATATGAAAATCCGCATCTTAACCATTGGTCAAAAAATGCCTGCTTGGGTCTATACAGCATTTGAAGATTATTTCAAACGCATTCAACCTTTTGTCACGACGCAATTGATCGAGTTGCCCATGGCAAAGCGTGGTAAAAATGACTCCGATGCAGATATTTTGAAATATTGTCAGATCGAGGGTGAAACCATTGTATCCAACCTCAAACAAGGTGAAGTGTTGATCGCCCTAGAAGTGGGTGGACGAGAACTTTCCACAGAGAAGCTTGCGCAGACTATGCAACAATGGACGCTCGATGGCATGGACATCGTCCTTGCCATTGGCGGTCCAGATGGACTATCTGATGCTGTGCGTAAAGCCGCAGCATGGCATTGGTCATTGTCCAAACTGACACTACCTCACCCAATGGTACGCATTATTCTGATTGAACAGCTCTATCGTGCGATGAGCATTAATCATAATCATCCCTATCATAGGGCATAAGCCACATCATATTGTAAATTCTGCTTTGTTATCTTGTGTGGCAAGCTCTTGGTTTATGCGCATTTTTGGCGCACAATAGTGCGCTTTAAATGGTTTGACTCATATCCTTGTCGGATTGCGTATCCGTTCTTTAATTGAACGCCGTTTATTAAATTCACTGTTAAAAAAGGGTGTATAGAATGACCGATGCCTTAGTCTTACAAGATTTGCATAAAACTTATAAAAATGGCTTTCAAGCACTCAAAGGCATTGACCTGACTGTTCCAGAAGGTGAGTTCTATGCCCTACTTGGTCCAAATGGTGCTGGAAAATCGACCACCATTGGCATCATTAGCTCACTGACAAAAAAGACCTCAGGTAGTGTCAATATTTTTGGTTATGACCTTGATCAGTTTTCATCTAAAGCCAAACAACATCTTGGTGTCGTCCCGCAAGAGTTTAACTTCGGTCAGTTTGAAAAAACCTTTGATATTCTCGTCACTCAAGCAGGCTACTACGGCATTGAGAAAAAAGTTGCCGAACAACGTGCCGAGCAATATTTGGAAAAACTTGGGCTGTGGGAAAAGCGCAATACCCAATCTCGTCTGCTCTCTGGCGGAATGAAACGTCGCTTAATGATCGCCCGTGCCATGATGCACGAACCAAAACTGATGATTTTGGATGAACCGACCGCAGGTGTAGATATTGAACTGCGTCGTTCGATGTGGGATTTTCTCACTGAACTGAATCAAAACGGCACGTCGATCATTCTCACTACACATTATCTTGAAGAGGCAGAAATGCTCTGTCGTCGCATCGCCATCATTGACCGTGGCGAGATCAAAGAAGATACCAGTATGAAAAGCTTCTTAAATCAACTTTCTGTGGAAACATTTATCTTTGACTTGGCGAATCCAATTGATGATTTTCATTTAAATATTATTGGTTTCCAGTTTGAGCTCATTGACCCATGCACCTTGCAAGTGACGATGGACAAAGCACATTCCATTAACGATCTATTTTCTATTTTTGAAGCCAATGGCATCGTCATTAGCAGTATGCGTAACAAAGCCAATCGATTAGAGGAACTCTTTGTCAACATGGTTGAAAAAAATCTATCAGGAGCGAATGCATGAACCATCAACAACTCAGCGTCGCATTTTTCACCATTGTTCGCAAAGAAATCCGTCGCTTTATGCGAATTTGGCCACAGACGCTTCTGCCACCTGCGATCACCATGAGCTTATATTTTGTGATTTTTGGTAATCTCGTTGGTTCTCGTATCGGTGAGATGGGTGGCTTTAGCTACATCCAATTCATCGTGCCAGGTTTGATCATGATGTCGGTGATCACCAATAGTTACTCGAATGTCACGTCGAGCTTTTTTAGTGCAAAATTTCAGCGTAGTGTGGAAGAACTGATTACTAGCCCTGTACCAAACCACGTGATTTTGCTTGGCTTTATGGTCGGCGGTGTGGCTCGTGGCATTTGCGTGGGGCTTATTGTCACCTTAGTTAGCTTACTGTTTACTCAGCTTAGTATTTTTAATATTTTCGTGACCATTTATACCGTGATTATCACCTCGATGTTGTTCTCATTAGGTGGTTTTATCAATGCGGTCTACGCCAAATCGTTCGATGATATTTCTATTATTCCGACCTTTATACTGACACCACTGACCTATCTTGGCGGGGTGTTTTATGCGATTAGTAATCTTAGCCCATTTTGGCAAAATGTATCGTTACTGAATCCGATCGTCTATATGGTCAATGCATTTCGTTATGGCATCTTAGGACATAGCGATGTCAATGTGTGGATTTCTCTCATGGTGATTAGTGCGGGCTGTTTTATGATGTACGCTATCGCTTATCATTTACTCAGTCGTGGTACAGGAATGCGTGAATAATGTCTGTAGATGCGTCACTTTTGGGTCAAGACACCCAATATCCAACAAAATATGCACCTGAGCTATTGTTTCCAATCGCACGTCATGATGCTCGTCAAACATATAAAGATATCGCTGGAATTGCGCAAGGCATTGATTGGTGGCATGTCTTTGAAATTTCTTGGTTAGACTTGGATGGTATTCCACAAGTTGCGATTGGACGATTACATATTCCTGCAACATCAAGTCACCTGATCGAATCAAAATCGTTAAAACTGTACTTTAATAGTTTTAATTTCGAGCGTTATTCACGGCAGGATTTTATTGCTGTGGTTGAAGCAGACTTATCCAAAGCCGCAAATGCCACAGTCAAGCTTGAGCTATTCGATGTTGATGCGCTCACCGTAGATCGACCATATGGAATTTGCCTTGATCAATTTAAGCCAAGTACCATTGTTTATCATCCTGATGCGTCATTGCTTGCCTTAGCTAATGAAACTGAATCAAATAATGAAATCATCGAACAATGCTATTATTCTCATCTACTACGCAGTAACTGCCCTGTCACCAATCAACCTGATTGGGGCACTGTATTGATCCGATATCGTGGAAAAAAGCTTTCTGAAGCCAATTTATTCGCCTATATTATCTCTTATCGTGAACACAATGGTTTTCATGAGCAGTGCGTTGAACAAATATTTGCGGATATTTGGACACAATTGCAACCTGAAAAACTCATGGTGTACGCCGCCTATACACGTCGAGGTGGATTAGATATCAATCCGTGTCGTGTATCAGAGATGTCATGGATGCCAAGTCCGCTAAGGTTAGCGAGACAATAACCTAAAACAAAAGACCCTAATGGAAATTGATTGAGGAAGAATTATGCCAAGCTTTTTTGGATTTATCCCATCCCCTTCACTGCTCAGTGATATTCAACAAGCTCAGCGCAGTCGTGATGCGCCTGAACCGTTGTATCCACTTCGAGATAAAATTGCCTTCGCCTTAAATGACGAACTTTTGGATCGTATCTTAAGTGATGGTTTAAAAGAATTCCCACCGAGCGATCGCAAAGATACTGCTGAGAAATTGGTAGGCTACGTCAAGAGTACTGTTCGTGCATTGCTCGGACAACTATTAGGTAAAACGACAAATGATAAATTGGCGCCATCCCTCGATTTTATCGAAGCAAGTATTTATCACGATGAGAGTGGGCAATTACGTGTTGGTGCACCCTTAGATAGTGCATTGGTCGGACAAATGCAAAGCAACTTTGCAGCAATTCTCGCTGGCGAAAACCCAAGCCAAATCAAACCAGCTTTGACTGAGCAATATAAAAAGTTCGCTGACATGATGGTCAAACATTTCATGGTCGATTTTAATAAGACGCTTGATCTCGGCATGATCAAACGTAAGGCTGCTGATGTTGGCGCAGGTGTAGTGACTAAAGCTGTGCACATCGCCATCAACAAGCTGATTCCTAATTTGACAGACGAAGAGCTGAAAATTCTCGCCAAGCATCATAGCCAACTAATTCATCAAACCAATTAATTTTACTTTTGACGTTGATGCAAAAAAATCAACCTAAGTGGTCAGACGATTGCTTAGGTTTTTTTAATCAAAATGCTTTGCCATCTTTTTTCAAATAAACCATCAGGCAAATATAAAACTTAATCAAAGTTTTGAGCTGTGCTAGCATATACGGCTTATTTAATTCTTTTATCCAAACCCACTTCTCGAACGCCATGTCTTATCGCATTCATCACAATCGTTTCTTACGTCAGGCACCTCGAGACGGCACCAGCTCACGCTACCCCCTCTCACTTTGGGAGCGCATTCACCTCGATCCGTGGTTGCTTGGGTTGTTGGCATTTAATGCGGTACTAGGTTTGACTGTACTGTATAGCGCTTCTGCTGAAAATAGTGCATTGGTGATACGACAAGCTGTCAGCTTTGGCATTGGCTTTGTGGTGATGCTATTTATGGCGCAAATCCCACCGAAGATGTATCAAGGCTTCTCGCCCTACTTTTATGGTATTGGTGTGTTATCACTGATCGCTGTGATTTTGTTTGGTGAAGTGCGTATGGGCGCACAGCGTTGGATTGATATTCCGGGTTTTGGCAGTGTTCAGCCCAGTGAATTTTTAAAAATTGGCATGCCGATGATGGTGGCGTGGTATTTATCCAAATATCCGTTACCACCAAATTTCAAACGTGTTTTTATCAGTTTAATTATTATTGGGATTCCCTTTTTACTGATTGCTGAACAGCCTGATTTAGGGACGTCGTTACTGGTTCTTGCAAGCGGTATGTTTGTGCTGTTTTTGAGTGGCTTATCTTGGCGTTTGATCTTGGCTGCAGTCGGTGCGGTTGCGGTAATTATTCCAATCGCATGGCAGTTTTTGTTGCATGATTACCAACGTCGTCGTGTCATGACTTTATTAGATCCTGAAGCAGATGCACTTGGTTCAGGCTGGAATATTATTCAGTCTAAGACAGCGATTGGCTCGGGCGGTTTCTCAGGTAAAGGCTATTTGGAAGGCACTCAAGCGCATTTGCACTTCTTACCTGAAGGTCATACTGACTTTATTATTGCGGCATTCTCTGAAGAGTTTGGTTATATCGGATTGCTGATTTTATTGGCAATTTATTTTGCGATGATTATTCGTATCTTCCAGATCAGTTTACATAGCTTTCACAATTATGGACGCCTTGTTGCAGGTGCGTTAGGATTATCGTTTTTTGTCTATGTATTTGTGAATGCTGGCATGGTTAGTGGTATCTTACCCGTAGTTGGTGTGCCTCTACCTTTTATGAGCTATGGCGGTACGGCAATTATTACCTTGATGGCTTCTTTTGGTGTGATCATGTCGATCCATACGCACCGCTAAAGATCTGATCAAATGCTCGCAACTTGCCACAATTTTTTTAATTTATAACGGAGAATAAGTTAAATGTTGAATTTTTATAAGAAAGCCATGCTCGCATTGGGATTAGGCGTATGTTTGAGTACAGCGAGTTTCGCCAACGACTTTATCACCCATCCGCAATATGCTGCATTTAAATCTAAAGCGATGCAACAACATGGTCTGACTTCAGCGCAAGTCGATAATGCCATGTCAGGTGCACAAAATATTGATCGCATTTTAAGTATTATGGCTCGCCCTGGCGAAAGTAAACCGTGGTATGAATATCGCAAAAATTTCTTGGTCGAAAGTACCATTCAACGTGGTGTGCGTTTTAAAAATCAACATGCCAGCACCCTACGTCGTGCAGAACAGACTTATGGTGTACCTCAGTCACTGATTTTAGGGATTTTAGGCGTAGAAACTGGCTTCGGTGCTAACAAAGGCTCTTTCGTGACTCGTGATGCTTTGGCTACTCTTGCCTTTGGTTATCCACGTCGTGCCGAATATTTCCAAGATGAGCTGGCTGCGCTGATCGCATGGACCTATCAAGATGGTCGTGTTACCTCAAGCGTCAAAGGCTCTTATGCAGGTGCGATCGGTTTTCCACAATTCATGCCAAGCAATATTACCAAACTTGGCGTCGACTTCGATGGTAATGGTCACATTGACCTTGAAAACTCTGCTGCGGATGCGATTGGTTCGATTGCCAACTTTATCTCAAAGCATGGTTGGCAAACTGGTCAACCCGTCGCAATCCGAGCAATCTATACAGGGACAGATGACACCCAAGTCATTGCACCCGATCTTCGCACGGCAAAGCCATATCTTGCGGGTGAGTTGAGTAAGCTTGGTGTACGTCCGATTAATCCATCAGTCAAGCTCGACTCTATGGACATGGTGCACGTAATCCGACTCGACGAAGTTTCAGGACCACAATATTGGCTCACTTTCCCGAACTTCAACAGCATCATTGGCTATAACCCAAGTCGTATGTATGCATCCGCAGTTTGGCAACTTGGGCAAGAAGTGACAAGCCGTTAAGTACCTAAAGTAAAGCCTGTTAAAAGTGCTTAAAATCATGTATATTTTTTAAGCACTTTTCAAAAGTCAAATACTATTTTGAGAACTAGTTCAAGCCTTAAACTATATTAAATATCTTGTTACATATTTGTCTATTTTTTAATCATAATTATTAAGAAAAAGTAACTTTTTGCAAATTTATACAGTCTAGACATAGACAAATACAAATCTAAACCCTTACTATCCACTCAATTCTGAAGATCGCATCATGCATATTAATTATGCGGTCAATGCACTGGAGGCATACTTAAATAAAAAATTTGGTTTTTATTTAAGCAATTTCAGTCACATATTGGTCGTATATAGGAGTCGTCGCGTGCAAAAGTCTTTAAGTACTGTTTTATTGATTGTTGCAGCTGGTTTTACAGCACAAAGCCAAGCTGAATTATTACCAACGAATAACTTAGCCATTACAACTGACAAAACCAATTTGGCATCTAAAGTCCTCGACAAAGATTTCCAAGCGTTAAGCGATAGCTTATTCAAAGGAAATGGCGATGCTTTGACTGGTTTAAGCATTACTGAGTCAGCAAACAACCGTGTGATTAACAAACAAGTGGTCGCTGCCAAAGTCGAAGTGCCTGAAGAGCCAAGCATCATTGAAAAATTGAATGCTGTTGCCTCAAACACTGTGAAAAAGTTCACGCAAAGTGGTGTGGCATCTTGGTATGGTCGTCAGTTTCATGGTCGTAAGACTGCAAGTGGCGAGCGTTTTGACATGAATGCCATGACAGCAGCACATCGTACCCTACCATTGAACTGCTACATTCGTGTAACGAATAAAAGCAATGGCAAGAGTGTGATTGTTAAAGTCAATGATCGTGGTCCATTCCATGGCAACCGTGTTGTTGATTTATCTTATGGCGCTGCTAAGAAACTCGGCATTACTAACGCTGGTCTTGGTAAAGTATCTATCGAACGTGTCGAAGGTCCGAATTCCTAATTCTGATTTTAGACTGTTGCAAAAGCCACTATTTATTAGTGGCTTTTTTATATGGGAAACCTGATATATAAAATGCTATTCAAAGTAGTATTTGACCTATTTTAATCTTGCAGTTTAATCATCTCCTCTGTACATTAATATAGTGTTGAAAATGCGAGGGAGCGTGATGAAAACAATTCAAGACTGGCTAGCTGAATATAACGAAAGCCATCAAGATGCCACCAACAAGGTCATTCACTGGGTATGCGTGCCTGCGATTTTATTTAGCATTATCGGTATTCTGATGCATTTTAGCGCCCTACTGACGGCTTTATTATTGGTCTTAAGTTTGGTGTTTTACACACGTTTGGACTTGGTCTTGGCAATCGCAATGGCTGCACTACTTGCAATGATGACGACGTTGGTGATTATCTTACCTGTTGGTAAAAGTTTTTATTTTGCAATGTTTGTAATTGCTTGGATTGGTCAATTTTATGGACACAAAGTTGAAGGTAAAAAACCATCTTTCTTCAAGGATTTGCAGTTCTTATTAGTTGGTCCAGCATGGTGTATGGATGCATTCTTGGGTAAAGCCTTGCCGAAATGGCGCTTTCGCAACCCTGCGCTTTCTTAACAATTCAAGTCAGCATATTTATCGAGCTTCCATTAATGAGCGCATGAATAGAATGGCTCAATGAATATGCTGAAAACTGCTTGAATAACTCAGCAATATTCTCATTAATTCTGCTTGGCTATTGCAGTCAACCTTAGCGAAAATATGCTTAAAATATGTTCTCACTGTACTGAGTGTCATGCCACATTCTGTAGAAATCTGGGCAAAGTCTAGCCCTTGCACGAAATGCTCGCAAATCTCTACCTCTCGCTTAGATAGCTTAAAATTCTTCATCAAATAGGATTTTGCCAAATGCACTTGAGGCTGAGAGGAAGTCAAAAATATCGCTACCTGGTGAGATGGTAACCTTGTACTTACTTGATCCCCAACATTTTTACCGACATGGTTTTTCAGCATAGAAAATGGAACCACGGAAATTAACATCGGTTTTTGATCAAACTCATCCGTCAATGACATCACACCACCAATCTGTTCATTTTCTAAATTTACAATGTGGCTTTGAAGCATTGCGCTTAAAATATATTTATCCAACGTTGCTTGATCTCTCACGTTCACTTTTAACCGATTAAAGCGGTCAATCGAAATATGGGAGGTGGTTTCAATCAAATCTTGTGCTTGCTTATTCGTATAAATCAAACGACTATCTTGATCTAAAATAATTACGCCTACTCGAATATAATCCAACAAACTCGATAAATTTTGATTTTCTTGTTTTACTTCACTAAATTGTCGATGAATCTGAAGAGCCCTTCTAAGGTGCACACCCAACCGAGCTAATATATCAAGTTGAGTTTGCTCAAAAGGCGTTGCAGTTGGCGCACGATGCGTTGCTAACACTGCCCATTGGTACTTTGCCTGTTCAAGTAAAACCGCACAGACGTGGCTGATCCCAGTCGGTTTTAAGCACTTTTCATAAAAGATATACTCATCAGTTCCGAGCATTGTTGCGTAAGAAGTGAAATCTTGTTTTACAGCGCCACCTAAGCCAACACCTTGCCAATGTGGCGTATGTAATTTCATATCAATGACTTTGATTTGTTCATCTGCATAAGCTCGTAACCCTTCTTCTGGAATATTATGAGAAAAGGTAAAATCAAACTTTGGGTTGAGCTGATCGCATACTGTAAAAATTGCTGTTTTACTTTCGGTATAATCTACAATTTCCTCTAGTACGTTCGACCATAGCGCTGAATTCATAGAGGCGTCATAGATCGTTCCAATGAGTCGATTTTCTCGCTCAATATCTAGCATGGCTACTCCCCCAGACAATATACTTATAAATAATTAAAACTTCACTTATACAAATTTTTGGCAACTTTTTCTAGTTTTAATTTTCCACAATTGTACTTAATTCACCTTACATTTCATATCTTTACAACCATGAATTATTTAAAGCTATGATTTAAATATAAATAATATCCCCATTTGAGGATAGGTATAAAAAATATATTTTATTAGTATGTAATGACGATTAAAAAAAAGGATGATCGTGATGAAAAAGACGCTTTTAATTTCTATGCTCACTATGAGCCTCATTGCCTGTGGTGGTGGAAGTTCTAATTCCTCAAATAATCAATCAGAAGGTGAAACCGAGGGCAATACAAATACTGGAGTACTTACAGATGGGGATATTGCAGGAGTAAGCTATACGACCAGTAGTGGACTTACAGGCACTACCAATGAAAATGGTGAGTTTAGCTACGCAGATGGAGATCAAGTTACTTTCAAAATCGGTGATGTACAACTCGGCGAAACCATCGATGCAATCGCTCGTATCACACCATTAGATTTAGCTGAATCAGAGAATTCTAGAACTAATCTTTTGGTATTTTTACAGTCTTTAGATAGCGATGCTAATCATGATAATGGCATTAATATTTCAACCACAGTGAGTACAGCTTTAGCTAATCAAACCATTGACTTTGAACAGTCACCTGAAGATTTCATTAGCGATGCTACATTTGTGGACACAATGGCTCAAGCTGGATTAGAAACAGTCGTTTCCCCTAGTCAAGCAATGGCAAACTTCCAAAACGCATTTTATAAAGACATCTCTGGTGTGTGGCAATACTCTAATCAGCAAAGCGGTACGCCGATTAATGTCTTGATATATATAGATGAAGATGGACAGTATCTACTCGGCGAGTTTTCCACACAAGACCAAGCAGGTCAGCCTGGACTTGAAGCGGGTGATATTAACTGGAATGCTGTAACTACGAGCTTAACACCATCTATCAACATTGATACAAATGATGAGTGGGGATTATCTAATCCTGTCGGCTTGCATCACTTAAACTTTGACGGCACAGATCTGATTTTAACTGAGCCCGATATTCAACAAACTTATATCTTTACAAAAGTTAAAAATCAAGATAACCAAATCATTGGTTCATGGCAGTACAGTAAAGGACAAGTCTTTAGCTTCCTAGAAAATGGCACTTACTTTATGCTTGATCCAATAGGTGATGATCAAGTAGAGGTTAGCGATTCACCTTGTGGTGGTGCAGGGATTGAATCTGGCAAATATACCATTAACGGCTCAAACCTTATTATTCATGATGTCAGTATTGATACCAATGACTGCGCTGGTCTATCTGACAACCAGCAAGGGCAAACTTTACCGTTTAGTATTCAAGGTAATGAATTTCAGTTTAGTCCTGCAAGTGAAGGAACTTTTACCATAAATCGTATTATTTAACTTCACGATAATACCAATGACCACAGTGATAATTACTCTCTGTGGTCTTTTTTCAAATCGTTTTGAAAGCAACCATCAATAAAAAATCAGGTATTTAAATATTAATACACATCCGCACGCGTCTTTCTCACCAAACTAGGATCATGCTTTTCACGCTCTAATCGTTCGACTTTGGTCATTGCCTGCAATTCAATTTTGCCATCTTTAAACAAAATCATCTCTCCAGGCTGATAGGCCTGCCACAATTCATTATCGGTCAACGGTTCTGTAGTAATCACTGCGACACGATCTTCTGGTGTGGTGACTGTGCTAAAGTCGATATCAACATCTAAGTCAATGAGCTTTGCATGTTGGAACGGATACTCACGGATGAGCCAGTGAAGCTTGGTCGTGGCATAGCTAAATAAGGCTTGTCCATTCGATAAGAAAAAATTAAACGTCCCGTGCTCTGCAACCTTAGGACAAATCTGCTGTAAATAGTTAAAAATATCTTCAAGGCTTGGATGTTCATTGCCGAATCTTAGTGCCAACTGGTCTAGCACATAACAAAATGCCAACTCACTATCTGTATCCCCTACAGACTGAAATCGACCTGTGAGCTCGGGATTAAAATTTAAAAGGTCACCATTATGGGCAAAAATCCACTGTCTACCCCACAGCTCACGCGCAAATGGATGTGAATTTTCTAAGTTAGTTTTGCCTTGAGTTGCCTTTCGAATGTGCGCAATCACATTGCGTGATTTGATCGGATAATTACGAATGAGATTTGCAATCGGTGACTCTAAGGCAGAATGATTGTCTACAAACAATCGACAGGCTTTTTCTTCAAAAAAAGCAATGCCAAAACCATCAGAATGATCCGATGTGGCACCCGCACGCTGCGAAAACCCTCGAAATGAAAAATCGATATCGGTAGGCGTAGCGCAGTTCATTCCGAGCAATTGACACATAAATTTTCACTATTTTGGGAGGTTGATCTCACAGAAGCTTAAAGTAAATACGTCAAGTCTATCTGCATTTCATCCAATATATGAAATTTTGTTGTGTCTGCTCAAGTCTTTTTTTGAATATAGATATCCAGCGTTGATATAAAAGTGATGCCGTCTTAACGCCGAATCATTTTGTTCATGACGAAGCTTTTTGCGACTTCATTCATTTCAAGGTAAACGAAATAATCTAAGCAGTTGAAATCTTCATCATAAAAAGCTTGCTTAGAAAGTTTCGCTTGCATATTCAAATACACATCGAATAGCTTCGGCATACGCTCCTCATGTGGCAAGCTAAAACTCGGTACTTGCGGTGTGAATGCATTTAACGCTTGAATATCAATGCTTTGCTCAGGACTTAGATGTTGTAATAACTGATGCGTGTGGTAGGCACGTGCTAGATTGTCTTCCAAGCGAATACTGACACAGCCCATAAGATATTTAGCTCGCATACTCCACAACACTTTTGGTGCAAGATTGAGCCATAACATTGACAAAGCTTTCCCTGAACGAAAACGTGGGTGAACACAAGTACGACCCACTTCAACAATGTTCGAACAATGTGCAAGATGTGGAATCACATTGAATTCCTGAGCGCTATAACTATGCCCAACTTCATACCCTTGGAATAATTTTAAACGTGTATAAGCAACGATTTCACCTGACCATTTTTCACGGAGCACCGCATGTTCACATCCAAAATCATAAATATCTTGATCAATCTCTTGTTCGAAAGAGATGCCAAACTGCTCTGAAAACTGCACCGCACGGAATTGTTGCACTTCGCGTAGTTGTTTTAAGTCATCAACCCATTCAAAACTGTACTGCGTTTGCTGATTTTTATTTTTGGCAATTGGCAGTTTATTGGCTAAAGGAAAATTCGATAAAGGCATGCCTTTAGGCAGGGGAAGATTTTTGGCAAAAGGGAGTTGTTTTGGAGATGGTAGCATTGGGCGAAATTGATTGAGTTTTTCTAACATATTGTTCACTCCTCGTTTTGCTTACGATAGAAGCGACACATGACAAATAGATGACTAAATCATGAGCGATTAATGACAATTCAAAAAACTGTCATATAAAGAACCTCAAACTAAAAACAGAAAAAGGTCGCACTTAGCGACCTTTTCAAAACACTCAGAATAAGCGTGAAATTAATGCTTATTTAACCGATTAGAAATCAACGTCCCCACACCATGATCAGTGAAAATTTCTAACAAACTGGCATGTGGCACACGACCATCAACGATATGCGCACTCACTACGCCACCTTTGACTGCATCCAATGCACAAGTCACTTTCGGAATCATTCCCCCATAGATCACACCCGTAGCGATCAGCTCATCGACATCATGGGTATTTAGACCAGTGAGCAATTCTTTGTTAGCACCCAACACACCTGTAATATTGGTCAGTAAAATCAATTTCTCAGCACTTAATGCTTCTGCAACTTTTCCTGCAACGAGATCGGCGTTGATATTGTAGGTATTGCCCTCTTCATCGACACCAAGCGGTGCGATCACAGGAATAAAGTCACTGTGCAAGAACATGTCGATGACATCAGTTTTCACGCCTGCAACTTCACCAACTAAGCCAAGATCAATCCGTTCAGTACCCTTGTCAGTGACTTTATCAATCATCAATTTTTTGGCGCGAATCAGATTACCATCTTTACCCGTCAGACCAATGGCACGACCGCCATGTTTGTTGATCAGATTCACGATAGATTTATTGACGCTACCGCCAAGCACCATTTCTACAACTTCCATAGTCGGCGCATCTGTCACTCGCATACCGTCGATACGATCAGATTCACGACCAAGTTGTTTAAGTAGATTATCGACTTGAGGGCCACCACCATGCACCACCACAGGATTGATACCGACGGTTTTTAACAGCACAATATCTCGTGCAAATGAGCTTTCCAGTTCAGGATCAGTCATGGCATTGCCACCGTATTTCACGACCACAGTTTTCCCTGAAAAGCGTTGGATATACGGTAAGGCTTCGATAAGCACTTTGGCTTTATCAACACCAAGTTGATTGATTGACACGAAATACTCCTGAATTTTTAAGCCGCAATCTCTTGTAAGGCTTGGGCAAAATGCGGTGAGATAGTATGCACCATCTCGACAAAAAATGCTTTAATCTTCGCTAAATAGAGCGCATCATCGGCATCAAAACGCACGGTAAAATATTCACCTGTATTGGACGCACGGATAATGCCAAAACCATATGGGAAATCCAGTCGAATACCATCAACACAACTTAATGTCATCGACTGCGCATCGACTTGTGTTAAATCATTGTGAATATAATCCTGAATATGTGCAAAAAGTTGCACACGATCTATACCGTTCGCATCAATATAAATATCAGGACTTGAGGTACGTTCAGGAAATTCTGCTAATACTTCACTTAGACTTTGCTGTGTTGATTCAAGATATTCCAGTAAACGCAGTGCCGCATACAAGCCATCATCGTAGCCTAGACCACGACCATCGTTAAACACATAATGCCCTGCGTACTCACCACCAAATACTGCACACTGCGCAGCAATATAATGTCTTAAAAAACTACTGCCTGTACGGAGCATATGGCTACGACCATGATACCGAGCCACAGTTTGCGCAATCATGGTCGAGCATTTCACATCAAAGACGATCTCAGCAGACGGCTTTACTTTTTGATCAGTTAAACAGATTTTGGTAAAAGCACACATCAACCGATCTGGGCTAATCCATTGACCCAATTCATCAATCACGACGACTCGATCACCATCACCATCTAGGGCGATACCCATCACGGACTTTGAATCAAGCACGGATTTTTGTAATGTTGCTAAGCGTTTAAAATCACTTGGGTCAGGCGCACCGAGTGGAAAGTTGCCATCCGCATAGCAGTTTAAAGCGGTCACTTTACAGCCAAGTTTTTCTAAGACAGTTTGAGCAATTTCGCCTGCCGAACCGTGCAAACCATCAACGCAAATACGATGATTGTTTTGTAATTTTATATCTTGCTTTAAGTATGAAAAATAGTCGGCTTTTGCATCTATCGTGGTGACTTTGCCACGATAAGATAAGTTTTGAAAATTTTGTGATTCAATCAAATCAGCGACCTGTTGAATCTGCGCTACTGTTGGCGGAAGATGCTGACTCAACCATTTAAAACCATTATCTGTTGCAGGGTTATGGCTTGCGGTGATCATGATGCCATTACCACCAAAACGCTTAGCGGTGAAATACAGTAATGGCGAACTGACACAACCGATTTGAACAACATCCAGCCCAGATGCGGTCAATTGTGCTGTGATAATTTCTGCAAATTCAGAGCTGGTGAGCCGTGCATCATAACCAAGCACGACTTGCTGTTGATTCGCACGTAGAAATTGTGTGGCGAGTGCTTTACCAATTTGAGCGACCAATCCATCTGACAACTGAGCAACTTTTCCCCGAATATCATATGCTCGGAAAATTTGTCGAGGTACAGATGCCACTTTCGTGGATTGGAATTGCTCACTCATCGCTTAGCGTTTAACTCATTAATAACCACTATAAATATTATTTTGTACCAGTATGTCCAAAGCCACCTGCACCACGCTCTGATTGTTCAAATTCTTCAACAATATCAAACTGCACTTGTTGCACTGGGACAACCACATATTGTGCCAAACGCTCGCCCGGTTCAAGGACAAAATCCGCCTGCCCACGATTCCACACCGATACCATCAGCTCGCCTTGATAGTCTGAATCAATTAAACCAACCAAGTTACCAAGTACAATTCCGTGCTTATGTCCAAGCCCTGAACGTGGTAAAATCAAGCCTGCAAAATGCGGATCTTCAATATAGATCGACAAACCTGTTTTCACCAACATTGTCTGACCAACCGCAATAGTGATCGCCTCATCTAAACAGGCACGTAGATCAAGCCCTGCTGAACCTACAGTTGCATAGTTTGGCATTTCCCATTGCGTGCCGAGGCGTTGATCTAATACTTTGACTTGGACTTTCATACTGTTTCCTTTAATTTCTGACAAAAATTTATAAACTATTACGCTTTTGATGATGAAAATTATCGCTTCATCAAGGCTTTCAAATTTTCAATGGCACGGCGAGCTTGCTCTTTTGGATCGACATCCGCCGCACCCGCAGGCTTCTTCCGACCCAGCCATTCAATATCATTCTGTGGCAATTCATCCAAGAAACGACTTGGCGTCATTTGTTTCATCTGCCCGCCATTTTTACGTTGCTCTGCCAAAGTCATGGTCAAACCTTGCTTCGCCCGAGTAATGCCCACATACATCAGACGACGTTCTTCTTCGATGGTTTCACTGGCGATCGAGTTGCGATGCGGTAGCAATTCCTCTTCCAAGCCCATCATATAGACATAAGGAAATTCCAAGCCTTTCGCCGCATGTAACGTCAGTAGATTAACCTTATCTTGATCCTGCTCTTCTTGTTGTTGTTCGAGCATGTCAATCAACACCAGTTTGCGAATCGCACTTTCAATATTACGTTCATCGACATCTTCAGCTTTATTGATCAGGTTTTGGATACTGCTGTACAGACTTTCGATATTGTCGAATTTAGACTTTTCTTGCGCAGGTGTGGCGGCATTTTCACGAATATAATCGACATAACCCGCTTCATTGATGAACTGACGTACCAACGGCACAGGGTCATCATGATCATGCAACTCTTCGGTAAAGCGTTGAATAAACTCGGCAAACTCATGCAGTTGTGTCATGGCTTTTTTCGGTAAGACCATGGCAAGGCGTTGATCAGCAGATGCACCAAGCAAGGACAAATGATTTTCCTGTGCAAATAAGCCAAGCTTTTCTAAGGTCACAGGACCAATCGCACGTTTTGGCGTGTTAATAATGCGTAGAAATGCACTGTCATCCTCAGGATTAATGATCAGGCGCAGATAGCTCATGATGTCTTTGATCTCTGCCCGAGCAAAGAACGACTGACCACCTGAAAGTTTATAGGGAATCTGCATCTGACGAAGCTGCGTTTCGATCACTCGAGATTGGAAATTGCCACGATACAACACCGCATAATCTTTCCAGTTTTTACCATTCATCAGCTTATGGGTAATCAAATCTTTGACCACACGTTCGGCTTCATCATCATCATTGCGACAAGTAATCACTCGAATCGCTTCGCCGCGCCCTTTATCACTCCACAAAGCTTTTTCAAAGATATGCGGATTGTTGCCAATTACCGCATTGGCAGCATTCAAAATGACATTGGTCGAGCGATAATTTTGCTCCAATTTCACCACTTTTAATCGTGGAAAATCGTCTTTGAGCAGAGCCATATTCTCAGGTTTTGCGCCACGCCATGCGTAGATCGACTGGTCATCATCACCCACGGCGGTGAACTGCCCCATCACGCCGACCAGTAATTTCACCATCATATATTGTGCGGTATTGGTGTCTTGATACTCATCGACCAGTAGATAGCGCACCCGATTTTGCCATTTATCACGTACTTCAGCATTGTCTTGCAAAAGTCGTGTCGGGAGTACGATCAAATCATCAAAATCCACCGCATTATAGGCACGCAGATTACGCTCATAGAGCTGATAAAGATGTGCAAGATGAACGTCTTCTTCAGTTTCACAGGTGACATGCGCCTGTTCTGGCAAGATCAGATCATTTTTCCAATCCGAGATTTTCTTCATGGCTTTGGCGATCAGCTCTTTGCTGTCGGCATTTGCCAGATTGTCCCGATGCATCAAATCCATCAGAATTCGTTTGCAATCATCGGCATCTAGAATAGAAAAATTATTTTTCAGTGGCGTATGTTTTAGCTCGATTCGCAGTAGATTGAGTCCAAAAGTATGGAAAGTCGATACGCTCAAACCTTTGGATTGTTCTTTGGACAGATGCCGAGTGACACGCTCTTTCATCTCACGAGCAGCTTTATTGGTAAAGGTCACTGCGGTAATACGATGTGCAGGGATGCGACATTCTTGCACCAAATAGGCAATCTTTTGCGTAATGACTGAGGTTTTGCCTGAACCTGCACCCGCCAATACCAATAGCGGGCCTTGCGTATAGCGCATGGCTTCTTGTTGTTTCTCGTTCAGCAGGCTACCCACAGACATTCAAACACCTAAAAATTAAATTGACAGCAACATGTGTTATTGCATTCTCAATCAATACAATGAAAAACTTTGCAGTTCGATTTTTAAAAAGCAAATTATAGAGCCTTGCGTTTTAGTTGCAATGACTAATCGGAAAATGCCAAGCACATGGCGTCAAATTGTGCCGTGTTCGATCTGTCATTTCATACGCTAAGGATTCTAAGATTTTAAATATCAATGCTGACAAACTTGTAAATCATCGTGCTCAGCTTGCAACTGATTTTTCTTAGCTATTAAAGCTTTTTGCAATTGATCGATTTGGTTTTGTGCTGCCACTTCCCCTGCTTGTATAGTCTGCGTGCGTGAGCCAACCGAGAAT
>LULG01000009.1_pt1 | contig 59425 bp, 57 predicted proteins | sample 728211 | NCBI WGS metagenome assembly LULG01 (sample SAMN03860295, study PRJNA289734) | marine metagenome | biome: seawater column; feature: ocean; material: water; isolation source: Red Sea water column Station 169 - depth 200m | place: Saudi Arabia: Red Sea | collected 2011-10-15 | depth 200 m | reverse complement strand
CATGATCGGGATGTAAATTCCGCACTGAATATTCTTGCGCTCGGACATGAGCGTCTCGCAGGAGGAATCCCCGTCCTTTAGGTCGGGGAGGATGTCAATCATCATCGGCTTGGAGATGCGACCAACACATCTTTGGAGTTTACGCCGTGAGATCTTTGGCTTAGGCACATTACAGATTTGCTTGGCGGCTTTGGCACTGACAGGTGTAGGCTTGGCATTTGGTTTTCCATGGCAAGTTACCTTTGTTGGTGGTGCAGGTTTTGTACTGACCTCGACAGCGATCGTGATGCAACTACTTGGTGATCGGGGCGATATCAGCCAACCTCGTGGTCAAAAGATTATTGCCATTTTACTGTTTGAAGATTTATTGATTGTCCCTTTACTCGCTATTGTTGCTTTCTTGTCCCCTATACAAGTCGTGGAAAGCACTGCCGATCGCCTACAAGGTATAGGTATTGCGATTGCTGCAATTGTTGGCTTGATCGTCGCAGGCTATTGGTTGCTCAATCCATTATTCCGTTTACTCGCTGCGGCAAAAGCCCGTGAAGTGATGACTGCCGCGGCTTTGCTCGTGGTACTTGGTGCAGCACTATTGATGCAAGTTAGCGGTTTGTCGATGGCAATGGGCGCTTTCTTAGCAGGTGTTTTATTATCAGAATCCACTTTTCGTCATCAGATCGAAGCAGATATTGAACCATTCCGTGGCATCTTGCTTGGTCTGTTCTTCTTAGGTGTTGGTATGTCGCTCGACTTGTCCGTTGTTGCGAACAACTGGCAACTGATCATCGGTGGTGTGATTGCGTTGATGGTGGTCAAATCATTAGTGATCTACATCGTCGCAAGACTGACCAAAACCAATCATTATGATGCGCTTGATCGCGCTCTAGTCATGGCTCAAGGTGGCGAGTTTGCTTTTGTACTCTTTGCAGCAGCAGGTGCAAAAGTGATTGATGCAACTGTGCAATCGAATATGACAGCTATTGTCGTCATCTCAATGGTCTTGACCCCTATTATTGGTATTCTTTTTAAACGCTTTACCATCAGCAAAGATGAGCAATCCCTCGAAGGTGTCCGTATTGCAGAAGGCTTATCAGGGAGTGTATTACTGATTGGCTTTGGACGATTTGGTCAAGTCACCAGTCAGCTTCTATTGGCACGTGGCGTTGATGTGACGATTATCGACTCAAACATCAACATGATTCAAAGTGCCGAGCGTTTTGGTTTTAAAATCTATTATGGTGATGGCGCACGATTGGATATTTTACATGCTTCAGGTGCTGAAACAGCCGAAGCAATTGTAGTCTGTGTCGATGACAAAGACACCACCAATAAAATTGTCGACTTGGTACAAGATGAATTTCCACTGGCGAAATTGATGGTGCGCTCTTATGACCGTGAACATTCTCTGCATCTGGTTAAACAAAATGTCGATTTCATCATGCGAGAAACGTTTGAATCTGCGATGGGCTTTGGCGAAGCAGTTTTAAAGCAGCTTGGCGTAGATGAGCATGACGTTGCAGAAATCAGCGAAAATATCCGTGAGCGTGATCAAGAACGTTTTGAAACAGAAATTGCAGCGGATGATGTCAACGCAGGTGTAGGTATGCAATATACACAAAGCAAACCACGACCAACTGCGCCATTGGTCAAGCCAAAACAAGATTCAAAATTGCTCAATGAGTCTGAATTAGACCCTCCGAAACAAAACAATTAATTCATCAAAAATGGTGATCATCCATACAAAAAGCCAAGCAACTTTCTGCTTGGTTTTTTGTTCTCATCAACTCAAATTCATTTCAATTAACATTTACAAAAATTAGAAATCATTTTTCATTACCACACGATAGCGAGCCTTGCCATCACGCACATGCTGAATCGCTGTATTAATATCTGACATGGCAAACTCCTCGACGATTGGCGAAATATCCTTACATGCTGCAAATTCCATCATGGTACGAAGCTGTACTGGCGAGCCTGTCGGTGAACCTGCAACACCTTTTTCCCCTGAGATCAAAGCAAATGCCTGAATATCTAAAGGTTTGAGCACCGCACCGACCACATGCAATTTACCTTGTGGCTTCAGCAAGCCAAGATATGCATTCCAATCCAGTGGCACATTCACAGTAGAAAGGATCAAATCTAAACTACCAATGGCTTTTTTAAAAGCTTTTGGATCAGTGGAATCAAGGATCTGATGCGCTCCCATCTCTTTAATCGCATCATACTTATCAGGGTTTGAGCTAAATGCAGTGACTTCACATCCCCATGCGTTAAAAAAACTCAATGCCATATGACCTAGACCACCTACACCAACCACACCGACTTTATGTGATGCATTAATACCATGCTGTAGCAAAGGTTGAAATACGGTAATACCACCACAGAGCAAAGGCCCAGCTTTCGCCAAATCTACACCATCTGGCATTGGAATTACCCATTGCCACTGCGCACGGACTTTGTCGGCAAATCCACCCATATGCCCTGCAATTGTCGGTTGCGCTTTGGCACAAACATTGGCATGTCCGCCGATACATGGATTACAATGTTGACAAGATTCTGCTGTCCAACCAACACCAACCATTTGCCCAATACTTAAGCCTTTACAATCTTCACCGAGTGCAACGATTTCGCCGATAATTTCATGCCCTGCAACCACTGGATATTGACTAAAGCCCCATTCATTATCAATCACGGACAAGTCAGAATGGCAGATACCGCAGTAATGCACTTTGACTTCCACTTCATCATTTTTCAGTGCGCCTGCATCGTAGTCATAGCGTTCAAGTGTTGCACCGACTTGCTGTGCCGCATAGGCACGAATGGTATTGTTACTCATCAATGATGCTCCGATTGATTTTGATTAAATTTTATTTTTTAGCAAATTTTTAAAATATGCTTTTTACATAAGATTTATATTAACAATGCTGTGCTTAGAAATTGGCATAAAATTGTTGTGATCGTGAAAATCATTTGAACTGTCATACTGCTAATCTCCAATAAAAAAGCCACCTGATGGTGACTTTCTTTAAGCGCTCAAATCAGTGATATTGCGATTACGCCAGTGTTGCGACAACCGCTTCGCCCATTTCTTTGGTACCAATTTTTTTCATACCATCTGACATGATATCTGCTGTACGTAAGCCTTGATCCAATACTGTACCTACAGCATCTTCGATCGCTTTTGCCGCCGCTTCTTCACGGAAAGTATAGCGTAGCATCATTGCCACAGACAGGATTGTTGCCAATGGATTTGCCACATTCTGACCTGCAATATCAGGTGCAGAACCATGACACGGCTCATACATGCCTTTGCCATTTTCATCAAGTGACGCAGATGGCAACATACCGATTGAACCCGTCAACATCGCCGCTTCATCCGACAAAATATCACCAAACAAATTCCCAGTGACCATCACATCAAACTGCTTTGGCGCTTTGACCAATTGCATTGCAGCATTATCAACATACATATGCGACAGCTGAATATTTGGATAATTTGCTTGTTGCATATCCGTCACGGTCTGCTTCCACAGCTCGGTGACTTCCAGTACGTTGGCTTTGTCAACTGAACAGACTTTACCGCCACGCAATCCAGCCATTTCAAAAGCAACTTTAGCGATACGTTTAATTTCTGACTCTGCGTAAACATCAGTGTTATAGCCTTGCTTTTCGCCATTTTCGAGTTCACGAATACCACGAGGTTGACCAAAATAAATGCCACCAGTCAATTCACGCACGATGAGAATATCCAAACCTGCAACGATTTCTGGCTTTAAGCTAGAGGCATCGGCAAGTTGTGGATACAAAATCGCAGGACGTAAATTGGCAAATAAATTCAATTCACTACGGATTTTAAGCAGACCACGTTCAGGGCGAATCGAACGCTCAATATTGTCCCATTTGGGACCACCAACCGCACCGAGTAAAATCGCATCGGCTTTTTCCGCTTGTTGACTGGTCACCTTAGGATACGGCTCGCCATGGGCATCAATCGCAGAGCCACCGAGCAAACCATGCTCCCACGTTAGCCCTAAATTGAATTTTTGATTGACGGCAGTTAAAACCTGTTCAGCTGACGCAACGATCTCTGGACCGATACCATCACCAGCCAAAATTAAAATATGTTTAGACATGTTTTCGTCCACAACGATAGAGTGTAAAAATAATTAGGAAAAGTTTTTTAAATATCAATTAAATATCTTGCTCGATAAACTCACCAAGCCCAGTCATCACATTATGATCCCGACAGAAACGACGTAATGCGATTTGATCTTGAAGCAAGTCCACGCATAGCTTTCCAGGAGTTGCCACAGACAATAAAGATTGCCCTGTATTTTCTCGTTGGCGATGCATCAGAAGCTGATAGTTGTGCCCTGCTTGAAATTTGTGAATCAAATGAAAGCGCTCGGCACGCTCTAGCGACACAGGATAAAACCGCACTGCAACTTCATGATCCCCAGCAGGCAGTGATACCGCATAGTCGTGATTGATTGAAAAAACCGAACCCTCCAACCGAACCAAGCCCTTATCAATGGCTTCCATGGTTGGACGTTTTGTCTCCTCATCAATCACTAAGACATCATTAACACGCTCAAAATCACAGCCTTGCTTCGCTTGACATGACAAGTACATCGCATCATTCGAATCATCACGGTTTTTCAAAATTTTATAGCTATCCACGTAGGATTCCACAATTTGCGTCGAATTCTGACAAGCAACCAAACCCATCATCACCAAACTCAATATGGAAATCCGACTAAAAGCTGACATTTTAAATTTACTCATTTTGCAGCATGGATAAAGTGATCATAATTGTCACATCTTAGCAAGATGTGACAGAGATAGCTACGACAATTCCACACCTCTTTGTAAGTGAGTGATGACGCTCACATTACAACTCACGAAACAACCAAGGTCGGCTTTGTTTCACCTGAGTTTCATAAGCATGAATGTCGTCAGACGCTTGCAAAGTCAATCCAATATCATCCAAACCATTGAGCAAACAATGCTTACGGAATGGATCAACTTCAAAGTTAAACACTTCACCTGATGGCGTACGCACTTCTTGTGAGGCCAAATCCACAGTTAGTTGATAGCCTTCATTCGCTTCGCACTCTTTAAACAATTGATCGACTTGTTCTGTGGTCAATATCACAGGCAACATGCCATTTTTAAAGCTATTGTTAAAGAAAATATCGGCAAAACTCGGTGCAATCACAGTGCGGAAACCATATTCACTGAGTGCCCACGGTGCATGCTCACGGCTTGAACCACAACCAAAGTTAGCACGTGCCAAGAGAATGGTTGAGCCTTGATAGCGTGGTTGATTTAAGACAAAGTCAGGATTTTTTGGACGCTTGCTAATGTCTTGTCCCAAATAACCTTCATCCATATAGCGCAAATCATCAAACAGATTGTCACCGAAGCCTGTGCGTTTAATCGACTTCAAAAACTGCTTTGGAATAATCACATCGGTATCAACATTGGCACGATCCAACGGTGTCACAATACCTTGTTCAACTGTATATTTTTGCATCCTGATCTCCTTAGAACGTTCTCACATCAACGAAATGACCTGCGATCGCTGCTGCTGCTGCCATCGCTGGGCTGACGAGATGCGTACGACCGCCATTACCTTGACGACCTTCAAAGTTTCGGTTTGACGTTGATGCACAATGCTCACCCGATTGCAATTTGTCGGCATTCATCGCCAAACACATCGAGCAACCTGGTTCACGCCATTCAAAACCTGCTTCAACAAAGATTTTATCCAAACCTTCTGCTTCAGCTTGTTTTTTCACAATCCCTGAACCTGGGACGATCATTGCTTGCTTCAAAGTTGGCGAAACTTTACGCCCTTTGATCACTTCCGCCGCTTCACGCATGTCTTCAATACGAGAGTTGGTGCATGAGCCAATAAAGACACGATCCAACTGAATATCAGCAAGCGCCTGACCTTCTCTTAAACCCATATATTGATAAGCACGAGCCCAGTCTTTGCGTTGTACATCGTCTTTGGCTTGTTGCAAGGTCGGGACGTTTTGCGTCACTGGCACCACCATCTCTGGTGAAGTCCCCCACGATACTTGTGGTTCAATATCTTCACCACGCATCTCGACCACGGTGTCAAACACCGCATCCGCATCAGAGTGCAAAGTATTCCAATATTCAACCGCTTGATCCCATTGATCTGCTTGCGGTGCATAAGGACGACCTTTGACATAATCTATGGTTGCTTGATCCACACCGACCAAACCAACACGAGCGCCTGCTTCGATCGCCATGTTGCACACCGTCATACGCCCTTCGATCGACATATCACGGAATACTTCACCGCCAAACTCCATAGCATGACCTGTACCGCCCGCCGTACCGATTTTGGCAATGATCGCTAACACTACATCTTTTGAGGTCACGCCTTTGCCCAATTTGCCATCGACACGGATCAGCATGTTTTTCATTTTCTTTTGCACTAAGCATTGTGTCGCTAGTACATGCTCTACTTCTGAAGTACCGATACCATGCGCCAAACAGCCCAATGCACCATGCGTTGCCGTATGTGAATCACCACACACCACGGTCATACCAGGTAAGACTAAACCTTGCTCAGGTCCGATAACATGCACAATGCCTTGACGTTCATCATTGATTTTAAATTCAACGATATTAAAGGTTTCACAATTGCTATCCAGCGTCTCAACTTGGATGCGTGAGGTATCATCTTTGATCCCTGCGATGCCTTCTGCACGCTCTTTGATCGACGTTGGAACGTTGTGATCAGGTGTCGCAATATTGGCACTCAAACGCCAAGGCTGACGCCCTGCAAGTTGCAAGCCTTCGAATGCCTGCGGTGAAGTCACTTCATGCAAAAGATGACGATCAATATAAATCAAACTCGAGCCGTCATCTCGCTGTTTAACCAAGTGGTCGTCCCATAATTTATCATATAAGGTTTTGCCTGCCATTTTGAAGCCTCCAACTGCGCCACGATTTGGACTGGGTATAAAAATTAAGAAAAGAATTGTACCGCTATATGTAAATTATACTGTAAATTTTATATAAATCTAATTTATGATTTTTATAAATTTAATAATTTTTTGGAATGTGTTTTAGAGTTGTCTTTGATTCTTTTCGTTTATGCACGCTTGATATCAAGATTGGTTGTTTCAGTGAAATTGCACGTGTTCGATGGAAAAGCAAAAGCTTGATGAATATACAAGTTAATTAACTTATCTCGTGAACCGATGGAACGCTGATAGTAACTTGAATTTAACAGCAGACACGCCCCAAAAGTCAGCGACCAAACATATGAAGAGTAATCCCGAATCGAGATTTCATAATTCATTTCTTTGAGATATTGTTCGATCATATCTCGAATCGCCATGATGCGTTCTTGGCGAATCTGATACAACTCATCAAAAGTCGCATTGGAATGAATCACCGTCATGGTGAGCTGTTCTTCGATCTGATGCAAAATGATGGCTTTTTTCGGTTCACGTAAATGGTAAAGCATATAACGTGGAATATATTCTTGAATATTACTGCTATATTGCTTGGAGATGCCGAGGACATTGTTTTCATTTTCGATGATCAGGTGCATCAGTAATTCATTCTTACTGGCAAAATGCTTATACAAAGTGCCTTTGGCAAGATCAAGCTCTTTTGCGATCTCATCCAATGTGAAGTTTTGGTTTTCCAATAACAAACTTTCCGCAACACGTAAAATTTGCTGCTCTCGTTCTTTGTACATGGCTTGACGTTGTAACTTCATCACAATCCAAAACTTGTCCTATTCCTTGCCTAATATACCTTTTTTTGCTGTACAGTTGTAGCGTTTATCACACCGTTAGTCATGAAACCGACTGTTTATCCATCACGTTGGATGAGTAGCCTTTTCGGTTTTAATCGTCCAATCGCACTCACTTCTGCAAGCCCTAAACACTGTCCATTTGAAAATACCAATACACCATCTGACTCGGGAAAATCCACGCTACTTTCTTGACCGTTATTAAAATATTTAACTCGCTCTAAGGGAAGCTCCAACTTTGGCAAACCTTCAACCGCAGCATAACTCGGTAGCAATAATTGCTCACGCGCTACTTCATCGAGGCTTTCCAAATATTCAATGGTCATATGCTCATCAAGCTGAAAATGCCCTGTTTGAATCCGATGTAGCTTAGTCAAATGTCCAACCGTACCCATCGCTTTGGCAATATCTTCACCCAAAACACGAATATACGTCCCTTTAGAACAGGTTACGTCAAGGGAAATGCTCTGTTCAGTAAAGCTGAGTAATTCAATCTGTGAAATTCTGACTGAACGAGCAGGACGCTCGATCTCAATGCCCTGCCGAGCAAGCTCATATAAAGGACGACCATCTTTTTTTAATGCAGAGTACATTGGCGGAACTTGTGTAGTGTCACCCTCAAATTGCTTCAATACTTTCGAAATCGAATCTTCCGTTAGGAGGGGAACAGCTTGAGATTCAACCACTTCACCTTCCACATCACCTGTGCTGGTCGCCGTTCCAAGCTGAATTGTGGCCTGATAACGCTTATCTGCATCCAATAAATAATGTGAAAACTTCGTCGCCTCACCTAAACAAATTGGAAGCAAACCCGTCGCCAATGGGTCTAATGCACCTGTATGCCCTGCTTTGTGTGCACGATATAGCCAACGGACTTTTTGCAAAGCTGCATTTGAGCTGATATTTAACGGCTTATTCAGTAGAAAAACACCATCGATATGGCGACGTACAATTTTAGACATATAACCTGATCAAGACTTGCTTTTAAAATTCAGAATTTCAATATTTTAGCAAAAGCAATTTCATTTCGTCGGATTTTATTTTTTAATACATGACAGCCAAGTTAGCTTATGTTAGCTTATTTTCGAAAACGCACACTTATGGACAAAATGTGTATGTTAAATTTTCGCAAGGATTCGATTTTTATAATATTACCAATCATTTTTATTCTTTTAATTGGTGGTGCTTTATTTTGGTTAAAATCAGGCAATGATGCTGAAACACAAAGCACCGAAAAATCGCAAAGTAAATCGCCTAATCCGTTTTCAAATCAAATAGATCCTTCCAATGTCAGCGCAACAACTTCTAGTAATACGCAATTTGGTAGTGCTAGCCAACAAGACATCGAAATCGATTGTCAAATGAATTTGGACGCAGGCCAGCGCCTGATCGTCAATGAACAAACCAAAAACTGTTTTGAATTTTTTATCACCCAATATGGTGAAAAAAGTATTGAGCAAATCAAAGCTGATTTTGAAAAATATATAAAAGCCAATTATCAAGAGCCTGCACTTTCGCAAATCCTCGATTTGTGGACAAGATACATGGATTATCGTGAGCAATTAGGCAACCTTCAACCGCCTACAAGTAATGCCAACAGTGCAAAATACTATCGAGAAATCTATGACAAACAACAAAACCTTCGCGAGACATATTTTTCCCGTGAAGAGATTCAAGGTTTGTTTGGTGAGGAAAATCTCTACCACGAATACACGCTCAAGCGCATGGAAGTGATGGAAAACAAATCACTGAGTGAAGCAGAAAAAGCCAAACAATTAAAATCATTATTCGACCAACTCCCTGACGACTGGAAAGAAAATCTTGAGCAAATGAATAAACTCGAAGATTTACGCTCACTCACAGCAGACCTCAAAGCACGCAATGCAAGCCCTCAAGAGATTCGCCAAATGCGCTTAAATCTCGTCGGTGCAGAAGCGACTGGACGACTTGAAGCACTCGATACACAGCGTGGCCAATGGCAACAACAAGTGACAAGCTACCTCTCAGAACGTGACACGATTATGCAAAGTGGTCTGAGTGACAGTGCCAAAACAGCTGCGATTAATGACTTAAAGCAACAGCAATTCATCTCAGAGCAAGATCGTTTGCGTCTGAATACTTTTGAAACCATTCATGATCAAGGAGGCAAACTACCATTTAACTAATTCGCTTAAACACTAAGCTTAACTAGGCAGTTTTATCAAACATGCAGAGATGAACTATTTTTTGATGAGTTCCATTTTCTAAATCATGTTATAGACCTTGCTTAAGCATTGCGACAGATCGACTAACCGACTACATGATGTAGCCTACGATCACGCACAGGGAATACGCATTTCAAGGACACATATTTAAGGAATAAGTATGAAAATGTTGAAAAGTAAAAAGTTAGCAACGATTGCATCTCTTGCTTTGGGGCTAGCATTCGCAAACATCAGCCATAGTGCGGTGAACACACCAAATGTAAAAGCAACTGGCACTTATGCCAAGACGAAATATCCTATTCTTTTTGTACACGGTATGTTTGGTTTTGACCGTCTAGGTGGCAGTACATTTGGTATGGATTACTTCTATCAAGTATTACCCGACCTCGCACGTAATGGTGCAACGACTTATGCTGCTCAAGTATCACCATTAGAGTCTACCGAGATTCGCGGCGAGCAACTATTGAGCCAAGTCGAAGAAGTATTGGCAATCACAGGTCAAAGCAAATTGAACTTGATTGGACATTCTCATGGTGGACCTACCAGTCGCTATATTGAAATCGTCAAGCCTCAATATGTTGCTTCATTAACAGGTGTGGGTGGTACATTCCGTGGTTCGAAAGTTGCTGATCTTGCACTCAGTAACAGTGGCGGGAGTGATTTTATTTCTGCGGTAAGTGATTATTTGCTTGGTCCTGTCATCACTTGGGCATCAGACAATACAAACCTACCAATCAACATGAATCGCTCGCTTCAATCTATCAGTGTTGCAGGCTCTACCGCTTTTAACAACGCACATCCAACACCTGCACTTGCAAGCTCTTGTAGTCAAAGTGGTGCGAGTTCAAGCAATGGTCGTTACTACTATTCATGGACTGGTACATCACAATTGACCAACGCATTTGACCTATTGGATGTTGGTGTGTCTACACTTGCACCTTTGGCATATGGTAGTTTGGATAACGATGGATTGGTGCCTCGTTGTAGCGCACGCTTTGGCAAGGTGATTCGTGACAACTATAGCTACACCCATCTTGATGAAGTCAATATGGTACTTGGCATGCGCAGTTGGTTCTCACCTGACCCCGTCACACTGTATCGCCAACATGCAAACCGCTTAAAGCTTCAAGGTTTGTAAACAACCGTTATTATTCTGACATAAAAAATGCGCCAATCATGGCGCATTTTTTAATTTTAAAGCAATTCACTCTAAAACAGCGATTATGCTTCTGTTTTACGAGCTGGTAATTTTTCACGAATACGTGCAGCTTTACCAGTAAGACCACGTAGGTAGTAAAGTTTCGCACGACGAACGTCACCACGACGTTTCACTTCGATTTTTGCAACGATTGGTGAATGTGTTTGGAAAACACGCTCAACACCAACACCGCTAGAGATTTTACGTACTGTGAAAGACGAGTTTAGACCACGATTTTTCTTCGCAATCACCACACCTTCATATGCCTGAAGACGTTCACGGTTACCCTCTTTTACTTTAACAGAGACAACTACTGTATCACCTGGTGCAAACGCAGGGATATCAGATTTCAATTGAGCATTTTCAACTGCTTGAACTAAAGGATGTTTGCCACTCATTGTGGGAATCTCCAATATGCGAACGCAATATTTCCATGTCTAAAATAAATATTGTTTCGCTGGGGACAGAGGCTATTCGCATATCAACCCGTTTATCTAAACCTTAAAGTTTGATTTTTTATGAAGTCAAAACTTTAAAGCGCACATTTATGATTCTGAAGAATCAATTCGAAGCACAGCTTCTCATCTTGCACTCGGACAACGATTATCAATCGTTGTTATTTCCTCGCTCATTTAGCCATTTTTCTTGCTGCTTGCTCAGTTTCGCTTGTTCGACCAATTCTGGACGACGCTCAAGTGTACGCTGATAACGCTGCAAAAACCGCCATTTCTCAATATTGCCATGATGACCAGACTTGAGTACTGCTGGTACATCTAAGCCTTCGAAATGATCAGGCTTGGTATATTGTGGGCAATCCAAAAGACCATCCACAAAAGAATCTTGCAAAGCTGATTGTTCATCCGACATCACATTCGGTAATCGCCGAATGACACTGTCGAGTAATACCATCGCAGGAAGCTCACCACCTGACAAAACATAATCTCCAATCGACCATTCTTGATCGATATAACGCTGGATCAAACGCTCATCCACCCCTTCATAACGTCCGCAAAGCACAATCAAACCATCATAATTGACGAATTGTTGCACTGCGACCTCACTCAGAGTCTGCCCTTGCGGTGACATATACACCACGGGGACATTGGCAAATCCTGCTTGCTGCGCAAGCTGTTTGGCATGATTAATCGCTTTTGCCAAAGGCTCAGCCATCATCACCATACCAGGACCACCACCAAATGGACGTTCATCCACTCGCTTATAGTTGCCCTCTGCAAAATCTCGTGGATTAATACAAGTGACTTGTATTTGCTCACGTTTTGCTGCACGCCCGCTGATACCAAATGCGGTGATCGCTTCAAACATCTCGGGAAATAATGTAATCACTGCAAACCACATCAGAGATTCCTCATTTCCAGTTTAAAAATAATATCTATTACGATATTAATAATCTACGCCCCAATTGACGTAAATACGACCTGCTTCAATATCAACACGTTGAACCACATCTTTATGCCACGGAATCATCCGTTCCTCAGCGTCAATGCTCTCAGGTGTTGCGTGAACCACCATGACATCATTTGCACCGGTTTCAAACAGCTCATGAATCTTGCCAAGATTGACTTCATTTTCAAAATCATCTAAACCAAGCACCGTCAGACCTTTCAGGTCATTCCAGTAGTATTCATCCATACCTGCTTGAGGCAATTGTGATTTGGACACCCAAATCTCGGCACCGATTATCTGCTCCGCTGCTGTGCGATCACTCACACCTTTGAGCGCAACGACCAAACCTTTGCCCTGTGTTTTCCAACGTTTTACATCGACTGTTTGCCAACCTGTCTTGGTTTGAATATACCAAGGAAGATAGTCAAACATATTGCTTATTGGATCAGTCTTAGAAAAGACCCAAAGCCAACCATTTAATCCATACGGGGTGCGTAGCTGTCCAATCTGGATACGATCTTCAGGCACATCCTGCACGGTGGTTTGATTCATCTATTAAGCAGCCGCTGCTTGTTTTGCAATCGCAGCAACACGCTCAGAAGGTTGTGCACCTTGAGCTACCCAATGTGCATAACGGTCTGCATCCAAACGGATTTTTTCTGCTTGACCTTGTGCAGTTGGGTTAAAGAAGCCAATACGCTCGATAAAACGACCATCACGTGCATTGCGACTATCAGTCACAATTACTTGATAGAACGGGCGTTTTTTAGCGCCACCACGGGCTAAACGAATTACAACCATGATATACAACCTTATAATTTTTACGGATTATCCCTGCGCCGACCGTCGGCAACACTTCAAACCCCTTTCATAGAGGGCAGTATTTTACGTTATATTCACGACGAATGAAAGCCTAATTTTTGCTTTATCCACAGTGTTGAATTTATAATTTTCGTTGTAAATAAAAAGAGCATCATGTGATGCTCTTTTTAGAATAGTCGGTGAAAGTAGACTTAACGACCGTCCCAACTGGACGTAGTACTCAATGCACACGCAGTTGCACCTTCCGCCCAAAATTTTTGCCCTTGGTCATTCAGACAAATCGCACCATTTCCAGCTTGAGCTGTACCAGTTCTTGGTGTTGCGACTAACAACCAAGTGCGCACTTTTGCACTTGCATCTGTCAATGCAAGCCCATCGACATCAGTTATTGCAATATTATATAAAGGCTTAGTTCTTGGTATTGTGTTTGAACCATATATATTCATGGCAGTACGGCCAGCAAATGTTTGATTCGCCATTTTATAAGTTGTTAAATGGTGAGCAATAGTCATCATTTCTTTTTGAGCATCTGCACGATTAACTCTGACTTTATATTGCCCATAGGCTGGATAAGCAATAGCAGCTAAGATACCGATAATCGCAACGACAATCATTAATTCTATAAGCGTAAAGCCTCGTTGATTTAATATTACCAATTTTCGCCTCCCACTCCACATTCCCACATTTTCGTTGTTGTATTAAATTGAATGTTAGCTGATGTTTTATTTTTACAACGTAACCCCGTACTCGTCATTAATAAATTATAGCTTCTTGCATCTGCAGCTGTTGCTCTCATTGCCCAACCACGCGCTCGAATTACAGGAGGTACAGTTGCATCTGTTAATAATAAGCTTGGCGCCTCTGCATCGCGAATTGTGATCGTATACTTAATGGCTCCACCTGCCGCGCCTCTTGGTAAAGTGACTGATGTCATCGCACCAGATACGCCATATATAAAGTTCGGATCAAAATCTCTATAGGTGAAATTTTTGGCTTTATGACGTTCTAATTGCTCAGCAATTTTTTGCATTTCTTGCTGTGCCAAAGACTCGCTCGACCGCCTTGTATATGCTTGATAACTAGGAAATGCAATTGCCGCAATAATTGCAATAATCGCAACCACAACCATCAGCTCAATTAAGGTAAAACCTCGCTGGGGTTTCCCCAAACGACTTTTACAAGCCGTTGGAGAAACTGTGCACGTATAGTGCTTAATTATTTTTTCCATCTTTCGTACCATCGAGTTGGATTAATGGTAGGGATACACTGCCAGCGTCCAGCCCCAGCTGTATTACCAGCGATAGTAAAGTCAGGACATGATCCCGCTGTTGACTCTTCCACTGGTGCCGGTGTAATACCTACAATCCCGCTACCTAGTGTTTTATCATTACACTCGGTCACACCATCTGGACAGCCTGTAGTTTTGGTTTGGAACCCAGTGTCCGCATCTGCAGCGGTATTGACAGTACCTGTTGTGGTTAGACATGCCCCAAATGGTAGGCAATAACGCTGACGGTTGGTTTCCCCGACTACACGTGGCAAACATGGGTTTTGTGGCGCAATACCTGTACCTTGCGGGTCATAAACAGGAACAATTAGGTTGCCTGTTAATGCAATTGGCTCTTCAAACGCCTTCATCCCACCCTTGATACGGAAGCTATTATCTGCACGTTCTACACCAAGGTGATTACTTGACAGTGAACGATACCAACCATTTTTAGGCGGACTCGTTCCAATAAAGATACTTGGAATATTACCTGTCAATATTTGAGGATCTTTTTGCAAAGTACTCATATTTACATTTTCTGTAGACAGAGTTGGAGTACCTGTAATCAAATCACGTTTGATAAAGTCTCGATCAATTACACCATAGACATTATTCACTAACCGGTCTGAAAGCGCATTGGTTGGCAACATGCCATCCCGACCAACGAGAGGAAACACATCTAAAGGTGTGCTGCGATTACCAGACGCAAGACCAATCAACATAAAAGTAGTTGAACCCTGATCATGAATGGTCACAGTCGGCGCCTCATAAAAACGTGGGTTTTTACCATCTGCCAACGCAGCTCCAGCTGTAGTCGTTGCTAAGTTTGCTAAGCGCACCACACGTTTACCGAAGTTTGCCGTTGTAGTACCTGCAGTGTTATTAAGGTCTGCACGGAATACTTGACCGCCTAAATCACCAAAGTACAGATGATCGACCAAACCATCACCATCACGGTCAATCGTACTGATTCGACTTACAATACTGTGAGTCATGTTGGCGTTATTTGTGCTTGCTCCTGTACTACTTGCCCACCACAAACGCGCCCCGGTATCAGCATCGACTATATATACTGCATTACCTTGCGCTTCGGATTTATTGTTACAGGTCGCATCTGGGAAATCGGTATTTGCAACTGTAGCACCCAAGCTGAAACGAGGGTTTTCATAGCATTGGTCATAGCCACCGCCCACAATCATCACACGTTTAATTGCATCACCATAACGAATGTTGGCAAGCACAGGTTTAGACCAAGACTGTCCCATACGACTAAAGTCCGATTGATCTCGACCCACTCTAAACAAGAATTTAGGTGTATCTGGGTCAAGCACATCTAAACCATAATAGCTCTCGCCACCCATACGCAAGCCACCATATACATTCATTTTTCGTGCTTTAACCACACTGTCGGTACTTGGAGAACTTGATTTTTGTGCAGTATATAAAGAGTCGGCAACCCATGCGCCATCTAAACCTGCTTGAGGTGCGTTAATATCAGCCTCACCTTTTACTAAGGCTTTAGATGCAACACTATTACGAAGCAATTCAGCTGGTACAAACACCATTTGCTCTTTACCAGTTTCGCTGTCGACAATATGCAAGCCGCCTTCCATCGTACCATATAAAATAGATTGACTACGGGTGCTGGTTAAATTACCCGAAGCATCTAAAGTACCCGAATAAGTCAACTGCACTGGGAAAGAATGAATACTACCACCCATTGCAACATGTGGTGCTGGCGAAAGCGCAAGTGTAGTTGGCAATGCCGTTGCAGTTGCATCTAACGGTACGCTATAACCCAAATAGTTCAACAATTTTTGCTTAGCCAACAATGGCATGTCTTGTAAGGTGGTTTGGTTACCAAACTTACCCAACACATAAGCTGGAACACCTGTGGCTGGCAAAGGACCTTCAGGTATACGCAACAAGTTTGCACCATTGCCTGCACCCGCTAAAGTTGCACCACCAGTTGCTGATACATCTGTATAGAGTTTACGCAGTGCATCTGGTGCTGCTGCAAACTCATATTGTTTAGGTGTAACTGTAAGATTTTCGGTTTGACCACTAATTGGCATTAGTAAGCGCGAATACGCACCACCTAAACCAATAATACCGCCGTCGTTATAACTTCTATTGTTATACACCGCGTTACTATTCCACAGGTCTTTGGTACCTGCTCTAAATGAACCATCGGTATTATAAACGAGGGTACTGCCATCCGCTGCACCAAATGCACCAGCATTTGCACCAGAGGTCAATACTTTATAGCGTTTTAAGTTACCTGCCCAAACCAACTTACCACCTTGTGGGTCTGGCTCTAAAGCACGTAAATAACCATAAGGCTGAAAACCTGATGGGCTCAAGGCATCTGAAGGTACAGAAATTGCACCTGTCGTTAAAGGCGCAAGTGGTGCTGCACCTAAGTTGTTAATAAAAGCAATAACACTGGCTGTTACACCTTGTGCACTTTGGGTAGTAAAGAAGCCACCATTACCATAACCTGGAGCATTTACAGCATTACTCCCTTGTTCTGGCGAACAGGAGTCATTACCTGTACGATCACTTTGAGTTCGTGAACTTAATGCACAGGCACGTTTTACATATCCTGCACTCAAACTGTTCATATCATTACCAAAACCGACAAAGGCGGTTTGAATCGATACTCCTGCAGGATTCTTGGTTCTATCAAAAAGTTTTTTCGCAAACTCCCCCATACAATCCCAACCACCAGCATTACCGTCAGGATCATTTGCATCAGACATTCCACCTGAGCAACTAAAATCTGATCCATGGGTACTACCTAATGCAGTAGACATAATTTTTGTTGCTTTATTCGTAGACGTACTATTAGCAGCACCATCCGATAGAACATAAACTCCTTGCCCATCACATGAGACTCTGTCTGCTACAGCTGGTAATGGTGATTTATATCTTGCATTCACATTAGTCGCTGTACGATCAACCACAATCCCTGGATTGGATGTTGTATCATTCGCCTTGGAGCTTGGCATACCACTGTTACTATCATATAGTGTTTTTGTTTCAACCACGTAATAATAATAATAGTTATAAGTACTATTATAATCAGTGTCATATTGGACACCATTTCCAAAACCTGAAGGTTGGGATGTATCCCAATTTGACCAATAGCTATTACTTCTACAACTTTGCCATAAGTTTGTGTAATCGATGTCACTGTTCCGATACCAGGTACAATAGCTATAATTGGTCTGGTTATTTGATCTTTTGACTCGCTTAATAAAACTGTCTTTTCGAATATCATAATTCGTTTCTGAATATGTAGTGGTTCCCATTAAATATGCTGCCGCCTCAGCATACGCATGTGCAGTCGGTGTACCATTGTATGCAGTAAGATTTTGAACAGCTAGTTTTAGCTTATAACGTTGAGAACCAACAGTATTTAAAGTGCTCACATCACCTAATGGAGCGGCAGGAACCAAAATATTACCTGTCTGCCCATCACCACCCGTAGAGTAATTCCCTAATCCAACTCGTACATCGGTCAAAATAGGATTATTACTTTCCAAAAATGCGTACATCCCATTTTTTAAACGAGTTAAACGCGAGCCTGTTTGCCCTGTATCTGAATAACTCATCGACCCTGATGTATCCAACATCATCACAATGGTTTTTTTACCCGCTGTAGGCACTGCATAAATCTGCATATCGCTCGCTTGTGCGACAGATGATGCAACTAGCAACGTAGCTGTAAATGCCCAAGCAAATGACGCACCATACTTATATTGGTGAGTATTTATTTTGGGACTTTGTGGTCTTTGGTATTTCATCCTAACTCTCCCCATTTATGTTGGTGCGGTAACTTGAACATAACGTGTCTTCAAATCAATTTCTTGAATTTGTGTATTTACAGGTATGCCATACTCAGCCAAACAATCCGCCATTGTCTTTTTAGTCCGTAAGCCAGTATCCGTATTGTCATTGATATAACCAGCTGCACTTCCATTACCAATACATTCCCGCTGCACTTCAGACAAATCAGCACTGGAATAATTCGGTAAAATCGCAGTCGCTGTGACACGCACCCGACCATCCACCTTACCTTGTTGAACACTGGAACCCCCGCTCGCATCTGTACCACGGTCTAAGTCCGAACCTGGTGCGGCATCCGTATTTGGCCCTACAATATACTTAATAGCCACTTGAGTGACTACAGCTTCGCGCGCACTACCAAAGTCTTGTTCCAAATCACAAAAGCCACTACGGTTAGTTTCAGTAGTGTCCACAGTAGCTTTCGTGTCATCTGCAGCTATAGCTGTTGGCGGAATAAGTACGGTCATATCTAAAACACTGTTCACTTGCAAAGCAGCAGTTGGTTTATAACAAAAAACATATTCACGACCACGAGCAAGTGGGTCTTTTTGATCACTAATTGCCTTACCCACCACACTCATCACCGAAGTTAAGTTTTTATAACTACTGCGGTTTAATAAAATATTGGTTGGTGTATCACTGGTTTGTAGTAACAACTGACCAATTTGACTGTTGGTTGCAATATTTAACGATGTCATTGCCACACGTATGGCTAAAACACCCACAATAGTAATCACTAACAACATAATTAAAACCACAATTAATGTTGCACCACGCTGTTGACGCTGGAATGTAGGTTGAACTTTCATTATCTTTCTCCCAAACCATTTCTAAACGTCACTGCCGTGCTATACACACGTCGTGCAAATCGATTAGTCGTGTCTGTTAATGTGACATTTTGATTCAGAATATTAATACTTCGGGTTAAATCTATATCGTTATTGCGTGTGTTGTCGGTAGAACGCACTAACACTGCCATTTTTACCGAAACAATACGCGGAGGCTCGGCAGGAGGTAGCGCCGCACGAGCAGCAGCGGCAGCTGTGCGGTATTGATTAATCGTGTAATAAGCCATATTACCTGCTTCATTTCTCACACCCAATTGCACGGTAAAATGATCAACCCGAGGCATAATCAACTCACCCGCTCCACCAAACCCAGCAATTGTTGTCGGTTCTGCTACAGCTGTGGCATTTGGGGTGTTAGCATCGCACGCTAAACCGTAATCTGTACCAGTGGTTGCAGTTGCTACAGCACGGCGCACGAAATAGCGCTGAATCACATAATCGCCCGCTTGAACATTCGCACCTTCACAGTTCACCATTGCATTTGGTGCAACGAATTGTATAGTGAGCTGATCACTTGCCACACTCACATTCGACAGACCTTGCCATTCATTTTGCGTTGAGCTTACTGACTCACCCGTTCCCACGCTGTGACTTAATAAGCCTGTGGAAATAAATGGAGCCGCTGCTGGAATTGGTATATTTGCATCCGTTACCGTTGCAGTTCGTGCAGTTAGCACCACCCCACCCCAAGGGGTTTGCTCGTTTAATATGGGAAAATCAGTATTAATATAATTGGCTAAGCGCAAATCTCGCGCCACATAATCCAAACCAAATACACCACTATTTTGCAGCTCTGCATTTGCTTGCTGCATTCGAGATGTTAACAACCCACCCAGAAAGAGCTGTATCGCTGCAGCACTAATGAGCAAACCCAGTGCAAGAGCAACCATTAATTCGACAAGGGTGAAACCAGCCTGTGTCGCGGTATTATTGATCTTTTCTCCGAATGAAGCTTTCATTTAATAAGCCTCCATCATCAAGCAGTTCGAACCATTAATATAAACCCCTGATGTATTCATACAACTGCTCACATCCGCCGTGGTGCTCGTTGCACTCAAAACTGTATTTCCCCATGCGACAAACAAACACTGCCTTTGAATCGGCGCAGAACCCACACCAGGACAAGCACTCATCGTCACATTCATACCAATTTCAAAAGCTGATCGAGCTGCCATAAACGCATCGAATCGTGCCATTTGTTCAGGAGTGCACAGATTATTTGAGCACGATGGCGTTGGTGCTGTAGGTGCTGCAGTAATATTAGTATAGCCACGAACTACTGCCGGATAATTGCTTTGTGCAGCAGGATTGGCTCGCATATTTTCCGCCAAGCTGCGTACAATCAACATACCCTGCGAGCGAGATAATGCCTCACTCGATGCATCTACCGCACGAAGTTGCAAAATGCTATAGCCCAAAACACCAACAGCCAATAGTAAAAGTGCCACCAACACCTCCACCAAGCCCACACCTTGTTGATATTGATTAAATTTCATTAGCATGTCCCCGAAGTTTGGCTGATAATTCCTAATCTTGTGACCGAAACAGCTCTTTGCTTTCCTGACTTGCAAAAACCAAAAGTTGACGCAGAATCCGCACTACCAATATCACTAAACAAAACCGCTGTTGCACTGGTTGACTCAACCACAACCGCAGGGTCAATTTGCACTGAAATCACACGACTTTTTAATACTTCCTGCTTCTGAGCCGCTGTTAAGGCAGACACCACAGGAGGACCTGGATTGGTTGCTGTATACTCAGGTATCATTGCCGTCGCACATTCTTCTTTAGTAAAATCGTTATCTGAATTGGTACGATTTAGACATATTGCAACCGTCGTTTTCTTTAATGCCGCTTGTGATTTTGCTTGATTGATTGACATCACCAATTCTCGCGCCGAACTATTTAATTTTTGCTCTGAGATTAAATTGCCGAACGAAGGCGCAGCCATGGTTGCAATAATCGCCAACACAGCAATCGTAACCATCAACTCAACTAATGTAAAACCTTTACTTGGCATGGTATGCCTCTTAAATCCTATTACCCCAATACAAAGATACTACAAGATACTCGTCAAGAAATACATTTCTTGATTAATGGCAGATTTTGATGATAAAAGGCAAAAAGCCAACTGGTATCAGTTGGCTTGAAAATTAATACTTAGAAATAGCTAAAATGACTGTGATAACAAATTGATCACCAAGCTTCCAAATTTATGCTTCAATCACTTTGATTCGAAGCTCTTTAGGCAAACTAAAAGTAATATGTTCTTCTTGTCCCGCAAGCTCTTCAGGAGATGTCGCTCCCCACTCCTGCAAACGATCAAGCACTTGTTTAATTAAGATTTCTGGTGCTGACGCTCCTGCGGTGACACCTATTTTACTTTCTTTAGTAAACCACGCTTGGTGCATTTCATCTGCATTATCAATCAGAAATGCTTTTTTCCCCATGCGCTCCGCAAGCTCACGCAAACGGTTTGAGTTTGATGAATTTGGTGAACCGACAACCAAAACCACATCGCACTGCTCTGCAAGATCACGTACTGCATCTTGACGGTTTTGCGTGGCATAGCAAATATCATCTTTGCGAGGCCCTTGAATCAGCGGATATTTTGCACGCAATGCCTCAATGACTTTCGATGTGTCATCAATAGATAAGGTCGTTTGGGTAACAAATGCCAGTTTCTCAGAATCATTCACTTGAAGCTGCGCAACATCCTGCTCATCTTCCACCAAATAGATCCGCCCACCGTATTTACTATCAAACTGCCCCATTGTCCCCTCAACTTCAGGATGACCATGATGACCAATAAGTACAGCTTCCATACCCTCTCGAGAATATTTCAATACTTCTAAATGTACTTTAGTCACGAGTGGACAAGTTGCGTCAAATACTTTGAGTTGACGATGTTCTGCTTCTTGCTGAACTGCTTTTGAGACACCATGCGCACTAAAGATCACGATCGCATCATCAGGCACTTGATCCAATTCATCGACAAATACTGCCCCACGTTGCTTTAAATCATCTACAACGAATTTATTATGAACCACTTCATGGCGCACATAGATCGGCGCACCAAAGCATTCAAGTGCACGATTGACGATCGCAATCGCACGATCCACACCTGCACAAAAGCCTCGAGGATTTGCCAATAGTATTTGCATGATTCACCTAATTTTTAAGCAATGAATTGATGAAGTTAATCAATATCTTGTGCGACGACCCAGTTTGGATTTCCGCACAAAATGGGTTTTGTTTCCGTAGACATTCTACTACAATCTGCATTATAAATATGATACAGGAAAATTTCGCATGTCGGGTTTACTTTTTGTGGTTGCTGCCGCATCTGGTACAGGCAAAACCTCATTGGTCAAAGCACTACTAGATCGTACCACCAATCTGCATGTTTCTGTGTCACACACCACACGTCCGAAGCGAAGTGGCGAATTGGATGGCATTCATTATCACTTCACTGATAAAGACAATTTTACATCGCAAATCGAGCAAGGTGGCTTCATCGAGTACGCCGAAGTTTTTGGGAATTATTACGGTACATCACAGCGCACTGTTGAAGAACAACTCAAGCAAGGTCATGATGTATTACTAGAAATTGACTGGCAAGGTGCAGCGCAAGTTCGTAAATTATTTCCAGATTCGATTCAAATTTTCATTCTTCCACCAAGTCAGTTTGATCTGAGACAGCGCCTTTCCAATCGTGGTACAGATAGCGTAGAGGTGATTGAACATCGCCTGAGTTGTGCCGTTTCTGACATGCAACAATATGTCAATTTTGACTATATTATTATCAATGATTCTTTTGATCGAGCATTGCATGAGCTTGAGGCAGTGATTACTGCGAATCGCATGACCCTCACCCAACAAGCCAATCGCCATAGTGATTTAATTCAAAATCTACTTACTCCTCAAGTTAAATAAAGTACTTCAATTGCCTGCCAAAAACTTAAGTTCAAACATTCAGCTTGAGTCACCGCATCAATTTGGCTATAATTTGCGACTATTTTAAATTTGAAGATTACAGGGCAGATCATGGCACGCGTAACTGTTGAAGATTGCTTAGAAAATGTAGACAACCGTTTTGAGTTGGTTTTGGTTGCAAGCAAACGTGCCCGTCAGATCGCACGTCAAGGCGTAGAGCCAACTGTAGAGTGGGACAATGATAAACCATCTGTGGTTGCACTTCGTGAAATTGCTGAAGGTCACGTCAATAAAGACATCTTGAAACAACGTGATCAAGATCTTGAGCACAATCAGTTTGATATGGCGCTTTCGAGCGAAGCGATCAACCTAGATAACTTTAGCTTCTAATTCACCTTCTCTTTTAAGCGCAGTTGCTTTGAAGTACACAAGACCAATGCCAAGTTGCATTGGTTTTTTATTTCAAGCGTTTAAATTGAAGCTTTCCATTTAACTTTAACGTTGCTCAATTTACAGCTTCTACAATCTGTAGTTTTTAGACCAATTAATTCTCACTGTGGAATTAAAAAAAATTTCTTTAGTTTCACAACACTGTTCAATTCAAAACAAAGTCTGAAATTATGGTTTAATTATTAGACAATTTCGTAAAAAATATTTGACAAATCAGTCCTTTTGCATTTCATTATAGGATGAACTATTTTTTGCGAAAAATCAGCTTTTAGGATCCGTCTTTTATGCCAGGTGATGCCGTCAGCCATGCCAAGCAACAACTCCAATCCATCATTGTCGCCTACTTGCCAGCAGACAAAGTAGACCTTGTAATGCAAGCCAGTGACTTCGCTGACGAAGCACATGCAGGAGTAACGCGAAAGAGTGGCGAACCATATATTCTCCATCCGATTGCGGTGGCATGTCTGCTCGCCCATATGCGCATGGATTCAGATACGCTCATGGCTGCACTTTTGCACGATGTCATTGAAGATACCGAGGTCAGCAAAGAGCAGATTACCGAGCGATTTAATGCTACTGTGGCGCATTTGGTTGATGGTGTAACCAAGCTGACCAGTTCGAGTGATAAGCAATACAACAAAGCCGCTTCGTTCCGCAAATTTTTGCAGGCCACCTTACAAGATCCACGTGTCATTATTATTAAACTGTCTGATCGTTATCACAATATGACGACCCTTGATGCTTTACGCCCTGATAAACGTGAACGTATCGCCCGTGAAACCTTTGATATTTATGTACCGATGGCGCGCCTTGTCGGCATGAACGAAATGGGGGATTGGCTTGAAGACCTCTGTTATCAAAACCTTGATCTCGACATGTACGCCAGCATTCAGCAAGCCCTCACAGATACCAAACTTAAACGACAAGAATATCAAAATCTCTGGGAAGAAAAACTCAATCAAATCCTCAGCAACAATAACATTCAAGGTCGCATCAAAAAGAAAAATAATAACACCAAGCTCTTGCGTCACTTCATCAAGAATAAGCTCGACCTGAATCAACTCACGCACAGTCATGCTTTTGATATTATTCTAGGGCGAGTGCAAGACTGCGACAATTTGGTCAAGCTACTCACCGCACAATTTAGTACCATCAGCTATACCGATCATATTCGTCGTCCAATGCCAGGTGGCAACCAAGCTTTGCTATTAGAGCTCCAAGGCGACAAAACGTTTTTAAGCTTAAATATTCAAACAGAGCTGATGCGAAAAACTGCACGCTTCGGTATGGTACTTGGTGAAGCCGCACCGCAAGCATGTCGCTCTGCCATTCAAGCATCGCTACAAAGCCTTAATGATTTGATTGATGAAAATTGTGCCAAGACGACTTTTAACGATTTGCTCGATTATCTACATCAAGAAAAAATCATCGCCTACACACCGCACGGTCATATTCATGAATTGCCTCGTGGTGCAACGGCTGTTGATTTTGCTTATGCTGCAAGTTTATTCTTAGGCAACCATGCGGTCGGTTGTAAAATCAATGGTACGCAAAAACCACTCTCAACACCGATCCTCAATGGACAAGTTGTCGAAATTATTACCGATGTGCTTGCTACACCAAATCCTGATTGGCTCAGCTTTATTAATACACAAAAAGCGCGCAGAGCGATTCAAAATATTCTGCGTGAACAAGATTTTGACGAGCAAATTCTGATTGGGCAACAAGCGTTAAATCGTGCCTTGAAAATGTTCAACGACTCGATTGACCAACTTTCCGCTAAAGACTGGCAATGCTTATTGGAATGGCGTCATCTTGAAACCAAAGAAGCTTTGTACGAGCAAATCGCAGTTGGCGATCTTTTACCGCAATTAGTAGCCAATCGTCTACACCACCAACAATCGAGCAAAGATGACAATGCACTAACGCTAATTCAAGGCACGGAAGGCGTTGAAGTAAAGTACGGTCATTGCTGTAATCCTGTTTTTGGCGATCAAATCATGGGACATCTAACTCGTCGTGGCTTGATCGTACACCGCACCAAATGCAACAATCTACTGCAAGAGCAACATAAACACCCTGAAAATATCATGCCGCTAACGTGGTATGATCAAAATCATGAAGGCGCACGCTTTAACGCCTATTTGGCAATTGATGAGTCACTCAATGACGAACAAACTTCCGAAGCGATTTACCTAGCACGTAAGGCGAATTCAGGCGTTGAATCCGTTCTGCACGAAAGCAATGCCACATATTTTAATATCGTGGTCAATGATCGTCGCCATCTTGCAAGTATTATTCGTGAACTGCGCATGTCACTTAATTTCCCGAAAATCACCCGACTACTGATGCCTTTTGCCAACCACCAATCTGCAAAAGTCAGTTAACACTTTTGAATTCCACTATTTTTTAATATTAGGAGACACACTCCCATGTCACGACAAGTTATCCATACCGAACATGCCCCTGCTGCGATTGGCACATATTCTCAAGCGATCTTGGTGAATAGTACGCTATACCTTTCAGGGCAAATTGGCTTAGATCCATATAGCATGGAACTTGTAGATGGCATCGAAGCGCAAATCCGTCGTGTATTTGACAATATCAAAGCTGTTTGCACTGCCGCCGATGCAAGTTTGGCGGATATTGCGAAGTTAAACATTTTCCTGACTGATCTTTCTCACTTCCAACTGGTCAATCAGATCATGGGGGAATATTTTGCACAGCCATACCCTGCACGTGCTGCACTTGGTGTTGCAAGTCTTCCAAAAGGGGCATTGGTTGAAATGGACGGTATCGTTTGCATTGAGAAATAAGCCATTTTCTGCTTAAATTTACTGTTAGAATTACCTAAGATCATAAGTTTTCGATTAACGTCCAAATTATGATCTTTTTTTTCGATTAAATTTAACATAAAAAATAATGAACCATATTGACAAACGATAACAATTATCACTAATATCACTTATCCAATTTACACATCAGGTTTGTTCGATGTACGTTTGTTTATGCCGTGGTATTACCGACCAAGATATCAAAGATGCGATGCAAAATGGCGCAGAAAGTATTCGTGACGTCCGTGAAATGCTTGATCTCGGCACATGCTGTGGACGTTGTGTGCCTGAAGCAAAAACAATTATTTCAGAAGAGCTTGCGGAAATCGCAGCGCGCATCTCTGTTGCGGCTTAATACGATTTAGAAGCGAGCATTCCAACCAAATAAAAATAAATAATCAAACTCACAAACTACTCCTCCCCCGCCACGACTCAAGGCGGGCTTATTTTTTAATAATGTAGGTGTATTTCTTATCACGTATTTACAATTTGTCCAAAGCTATTCAAAAATAAAGACGGTCGATTTAAAAATCAATCCCATCATAAACATCAGCAACCGCCAGTTTTAAACCAACCGCCTGCACAATCAATTCATCGCCCATTTCATAATATTGCGGTTGCCAATCATCAAGACGACTACGAAGCTCCACCCACTGTCGGTCTTGATCAACCATCAGGTACTCCTGCAAGGTTGGAATGAGTTGATACTGCTGTAGTTTGAAAGTTTTATCATAGCTCTTGGTTGATGCAGACAGCACCTCAACGATCAAAATTGGCGTTTCTAAAAAATACATATTGGGCGATAATTTTGAACAATCCACTAGCACATCAGGATAGTAGAAGTTTTCGGCAATGCGCACCTTCATATCATTCATAAAAGGACGACAAGGCTTGCCTTTTAAATGATTACTTAAGGCAGTAAAAATATTCCCTGAAATCACATTATGTACAGCACTTGCACCCACCATGGCAAACACTTCACCCTCAATCAATTCATGTTTGATGGTGCTGTTTAGCTCACCTTTAATATATTCTTGCTCATCTATACGATGTTTATTTGCAATGGTCATCATCCACCTGCGTGGTATTGTTCAGTTCTAAATCAATATAGCACAGTCACTTGAAATGGCATATTTCAGATACACGATAATTTTTTGTTCACAGCCATATTCATTTTTATTCTCATTTGCTGTTCTAAAAAGTCCTCGCACCATGGCTTTGAAACGCTTAGACTATTTATAAATTAAGATTTTGAAATTTTTATATTTTGGAGTGGTGATATGCAAGGTAGTAAGCAAGTCATTCAACAGTTGAACCAAGTGCTTTTTCATGAGTTGACTGCGATCAATCAATATTTTTTGCATTCACGCATGTTTAACGACTGGGGCATTGAGGGCTTAGGCGAGGCGGAATATAAAGAATCTATCCGCCAGATGAAGCATGCGGACAAAGTCATTGAGCGCATTCTTTTCTTAGAAGGTCTGCCAAATTTACAACATCTCGGCAAGCTCTATATTGGGCAACATACCGAAGAAGTGTTGAAGTGTGATGTGCGCAAGGTCAAAGAAAATATCGAAGCGTTACAATCTGCGATCAAAATGGCTGAGCAAGAGATGGACTATGTGACTCGTGACTTGCTTCGTAGCATTTTAGAGAAAGATGAAGACTATCTCGACTGGGCGGATACACAGCTTGATCTGATTGGCAAAGTCGGTATTGAAAACTTTATTCAGAAAAATATGGAAGAGTAATAAGTTTTACTTCTTTCTAAAATTCCTTGATAATTCAATTGGTTTTTACATTAATCTTGAATTATTGTTTTTGCAGTAGTCAGTCTAAGTTAAAACAATCCAGCTATTTTATATAAGTGATACTCATTATCCTTCAATAATAAAACTTTGAAGTCCTTCAGTATCAACTAAGTCGGATTGTTTTTAATATATGCTTGCAAACGTTCTTTGTAGTTTTGAATAAAATTAGCCAACTCCTCGACATCAATGATATTTAATTGCCCAATATGTTTTCCACTTTTTAATATGTCCAAAAAATCAAAGCGCATTGTGCTACGAATATCGATGTAAGATGGTTTTTTCAAGCCTGCCTGCCTCCAATTGCGAATCGGATAATATTGCAACTTTATATAATCCGATTTGTCTTGGTACTGACTGGTAATCGAATCTAACAATACAATGGTTAAATTCTCTTTACCAATCTCAACCGTATAGCGAACCTTCCCATTGACTGGATCTGAAGCAAATTTCACAAAAATTTGATAAATATCTCCAACCGCCATGCTTATTAACCTTCTTCTTCCTCAAACACTTCCTTTTCATTCAAAACCATCTGTTTGATTGGTTGACTCGTTAACTGAGCGATGTCTAAAAGATTACACACCATTTGTTGTCCCAACTGTTCTCGACGAGCAGTTTCAACAATTTGCTGCATGTGTTGAAATTCTTCAAAACTGAGCACAACCGCTTCTGGCGTATTGTTTGTGCAGACATAAATTGGTTGATGATGATCTTTGATACTTTGAACAATTTTGCTCCAAGATTTGCGAACATCCGTTGCAGAAACAGTCGCACCATGAATAAAAGTTAATCTTCCCATATCCAAGACCTCACATTTAATGATCAACATTGTACCATATTTGACACAAAGTATTACTACAGTTTAAGATTAGCATTTTGTGGAAAGTAACGATTTCACTTCATCTTGAGACAACAATGTCGTATTTGCAAGCCGATAGGTTAGCATCTTAGAGAAAGATGAAGACTATCTCGACTGGGCAGATACACAGCTTGATCTGATTGGCAAAGTCGGTATCGAAAACTTTATTCAGAAGAATATAGAAGAGTAATAAGTTTTACTTCTTTCTAAAATCCCTTGAGAAATCAAGGGATTTTTTACTAATGTCAAATAATTACTCAAACAATTAAAGTTTTTATTGCTTGAGGATTTTGAATACATAGCTTAATTAAGGTTTTCGCAGCTCCAGACGGATTGCGTTTACCTTGCTCCCATGCTTCGAGTGTACGTTTGGAAATATCCAACATTTTAGCAAATTCGACTTGTGTTAAGCCTATTTTTTTTCGAGCTAAAGCAACATCGGTTTCACTGACAACAGTCCGTTTCGCAACATTACCTGCAAGCATATCGTCTATGCCTTGCAAAATTTCAGCTTCAATATCTCGATTCGCTTCAAATGCTTCAAGCTCTTTGTCAGTCATTAAACGAGGCATTTAATTTCTCCACTAATAGATTAAGCGTTTTCTTGCTCAATTGAGTCACTTCTTTTTTGCTATAAAGTGTGAGCAACTATATTTCACCATTTGCCAAACGGTTAAAGTAAATCACCCGAACACCGCCACGTTTGCCCTTGCCTCCACTGACCCATCTAATTTTTCGTATACCGCCTGATTTTGGTTCAACATCACCTGCTTCAGGATTTACAGCCAAATAAGTTTTAAAGTCTTCGTATTCTTCTTCCGTCCAATAGATGGTAGCGTATTTAGAAAATAAAGGGGTTTCGCAAATTGTATACATACAGACCATGAATACGATGAGATAGAATTATTTTAATACGACAATGTCGTATTTGCAAGCCGATAGGTTAGCAACTTGGAGAAAGATGAAGACTATCTCGACTGGGCGGATACGCAGCTTGATCTAATTGGAAAAGTTGGTATTGAAAACTTTATTCAGAAAAATATGGAAGAGGAATAATTTTTCATTTGCAAAAAAAATCCCGCATTAAGCGGGATTTTTACAAGACTTTCAAATTAACTTGCCGCAGTAATAGTTGCACCTGCTGTACACGTTTTAGGAGCAAGTTTTTCAACTGCACTTGTATTACACGCCCAAGCACCAGCGACTCCAGCAGTAGTATCAGCACTTCTTTTCCACTGAATTTTTAAACCATTTACCTGCGTAGAACCTTTAATTGTACATTCAATTGATGCAGCTCCAGTAGCTAGAACAGTTACGTCAAACGCACTACAACGTGCAGTTGATGCACCAGGCAAACCTAAAGCTTGTAGTTTTGCAGCAGTATTACCTGATAAAGCCGTTGCTTCTGTTGTACTTATACCTTGAGCAAGTTTTTCTTCAATATTTACTTTGATCGGTGAAATCTCAGCTAAGCCAGCAGCAACTTGAGAGCGAGCTGTGTAATCCTGATACGCAGGAATCGCAATCGCTGCCAAGATACCGATGATCGCTACAACGATCATGAGTTCGATTAATGTAAAACCCTTTTGAGCGTTCATATTTTTTCTCCCTAGAGAATAGTTAGTTTTGTCGCTTATTAGCGTTGTTTCGCTATGTTTGTAATATTGCATAAGTTGTGCCAACTTTATGCTAATTCAGATTTATATTATAAAACAAACTCTTAAACAACCCATTTTTAAAATTATTTGTAGCTCCGTGATTTTTATCACATTTTACTCGCAATAGATTGACAATATTTGTCACTATTTAGCTTTTTATATCATTCTTCTTCTGAGCCCAACTCAAGTCCACGGTACATTCAAAAAAGTGATCAACTATTTTTAAGTTATTTTATCGATTGATAGAGTTGATCTAAAACCGTGTTTAATAAGTGCCGTGCATAATCCAATGAAATATCGAGTTCTTGCGTTGCAATCTCACTATACTTTTGCGGTTGCTGTTTGATTTGACGATACGCTTTATCCAAACCATGCCATATGGCTTTTTGACCATAGTGTTCTTCAGCCTGATGCCAAGCTTGTTCTGGAATCTCTCCCCATTGATTAAACATCGCAAGTAGATCAAATATATCCTTGTAGGGTGGTGTATTGTAGCGATCAGCATTTGCCAAAAGCTTCGTGAGATAACACGATGTTCGATCAATCGCAGGCACAGGAAAAGTATCTTGAGTGTCTACATTGATCAGTTCATCCAAAAAGAAGACAAACTCAAGCTTAATCACAATATCTTGATCAGAAATAAAGCATCGGACTGCATCTCGATCGGCGCGTATGTCTCGTGGATAATTAAAATCCTGCCTGACCAAATCTCCCAAAGTGGTTTCTGTCACCACCGAGCGCACCGCTCGAAAAGCATTTTTTCCAACACAGAAAAAATCAATGTCTACCGATTGGCGATATTCGTCCAACTCTAAGGCGATCCGTGTACCACCACCAAATAAAATGCAATGATCGTTTAGATAACTCGAATTGAACTGCTGTAAAACTTGATGTAATCGCTGATGATATGTTCTTTTATATTGAGTTTTCATCATCAAAACCTTGCTGATCAATATTAGGGTCTGTTGATTAAGCTGTCAAAAACAATCCTTTTCCAATCGTATCAATCAGCTCTAGAATGAGTACTTTTTCTTGTGCTGTCAATTGATCGGGATCAATATATTTCCAACGCTTTTCATAAAGTTGAAAAGCAACTTCGGGCTGGATAATTTCAGCTTTAACATCCCACAAAATGCTATCTAAAGCAGGATATTCATTGCGATGAATCTGTCGCATTTCTTACCTCTCTTTAGAAATCAATTGAATGTAATTTTAATATAGCACAGAAAAATGATACAACTTGCTAGCAATGAACAATTAAAATTTATAAAAGCTTCGGCATATCCGAAAGTTCATTACCTTGTGGATCAACTTTCTGCTCTGAATCTTTAGTTTCATGTTGAATATAGAATTGATGCAAGGTTTCACCTAGTTGCTCGACCGCATGACAAATCCCATCGGCGAATTGGTGTTTCTTAAAGAATGGTAGGATCGACTGGCAGACTGTTTGCCAATAGTCATCTGTCACCGCTTGATGAATCCCTCGATCTGCAACGATCTCGACATCATGTTCACAGAGATTGAGATAGATCAGTACGCCACTATTATATTCGGTATCCCATACTCGATGTTCGGCAAAGAGTTGCTCGGCACGTTGCTGACAGTTGTATTGGAATGCAATATCACTCGGCAAGCTCCCCTCGATGATGACTTGGATTTCACCACGATGTCCATGCTCTGCATCTCGAATGGCATCTGCGATTTGCTGTGCTTGAGTGGGATTAATCACGCTTTTACTGGATTTAAAATAAAAGACGTGCTTTAGCCAGCGTTTTAAACTTGGCTGTGCTTGGCTTTGACTATGCCTTGTGGTGAATATCGTTTCATCATCCACATGTTTGATCGTACTGTCCACAATCGTGTTTTTTTGCGTTTTTTGTTTTACCATGAGCCTGATGCTCCTCCACCGCCAAAGCTACCACCACCCCCACTGTAGCCTCCGCCACCAAATCCACCGCCACTGCTTCCGCCCCCTCTACGACCTCCACCACTTAAGAATGCTTGGAAAAGGATTTGTGCAAGCGAGCTAATCACGAGGAAAAACATGCCAAAACCAAGTGCCAAGCTCATGGTTAAACCAATACCATTCAGCATACCCAATGCCGTGCCTGCAACACCTGCACCAAATGCTGAGATTTTCCGACCGAACCATGCCGATGCGATCACCGCACCAGCAAGGATAAACAGTGAAAATCCAAAAGTATTTTGTTGAGCTTGCTGTTGCTGATGGGCTTCGGCTTGACGTTGTTTGAGTTCTTCGGCAGCTTGTTGTGCCACTTCAGGGTCTTGACTGAGGATACGGTCTATTTCCCCCAAAGCGTCATTTAAGCCTTGGGCATATTGCTGTTGTTTAAATTGCGGTTTGATTTGGTTTTCAATGATTTGATGATTGATAATATCAGGCAACACGCCTTCCAAACCGTAACCTGTCAAGATCTGAATACGTCGATCATTCAGCGCCACCACGATCAGCAAACCATTATCACGCTCTGCTGAGCCTAACTTCCACTCATCGGCGACACGCATTCCGTATTGAAAAATATCTTCTTGTCCTGTGCTAGGGACGATCACGATGCCAATCTGTGCCTTACCTTGTTGGTAGATATTTTGAATCTTTTGTGTGAGCTGTGCGTTTTCAGCCGAACTTAACACATTGGCTTGATCAATGATCGGTGCATTGAGCTGTGCAGGTAGTTCACGCTGAATGATACTTTCATCAGGTGATGCTGTATCGGTTGCAGTTGCAGTCGTTGATGCGCTGTTTTGTGAGTTATTGCTTTGTTGACTACTTTTTGATTGATTATTTTGCTGATTAAGCTGTGGAATTGCTTGATGATCTTTTAAGACTTTTCCTGCAACAATGATTTCTTCAACGTCGCTATCAACTGCAACGGCTTCTTCCGCATAGCTGTTCTGCGATGATAACGCTGTAAATAAAACGCTAAAGCACAGTACAAAGCATGCAAGTGTAAACTTCCATGCTGTATAAACCTGTTTAGGCAATAATCGATTAGTCATCTTGATCAAATTTCAAAGTGAAATGAATCAATCACAAATTATTCAAAACTCACCGTTGGCGCAGTCGAAGCACCTGCATCTGCCTTAAAGTTCGGCTTGGTATCCATGCCAATCACTTTTGCAGTCATCACTTGTGGGAACTGGCGTGCATAGCTATTAAAATCTTGCACACTACTGATATAACGATTACGTGCAACAGCAATACGATTTTCCGTACCTTCGAGTTGCACTTGCAAGGCTTGGAATTGTTCATTGGCTTTCAGATCAGGATAGTTTTCTGATACGGCGATCAAACGTGATAAAGCGCCTGTGAGTTGCGCTTGAGCTTGTTGGTATTTTTCAAAAAGTGCTGGATCGTTCAGCACTTCCGCATCGACTTTCAACCCTGCAACATTCGAGCGAGCTTGCGTCACTTCAGTCAACACTTGCTCTTCATGTGCTGCATAGCCTTTCACCACATTCACTAGATTTGGCACAAGATCAGCACGGCGTTGATATTGGTTTTCCACCTCTGACCATGATGCGGTGACCGCTTCATCTTTGACTTGCAAAGTGTTGTAGCCACAGCCTGTTAAGCTCAGACTCGCCACCAAAGCAGTTGCCGTCATTGTTTTTTTTAATACATTCATAAGACTACCCGAATTGTTCATTAATTTTCTTGAGTTATCTCATTGTATCAATTCAAAATGATCTTTCTATTTCAATTTGTATTTTTTTCAAAATAACACATGCAAAAAAAAGCCCACAATTTGTGAGCTTTCTTAGAATGATTATTTAAAAATGAACGATTAAACGTCTAAATAATCCAAGATACCTTCGGCAGCTTGGCGACCTTCCCAGATCGCAGTCACCACAAGGTCAGAACCACGCACCATATCGCCACCCGCAAAGATTTTTGGATTCGAAGTTTGGAATTTATACGTTTGCTCTTCCGCAGCCAATACACGTCCAGAACCATCTAAGTCAATTTTCACATCAGCAAACCAATCCGCAGGACTTGGACGAAAACCAAATGCAAGCAACACTGCATCAGCAGGCAAGATTTCTTCTGAGTTTGGCACAGGCTCAGGGCTACGACGACCACGACTATCAGGTTCGCCAAGTTGAGTAGTGACAACTTTGACACCAGTGACTTTGCCATTTTCACCAACGATTTCGATCGGTTGACGGTTAAACAAGAAGTTGACACCCTCTTCACGGGCATTTTTCACTTCACGTACCGAACCTGGCATATTGGCTTCATCACGACGATAAGCACAACTCACCGATGCGGCGTTTTGACGGATTGAGGTACGGTTACAGTCCATCGCCGTATCACCACCGCCTAGTACGATGACTTTCTTCCCTTCGACGCTGATGTATTCCGTTGGATCAGTTTCCCAACCTTGGCAACGATTGACATTGGCAATCAAGAAATCGAGTGCATCATACACGCCATTCAAATCTTCACCCGGGAATCCACCTTTCATATAAGTGTATGTCCCCATGCCCATGAATACGGCATCGTATTCCGTAAGCAACTGATCAATGGTCACATCTTTACCGATTTCAGTATTCAAACGGAATTCCATGCCCATGCCTGTGAAAATCTCACGGCGACGCTTCATCACGTCTTTTTCCATTTTGAATTCTGGAATACCAAAAGTCAGAAGACCGCCAATCTCAGGACGCTTATCAAACAAGACTGGCTTCACGCCGTTACGCACCAAAATATCAGCACAACCTAGACCCGCAGGACCAGCACCAATAATGGCAACTTTTTTATCTGTCCACTTCACCTGTGACATATCTGGACGCCAGCCAAGTGCAAATGCGGTATCATTAATGTATTTTTCAGCATTGCCAATCGTGACCGCACCAAAGCCGTCATTCAAAGTACATGCACCTTCACATAGACGATCTTGTGGACAAACACGACCACACACTTCAGGTAAGGTATTGGTTTGGTGGCACAATTCTGCCGCTTGGAAAATACGACCTTCAGCAATCAACTTCAACCAGTTTGGAATGTAGTTGTGGACTGGACATTTCCATTCGCAATACGGGTTACCACATTCAAGGCAACGATGACTTTGATTTGCAGCAACTTCTGCGGTAAATGGTTTATAAATTTCCACAAACTCTGCTTTGCGGACAGTAATATCCTTTTTATCTGGATCTTGACGAGGAACATCCAAAAATTGAAAGCTATTATTTAGGCGCTCTGCCATGTTTCTCTCCGTGGGTAGATGCAGTGGTCACAACTATTTGCTTGTGCGACCTTGCATCTGCCTATTCAATGCAGTGTTATTGTGGGTCAGCTTGTGTGGTTTTCAGCAAGGTTAGCAAGTTTGCCGCTTTTGGTTTAACCAGCCAAAATTTACGGCTGTAATAGTCAAACTCGGTGCGAATCTTGTATGCCCACGCACTACCTGTTTCTTGGATATGCTCATCCAAAATCTTCATCAAGAACAATTGATGCTCTTCCATCGATTCGGTTGAGATACGGGTTAAGTCGATCAACTCATGGTTGTAGTGATCCACAAAATCATTATCCAAATCAAGCACATAGGCAAAACCACCTGTCATACCTGCACCAAAGTTGTGACCAACACTACCCAGTACAGTCACGATACCGCCTGTCATGTATTCACAGCAATGGTCGCCTGCACCTTCGATCACCGCAAATGCACCCGAGTTACGCACGGCAAAACGCTCACCTGCTGTACCCGCTGCAAATAGTTTACCACCCGTTGCACCGTACAAGCAGGTATTACCAATAATCGCTGTATTTTGCGACTGGAATGGTGAACCTTTCGGTGGCGCAATCGAGATACGACCGCCTGCCATGCCTTTACCGACATAGTCATTGGCATCGCCTTCAAGTTTGATATGCAAACCACCAGCATTCCACACACCCAAAGACTGTCCTGCTGTACCTTGCAGTCTTAATGTGACAGGCGCATTACTCATGCCTAAATTGCCATGACGTTTTGCAATCTCACCTGATAAACGCGCACCGATCGAACGGTCACAGTTACACACGGTGTAGTAGAACTCGCCACCTTGACAGTTTTCAATCGCAGGCAACATGTCTTTGACCATTTGCTCAGCCAACAAGCCTTTGTCATGCGGTGCATTACCTTGCACTTCACAATATTGAGGTTTGCCGTCTGCATCAGGATGTGACTCAAGCAATGGCATCAAATTCAAATGCTGTTGACGCTCAGTTTCACCCGGTAAAACTTCCAGTAAATCCACACGCCCGATCAAATCTTTGAGTGAACGCACGCCAAGTGCTGCAAGCAGTTCACGTGTTTCTTCAGCGATAAAGCGGAAGAAGTTAATCAACATCTCAGGCTCACCGATATAGTGATCTTGACGCAGTTGATCTTGCTGGGTTGCTACACCAGTTGCGCAGTTATTTAAATGACAAATACGCAGATATTTACAGCCCAATGCGATCATTGGCGTTGAACCAAAGCCAAAGCTTTCTGCACCGAGAATTGCTGCTTTGATCACATCTAAGCCAGTTTTCAAACCACCATCAGTTTGCACACGAACCTTACCACGCAAGTCATTGACACGTAATGCTTGGTGCGCTTCAGAAAGACCTAACTCCCACGGCGAACCTGCATGATGAATCGATGAAATCGGTGATGCTGCTGTACCGCCGTCATAACCAGAAATCGTAATGAAATCGGCATAAGCTTTTGCCACACCCGCAGCAATCGTCCCTACACCCGGCTCAGAAACCAACTTCACAGAAACCATGGCATTTGGATTGACTTGCTTTAAGTCAAAAATCAATTGCGACAAATCTTCAATCGAATAAATATCATGATGCGGCGGTGGTGAAATCAAGGTCACGCCAGGTACCGAATAACGCAAACGTGCAATTAAGCCGTTGACTTTACCACCTGGGAGCTGACCACCTTCACCTGGTTTTGCACCTTGGGCAACCTTAATCTGCAATACTTCTGCAGATGACAAATACGCTGGTGTGACACCAAAACGACCTGAAGCAATCTGTTTGATTTTTGAGTTGCGGATCGTGCCATAACGTGCAGGATCTTCACCGCCCTCACCCGAATTTGAACGTCCACCGATGGTATTCATGGCAATCGCAATCGCTTCATGTGCCTCTGGTGACAATGCGCCCAAAGACATGCCCGCAGAGTCGAAGCGTGGCAAGATGTCTTCAATCGCTTCGACTTCATCCACTGAAATTGAATTGTCAGTTTTCAGTTTCAATAAATCACGCAACGTCGCTACTGGACGTGTGTTGACCAGATTTGCATATTCTTTAAAGTCTTCGTATTTGCCTGAACGTACCGATTTGTGCAATGCATTGATCACATCAGGGTTAAAGGCATGATACTCCTTACCAAAGACAAACTTGAGCATACCGCCTTGATCGATTGGTTTACGTGCTTTCCACGCCAAATCCGCCAATTTCTTTTGATCGCTTTCAAGATCGGCAAAGGTTGCACCTGCAATTCGGCTTGGTACGCCGATGAAGCACATATCCACCACTTCTTTCGACAAGCCAACTGCTTCAAACAATTGACCGCCACGATACGAAGCCACGGTTGAGATGCCCATTTTCGACAAGACTTTGAGCAAGCCTTTATCGATACCTTTACGGAAGTTAGACTGTGCTTGGATTGGATCACCCAACAACTCACCTTTGGCGATCAAATCATTGATCACATCATAGGCAAGATATGGATGAATCGCAGTAGCACCAAAACCGAGCAATACCGCAAACTGATGCGGACCACGTGCCACACCCGTTTCGATAATGAGGTTGGCATCAGTACGCAACCCGTGCTGAATCAGATAATGATGCACCGCACCTGTCACCAATACTGCATTGGCAGGCAGATGCCCTTCACGAATATTTTTATCAGACAAAATCAATATCGATTTGTCATTACGAATCGCTTGCGCAGATTCTTCACAAATACGTTTCACCGCATTTGCCAAACCTTCTGACTCAGGATAGTTCAAATCAATTTCAGCTTGACCATAACCTTCACGTACAAGCGTACGAAGCAAATGCATTTTTGAATTAGATAATACAGGACTAGAAATAATCAAACGATCGGCATGGTCAGGGCTTTGTTCAAAGACATTTTGCTCACGACCAAGACAAGTTTCCAATGACATCACGATCGATTCACGTAAAGGATCGATTGGTGGATTAGTCACCTGCGCAAACTGCTGACGGAAATAATCCGAGACATGACGAGTCTGACGAGACAAAACCGCCATTGGCGTATCATCACCCATTGAGCCGACAGCTTCTTGACCACTTTCAGCAATTGGACGAAGCAATTGATCACGCTCTTCGAATGTGACCATAAACATTTTTTGCGCCGCTTTTAACGCATCACCAGTCAAGCCTTTATCCAGTAAAGTCTCTTCCAACTGCATATCAGGTTGTAATTTTAAAGAACGTTCACGCAACCACTCACGGTATGGACGCATTTTCTTGAGGTGATTGTTGACTTCTTTGGTATCTAATACGTTGCCAGTCACAGTATCAATCGCCAAGATTTGCCCTGGACCAACACGACCTTTTGAGATCACATCTTCAGGCGCATAATCCCACACACCAATCTCTGATGCCAACGTGATATAGCCATTTTTGGTCATCACCCAACGTGCCGGACGCAAGCCATTACGATCGAGCATACAGATCGCATGACGACCATCTTGAATCACTAGACCCGCAGGACCATCCCACGCTTCCATATGTTTTGAATTAAACTCATAAAATGCACGCAAATCTGCATCCAAAGTTTCAACGTTTTGCCAAGCAGGCGGTACCAACATACGAAGCGCACGGAACAAGTCCATGCCACCACCGACAAGGATTTCAAGCATATTATCCAAGCTTGAAGAATCCGAACCTGTACGGTTGACTAATGGTGTTAACTCCATCAAACCTGGAAGTAATGGATTTTCAAATTTTGGGGTACGTGCAACTGACCAGTTACGGTTTGCAGTAATGGTGTTGATTTCACCATTATGCGCCAAATAACGGAACGGTTGGGCGAGTGGCCAACGTGGCAAAGTATTGGTAGAGAAGCGTTGATGGAATACCACAATGTGCGACTCAAGACGTGAATCCGCCAAATCGGTATAAAAATCCGCAATCGCCTCGGGCATCATCAAGCCTTTGTAGCTGATCACTGTCGATGCCAATGTGGTGATATAAAATAACGGATCGTTGGCTAATTTTTGCTCTGCACGACGACGTGCCAAAAATAATTTACGATTAAACTCTTCTTCAGACAAATTTTGGGGATTATTCACCAATATTTGCTCAAACGCAGGCAGTGAGCGAAGTGCAATTTCACCCAAAACGTCTAAATTAATCGGCACTTTACGCCAAGTTGCTACGGTCAGGCCAGCAGCTTCAATTTCTGCATTGACGATGTTCTTAGCATTCTCAGCCAAAGCAGGATCAAGATTTAAAAATACTGTACCTGCTGCAAAAATATCAGTCAGCTCCGCACCGAGCTTTTTCGCTTCTTCACGGAAAAACTGTTTTGGCATCGCAAGCAACAAACCACAGCCGTCACCCGTCTTCCCATCCGCCGCAATTCCGCCACGGTGGGTCATACAGCTCAGACTATGAATGGCCGTTTCCACCAAATGATGGCTTTGTTTGCCTTGCATATGTGCAATCAAACCAAAACCACAATTGTCTTTAAATTCATGCGGCTGATACAACCCTTTCGGTTGATCAGTGGGAGCTACAGTATTGAGCGATGGCATGTGCATAGCGTACCCTTCTAACTTCAAGATGACTCAATTGCTAAGTCAATAAACCAAAAAATCAAAAATCAAAGCATTCCAAAAATGTTCGATTACAACCCTAAGTCGCTAAAGACAAAGACACAAAGACATAGAAATCAGCATTTATCGATAACACACAGTCAAATGTTTAGCGACGTATTTTCTCATTGAACAGGCAAATATTGCAAACTTTGATTTGCAAGTCGATGTTTTACGTGAGCAGGAGTAATTTTGCAGATTCAATCGATTCTGCAACAAACAATTTTATGATGATTCCCATAATTAATAAAGCAAAAAATATGCCGTATCACACAATTAAATACTCAAATACAATCATGCACTTACAAAAACACTAAATAACAAGCGCACCAAATAAGATCATAAAATCGCACCAATATAATGCGATATTTATTATTTACAGATAAATGCTCTATTTTGAATCATTGAAATGGATCAATAATTTCAACAGGCGCTTGTCTCTGCGTATTGTTTGAATCACTTGGATTGTTTGTCGCATTATTTGCAGGCGTCTGACGCGGTTTGACCTGCGAATGCTCTGTATTGGAGCTTTGCACTTCACCTGACTCATCTGTACGTTGAATCGTCGTCGTTGTACCACCAAGATTATGCGTCACTGATGGTGTCGATTCGGCCGTAGGGCGAGGCGCAACTTCTCGTACTTTTGGCACAGCTGTTCGAGTCAATATAATCGAACGTAATTCAGTGGTGGATTTACTTTCATCGCTACCTAAATCATTCACTAAACCCGCATAGGTATTGAACTTTTCAGGGAGTAATTTAACACTCTTAGGCAAACCGAAACTCACCTTTTGTGCTTGCTCTATCGCCGCTTGCGTATTTTTAAAGACACCGTACGTCAGCACATACTGGACATTATTGTTTTTTTGATCATCTAAACGAAAATAGTGAAATTGATTACGATCTTTACGACTATCTAGGTAAGAGCGGATTACGTCTTCTTCTGCCACTTTCATCAGTTGCAAAGTCCATGCACTTTTATTTTCAGCAATAAACGCAGAACCACGAAATTCTGGCTCATGATCACCTGCCAGCGCATTACGTTTTAGCAGATCAATGGGTGGCACTTCATATTGGAATGTGCCGATTTTTTTGTCTAACAGCACATTTTGTTGCTGGATCTCGGTTTTTTCTTGTGTCTCTTCAGTGTCGATAGGCGTCACTTGTTTTGCTTGATCTTCTTTAGTCTGCATAATCCAAAGTACAAAGATTACCACCAGACAAGCCACACCGAGACTTAACCATATCGCCTGTTTTACATCTTGCCAAAGCTTCGCCCGATTGATCATGATCCTACCTTGTTAAGCACTCAAGTTGTCTTGAATTGACTGGATCAGTTGATCTTGCGCAAAGTCTTTGGTGATCACGGCTTGACCCAGTTGTTTCAATAATACAAGACGAAGTTGACCATTCAATACTTTTTTATCATGTGCCATGTAGCCCAAAAACTCATCCACTGGAATATTCGGACTCGCCACAGGCAAATTCGCTTGTAAAAGCACAGCTTTGACTCGTAAAACATCCTCAGCCGTAATCCAGCCCAATTTTTCAGAAAGCGATGCTGCCATCACCATGCCTGCTGATACCGCCTCACCGTGCAACCAAGTGCCATACCCCATATAAGACTCTATCGCATGTCCATAGGTGTGACCTAAATTCAGGAGTGCTCGCTCACCTTTTTCAGTCTCATCATTGGCAACAATACGCGCCTTGTGGGCACAACACCGATACACTGCTGCAGCTAGCACTTCACGGTCTCGATCCAACAACTTTGACATATTCTGCTCAAGCCAAGTCAGAAACTCTGCATCGCCAAGCAAAGCATATTTAATCACCTCCGCTAAACCCGCTGACAGCTCACGATCAGGCAATGTATCTAGCACCGCCATATCTGCAATCACCGCTTCTGGCTGCTTAAATGCACCAATCATGTTTTTGCCAAGCGGATGATTAATACCCGTTTTCCCACCTACACTCGAATCGACCTGTGACAGCAATGTTGTAGGAATCTGCACAAACTTCACACCACGCTGAAAAGATGCCGCCGCATAACCCGCCATATCGCCAATTACACCACCACCTAACGCTACCACCGTACAATCTCGGTTAAAGCCAGCCTCAAGCAATGCATCAAAAATTAGATGTAAATGTTGAAAGTCTTTGTATTTTTCACCATCAGGTAAAACACACGTTGCAACTGTTTTACCCATCATCTGAAACTGCTTTAGATAATGTGCTAAATAAAGCTCGGCAACAGTGGTATTGGTGACAATCATCACCTGTTGTGACTGAATATATTGATCTAATAATTTTGAGCCATCAAGCTGATGACCAATAAAAATCGGATAGCGACGATCGCCCAACTCAACAAATAAGGTTTGCATGAATCACTTTCATTTCTAACAATTTAAAACTAAACGCTATGGTAACGGATTTTCGACAATCAATTGTAAAATCTTTTGTGCCAAATCACGAGCAGAGCCTTGATGTGTTTCTACTACAAAATGTGCGACTTCACGATATAGCGGATCGCGCTCTGCCAAGAGATTTTGAAGTTTTTGTTCTGGGTTGTCTACTTGTAACAATGGTCGATTGCGATCACGGTAGGTACGAAGCAATTGAATATCGACTGAAGTCTTCAAATAAATCGTAATGCCACGATTGTGCAGATGCTGACGATTTTCAGGTTGAGTGATTGCACCGCCACCTGTAGCTAAAACTAAATTATTTTTATTGGTTAAGTCAGCAATGACATTTTTTTCACGAAGTCGAAAGCCAAGCTCACCTTCCTTCTCAAAAATCCAAGGAATGTTGGCGCCTGTACGTGCTTCAATTTCATGATCACTATCCATAAAGTCGCGACCCAGCAGTTCTGCAAGGTGGCGGCCTATGGTTGTTTTTCCTGCGCCCATTGGACCGACCAAATAGATATTTGGCAGATCCTGCGCATTACTTCGACTGTTCAATAAACACCTGTCGTGTTTTAAATCATACTTTCAGGTAGTTTAACGATTTACCGTGCTATTGTCAGTGACAATTCGTGGTGTGACAAAAATTAATAACTCATCGCGGTTATCAACCTTCGATGTAGTTTTAAACAAATTACCCACAATAGGCAGATCACCAAAGAACGGAACTTTAGTCACACTATTACCATTTACCGTTTCAAATACACCACCAAGCACAACGGTTTCACCATTACTCACCAAAACATTGGTTTCAATCTGGTTTTTGTCAATTGTCAATTCACCATTTGGTGCTGGTGCGCCTGGTGCATCTTTGGCAATACTGAGCTGCATACTGACTTTACCATCGGGAGTAATACTCGGTGTAACATCTAAGGTCAAAGTTGCATCAATAAATTCTATTTTAGGTACAGCATTTGCCCCCGCACCTGAAGACGATTGGTATGGAATTTGTGTACCCGATTTAATCGATGCTTTTTGCTTATCTGCTGTCAGGACTTTTGGCGTAGAGACAATCTCAGTCAAACCATCCGCTTCAGCAGCCGATAACTCTAAATCCAGCATAAAATCAGACAAACTTATTAAACCAAACGCAATACGACCAGCTGGATTTGCCACACCCAAATCCACGTTCAAATTGCTTGGGCGTTCAATTTCATAAGTATAGCCACCCAACTCATCATCCAACTCAGGCTCACGCAAGTTCCACAATGTAGTGTCACTTCCCCCCACCAACAAATCATTATTATTCGTAATACCTTGAGACAATACACCCCACTTCACACCGAATGCCTTACTAAAGTCATTGGATGCACGCACGATACGGGCTTCGATCATCACTTGCTTCACAGGGACATCGATCAGCTCGATCATCTTGCGAATTTCATCGATCTTTTGTGCGGTATCATTGACGATCAAGGTATTGGTACGAATGTCACTCGATACCGATCCACGAGGACTGAGTAGATTCCCTGCCAGCTCATCGTTATTAACTGTATTCTGATTACTGCTACCAGAAGTCGAACCATTTTTACGCTCGGTAATCAGCTTCTCAACATCAGCCACTTTGGCATAATTTAACTGAATGTAATCTGTTTGAATTGGCGCAAGTTTAATACTTTGCGCAATGGCTTTTGCTTCGTCTTCTTCTGCCTTGATTAGCTCTGCAACTGGGGCAATCCAAATCACGTTGCCGTTACGACGCTTGTCGAGGTTTTTGCTTTTGAGAATAATATCAAGTGCTTGATCCCAAGGCACATCTTTTAAGCGAATGGTGATTTGACCTTGTACAGAATCCGCAGCCACCATATTGACATTGGTAAAGTCGGCAAGTAACTGCAACACACGACGAACTTCAATATCTTGGAAGTCTAATGAGATTTTTTTGCCGTTATAGGTTTGTGGTGCACGGATCATCGACGCAGGTGAATTATCTACAGGACGTTTCACGCTAATGGTCAACTTATCTTCAGCTTGGTACGCCATATATTCATAGCTACCACTTGGCTGAATCACAATCACACCATTACTGCCTTCATTGTACGCATCAATGGTATTCACAGGCGTTGCGAAATCACCCACATTGAGACGACGAGCCAAATGTGCAGGAACTTTTGTTCCAAGCATACGCACCACAACTTTACTACCTTGCTGCTGTACATCGACAGGTGCATGTGCACTACCCAACTCGATATTCACCAAACCTTCGCCTTGAGCGCCACGCTCAAAACCAATATTGGTCAAACCCATATTCTGTTGTTGTGTCGCTTGCGCAACATTCGTTGGCAATGCGACATTTTCACGAATTTCAGGTGCCACTTTGAGAATAAATGTATTGCCCTCAGTACGTGTGGTAAAGGCACCATGATCTTTAAGATTAATCGTTAAGCGAGAACGCTCAGCATCTTCAAGGACATCTACACTGCCAATTTCTGTGGTATTCACAGCAACACTGTTGCCAACAGAATTCGTTGCGCCCTCAAAGTCTAGAATTAAACGAGATGGTGATTCCAATTGATATGCTTTAGGTTGCACCGGCAAGCCATTAAACATCACGCGCAATTCTGTACCTTGATCAGCCGTTGACATTGGCACAACTTGCGTAATCGCAACTTGCGCACTCACGACTTGAACCACCCCACATGCCACAGCCGACATTACAAATCTTTTCATGGTGAGTTGCATATTCATTACAGTCCCCATTTCACCCACTAATTTCATTATATTCATTTCTTAATCTTCCCTTATCAAGTTTCACCATGCAAAATCAAAGTACGCGGACGTTCGATATAGCCGTCCTGCCCGTCTGGCACTATTTCTAATAGTGAAATTTGATTTGGATTAATCGCCACAATGCGTCCATGGTTTTTACCCATATAACTGCCAATTTGCACTCGTTCAATTTCTCCAGCAGGAGATTGAATTAAGGCAACAATACGCCCTGAAGCACTGGTCATCGTCCCCTTCATCAATAGCTCTTCGAGTGTGTATTCTTCAAGCGGTTGCGTTGGGCGCCCTAAGTTTGGATAAACTCGCTTCCCTGCCATGACCCGAAGCTCACGTGCAATACTGGTCGGTACGAATGGGCTTTTTGCACCAAAACTTGAATAAGAATAGCTTGGCACAGGGGTAAATACTGGCGGAGGCTCGATCGGCAATGGTGTCGCATTGCGAATTTCGTCCATTTTAGTGTGCACTTCATCGACACGTGACTCACAACCAGCCAAGGCAAGTATCGATGCAACAACTAATGTTGATTTAATCAGAGCGCTTTGATTTCTCATTTTTTCAGCTCCTCATTTTTTTCATCCGCAATTTCAAGCTCCGACATGTAGCGATACGTTTTCGCTTTTGCTTCCATCTTTAATTGAGGCACTTCACTACCAGCACCCTTTTCAGTAGTCAACGTAAAATCGTGCAATGTCACAATACGAGGCAATGCCGCAACAGAACTTACAAAAGCGCCCATGCTGTGGTAATTACCATAAACCTGCATATCTATTGGTAGTTCAATAAAGACTTCCTGCTTAATTTCAGGTTGTAGCTTAATGTTTTTAAACTCAAGACCTGATGACACACCCGCCATATTGATATCTTCAACCAAACCTGGAATTTCAGTCTCTTTCGGAAGTTGCTCAAGCTGTTGATTGAATTGTACTTCCATTAATTCCACTTGCTGTTTGTATTGCAGCAAGTTACGCAGTTTCGAATCTTTATCACGAAACTCATTGAGCAGATTCGCTTCTTGCGCTTCAGCATTAGCAATATCTTCACGAACGCTCTTAATCGCTAGAAAGTATGCTGCAATCAATATTAACAATAGAATAAACACATATACCGTCACCTTGACCGATGTTGACCAAGCGCCGATATTATCCATATCCATTTGTTGTAACTGCTGAACATAACGTTCAAAAGAAAAGCCTTTTTTCTTGGTTGGCTCAAACTCATCCATTTGATTTACATTATTATCTAAACTCATGGCGCCACCTTCATTTCTTCAGGCATGGTATCTGTCGATACTGTGCTGTATTCATCCAAGTCCACAGTCACATCAAACACGCCGTAAGCATCTTCTTCACGTGGGAGCACTGCACCTTGTTGTACTGGCTTCACTTCCACAGCTTCAAATGAGTTCATAAATGCATTTCTGAACCAAGGTGATGCATCTAGATTTCGCAAAAAGTCTGAGACCACATTAGGATCTTGCGCCTTACCTTTTAATGTGAATTTATTTTCTTTACGAGAAAACTCCGTCACATACATATTTGATGGCGTAAGTTTTGCCAACTCATCAAAGACATGCACAATCACTGGACGCACACCTTGTAAGTCTTGAATCAGCTTCATGCGCTCAACAATCTGCTCTTTGCGCTCTTGCAAGCCATCGAGTTCTTTTATCTGACGATCTAATTGTTGATTGGCAGCCACTACGGTCTGATTGGCATCATTTTGATCTTGTAATTGATTATTAAAAAACAACCAAATCAATCCCGACAACACTACCCCAAGCAATGCAACTGCAGCGCTAATTGCAAAAAATTCTTTTTTTCGCTGCTCTCGAAGCGCTTCACGCCATGGCAGCAGGTTTATTTTAGCCATTAATCAAAACTCCTTAACGCCAAGCCACATGCCACCAATAATGATGACGCATTACGTTCTAATTTTTTTGCGTCGACTTGAGGCGCATACCCCATTCTCAAAAATGGATTTGCCAAAGTCACACGATAACCTAAGCTATCTTGCAATACTTTCGACAACCCTGGAATTTGTGCACCACCACCAGCAAGCAATAGATGGTCGATCTCTGAATATTGCGAGGAGGAAAAGAAAAATTGTAATGAGCGTGCAGCTTGTTGTGCCAAGCCATCCATGAATGGATAGAGCACTTCTGCCTCATAATCATCAGGCAGATTACGCTCTTCTTTAGCATAGGTCGCTTCTTCCAAACCTAGCCCGTAGCGCTGTTGAATTTCATGGGTCAGTTGTTTACCGCCGAAGCTTTGTTCACGGCTATAAATCACTTCGCCTTGATTTAAGACAGTGAGCGTAGTTTGCGTGTGACCGATATCCAGCACACCAACAAGCTTCGTCCCAATTGGCAAACTGTCTGAAAGCAAAGCGTATGCACGTTCAAGTGCGTAGGAATCCACATCCATGACTTTTGGCTTTAATCCAGCCAGTTCAATTACTTCTGCGCGGCTATCAACGTTTTCACTGCGCGTCGCTACCAGTAGCACATCGACTTTGTTTAGATTTTTTTCATTGATACGAATGATCTCAAAATCCAAGCTGACTTCATCCAATGGATATGGAATATATTGCTCTGCATCCATGCGAATCTGAACTTCACGTTCATCATCACCCATATCTGCATCCATTTCGATGACTTTGGTAATGACGGTCACAGTGGGTACAGCAGCAGCAACGTCTTTGGTACTTGGATTGGCAAGATTGTAGGCACGTTCTAAAATTTCACCGACATTTTCAGCTTGCATGATGTTTTTATCCAATACATCATTCTCAGCCAAAGGCAGTGCCCCAAAAGCTTCAACTTGATACTTTCCATCTTTACGACCAAGTTGAATTAGCTTTACAGAAGTAGAACCAATGTCTACTCCGATCACACCCCTTGATGATTTAGAATTTAGTTTAAACACCATTCTATTCCCTATTGTTTTTTATCCCCATGTTGGATTATGCACTATTTTTTTTACAGTGAGTAGCATTTTGTTACTAACAATATTGATAGCTAAAGGCTATACTTAGCATTTTCCAACACACCCCAATGACCCATTAAAACCTACTTATTATGAAAATGCTATCATCTCAGGGAAAGATTCATCCTTTTTTTGCAATCTTGATCTTAATCCTGCTCGCTGTACCGATGGCATTCTACGGCATGTACCTTTATATTGCGCCGTCTCTCCCTGAAATGAGCAGTTTGCAACGTGCACCTTTGGAAAAACCACTACAAATTTATACCAAAGATGATGTATTGATTGCCGAGTTTGGTGATCGGCTATCCATGCCAGTTAAATATGAAAACATTCCTGAGGATATGGTATTTGCGTTTTTAGCCGCTGAGGATTCTGCGTTTTTTGAACATAGCGGTGTCAGTCTTAAGGGGCTAGGTCGCGCAGTCAGTGAAACCATTAGCGGTGCATCACAAACCGGCGGTTCAACCATCACCATGCAGGTTGCCAAAAACTATTATCTTTCGCCTGAACGTACATTAAGACGCAAACTCACTGAGATTTTCTTAGCACGAAAAATTGAGCAGAATCTCAGTAAAGAACAGATTCTCACCTTATATGTCAATAAAATTTTCTTAGGGAAAAATGCGTACGGCATTCAAGCTGCAGCCCGCATTTATTATAACAAGACTTTAGATCAACTCACGCTTGCTGAAAAAGCCATGATCGCAGGCTTACCCAAAGCGCCCTCAAAATATAATCCAGTTGCCAACCCTGAACGTGCGTTAGAACGTCGCAATTGGATTTTAGGACGCATGTTGCAACTGGGCTACATCAATCAACAGCAATATGAAACAGCAATCGCAGAGCCGATTCGCTTAAAGTTATTAGATCGCAAGGTGCCGACGAAGTACCCGTATCTTGCAGAGTTGACACGCCGTGAATTGGTAGATCGCTTTGGCAAGCAAGTGGTCAATTCAGGCTTTAAGGTCTATACCACTGTGACCAGTTATCGCCAAGAAACAGCAGAAGATGCTGTGCGTAGCGGTTTGGAGGCTTATGACCGTCGTCATGGTTGGCGTGGCGCTGAAGCAAATGATAAGCCGTTAAAAGACTTTTTTGTGGTCGGTGACATGCATCCTGCACGAGTAATTAAAGTCAATAATAGTAGCTTTGAAGCTGAGCTCAAAAACGGTGACACCGTAACGATTCCTTGGTCAGGAATGAATTGGGTAAGACTCTATCGCAGTGCCAACAACCCAGGACCTGCAGCAGGTCGTCCATCACAAATCGTCAAAGTGAATGACATCGTTCGCCTACGACCGAATGCTAATAAGACTGCTTGGCGTTTGACACAAATTCCAAAAGTGCAAGGTCAATTGGTTGCCATCAATCCCAATAATGGTGCACTCGAAGCTGTGGTTGGTGGTTATAATTTTTATCACTCGAAGTTCAACCGAACTACGCAAGGGTGGCGCCAACCGGGCTCTACCATCAAACCGTTTGTCTATGCGCTTGCACTTGAACGTGGCATGACACCCTACACCATGGTCGATGATAGTCCTGTGCGGATTGGCAAATGGTCACCTCGCAACTCAGATGGTCGTTACCTCGGACGTATTGCTTTGCGCCGTGCTTTATACCTCTCTCGAAATACGGTTTCTGTCCGATTGCTACAAAATGTAGGCATTGAGCGCACACGCCAATTTTTGATGGATATTGGTCTGCATGATGACCAGATTCCTAGGAACTATACCATTGCGCTCGGTACACCACAGGTTTTACCGCTACAAATGGCAACAGGCTATGCTGCTTTTGCCAATGGTGGCTATCGTGTGCAGCCGTACTTTATTGAGCGTATTGAAGATAGCTACGGCGAAACGATTTTTGAAGCCGATCCTGCATATGCTTGTATCAGCTGTGTTTCTGATTCAACAAGCACAAAACCACAAGCAGAAGTCGATGAGAATAATCTCGTTACAGATCAAGTTGCTGAAATCACGAATGACTCATCTGGTCGAATTAGCAATACATCTAGCAATACCTCACAACAGACATCACCATCTAGCAATCAGTTTGCAGGGCAATACCGTCAAGCTGATCGTATTCTAAAATCCAGCTCAGCTTTTGATATGGCAAACATCTTACGTGATGTAATACAACATGGTACTGGTCGTGCTGCATTACGCATCGGTCGTAATGATTTGGGCGGGAAAACAGGTACCACCAATGATGCCAAAGATGCATGGTTTGCAGGCTTTAATGGCAACTTAGTTGCTGTCGCTTGGGTTGGATTTGATACCCCAAGTACACTAGGTCGTCGTGAGTACGGTGGTGTTGCCGCCCTGCCTATTTGGATCAACTTCATGGCTGGCGCTTTGAAAAATGAACCTTACGCATGGGTTAAGCTCGATAAAAATGCTGAAGATACTGTTAGTGAATTATTTGATCAGACAGGCAATATCACTGAAGCACGTCGTCAGCAACGTGAAACGCCACCGATTGCTCGACCGATATATCGTCCTGCGCCACAACCAACTTTGGACAGCTTGATTCAACAATTCCAACGAGACTTCCAAGGCGGTCAAGAAGATGAAATCGATCAACCACTGACGATTGAGCGAACAGCGCCACCTGCAAACATACCAAACACGCCAATCCAAGCGCCATCTTCACAAACAGCGCAACCGAGCAATAGCGCAAACTCACCTCAAAACAATGCGTCACAAAGTAGCAATACACCGAGAAGTAACAACACCACACCTGCAGCGCAAAACCAAAATAGCGGTAGCAACCAAGCAACACCAAATAGTATTTTCTAATCAGAATGTATAATGGTTTAATTGCAGAAACAAAAAAGCCCATTCATATGAATGGGCTTTTTTAACAACAGCGTTAATTATTTAGCGCCAGCTTCTGCATCCGGTTTAAAGCTTGCAATGGCTTTATCAATATTACCACCGCTTTGCTGAACATTCGCTTTAAACTGATCACGGAAAGTCAATGCCATATCAATACCGCTAACATTGATATTGCGGATTTTCCATTGATTATTTTTGTCGATCAACTGGAAGCTTACAGGGATTTTATTGCCGTTATTGGCTTTAAAGTCCATGGTCACGACTGGATATTTCGAACCCGTATTACGATATGGACGCAATGAATAACCTTCATTGTTATACTGCGCCAAACCTTTGGCATAGGTCTTGATCACGCTGTCACGGAAGTTTTTGGTAAACTGACCGCGTTGAGCCGCTGTACTGTATTGGTTTGAATAATACTGCCCCATTACAAGACGAGAGAAGCCTTGTACATCGACATGTGGCTCGATGTTTTGCGCAACAATCTTGTTAATCACTGCATTATTATTCAAGTTTGATTTATTTTGTTTGAGCTCAGTAATCAGCTTATCAGAAATACGTTTCACGAAGTCTGGTGGCGTCTCAGATGGCGCTGCAAAAGCCATAGAACTCGCCATCAATCCCGCAAGTGAAAGGCTTAATGTTGCTGTTTTCATGAAAGTCATGTGATTTCACTCCTCACTATTTATTCATCAATGAACGATGGTTCATCTTGAACGGTTGGCGCAATTGCCACGTCATTCGTTGTTTCATCCGCTTCGGTCACGAATGAAGTATTTTCAGTTGCAGTTCCTTCACTTGCTGTAGTCTCTGCTGTGGCAGATTTAGACTGTGAAGACCCTGTAATAAACTTATTTACCAAATCCTCAATTTCGACTGTACCCTGTGTTTGTGTATCAGGGAAACTGCCACCTTGTGGAATATAGGTAAATGCACCGCCTGGCTCAATTTTCAGATATTTCTCACCGATGATGCCGTTGGTTGCAACCTTTATATAAGCATCTTGATCGATAGTGGTGATGTTTTTCATGTTATCAATCAGTTGCTTTTCCATTGCCTTTTGTTGCTCTGGTGAGGCTTCTGTATAGTCGTAACTATACTTCAGATCATCCATCGCATAACCTTCAACTTGCTTTAATTGCTCAGTGTCAAAAGTCGTCAAGGATTTATCCATAGCAATGGTTACCACTGCACGATGCGACAATGGATCAAGCTGAATATCACTGACTTGACCGACCTTTACCCCACTAATGGTGACTTTGGCACGCTCTTTCAAGCCACTAATGTTATCGATTTTGGCAGTCAGGTTATAGCTTTCACCCATGGTGCTACCCGCCAAACCACTGACACGCATTGCCAATAAAAATAATCCTGCCGCAAATAAAATTACAAATATTCCAACGGCCAGTTCTACTGTACGTGTTTTCATCATAAGCCTCCGAACATGACCGCAGTCAACACAAAATCAAAACCTAATACACACAACGACGAATAGACCACGGTACGTGTCATCGACGTGGCAATTCCTTCTGGTGTCGGCTCACAAGCATAGCCTTGATACACTGCGATCCAAGTACAAATCACCGCAAATACAATACTTTTGATAATGGTGCCATTAAAGACATCTTTCCAAAACACCACCGATGCTTGCATGCTATTCCAAAAAGAACCCTCATCAGCACCTAAAAAATCAACGCCGACAAACTTACCACCCAAAATACCCACAGCAGCGAAAATCACCGTGAGCATCGGCAAACTAAAAATACCCGCCCAAAGCCGTGGTGAAACGATTTGCTTTAATGGATCAACACCAATCATTTCCATACTGGCAAGTTGCTCTGTTTGTTTCATCGAGCCAATCTCAGCAGTCAACGCTGAACCTGCACGACCTGCAAAGAGGAGCGCAGCAACCACAGGCGCAAGCTCACGAAGCAAAGTCAACGCCACCGCTGTCCCAAGCATCGCCTCACTACCAAAGGTGACTAAGATGCTGTACATCTGCAAACCCAGCACTGCACCGATAAACAGACCTGAAACGGTAATGATCAATAGTGACAATACGCCGACACGGTACATTTGATAGATAAATAATTTAAACCCTTTCCAAGTAGGCAATGACATCAATACTTGGAACAGCATGATCGCAGCATAGCCAATGCCTTGCACTCGACCGATCAAGCGACGACCTAAACTCGCAACGGCATTCATTGCGCACCTCCAAGCTTAATCGCATCAGGCATTTTACTAAACTGATAATCCACAGGGCCTTCAACAGAACCTGTTAAGAACTGCTGTACAAAAGGTGATGAATGTTGGCGCAACTGTTCCGCTGTACCCTCGCCTTGCACCTTGCCTTCAGCAACCACGTAAATATAATCTGCAATCGATAAAGTCTCTTCGACATCGTGCGAAACAATGATCGTAGTCAAATCCAAAGCTTCACTTAAAGAACGAATAAGTCGAGTCAAAACGCCCATCACGATCGGATCTTGCCCTGCAAAAGGCTCGTCATACATGATCAGTTCAGGATCAAGCGCAATCGCTCTCGCCAATGCCACACGACGATTCATCCCGCCTGACAGCTCTGATGGCATCAAATCTTCTGCACCACGAAGCCCAACCGATTCGAGTTTTTGCGATACTCGCTCTTGGATATCAGATTCTGATAAGTTGCGATGGGCACGAATAGGAAAAGCCACATTCTCAAATACAGTCATATCGGTAAATAGCGCACCACTTTGAAACAGCATACCCATACGTGCACGTGCATTGAATAACTCTTTTCGAGACATTTTGGCAATGTCTTGACCGTCGAGCATAATCTGCCCGTGATCAGGTTTAAGTTGCCCACCAATTAGTCGTAATAAAGTGGTTTTACCTGTCCCTGATGGCCCCATAATCGCTGTAATTTTGCCACGAGCGATCTGCATATCGATGCCATCATAGATCACTCGTTCGCCACGTTGAAAGCTGAGGTTTTTTACTTCGATCAATGCAGCATCATGCGCTGGCATAGATGACTCCATATATTTTAAATCCTTGAGGGCTTGCAGAAATAAATGATTTTACAGAAAAATTGCGTACTTAACGTTATAGTTTTGCTAATAGTATTGATCAACACTATTCGCTTAATTCAGCGTCACGATCTGATTCTTCATTCATAATTTTTTGGGCGTGCATGGTCTCAGTCGTTTTATAGGACTGTTGTTTATAGACTTGTGCACCTAAAAAAAATGCATTCATCATGACCAAAAACACAAATAAATATGGCACTTGTCAACCCATTTATAAAAAGAGTTAAGTTCATCACAAAAAAATATTATTGCGTGACAATTCTACACCCATTCATTACGTTTAAGCAATAAAAAACACATCTTGCGATGTGTTTTTTTTGCATTTAAATCAACATTTTAAATGAGAAAGTTTTTTATTTCGTCCATTTACGAATGTTATTCTCGCCAAATTTTGGGCCTGAACTCTTATAACGGCGTTCACGACCTTCTTGCGAAAAGCGTTTTTCAGTGTTGTCATGTTGACCAAAGCGACGACCTTCCGAACGCTCACCATCCTGACGGCGTGGGCGATCATTTGAGAATTCACGACGACCACCACGATTGTCATCACGACCTGATTCACGGTTAAAATCACGTTTCGGACGGTCATTATAGCTTGGGCGATCACCACCAAAATCACGCTTAGGACGATCAGAGAACTTACGCTCGCCATCAAAACGACGACCTTCGCTACGATCTGGTCGATCACTACGATCAAAGTCACGTTTAGGACGGTCATTGTAGCTAGGGCGATCACCACCAAAGTCACGCTTAGGACGATCAGAAAACTTACGCTCGCCATCAAAGCGACGAGCTTCAGAACGGTTGTCGCCACCACGTCCGCCACGGTCAGAGAAGCGTTTTTCTGAACGAGGTTGGTAGTCTTTGCGATTGCCACGATTGTCGTCATCATATGACTTAAACTCTGAACGAGGACGCTCAGAACGTGACTTGCCAGCAAAGTCCGCATTCGCCACAACATCATTAATATAATCATTGTGCGATTTGCGTGGTGCTGAACGTTCTTCACGTTTGAAATGACCTTCGCCTTCGATTCGACGTTTGCCACCTCCGAAGCCGCGATCACGATCACCGCCAAAGCTGCGACCACCACGATCCGAACGACCACCGCCAAAGCCACGATCACCACTTCCGCCACCACGACGACCGTCAGACTTTCCGCCTTTACGATTTGGGCGTGCTGGTGGTGGAGATGGCTCTAGGCCTTCAATTTCAGACACATTCAAACGTGTTTCTAAGTAATCTTCGAGTGCACGAATCTTGCCACGCTCACGATAAGTCGCCAAAGTCACCGCTTGACCTGTACGACCAGCACGACCTGTACGACCTACACGGTGTACATAGTCTTCATTTTTCATTGGTAGACCAAAGTTAATCACGTGTGAAATGGTTGGAACGTCCAAACCACGTGCCGCAACATCAGTCGCCACCAAGATACGTGCTTTACCTTCACGAATGCTACGCAAACGGCGATTACGCACAGATTGTGGCATTGCACCGTGTAGCGCAACCACCGAAAGACCTGACTCTGCCAACTCTTCAGCCAACATGTCGGTGTCTTCTTGCGTCGAAGCAAACACGACAGCTTGATCTAAAGTTTCATCACTTAACCAATGCGTCAATAATTTTTTCTTGTGCTCAAAGCCATCAGTCCAATGCAATGTTTGCGTCACATCAGTATTGGTAGTATGACCAGTTTCGATTGCGATACGCTCAGGCGAATTCATCATGCGTTCTGCAAGTGAAATAATACGATCTGCAAACGTCGCAGAGAACATCAACGTTTGTTCACGGTTGCCTGCAAGATCGCTAATCGCTTCTAAATCTTCAGAGAAACCAAGATCCAACATACGGTCTGCTTCATCAACGATCAAGGCATTGACTTTATCAAGTTTGATTTGACGACGATTTACTAAATCCAAAAGACGACCTGGGGTCGCAACAACCACTTGCGCACCTTTCAGCTGTTGAATTTGTTTTGCAAATGGCATACCGCCCATGATCGCAGCAACACGAACACCTTTCATCTTACGCACAAATGCAATCGCATCTTGGCTTACTTGTTGCGCTAACTCACGGGTTGGGCAAAGTACCAAAATCGCAGGTGCAGTCACTGCACGCATACGCTCTTTAAATGGAACAAATGTGTCTTGCTCAGCCAAAGCATTGAGCGTTGGCAAAAGGAATGCAGCTGTTTTGCCCGAACCTGTTTGGCTCGATACCAATAAATCTTTACCTTCTAATGCCGCTGGAATCGACTGTTCTTGTACAGGCGTCGGCGTCGTAAAACCTAAGTCTTGTAGTGCAAGCTGTAATGACTCTGCGAGAGGAAAATCAGCAAAAGTTTTGCTCATAGAGAATTTCACCGAGTATTCGGCGCTCCAATTCTAAAATATTTAATTCAATACATCGGCATAAAGGCGACAAAACAGCATCTACAACAAAGCAATTAACTCTGCTTAATTGGCTGTGACAAGTTCCGATTTGAGACGATGTGGTCTATAAACGCACACATGTTTACGAGCGCAACCTGAATAATCGCAGTATGCGATTCGGCGCGAAGGGACGTCCTCTCTTTGGACAAAACGCGCAGACTAGGTAAATATAGATAAATGTTCAGGTAATGAACGGAAGATTCGTGCGTGGGCGCATTCTATCAGCATTTATTTTAAAAAGATAGATTTATTTCACATATTGATTTTTTGGGCGATATTATTCGCTCGACAACGCCATTAACTACCTTGTTGTAATAAATTCTGATACAACACCGCAATCATATCAGAACGACTAATTATTCCGAGAATTTTGCGATCTTCACCAACCACAGGCAAATAATTAAAAGACTTTTCTACAAAGTACGGAATCAAATCAGCAATGTTTTGTTCAGGTTTGACCATCACCACTTGACGGTGCATGATGTGCTTAACCTGATCTTTCCACGGACTGCGAATCTCTGAGGTATCGCGAAACCATTCCACTACATCAGATAATGCTAGCGTCCCGACCAATTGGTGTGCCTCATCCAAGACTGGCAGGCTCATAATATTCATTTGTTTAAAGCGGTCTAAGGCATGCAGGATTTCGTCATCGGCATTAATATAAATCACATCTTTGCTCATGATATCTGCACAACGCCCTTCCAATGATAAACGATGATTGGCATGTTGCTGTGCTTCTAAAATCAAGCTTTCGAGATCATATTGGCTAATGTCGAGCAACTCGGTATGTTGCTCCAAAGCATATTCAATATCTTCAGGTTGAATGGTGACTTTTTGCGTTGGTGTCGGATCACTGGAGCGTTGATTGATCTGTGCGGGCTGTGGATATTGCCGACCAATCATGCGATTAAAAAACAAAGCAAATGCAATCAATAAAACCGAATTAAGCAATACAGGATACAGCACAAAATAATAGCCAAGCTGATGCACTGTATCACCACCAAGCACCGCCGTAATCGCCACGGCTCCACTTGGCGGATGAAGTGAATCTGTGGTCATCATTAAAAATATCGACAACCCCACTGCAATACTAAAGGCAAAAGTCAGGTCAGTAATCCATAGACCGCAACTCACCCCGACAATCGCCGCAATCACATTCCCTACGATCATATTCCACGGCTGTGCCAGCGGACTACTCGACACCGCAAAAAGTAAAACAGACGACGCGCCCATCGGTGCGATATACCACGCATTGATGCCGTCTAGCGCATACCAACTGATCAGTGATGAGATTGCCAAACCAATGAGCGCACCAATCCCGCTCAAGCCTCTTTCTTTAAAGGAAAGCACTTTAAAATTGGGTTTAAGAATTTCAATCCATGAGTGTGATGAAGCGGACACGATGCAACCTTAACGAACAAAATGCTCGCTCAGTATAGTCAAATTCTGCTTAGAGATGTATTTGACTTACAGCTTATCTTTATCAGCGTTTCTGATCGTAATGAATAGCTATATAGACGCATTTATACAGATTTCTCATTCAGATAACGCCAATAGCGTTTTGGTACGCATTGCACATGGAGCTTGATATTCTACCGTTCTTTGATGTTAATACTCTGAAAATAATCCTTCCACAATTGATCATACAGCACCTCTTGATCATCTAGATCAATCAGAAACTGCTGACTACCGCCAATCTCCTTTTGCGCATCAATGGTCAGTGCGGATAAATCGACTTCTTGCACTTGATCTAAATCGTAATAGATTCCGAAGTGTCTTTTTTCATCATAAATCAACCAACGCTGATCTTGATAACGATTGCGAAAATGGCGCTGTATCAAAGGCAACACATTAAAATCAGGTGCAATCAAACTCAAAAAAACACCATCACTGCTTTTCTTAAAGCGCACAAAGGCTTCCATGCGATGCTTTTCTCGTCCAACTTTTTTTGCCCACTGCGCAATCGCAAGTACACTTGGATGGGTATGGTTTTTCTCAAGTGAGTGAACCTGTAGAGTCTGATCATGTCGAAAAATTTGACATCCTCCCCGACCTAAAGGACGGGGATTCCTCCTGCGAGACGCTCATGTCCGAG
>LULG01000019.1_pt1 | contig 71394 bp, 75 predicted proteins | sample 728211 | NCBI WGS metagenome assembly LULG01 (sample SAMN03860295, study PRJNA289734) | marine metagenome | biome: seawater column; feature: ocean; material: water; isolation source: Red Sea water column Station 169 - depth 200m | place: Saudi Arabia: Red Sea | collected 2011-10-15 | depth 200 m | reverse complement strand
GTTGTGCCATCTTACGCCGGCAAGATGGCTTTACCCTTGCGCAGCAGTGCTGCTCATTGCCATCGCTTCCTGGATGATTTCGGCCTTTAATCGCTCTTCCGCATACATCTTTTTAAGTCTGGTATTTTCTGCTTCCAGTTCTTTCAGTCGAGCCATTAATGATGTATCCATACCACCATATTTGGCACGCCATTTATAAAAGGTAGCATTACTCATGCCGTGTTCACGGCAAAGGGTCGCTACAGGTGTGCCAGATTCAGCCTGTTTCAAGATGGACATGATCTGACTGTCAGTAAATTTAGATGTTTTCATGCAGAATCTCCTGCTCGTATCTTAAGAGAAAATTCTACTTTTAGATCCTATTATTTTTAGGGGGGATTACCGGAGTATCTACAGTATATTTTAGAATGACCATCAATTTATACCCAATCTCCTGACATAAGAATGTGGCGTTACGCTTTCTTACATAAAGGAAAATAGTATTTTGTTAGTTCAAAGCTCTTAAACTATTTAACGGCGATACTTTCCAAAGACGTGTTAAACGATAACGCCCAATTACCCCACACAATATCGCCATTAATATCGGTAAAACCAACCAATACAGATAATGCACCGACCACGGCATTTCCATACGCCACGCCACGATATAAGACACCAATTCGGCAAAAGCAATCGACAGTACCCCTGCACCAAAACCGATAAAGGCAAGTTCTATGGTCAGATAACGTTTTAAACTTTGCCGCGACATACCAATCGCACGAAGTAAAGCCACTTCTTGACGGCGCTCGTCCATCATCAAATTCAAACAAGCAAGCAACACCAAAAGCCCTGCGGAAAACACCAAGAAAGCGAGCAGGCTCACCACTTGAGTAATGACATTCACAATACGTTTTATTTGCTCAATAATGCCGTCAATATCAATAAATACTGTGGTTGGAAATTGCTGAATCACATTCACCAATTGTGGTTTTTCTGCATCAGGTACATAAAAACTGCCGAGATAGCTTCCTGCATTTTCATCCAACGTATTCGGGGAAAAGATAAAGAAAAAGTTTGGACTAAAACTTTCCCATTCTACTTTTCGTAAACTCACCACTTTTGCTTTGAGCTCACCATCAGGCAGTTGAAAGCCCAGTTCATCACCAATTTTTATACCCAAATTATCCGCAGTTTCTTGCTCAACAGATACTTGATGTGTTGCTGTAAATTTTTTAGCACCCGCAGTTAACTCATTATCCGCAGGAAATTGCTCGGCTTGAGTCAGATTGAGCTCACGGCGCAAACTGTTATTTTCACGAATCAATTCAGGTGAAAAGGCTTGTCCATTTTTGGTAATTAAGCGCCCACGAATGTTGGGATAAAATGGTGTGCGATGCCAACCCTGTTGATCAACCTGATCGACTAAGGCCTTTTGATCGAACGGTGGTAAACCATAGACAAATTGATTTGGTGTATTCTCAGGCAGTTGATTTTCCCAACGATTTTGCAGATCACCACGTAGCAGAAACAGTACCGTAATTAAACTCAGTCCCAATGCCAAAGCGGTCATTTGCAGGCTCAGCTGTGCAGGTGCACGGAGCCATTGTTCAAATCGTGCATTACTTTTGCGAATGGTACTCAGCACAGTCCACATCAGTAAAAATAACAATACACAAAGCAACGCCAATGCGCCCATCACCATCAGAGTAAGCGTGAGATTTTCTGTTAAATATAACGTGAAAATCGCAAGACTAAACACCGCCGACAGCGCCAAAGTCCAGAGTGCCACAGGGTCAATTTGACTATTACGGAGCACTCGAATCGGTGGCACTTTGGCAAGATGCAAAATACTCGGAAAGACAAAACCAAGCAAAATCACCAAACAGGTCAAAATTGCATTCGGCAAAGGACCTAGCAAAATAGAAAAGATAGAAAATTGCAGGTGAATATTTGGCATAGTACTGAGCATCAAATTCAGCAATAAATAGCCAAAAATCACGCCAAAAATAGTACCGATAATTGTAGCAATCCCACCAACCACACCTAATAAACCAAGATATGCAGAGATAATTTGCCCACGAGATGCGCCCATACATCGTAGTAAGGCGATATGATCTTGATTCTGCGCCACATAACGCTGACAAGTCAGTGCAATCGCAATACCACACAGCAATAAGGTCAATAAATTCGCCAATTGCATAAAGGTATCGAGATTGCGTATTGGTCGCATCAGCCGTGAATTGCCTTCGCTGGCGACACGCAGTTTCAGCGGTTCTTCGATGAGCTTTTTATTTTCAGTTTGGAAGGCTTGTAATCGCTCGGGCTGTCCTGCCATCAATAGTCGATAGTCAATCCGACTACCGACTTGTACCGCATTAGTCCGAGCGACATCATTTTGATGAATAATCACCGTTGGCGAAAAGCCTGAAAAGCCTGTTTCTTGATTGGCATCATAGGTAATTTCGCCAGTCACGGTAAATGATCCATCAGCAATATCGACTTGATCGCCGACTTTGACATGAAGCAAATCAAAGACCCGAGGACTGAGCCAAATTTCACCTGCTTTGATCTGTTTTACAGTCGGTGTAATATCCAGCTCACCCCGTAGCGGAAAGGCATCGTCGATCGCTTTAACATTGACCATGACGAAATGTTCGCCCGTATGCGCCATCGAGCTAAATACGGTACTTTGCGAGGTTTTTAAGCCGTGCTGTGTTGCGCTTTGTCGCCATGTATCCGCAAGTGGCTCATTGGATTCGATCAGCATATCCGAGGCAAGCAATTCCCCGGCTTGTTGTTCGATCGCATATTTGATTTGTTGATTACTAAATCGTAGTGCAGTACTGGCGCTGATCGCCAATGCCAAAGCAACGACCAGTAAAGTAATCCCGCCACTGTGATAGCTCTGTCGAAGTAAACTTGAAAATAAACGCATACTTATACATCCATCTTCAAGTCAGATAATGCATTGCGATGTGTACTTTCCAATAGATTGCCATCATCAAGTTGTAGCTGTCGCTGACATTGTGAAGCAAGTTTTTGATCATGCGTCACTAACACCAATGTCGTGCCAAGCTCATGATTCATTTGAAATAAAAGCTGTTCAATCTCTTTTGCAGTATCTTGATCAAGATTTCCTGTCGGCTCATCAGCAAACACCACTTTTGGCTCTGTCACCAATGCTCGAGCGATGGCAACACGCTGTTGCTCACCACCTGATAGCACTTTTGGCGTTTGTGACATTTGGCGAATCAGACCAACGCGCTCAAGCATTGCTTGGGCTTTTTCTTTTGCCTCAGTGTAGCGATAGGCACTTTGCAATCGCATCGGCAATAACACATTATCCAGTGCGCTGAGGTGTGGTAAAAGCTGAAAGGACTGAAAAACAAAGCCAATATTTTCCAAACGCACTTTGGCACGTTGTTCTTCTGTCATGCTATGAATCGCATGACCACAAAGGTGAACCTCACCATCAAAAGGCTGATCAAGTGCTGCAAGCAAACCCAGTAGCGTCGATTTTCCTGAACCCGAACGCCCTGTGATTGCCACTTGTTCTTTTTCTACAATCTTTAAATCAATCGACTTTAAAACGTGTATCCGTTGATCGTGGATTTGTATCACTTGTGAGAGTTTTTGCGTTTGAATAATCGTTTTATCAGCAAGTTGTGGCATGATGGGATTTACCAAAAAGTTTTAGGATTTTCAAGTTCAGTTTGATAAATCAGTATTTCATGCTTCAAACCAAAGGAAAAGATGAATTCATGTACAAAGTTTTTCAGCGCTCAACATTTAAGCAACTTCCAAAACAACTTGCACTCGCGAGCAGTTTAAGCCTTGCGGGCTTCACACTTGCCCATGCCGATACAATTTTGATCATGGGTGATAGCATCAGTGCGGGCTATGGCATGGATCGTGGGCAAGGTTGGGTTGATCAACTGCAAAAACGCCTCAATCAAAAATATCCAAAACAACACCGAGTCGTCAATGCCAGTATGAGCGGTGAAACCACCAGTGGCGCTTTGGCTCGTTTGCCAAATTTGCTAAAAAAGTATCAACCTGATGTGGTCGTGATCGAACTCGGTGGTAATGATGGTTTACGTGGTCAACCGCCGAAAATCATTGAAAATAATCTATCGAAAATGGTACAGCTCAGCCAAAATACAAAAGCTGAAGTTTTACTATTCGGTATGAAAATTCCACCAAACTATGGCACAAAATATAGTCAAGCCTTTGAGAGTAATTACAAAACTGTGGCAACAAAATTTAAAATTCAACTGCTTCCCTTTTTCCTCGATGGCGTAGCAGATCATAAAAATCTGATGCAATCCGATCAAATCCATCCCAATGTCAAAGCACAATCGATACTGCTAAATTCTGCTTGGAAGTATATTGAACCGACAGTGAAATAAGCTTATTCAATAAATCATCTCATTATTAAATTTGTGCAATATACACATTTAAGTTATAATTTGTGCATAAACAACATTTATCATCATGTATAGGTGATTTTATGACTGCTTTAGTGAAACAACCAGTAGAACAAAAAGTCGTCTTAGCCAAAGCCGTTCTCAATGCCGCAGATCAACTTGGGCTGAAGCAATCACAACTTGCCGCCATACTCGGGGTACATCGCACTGCGATTAGCCGTTTAAAAAGCAAGCCCGAGCTTGAGCCAAGTACAAAGCAAGGTGAGTTAGCGCTATTACTAATCCGTGTATCACGTGCTTTGTTTGCGCTGACCAATGGCGATGAGGAATGGATGCGCCATTTCCTCAATTCACCGAATCGGGTGACTGGTGGCGTGCCGATTGTGCAAATGGAAAGCATTCAAGGTTTAGTATCAGTTTTGAATTTAATTGATGGACTTCGAGGCAAAATATGACCTCAAGACCAACGGGTGACCATGATCAATGGCAATCCATAGATTGGGAAAAAGTAATTCGTCCAATTCACGGCACGCTATATCGCCTCGTTGAAAGCCAAGAGCAAATCGCCACACGGCAGTTGGTTGATACTTTAGAAGAACAAGCCCTTTTAGAAGAGATGCTCGATGCGGTCAAACCGCCCTATCCTGAAAATATTGCGCATCTGCATTATTTGCTAAAGTCGCCTTTTCGCTATCCACCATTAAAATGGGGATCGCGCTTTGGGCGGACATTTGAGACGAGTATTTTTTATGGTGGCTGTAGTGTCGATGTGACTTTGGTGGAGTCTGCATATTATCGGTTTATTTTTTGGCATTCCATGCAAGCGCCACCACCTAAGCCAATCATGCGTTCGGTACATACTTTATTTTCGGTCGATTATAAAACTCAAAAAGGCGTAAAACTGCAATCCACACCATTCGATCAATATCATGATGTACTTAAGCATCCATCGAATTATCGTTTTGCGCAGTCTTTAGGCACGGTGATGCGCAGTCAATATATTGAAGTCTTTGAATATTGTTCTGCCCGCACAATTCAGAATCAAGAACAGCAAGGCATTTGTGTTGGATTATTTACAGCGGATCCATTTTGTACAAATCAGCCCAAAGAACGCCAACAATGGTTTTGTGATATGTCTGCGGGTGAGATTATTTTTAAAGCGGTAGAAAGTTCAGAATTGATTCGTTTTTATTTAGATCAGTTTTTATTAGATGGTGTGTTGCCGATGCCTGCATAAAAAAATGCTTTGGTTGGAACTAAAGCATTTTAAGATTGTTCATCGATTGAATTTCACTTAAAACAAAGCTGTTCGTCTTGCGAAATAAAAATGGATACTCAATCCATATTTTTTACTCGCAATAAAATTGCTCGTCTTGCGAAATGCAAAAAATGATACTTAATCATTTTTTCATTTCTCAGGTTTAAAGCTATCTCGCAAATCCAAAATACGGTTAAACACAGGTTTTTCCGCGGTATGATCATAACGATCTGCGACAAAATAGCCTTCACGTTCAAACTGGAAGCGATCTTCAGGACTCGCTTGTGCCAATGATGGTTCAACCATAGCTTGGACGATATGCAAAGAATCAGGATTCAGATTGTCTAAGAAATCTTCACCTTCTTTAGGGTCTTCCGAGCTAAATAAACGATCATAAATACGTACTTCCGCAGGCACACCTTTTTCGGCAGACACCCAGTGAATCACACCTTTAACTTTTCGACCTTCTGGTTTTTTACCTAAGGTATCAGGGTCAATCGAACATTTCAGCTCGATCACTTCACCATTTTCGTCTTTGATCACTTCATCACATTTGATCACATAGGCATTCCGCAAACGCACCTCACCATCAGGAATCAAACGTTTAAAGCCACTCGGTGGCACTTCTTCAAAGTCAGCACGATCAATATAAATCACATCGGTGAGTGGAATGTCACGTTCGCCCATATCGACATTTGGATGACGTTTTTGCGTTAAAGTCATCGATTCAGGCAAATTGGTTAAAGTCACTTTCAGGGGATTGAGCACTGCCATAGCACGAGATGCGGTATTTTCCAGTGATTGACGAATGCAGAACTCAAGCATTGCGACATCGACAATACCATCGGTTTTCGATACGCCAACACGCTTACAGAAGTCACGCAAACCATCGGCAGTAAAACCACGACGACGCATACCCACCACCGTTGGCATACGTGGATCATCCCAACCCTGCACAAAATTGCCTTCCACCAAACGACGCAATTTCCGTTTTGAGGTAATGGTATAAGACACGTTTAATCGAGAAGATTCATACTGACGTGGTACCGCTTCTGAATGAACCTTTTCAATAATCCAATCGTAAAACGGACGATGATCGACGAACTCTAAGGTACACAGTGAGTGCGTCACGCCTTCGATCGCATCAGACAATGGATGTGCATAGTCGTACATTGGATAGATTTTCCAATTACCACCAGTTTGATGATGTTCATTGTCCAGCACACGGTAGAGAATCGGATCACGCAGATGCACATTCGGGCTTGTCATGTCGATTTTGGCACGCAGTACCGCTTTGCCTTCGCCCATTTCGCCATTTTTCATTTGTTCAAAACGGCTGAGATTTTCTTCAACAGTGGCATCACGATACGGTGAATTTTTTCCGACTTCGACGAAGCTACCACGATTGAGTTTAATTTCTTCTGGGGTTTGCAGATCGACATAGGCATCACCTTGTTTGATCAATTGCACCGCCCAATGATACAGCTGATCAAAATAGCTTGATGCATAACGAGGCTGTCCATCCCAGTGAAATCCGAGCCATTCGATATCTGATTTGATGCCATCGACGTATTCTTGTTCTTCTGCATCTGGATTAGTGTCATCGAAGCGCAGACGGCATTTTCCGCCAAATTCTTCAGCAATACTAAAATTCAGGCAAATCGCCTTAACGTGACCAATGTGTAGATAACCGTTCGGCTCAGGTGGAAAGCGAGTAACCACTTCATTCGTGCGCTGTGCTTTGACATCATCTGTTACGATTTGACGGATAAAGTCCAAACCTGCTTGCTGTTGCTGTGCCTGTTGATCTGCTGCAAGATTTTGATTTGCGGAAGAAGCATTTGGCACATTTTGAACAAGATCATTTGAACTCATAGTCATACATCACTAAAATTGGTGAAAGAAATAAATTTTCATACAAATTTTCGACAAATTGATGAGAAATATCAATTTAAAACCGTGAAATTTTGTATTTTTTACTTGCTATGAAGTTTACAGTTTGCTTATCCTTCTCACAACCAAAAACACATGGCTTTTTTGAAAATCCATGATCAGGAGATGAATTAATGAGTTTTCCTCAAGTTGAACTTAATACCAACAAAGGTCGTATCGTACTTGAACTCAATACCGAGAAAGCACCAGTGACCGCTGAGAACTTTCTACAATATGTACGTGAAGGCTTTTATGATGGTGTGATTTTCCACCGTGTCATTGACGGCTTTATGATTCAAGGTGGCGGTTTTGATGAAAACTTCAAAGAAAAATCGACTCGTGATTCGATCGAAAATGAAGCGGACAACGGACTAAGCAATGACGAAGGGACTGTGGCAATGGCACGTACCCAAGCACCACACTCTGCTTCTGCACAGTTTTTTATCAATGTAAAAAGCAATAGCTTCTTGAACCACACTGGCAAAACTGCGCAAGGTTGGGGCTATGCAGTATTTGGTAAAGTCGTTGAAGGCATGGACGTTGTGGCTGAGATCAAAAACGTGCGCACAGGTAGTCGTGGCTATCATCAAGATGTTCCACTTGAGAACGTGGTCATTGAATCTGCAAAAATTATTGCTGAATAAATAATCCCTCCCAACCTCCCTTTAAAAAAGGGAGGCGTTCCCCCTCTTTTGAAAGAGGGGTTAGGCGAGATTTTAAAATGCAACAATTATTCATTGCTGATTTACACCTATCTGATGATCACCCTCGATTAATTCGAGGGTTTTTATCGTTATTAGCGCACTATCAATCCGAACCAACTGAACTATATATTCTCGGTGATTGGTTTAATGTGTGGCTTTCCGATCGTGATCCAAGCGATTGGCTATTACCCCTGGTCAAACAGTTACGAGCATTTACCGCAACAGGCAATCAAGTCTATTTCCTCTGTGGCAATCGTGATTTCGTGCTCGGACAACGCTTCTTAGATCGTTTTGGTGGAAAGTTATTACAAGAACCCTATGTGTACGACTGGCAAGGTTTAACTATTCGCCTCGAACATGGAGATGCACTCTGTACTGATGATGTAGAATATCAACACTTTAAACGCATTATTCGTAATCCTGTATTACTGGGATTTTTAAAACTTTTTCCATTTTATCTGAAACGTCGTCTTGCGGATTATGCCCGCCAAAAAAGCCAAAACCGCCAGCAGAATGCACATTACCAACCTGTCGATGTCAATCAAGCTGAAGTGCAAAAACAAATTCAAAATGTTGATTTATTGATACATGGTCACACCCATCGCCCTGCGATTCACAGTTTAGAAAATATCAAACAACGTATTGTGCTTGGCGATTGGCGAGAGGATACGGGCACAGCCAAGATTTTGTTGTTAAAATCAGCGCAAGACATTTCATTTTTTGATTGGCAGTTTGAATGATCATGGCAACTGAAATAGCTCAAAATACTTTGAATCTCACACCCGACTTCACCGTTGATGCATGTAATCAGCCTTGCCCTATGCCTATTCTGATGCTCAAGCGTTTAATCAAAACCATTGAAAAAAATAAAATATCTACTGAAAGTGGAAAGATTAAACAACTGATTTTAATCAAAGCGACTGATCCCAATAGTCAACAAGATTTGGCGCATTTTTGTCAGATACAACAATTGAAAATTGTCCAGCAAATGATTGTTGATGATGAATTTCACTATTATATTGAAAAATAACCCTTTTAAATTTTACAATACGCACCATATCGCATTAATTACTTACACATTTACACGTAATCCTACTTACATGTGCATAGCGTTGAATTATTATATGATTTTGGGAACTTCATCCCTATCAAGGAGATTACATGGCCACTGACAGTAGCAACCAATTGATGCCCCTGTCATTGACTGCGCCTGGGGTTAACCTCGGTGCGTATATTAGTACGGTGAATCAAATTCCGATTCTCACCCCTGAGCAAGAAAAAGAACTTGCTGACCGCTATTATTATGATCAAGACTTAGATGCCGCCAAGATGTTGGTGATGTCGCACCTTCGTTTTGTGATTCATATTGCACGGAGCTACGCAGGCTACGGTTTACCTCAAGGTGACTTGATCCAAGAAGGTAATCTTGGCTTGATGAAAGCGGTGAAACGCTTCGACCCGACCATGGGCGTACGCTTGGTGTCATTTGCTGTACATTGGATTAAAGCGGAAATCCACGAATATGTGATACGTAACTGGCGTATCGTCAAAGTCGCAACGACCAAAGCGCAACGTAAATTATTCTTTAACCTGCGTAGCCTCAAAAAATCCAGTAAAAAGCTGACTTTGGAAGAAGCACAAGCGATTGCTAACGATCTAAATGTGACCCCAGAGCAAGTGCTAGAAATGGAAGGTCGTCTGACCGCTTATGATGCAGCATTTGAAGCGCAAAATGATGATGACGATGAAAGTCATTACACTGCGCCTGCACTATATCTTGAGGACAATCGTTACGACCCTGCCCGCCTTGCAGAAGAAGAAGACTGGGAAGCGCAAAGTAACAACGCGCTACATGATGCGATGGAACAGCTCGATGATCGTTCACGTAGTATTTTGCAACGTCGTTGGTTAGATGATAATAAATCGACTTTGCATGAGTTAGCAGCGGAATATAATGTGTCTGCAGAGCGTATCCGTCAGCTTGAAAAAAATGCCATGGAAAAGATCAAAACCGCAATGTCTGCGGGATGATTTAATATTTCGTTTGACTGAATCATATTTGAATTTAACACCATTCCAATTGGTCTCACCTATAAACTTGGGTTTTATAGGTGATATTTTCACAGACGTTCATCTCAAGTGAATTTTCACCCACCTTAATACGAAAAAAATCCATCTTTAAAAGCAAAGACATAGGCATAAAAATAACAATCCTCTATACTACTCGCACTCATTTTAGCACTTTGCTTGGAACGACTATGTGGATTGGTATCGCTGCCCTTAACTTAGCCTTAGCCGTGATGCTCGGTGCGTTTGGTGCACATGGCTTGCAAAAAATAGCCAATGCACAGCAAATAACGTGGTGGCATTCTGCGACTGAATACTTTTTCTACCACGCTTTGGGTTTATTACTACTTGGTATCATGGCTAAAGTATTACCATCTTTTTCGATCAAAATGCCCTTTTTACTCATTCAGATTGGTATCGTGCTTTTCTGCAGCTCTTTATATATCATGAGTTTAGGCATGCCACGTATCTTGGGTGCGATCACGCCGATTGGTGGATTTTTCATGATACTTGGCTGGTTGGCTTTGGCTTGGCAAGCCTTTAAACAACATTGATTTGAGCATATTAGTTTTAAAAATTGAAGATTGATTTACCCATGAATATTTTTTTAAATGGCGAAGCGCTGACTACAGAATTCAACACTTTGTTTGAATTAGTGCAATCGCTACAACTTGATGGAAAACGTTTTGCTGTAGAAATGAACGAACAGATCGTGCCAAAGAGCCGTTTGGCGGAAACCATCATCCAAAACAATGATAAGATTGAAATTATTCAAGCCGTAGGCGGAGGTTAAAGGCAATATTATGCAACGTGATACACAGCTAGAAAATTCAAGTGATTCCTCATTTAAAATTGGACAACGTGAGTTCCACTCGCGCCTACTGGTCGGCACAGGCAAATATAAGGATTTAACTGAAACAGGCTTAGCAATTGAAGCCAGTGGTGCTGAGATCGTCACGGTCGCAATCCGCCGTGTCAATATTGGACAAGATCCAAGCCAACCGAACCTGTTATCTGTAATCCCACCTGAAAAATATACTATTTTGCCCAATACCGCAGGCTGTTTTGATGCCCAAAGTGCGATTCGTACTTGCCAACTTGCCCGTGAACTCCTTGATGGGCACAACTTGGTGAAATTGGAAGTCTTGGGCAATCAAGAAACGCTCTATCCCAATGTGGTCGAAACGATCAAAGCCGCTCAAGTGCTGATTGATGATGGATTCGATGTCATGGTCTATACCTCAGACGACCCAATTGTGGCACAAGAGCTTGAAGCAATGGGCTGTGTTGCCATCATGCCTTTAGGCAGCTTGATTGGTTCAGGATTAGGGATTTTGAATCCGCATACATTGTCGATCATTATTGAAAATGCAAAAGTGCCTGTCTTAGTCGATGCAGGTGTCGGTACAGCAAGTGATGCTGCGATAGCGATGGAATTAGGTTGTGATGGCGTGCTGATGAATACAGCGATTGCGCAAGCACAACAACCGATCTTGATGGCAAGTGCCATGAGAAAAGCTGTCGAAGCGGGACGTGAAGCCTTTCTAGCAGGTCGCATGCCACGCAAACGCTTAGCCAATGCCAGCTCACCTGAAACGGGTTATTTCTTTAAATAACGAATATTGTATTTTTTATTTAAGTAATCATCTCGCTGAGAGTAAAAAAATTGCAGTGAATATCGTTGCAGTTTTTTTATATCAATAGATTTTTTAAATTAACTTGGCAGTCGTGGTTCTGCTTCTAAAGCACTGCGCTTTATACGACTATAAACCGTTTCTAGATTAAAATCCGAGAAGTCTTTTTGTACTTTAAACATGATTGGCAGTTTATCAATGCCTGTTTCGCCTTGATTAAATGCTAAAAATACATTATTGCCTTCTAGAGAAAATGCATTTTTATTTTCAACAATCGTCACGCAATAGTTCTTATATTGCTTTGGAATATTCATCAAATCATGAAATGCAGATTTTTTTATCACCATCATTTCATGGTATATCTCTTGATAACGTTTTAAGTTTTGATTTCGACCAGCGAACAACCCTGCCAAAGCGCCTTTTTTATTTGGTGTACCCTGATTTCTCTCAATTTCTTTGAGTTCAAATTGTAAGCCACGATACCAACTCATTTTGTTATCAAAACTTTCAAAGAGTAAGTCCAAAGGTTGTTTTGCGACATCACCGACCATTCTCAATTCATGCGCACTGATATTCACAAACAAATCACTACGACGACGTTCAAGCATTTTCATATAAGAAATAATTTTGTAGCCAAATACCTGAACTTGCGTATTTAAAGATAATAATGGTTGCTGTTTAAATACATCAAAACTATTAATCATATCTTGGAACATATGTTTAATGGTGTAATACACATAATCATATTCATCTTGATGGGTAATAAAACTGCTCATCGCCTCTTTTAAGGGCTTAAGAATAATTGAGTGAATCAAATTTTCAATTTTGGATAAATGATTACCGACGATCAAATCCATATTGCTTTCTTTAAATTCAATCGGTTGGGTAAACATCGGCATGATTTGATTGTTAAATGCTGTCTGTGTATTGGCAACAAAATCAACCACTGACTGATTTAAGTTATATTCCACCGTGACCATATTGGAGATGAGAAATTTAAACTTTTTAATGTCATTCATCTCATCAGATGCCACCAATGGCAATGCTAGCGTATAAATATAGACTTTTGGACTGTGCTCAACAGTTTGCTCAAGTAAATAACGGCGTATTGAGAAAATATTTTCATCAAAGCTACGGCCAGGCGCCACGAGGAAATAGTATTTACTGGTTTTCACCACAGAAAACTTACGGATCGTCGCTTCTTTTCGGATGATATATTTAAAATATAAATTATCTTCATTATTGATTTCATAGCTACTCATGCGCTTGAACCAATAATCCAAAAGTTCATGCTTGATATACACTTCTAAGATGTAAACTTTTAATTCATCTTGAGTGATGCCACGAGTATTTTTTGGAATTTCAAAATGCTTATTTTTGACAATTTCAGCGATATGATACAAAAAGCTTTTTTTCACTTGATAGAGCTTGTCACCAAGACTGAGGTCATCTTCCGAGTCTATGGCATTGATCTGACGAACAATATTTTCAACATATTCAGCGAAGAAAACTGCATTGTGATTGTCTTCAATAAAGCCAAGCGATTCGATGATATGATCTAGAATATTCAAAATTCTGACATCATCTTCCATGGTGAATTTTAGCTTATCTAAACTGATCGCAGGCTTGGAATCGAAATGATTATTTTGCGCAGACCATGTGATACTTTTGGTTTGCAAAATCTGACGATCGATTTCTTCTTTAAGATGTTCGTCATCTATTTTGGTGAATATACTTTCCAATCGGGCACGCCAGTCAACATCCAAAAGCGGATCGATTTGCAACAAATCCATTCGCAACAAATAAGGAATATACTGTGACATGACGTCAACTCAAATAATGGTAGATTTATGTGATGATATTATCATTTTGATGTGCAATTTGTCTATTTTTAGTTATTTTTGCTTAGTCTAAATTTGATCTTAATTGAAAAAATAAAAAACCATGCAAAATGTATAATCTTGCATGGTTTATTCGATTTAACGCATTGTATTAGTTGGTATTTTCTAATACTTTTTTGAACAATGCTTTTTGCTCTGCACTTGGTTGAGCTGTTTGCAATGCCATCAATTGGCTCATGTCGCCTTGTACTTTAATCTGACCAGTCATAAATGCTTGCATTGCTGCATTCATGTCAAATTCAAGAAAGACTTTACGCAATGTATCAGCATCCATATTTAAAGTCGTTTTAGCATTGTCAGCTAAACCTTTTTGAATCTTACCGCCGTCTAATGCAAGCTCAGTATTTGAACCATCTGCATTATCCACAACCATATTCAATGCAAGACTTTGTAGTGCTGGTGGTAAGTTCAAATCTCCTGCTTCAGCAGTCAGTTGCTCTACAGTATTAAACCAATCTTCAGATAAAAAAGCAGGCATGTGTATTCCTCGTTTTTCCTTGTTGAATCACTTTTATCAATCTTGTAGATCTCCCACGATGTTTGCGTAAGTCGATACAAGTTGATCTGTCCGCACTTGTTATAACACGACAAGCACAGATTACCATAGCCAAATTATAACTTTGGATTCATTTTTTCGGTCAATTGATTACATTGTGTAGCAAATCGCATTTTTACATGTATCAAACAGCCATCAATAATCAAAAAACTCAACTTCACCTGTTTCAAGAGAATATTCAGCACCTACGATCATCAATTTACCCTGTTGCGTTAAATTTTCTAATACCGCTGAACCGTGTCGTAATTGATTGACTGAAGCAAATACATTGGCTCTCACTGCATGTTTTGAGAGTTTATCAACATCACTTTTGAGATCAGTTTGAAATAGCATCTCCACAGCAGGTCGTACACGATTAACGATCGACATTAAATTGCTCGAATGCGGCGTATTTGGGTTGATCAAGGTATCAATCGTCGCTTGAATCGCACCGCAATGAGTATGCCCAAGTACCACGACCAAAGGAGAACTAAAATGCTCCGCGGCAAATTCAACGCTACCTACTTGCGATGGCGCAACAATATTCCCTGCTACTCGAATCACAAATAGATCGCCAAGCCCTTGATCAAAAACCATTTCCGCAGGTACACGCGAGTCTGAACAACCCAAGATAATGGCAAAAGGATTCTGCGCATCTGCAAGATCAGCACGTGCCTGATGAGAAAGATGCTTATGCTGTACTTCACCATTGATAAAGTTGATATTGCCATCTTTGAGACGTTGTAAGGCTTCTTGAGCGCTGATCATTGCAAACTTTTCCAACTTAAATTTGCTTTTATTTTAAAAGGCTGCAACTCAGTTGTCATTGATTAAATTTGTTATTTTTTGAGAAACACTAAAATTTATTCTATGTAAAAATTTCTAAATTTTTATTCAATATTCTTTCGTTCAGCGCCTTGATCATTCTGCCCAAAACCATGTGATTTAGGCAAATTACAAAAGCATTCATTTTCAATTATAGTAAACTTAGTTCATCGCTAAGGATTAGCCATTTATGTCAAACCATAACGACAACGTGATATCGCAAAGTCGCAATTCTAAACTTAAAATTGCGCTTCTGAGTGCTGTGATCTGTCTCGGTTGTGCATATCATACTGCTCATGCTAAAACGAATGAACAAATTAATACCACATTTAGCTCGATTCTAGCGCAAGAACGTACTTGGGCAGGGTTAAAAAGTCAGAAAAAACAAGTCGCCGAAATTGAATGGCACTACAGTGAAGGTGGTAATACGAGTAAACCCACGATTCTTTTAATTCATGGACTGTCTGGCACACGTGACAACTGGAATCGAGTCGCACATTATTTAACGCCCTACTATCACGTCATCATTCCAGACTTGCCATTTCACGGTGACACCAAAGTGCCAAAAGATTTTGATTCTTCTGTTCCGAATCTCACAGAAAAGTTAAAACGCTTTACTGAAGCATTGGATATTAATGACTCCATTCATGTTGCAGGACACTCGCTGGGTGGTGCAATTGCTTATCTGTATAGTGCGCAATATTCGCACAAGATCGACAGTTTATTATTGATGAATGCAGCAGGTGTCTACAAAACCGCAAATACCAAGTTTTTAAAAGACCCAGCACAGCTAAAATCATTAATCGTTGATCAGTCGGGTGAATTTGAGCAACTACTTGAGCTAACGATGGAAAATCCACCTTTTATTCCCAAAGAAATTTTAAAAGAACAAGAAAAACTGATGATCAAAAACGCTGCGCAAACACAGCACGTCATTGATCAGATCGTGATGATTCAACAAGCCTTTACACCTGAAAGCTTTGCGTTGGCGGGCCGTATTATTGACTCGCCTGTACTGATTCTTTGGGGCGATCAAGATCGTATCATCAACAAAGAAGCTGCATCGGAGTTACAATCCTTGCTTAAAAATTCCCAAAAACCAATTATTTATAATGGTGTGGGACATATGCCATTGATAGAACTCGATCAAGTAGTAGCGCAAGATTACCTCAATTTTTTAAATAAAGTTCAGCTTGCAAAGAAAAAACAAAGCACGCAAACTGCACCTTAAACCGAATTTGGAAAAGCTCATTTTAGATGAGCTTTTCTTTTAGTTTTTTTTCTTGTACTTTTCCTTAAAGTGTCAACTTTTTAGTGAGCGTTTGAGAATATATGTCTACGATCAATCCTAAAGCCCAAGCCTTACTCGATGCACAAATCAAATTTATTGAAGCAGAGCTCTCTCGAAAGCAAACCATTATTGATGAGTTTATGGGATTTTTTGAATGGTTCACCCAGCAAAAAGTTGGCGAACTTTGGCAACATGCAGAAGTCAATGCACTGTTACAAGAGCAAATTCTCAATAGCAAAGCTTCAACAAATTTAATTACATTGATTGAACAGCATATTGCCCTTGCCCTTGAACATTCTGATAATGTCAGTACAAAAATTGATGACGTGCTTGACGTGAATACTGTTGATGAAATCGCTCAATATATCGCATCGAAAACTGAGCACCGCAAAGCACTGATTAATCAATTGGTAAATAACTCTGCTTATGTTGAACTGATGACCAATATTGTGCAACAAAGTATCAAGGACTTCATGGACAATACCATGCTGAGTAAAAAAGTCCCTGGTATGGGCTCATTGATGAAGGTTGGAAAGTCTGTTTTGGAACGTGCTTCTGACAACTCATTTGATGAGAATCTACGCAACTACTTACATAAGAATTTCTCTAAAATTAGCAATCTAAGTGAACGATTAATCAACCAATATCTTGATAATAATAAGGTATATCACCTTCAAGCAAAGTTTTGGCATAGTATTAAAGTTGCACCTTTAAGTTCAGTAAAAAATTATATTTTGGTTGAAGATTTACCGCATACTGTCGGACTCGGACATAAAATCTGGGATCATCTTCGCCAAACAGAATATCTACAGGAGCAAGTATCAGCGGGTGTTACGCATTGGCTTAATGCCCATCAGAATGAAACTTTTGCCAAAGTACTTACCGACATCAATGTCGATCAGGACTTACTACGTTCAGAACTTGCGGATTTGTGTTTACCGATTATTGAAAAGTTAGTAAGTGACGGTTATTTATCAAATCGAATTCGTTTTTATCTGATGCAATTTTATGCGTCTGATGAAGTGAAAACTATTTTACAGATAGATTAGCTTATTATTTTCTCATACTTTGCTAATGAGCTTGAACTCTCAAAGTACAAACTCATATTTGGTTTTTACAAAAAATAAAGTACTGTGCAAAGTGAGTCAATCAAAATGATATTTTTATGTAATACTAAGAAAAATATCATTTAAAACTTGTTTTGGATTTTCCGCTTGAGTAATTGGACGTCCAACCACCAAATGCGTTACACCATCTTGGATTGCTTGCACTGGTGTCACAATTCGCTTCTGATCATCGGCATTACTCCCGACTGGACGAATCCCAGGCGTCACCAATTCAAAATCTGCACCGATTTCTGCACGTAGCATTTTCGCCTCTTGCGCTGAACACACCACGCCATCTAAACCACATTCATGAGTAAGCTTTGCAAGGCGTAATACTTGGTCTTGTGGATCAATGTCTAAACCGATATCGAGCAAATCTTCACGCCCCATGGAGGTCAGTACGGTCACCGCAATCAATTTGGTTTGATGTTGATGCTGTGCCAAACGTTCGGCACAAGTTTGCATCATTTTACGTCCGCCACTGGCATGCACATTGATCATCCACACACCCAAATCAGCTGCTGCCAAAACAGCTTGCGCCGCTGTATTGGGAATATCATGAAATTTTAAATCTAAAAACACTTCAAAACCACGTTGATGCAAGGCTTTCACAATATTTGGACCAGCGTGGGTAAATAACTCTTTACCGACCTTAACACGGCATTGATTTGCATCAAGTTGATCTACCATCGCTAATGCTTGATCTTGGCTTTTTGCATCTAGGGCAACAATAATACTCAAAACGAAAACCTCTAAAAATTCGTCATCGGATAACGAAAAATCAATATAAAAAAAAGCCCATTATAAAGGGCTTTTATCGTTTGGCTGTACATCCAAAACGGTTTTTTCATGCCTTGCAGAGGCAGCAGCTTCAGCGGCGGCATTTTGTGCTGATTGAATTTGCTGTTTACGCAAATAATCAATGTCTTTTCGTAGACGTTTGATTTCCCATCCTTTCTGAATTACTTTAATCGACAGCAGAAGCAAGCCAAGAATAATACCCAAAACTAATGTCAGCAAAAGTAACAAACCCAATCGCATTGCAGGAACTTCGATGAATAATAAATTCACAGGTAATTCATCTGGGTTTTGTAGCACTAAGCCCAATGCATATGCAAATATCGCAATTGTCAGCGCAATGAGAAAAATACGCATTTTTTCTATCCTTATAAAAATTCAGTAGCTGTAAGTAAACACTTCAAATAAGCGTTAAAACATACTGTAAATTGATTGAAGACTATTATTTTCCAGCTTGCGCATTGACTGCATCACGTAAGGCTTTGCCTGGCTTAAAGTGCGGCACGGCTTTGGCAGCAACTTGTACTTTTTCACCTGTTTTAGGATTACGCCCCATACGTGGTTGACGATGGTGTAATGCAAAACTACCAAAGCCACGAATTTCAATGCGTTGATTATTTGATAGTGCTTCGATCATATGATCAATCATGATTTTAATTGCATCTTCGACCAATGGTTCGGCCAAATGCGGATTTTTTTCTGAAATTTTTTCAATCAAATCAGATTTGTTTAAAGCTTCCGTTGTCATGAGATCCCATCTCCATGTTCACTTATCTGTTTTAAATAATAACCTGTTTAAATACAAAAAGGTAGCATTAGAATTGTATCTAATGCCACCTTTTACAGTATAACAATAAACTTTTAGTAAAAAATGAACAAACTAAAAGTCAATTGAGCTTACTTGTTTTGTGCTGCTTTGATCAAATCGCCCAAAGTTTTTGGACCATTTGCATCGCTACCAGCTTGTGCAGCTGCTTGACGTGCATTGTTCAATGCTTCTTTCTCTTCAGCTTCGTCTTTTGCTTTGATCGACAAGTTAATCGCACGAGATTTGCGATCGACATTGATGATCTTCGCTTCAACTTCTTGACCAACTTCCAAGAACTTAGTCGCATCTTCAACGCGATCTCGGTTGATTTCAGATGCTTTCAATTGTGCTTCAACTTCGTCAGCCAACTTCACAGTTGCGCCTTTCGCATCAACAGCCGTCACAGTACCTTTCACTAAAGCACCACGTTCGTTAGCTGCCAAGAAATCATTGAAAGGATCGCTGTTCAATTGCTTGATACCTAGGCTGATACGGTTGCCTTCAGCGTCTACAGATAAGATCACAGCTTCTACAGTGTCACCTTTCTTATAACGACGGATTGCATCTTCACCAGACTCATTCCAAGAAATATCAGACAAGTGAACTAGGCCGTCGATACCACCATCAAGACCGATGAAGATACCAAAGTCAGTGATTGACTTGATTGAACCAGATACTTTTTTACCTTTCTCGTTGTTTTTCGCAAACTCTTCCCACGGATTCGCACGAGTTTGTTTAATACCTAAAGAAATACGACGACGTTCTTCGTCTACTTCAAGTACCATCACGTCAACTTCATCACCAATCTGAACGACTTTAGATGGGTGAATGTTTTTGTTAGTGTGATCCATTTCTGAGACGTGAACTAGACCTTCTACGCCTTCAGCAATCTCTGCGAAGCAACCGTAATCAGTTAAGTTGGTCACACGTGCTTTGACGATAGAACCTTTTGGATAGCGATTCATGATTTCCATCCAAGGATCTTGACCCAATTGTTTCAAGCCTAGAGAAACACGATTACGCTCTTTGTCAAATTTAAGCACTTTCACAGTGACTTCTTGACCAACTTCGACCACTTCAGATGGATGCTTGATGCGTTTCCAGGCCATGTCAGTAATGTGAAGTAGACCGTCGATACCGCCTAAGTCAACAAATGCACCGTATTCTGTAAGATTCTTGATTGTACCGTTAACAGTTTGACCTTCTTCCAACTGTGCGAGCAATGCTTCACGATCAGCAGAAGATTCAGCTTCCATCACCGCACGACGAGATACAACAACGTTGTTACGTTTTGCATCAAGTTTGATGATTTTGAATTCTTGCTCTTTGCCTTCAAGGTGAGTTGTATCACGGATTGGACGAGTGTCAACCAATGAACCTGGCAAGAATGCGCGAACTGGACCGATATCAACAGTGAAACCACCTTTGACTTTACCAGAGATGAGACCAGCAACGATTTCACCATCTTCAAAGATTTTTTCAAGTTTTGTCCAAGTTTCAGCACGTTTTGCTTTTTCACGTGATAAAACAGTTTGACCCATACCATTGTCAAGTGCTTCAACAACAACGTCTACGTTATCGCCAACAGCAACTTCAAGCTCACGTTGTTCATTTAAGAACTCAGCACGAGCCACAATGCCTTCAGATTTAAGACCTGTGTCAACGGTTACCCAGTCGTCATCAATACTAACAACAACACCTTGGATGACTGCACCCTTTTCGACGTTGAGATTTAATTCACTTTCTTCAAAGAGGGCTGCAAAAGATTCGGTCATGATATACCTAGTAATAAATAGCGCCTTGGATCAGTTCAAGAGCGGTTTCGTTGAGTTTCAAATTTGACATAGCACTGACCGTCAAATTTAAAACTTGAGTAAAATTTGAATTAGCGAGGATCGAAATCAGGATTTATTTTGCGAGGCGGCTTAAGAGGCGCAACCGATCGCTCCATATCACGCTTATCACGTGCTTCGATGTTGGCTAAAATGGCGTCTATTTTAGCATCAGCACCCATGCCTTGCAACTGTTTTACACGACGCTCAGCACGGGATTGCGCAGAAGCAGTGAGATAAATTTTTGCATCAGCATCAGGAAAAACCGTGGTCGCCATATCTCGACCATCAGCGATAAGTCCTGGTGCTTGCGCAAAATCTTTTTGGCGTTGTAACAATGCATCACGGAGTGCAGGAATTGCAGCGACTTGGGAGGCAAACGCACCGACTTCTTCAGTACGGATTTGTTCAGTGACATCTTGACCGTCTAGTAATACACGAATGCCACTCATACTCGGAAGAAATTCAATCGATAGGTTTTTTGCCACATCCACACATTGTTCAAGCGCTGTATCCAATTGGTCTAGCAATTGACGTTGATACAAACTCAAGCCAAGTAGGCGATAGATCGCACCTGAATCCAACAAATGATATCCATAATGTTCAGCAAGCATTGTAGCTAAAGTGCCTTTACCTGAGCCACTTGGACCATCAATGGTAATAATATGTGTAGACATTGAAGACCTTTAAACAAAAAACTAACCAAGAGTTTTGGCAAGATTCGCCAAACCGTGACCTACTGCAAACTTCAATTGTGATAACACAAGCGAACTTGCCAGCGGAATTCTAGCATCAAATTCAATTGTATATACAACTTGGGTTGTATGATCGTCGATTGAAGTAAAACTTAATCGACCTAAGTGATGTCGTACAATTGGATTTTTAATGATTTTATATTCAATGAGCTCATTAGGCACAAGCTTGGTAATTTGTTCTCGAATCGGCTTCACCAAACCAAAACCCATTTTACGAACAGAACCAACACCATCCGGACGCTGTGGGTCTGTTGCATCTTTGATGCGCACCACTTGAATCGGCTTAAAAATACGATTATATGACGCATGCTTAGACAATACATCGAATACTTCAGCAACTGGTCGATTAAACTTTTGCTCAACCACGATCATTTTTGACGCTTTCTTTGTCATTTACTTGTTCCTTTAAGTTTAATCATTTGACTATTCATTTTACTGATTTGATGGGTCAATGACTTGACTATTCTGACGGCGAGCTTTAAAAAATTGTCGAAGTAGCTCAGCTGACTGATCTGCTAAACATCCACCTTCAAAGGCAAAAAAATGATTATAAAACCCATCACTCATCAACTGCCTAGCACTAATCAAAGAGCCTGCTCTCGGCTCTGTTGCTCCGAAAACAACTCGGCTGATTCTCGCATGTACTAGCGCACCAACGCATTGCGTACACGGCTCTAAAGTCACATATAAGGTTGAGCCTTCAGGCAATCGATAGTTTTGCAATTGAAGACAGCTATGTCGAATCGCTTGAATTTCAGCATGTGCAGTGGGATCGTTGGTTGTAATTGGACAATTAAATCCCTGACCGATGACTTGACTCTGATGCACAATAACAGCACCTACTGGCACTTCGCCTTGTGCTTCAGCAAGCTTGGCTTGCACTAAGGCAAGTTGCATCCACTGTTCATCAATACTTTGATTTAATTCAATCTCTTGCATACATAACACAATACGACTAAGAACTATGCTTAGTCTGACAAAATACCATATTGACGAAGTAACGCATTCCAACTATCAATCTGCGCACTGTGAGGTATAGCACTTGGAAAAAGATCTCGAATATTTTGATAATCTTGTACTTGCCAATCAGGTTGCAAATCCTTATCCACCAAACGAGCACGAACACCTTCGATAAAGTCTGCATGCTGAATTTTCCATGCAGAAATTTCTTCCTCTAAGGTAAAGACGTCATCCCAAGAACGATGTTGTTTCGCCCACTGCCATAATAGCCACGTGATCGCAGCTGTAGTTGGTGAGCCATTTGTTAAATTTTCACTGGCTTGACGGAGCCAATCACTACGAGCAGTGGCAAGTCCTTTGATCGCTTGCACATCTTGCATAAAGTCTGAACCACGACAAACACTATGAATCACATCAAGCGAATCCTGCAAAGGTCCTGCAGCAAGCGGGCGATGCAAACTATTCAAAGTATCTTCGATCGCACGATAATCCCCCGCAGGATAGTCTTGCCAACGGATATGAGTCAATCGTCCAAGTACATTCTCACGACCCTGTTCACAGACATGCGTCGCCCAACCGATACTATATGCACCCGCTGCCGTCATGATCGAACCAGTCATTCCAATAAACAAGCCAATCGCACCACGATCCGCAAGGAAACGTGTCGCACCCACATCAGGGTATAAACCAATATTAATCTCAGGCATTGCAAGACGTGAATGTGGTGTCACCAATCGAAATGGTGCAGCCATAAATAAGCCAAGACCACCGCCCATCACATAGCCCTCACCCCATACTACAACTGGTTTGACATAGTGATGAAGTAAGCGATCTAAGGCGTATTCATGATGAAAAAAAGATTTGGCTTGTTCTACTTCTTCGTTAATTACCAACTGGCGCAATTTACGTACATCTCCACCCGCACAGAATGCTTTTGGTGTCGTGGAATCAAACCACACTGCTTTGACTGCATCATTGATATGTAAATATTCAAATATCGAATGTAACGCAACAACGATCTGCTCATCCAAAGCATGTAAGGACTTTGGACGATTCAAACGCACAGCCCACCAGCCATTGGTGAGCTCTTCTACAAGAATGTCAGGATGATTAATATAGTCAGTCATGATGTTAATATTCCGTTATGCGTCGAGTTGCCAGTCGATTGGCGCAATACCTTGTGCATTTAAATAATGATTGGTTTTAGAAAATACTTTACAGCCAAAAAATCCGCCTCGATTTGCTGACAATGGCGATGGATGTGCTGCTTTTAATACCAAATGTTTATTGCTATCAATACGTTGCCCTTTACGCTGTGCATAAGCCCCCCACAGAATAAAGACCACTGATTGACGTTGTTCATTAATCACATCAATCACCGCATCGGTGAACTGCTCCCAGCCTTGCTTTTGATGTGAGGTCGGTTTTGCTTGCTCAACGGTAAGTACGCTATTCAGTAACAATACACCTTGCTCAGCCCATTTACTCAGATCGCCATGCGCAGGCGGTGTAATCCCCAAATCTGTACGCAACTCATGATAAATATTGCGCAGTGAAGGTGGTAAATCAATACCCTTATTCACAGAAAAACTAAGCCCATTCGCCTGACCTACACCGTGATAAGGATCTTGACCTAAAATCACCGCTTTAACTTGATCAAGTGGCGTGTCATTCAGCGCGCGAAAAATTTGTGCATTCGGTGGATAAACGATTTGTTGGTCTTGCTGTGCTTCTGCTAAAAAATTTCGCAGATTTTGCATCGTATCGCCAAGCAAAAAATCTGTCAAAGGCAACTTCCAACTTTCATCTATTTTGACACGTGCCAAACGTGATTGATGCTGTTCATCAATGTTAATATTTTGAAGATCAGCGACCCCACTATCCTGCATGAATGACTATCCCTAATTTTAAATTTAGTATTTTTAGCGCAGATGTTGTGTATCAATCTCAGACATTGAACAATTAAAATCGAGCTGATGAATCCTTGCAATGTGATGTTAATTTAAGCAATTTTTTAACATAGCGCAAATCAATCTCGTATTTTCTAATCAATTTACATCTAAAGAAAGATACTTTTCGTAGTGTCTATATTAAACCTTGACCTGCAAATCGACTGTAGGATTGTCAAATAAGTCACCATTTTTTAAGCGATCGTACATATCAGACATTGCCCACTCTACTTTCACCTGTTCAGAAAAGACGATGTCGGCAAGGGATAACTCGCCCATTTGCACATTTTCAATATCTTCACGGAAACACTGCGCATAGCCTGTATCGGTTTCATGCACAATCACAGAGTGAATCGTCACATCGCCTTCGCCATTTTGCATATTGGTATGTTTGAGCACCGCATCAACGAGGAAGAAAAACACTCGGGAAAACTGCTCTGCCGATGGCGAAACAGGTAAGGCAATCCAACGTGCACTAAAATTTTTACATGCGGTCACATAGTCTGCGTCGTCTTTATCCCAAAAGGTAATCGCATGGTCAAAACTATCAATTAGGTCTTTAATAATGCCTTTCATCAAACCAAAGTCATAGACCATCTGCCCATGATCAAGGCGATTCGCTTGCAAGAATACCTCGACCTTATAACTGTGTCCATGAATCGAGCGTTTGCAGCGATCTGAACTACAGTTGCGGACGATATGGGCATTCTCAAACTTAAATAACTTTCTGATTAACATATATATAAACCAACAAGATGAATCAATTCAACTTGGAAAATAGCAAGATTAGATGCTTTAAGTATAAAGCATTCAATGCCGATGTAAACGCAGTTTTAGCGATTGCGCTAATCGTATTCGGCACTTATGCCACATTCTGATTATACCGTTGTGCTATTGTACAGTTGTAGACAACTGAATCTCGCCACTTGGCTGTTTTTGCATATCTAAGCTGACAATAGTCACGCCTTGCTGGGCAAGTTGCGTCAGGAAATTTCCCAATACCGCATAGTTTTGATGTGATACGATGAGTTTCAATTGATTATTGCTTTCTTGGCTTTGTACACTTAATCCAAGTTGTTGCGACACACGTTGTACTTTGTCGCGTGCAGTCGTCATTTCAGCCGATTGATTCGACATTTTCACTGCATTGCTTTGCATCCAATGAATGGTTTCTTTCATTTCTACAAGGCGTTTTTGTTGCTTTTCTGCCGAGCTATGGCTAAACCATAGCATAAGCCCGATAGCAGTCACTGTTAAAAAAATCGTCAAAATAATAATGGCAAAACGATCACGAGGTGGAAGCTGATCAAGTTTCGCTTGAATCGTTTCAATGATTTGATCAAAGCGATTGCTGAGTACATTGAGGTTCATTTTCATCATTCTTTACCCATTTTATTGCACTTTGACCATGCCAATCACTTGGCTACCCTGATTACGAATCGCACCTAGCTCCACAGCAAAACCTTGTTGCTTAAATTGATCAGTGAGCTTAGTTAAAGCATCACTATTTTGTGCAAGCAGATTCATCGTCAAACCATTATTACGATACTGCACTTGCTCTGCTCGTATATTGGATTGTTGCAAAATCGGTCCAACTCGACTGATGAGTTGCAGTGCTTGCGTGTCCGCATTGGCGTTCAATTTCATTTTTGCAGAGAACTGTGAGCGCAAATTCTTTTCATTAACCCGAGTTTCATTGGGGAACCACTGCTTATATTGATCCACAGCGAGCTGTGCGGTTTGATTGGCAAGTTGCTTATATTTCCACCAGCGCAAAGTATCATAGGTGATTTGCGTAACGATACAGATGGCAAGCAATGCTGCGCAAGCTTTCCAATAGTTAAATCCAGTTTTGGCTTTTTTAGTTTTGCTGAGTGCATTAAATGGATGTTGACGGAATTTGCCTAGATCAATTGCAGGCAATTCTGCTTGCATAAATTCCACATCTTGCCCAACAAACATGGTGCTAATTGCCTGATCCACCTCATTATTAACCGCACTGCCCGCAGGATAATAATGGTTGATTTTTGCAACGTTGTCCGCAGGCAATAAACTGAGTACATTCAAATCGTGTTCATGCCAACCACGCAACCTTGCCCAACGGAAAATACGATGTTGAAACACATCAGCGATATTCACTTGATTGGTTTCAGGCTCAGGTGCAATCAAAAAATCTGGTAATAAGGCTTGGAATTGCCACGGCATCAGCGCCAAACTTTGCTGATAAGTTTCACGAGTCAGTCGTGAAATCGCCATGATATTCAGCTGATCTTTGTGAAATTCATGAAAAATATCAAGCTGATCAATCGGCTCAATACAATATTCTTCCATTAAATATTGCACGCCAGTAACACCAAGCTGTTTGTACTGCGCTTTGCTAATTGCTTGACTATAAAACTGCGCACTGCTGCTTGGAAAAAAAACCACTGCTTCTTTGTGTTGATAGGTCAATTGTACCGTTTGAATCAATTGTTCTAATGAGTCGGCCAACTGCCAACCTTGATCATCAACTTGCCACAACCATTTGCCTTGACCCTCAGGCATCCACAAATACAGCATATGCTTTCCTAATGCGTTTTAATTTTCAGTTTTATTCCAAATGATTTAGCAAATCAACACATTATTCCACATGTGGTACAAACCGTGATTGCTCTTGCGACAATCCTATCATAATTGCAGGATGTTCATATACTCTTGCTTCCGCTAAATCAAACGGTTCAGGACTATCTTCAGTAAGTAAAGCCGCAATATAGGCAATAATATTCATATGGCAGACAACGACCACCGTTTCTTCAGTGAGTTTTGCAAGCCACTGAACTGCAGGCGCTGCTGGATCATCAGGGGTAATGTCTTGATAAACTTGTGTCGGCACATCATCAAACTTCGCTTGAAGATACGATAACGTCTGTTGTGCTCGAATATAAGGGCTGACCACAAATAAATCGGGCTTAAACTGCTCTGCAATATACTGTGCCGTCAATTCTGCTTGTCTGTGTCCTCGCTCAGTCAGTTGGCGTACTGAGTCAAGACCTGAGCGATTCGGATCAGCTTCGCCGTGACGCACTAAAATCAATCTCATCATTTTTCCTTATTTATTGTTAAAAAGAAATTACAACCATCTACCTTCAAATGTTAAACCATCATTGATAAATTTTAGTGACAGCAATATTTTGAATATTAGAAATGATATATCAAGAATCAGATTGATGCGGTAAGACAAATTCCACATCACTGCGATGTCCATTTTCCATCAAAGACAACGCCACGCTTAACGGTGGTGCATGATTAAAAATCACCTCATACAAGGCACAAGTGATTGGCATATATACATCCAACTCTTCGGCACGTGACTTGACTTGAATAATGGTATTAATCCCTTCCGCAGTTTGACCAAGCTCTGCAACCGCCTGATCCAAAGACTTACCTTGTCCAAGCGCAAAACCAACTTGATAGTTACGACTGAGCGGACTATTACAAGTTGCGAATAAATCACCTACACCTGATAAACCAAGGAAGGTTAGCGGATTTGCACCCAAACGCACTGCAAAACGGCTCATCTCTGCCAATGCACGTGTGATGAGCATACTTTTGGTATTTTCACCGACGTTATACGCTGCGCCCATCCCCATCGCCACGGCATAGATATTTTTCAATGCACCGCCAAGCTCCACACCATGTACATCATCACTGGCAAAGACACGGAACAATGCACTATGTAGCGCACCTTGCACTGCATTGCGGAGTTGCTCTGAATGGCTTGCGATCACAGTCCCCGCAGGCATACCTTGTACGATTTCTTTAGCCAAGTTTGGACCTGACAGCACACCATAAGGCACTTCTGGCAGCTCCTGACGAATAATGTCGCTCATAAAGCAGAAGCTATCTTTTTCAATACCTTTGGTTAAAGACACAACGGCTTGTGCTGTGATGAGTGGTGCGATTTGCTTAAGTACTTTACGGAAAGAATGGCTTGGGATCGCAACCAAAATCAAATCACGATCTTTCACCGAAGCTTCTAAGTCTGAGCTCACTTTAAGCTTTTCTTCGAGTTTAAAGTCTGGCAAATAGCGTTTATTGATTTTTGTTTCTTGGATTTCTTTAGCAGCGTCTTGGTCACGAATCCACATGATGGTGTCACAACCATTACGTGTGGCAAGATTTGCCATCGCTGTACCAAAACTTCCACCACCAAGCACCGTGATACGCAGATTGCTATTATCTTTGCTTTCCGACTTCGCTTTATTACGATCTTGCTGATATTGGGCTAAAATGTCATTAAAATTGGCTTGGGTCACAAACTTTCCTTATCTATACGTCATTTGATGGCTACAAGAAACCTTTGTATCACAAAGTCTTAACCATCAAATCATTTTTCAAATTTAATATTAAGTATATAAAACAACTATAAGAATCTTTCTAAAGAAAAGCGATTGATTCATGTAAATATTTACATGGTTTCTATATCACTTTTATACCATTAGCCGAAATGCCATTCACTAACAAAGTCAGCAACATTTAAAGGCTCTCTCGGTGCAATTTCTTTGCTTGCTGTACCGATATAGACCAAACCAGCGATTTCATCACTTGCTGCACAGCCTAATGCTCGTTTTAAATGCGCAGATTCTGCTGCCGCACCACTACGCCACATGCTTGAGAAGCCTTGCGACTGTAATACCAATAACAGATTTTGAATCGCCGCACCACAGCTCAATACTTGTTCATAGTGTGGTACTTTGAGATGTGGTTGATCTTGCACAATACAGATCAAAATCATCGGTGCACGCATTGGATGTTGCTTCACACGATCCAATTGCACAGGATCAATTTCCCCACCCTCTGCCAAACTTTTCGCTAACAATTCACCAAAGGCAACTCGCTGTTCGCCTTGAATGGTGATAAAACGCCACGGATGCAAGCGATGATGATCAGGTGCAGTAAGTGCCGCTGCAATCGCCAATTCAAGCTGTGCTGTATTCGGTGCAGGCTCAACTAGCAAACCAATGGATTGACGACGATTGATAAAGTCATAGAGCTGGTTTGGGGAGAAGTGATTTAGCGAAGATGGCGTTGAAAAATCGGATGACATAAATAAGGTCTTTGTTATGGGGTAGCGATCATACGAATGTAGCATAGATTGGAATTCTTGCCTATTTCAACACACTGAATCTAGGGTGAATTTAAGACGGCGGATTCAATAACGAAGTGCAACACATAAAAAAAAACGGCTAAGCATCTTACTTAACCGTTTCTTTGCTTCACCGATGTTTCGGCGTTTTAAAATCAGCATGTGAATATCAATAGACTCACATTGTGATGATGAATTTAGTTTGCATACACTGGGAATTTTGCACAAACCGCTGCAACTTTGCCACGTACCTCTGCAATTACTGCTTCGTCACCTTTGCTGTCGATCACATCAGCAATCCAACCTGCCAAGTCACGCACTTCTTGCTCACCGAAGCCACGAGTCGTTACCGCAGGTGTACCGATACGAATACCTGAAGTGACAAATGGAGAACGCGGATCGTTTGGTACAGCGTTTTTATTGACCGTGATGTGCGCATCGCCAAGCCAAGCATCAACTTCTTTACCCGTCACATCTTGTTTGATCAAAGACAATAGGAACAAGTGATTGTCCGTACCGCCAGATACGATGTCGAAACCACGTGAAATCAATACTTCAGCCATTGCTTGCGCATTTTTCACGACTTGTTGTTGATACGTTTTAAACTCATCAGACATCGCTTCTTTGAAACAAATCGCTTTCGCAGCGATCGCATGCATCAACGGACCACCTTGATTGCCTGGGAATACCGCCGATTGAAGTTTCTTCTCGATTTCTTCATTAGCTTTAGCCAAGATCAAACCTGAACGTGGACCACGAAGTGTTTTGTGTGTCGTCGTTGTTGTTACATCAGCGATTTGCACTGGGTTTGGATAGACACCCGCAGCAACTAAGCCCGCAACGTGCGCCATATCAACAAATAAATATGCACCCACTTTATCAGCGATCTCACGGAAACGATTCCAGTCCATGATACGGCTATATGCAGAGAAGCCTGCAACGATCATTTTTGGCTTATGCTCAAGTGCCAAACGCTCAACTTCGTCATAATCCACTTCGCCAGTTTCAGGGTTTAAGCCATATTGAACGGCATTGTACGTTTTACCAGAGAAGCTCACTTTTGCACCATGCGTCAAGTGACCGCCATGCGCCAAGCTCATACCCAAAACCGTATCACCTGCATTCAAAAGTGCTAAATAAACAGCTGAGTTTGCTTGTGAACCTGCATGTGGCTGCACGTTTGCATAGTCTGCGCCAAATAATGCTTTCGCACGATCAATCGCCAATTGCTCAATCACATCGACATTTTCACAACCACCGTAGTAACGCTTGCCCGGATAGCCTTCTGCATATTTGTTAGTCAGCTTAGTGCCTTGCGCTTCCATCACGGCTGGAGAAGTATAGTTTTCAGATGCGATCAATTCGATATGCGCTTCTTGACGTTGATCTTCGGCGGTAATCGCTTTCGCTAATTCTGGATCAAATTCAGCAATCGAGATATTGGCAAACATGAGCAAGTTTCCTATGTGGTCGAAAAGTGTTTTAGCTTCGGGGGTGATACCGTGATAAAAATAAATAACGGTAAAATTATAAAAAATTGGCGCACATTGTAGCATGAAGTGCGCCATGAAAAAGACTGATATTGATTTAAATCACACTGAAATTTATTCAATGGATTCTATAGAAAACCTCAGCCAATTTTACAGGAATGCTCTAACAACAATTACCAAGCCAAACAAGATAAAGAGCATCGCAGCAACACGTTGAATCCATAACATTGGCAAATGATCAGCGAGCTTTTGACCAATAAAAATCATTGGAATATTGGCAATCAACATCCCAAAAGTCGTGCCTAAAGTCACCAACAAAACACTTTGAAATTGTGCAGCCAGAGCGACAGTAGCGATTTGGGTTTTATCGCCGATTTCCGCCAAGAAAAATAAAATAAATGTCGCAAAGAACACACCGTATTTTTGCCAACGCTCAAGATAGTTTTTCCTTTGATCGAGTTTATCGGGAATCAATAGCCAAATACCCATCGCAATAAATGTCCCTGCCAAAATCCACTGCAACACATCCGCAGAAATGACTTGGAGTAGCCAATTGCCAATGAGTGCTGCGACAGCATGATTTAAAAGTGTTGCGAAAAGAATAGCGAGAGCGATTGGGAGCGGTTTGCGGAAACGGGCAGCAAGTAGCAAGGTCAGCAATTGGGTTTTATCACCCATTTCTGCCAAAGCAACTAAAGATGTAGAAAAAAGAAAAGCTTCCATTTATGCACTTCAGGTCGGCGAAGACGTCATTGGACAACTATTTTTTGCCGACCTATTGGCTAGTTCAAATTGGCGATGTAAAAATCACCACAAACATCGCTTGCAAAAATAGTGTCAATGGTCTTGCCAGTCTTTCACCGAAGTTACACTTACTTAAAGTGTATGGAAAAGATATAAACGCCATGTGAACCACAATCAAAGCCATTTATAAATATGGTATATATAAACTAAACTTTGAAATCACAAGTATGTTGACGCTTACCACAGTATGCAAATGATTAAACTTCTAAAAATATAATCGACAATTCACACCTGTGAGGCTACTCCCCAAAGGAAGCTCCATCATAGCAATTTAAACCGATGATGTCGATTGAAAATTTAGATTGTCATAATTGCAAAATGATCAAAATCACCAACGGAATTTATCCCAGTTTTCAGGATTCGCCCAAAACTTCGAATTAAACCAATCAGGAACGTGCTTATAAGTTAAAATGTTAAATTGCCAAATCTGTACAGGGTTATCCTCAGGCACAAGCTCCAAGAGTTGATTAAAGCCTAATGCACGCAGCTGTTTAGTCCGCTCTAATGAAGCAAATACGATAATTTTCTTGGCAAATAAATCCCGCATACGCACTACGGCATTGTTAATTGTGGTATTTGCGAGCGTTTCACTTGATGCTTCGTCTTCTAATGATGTTTGTTTGATCAAATTGACAATTGCTAAGTCATAGCGCTGATCAAATGGCAGACTTGCCACGTCATTTAAGCTACAATATTGCCACTGTCCGCCCCAGTTGGACTGTGGCTGGATGTCGATCGCAATCGCTTGATCAATCTGCTTTTCTTCTGCCAAAAGCTGAAGTAATAAGGCAATAATATCTTGATCTGGCATAAAAAATCCTTCAATGTCGAGCACAGCAATGGAATATCAAGGCATTTGCCATAAAATGCAGGCACGTATTACACCTGCATCAAACGCCACACTTCCTAGCCATGTCGAGTATAAGTTTGTTTTGGATCAATTCAATACCGATTTGATGCAATGTCTTGGAGAAAAGCTCCAACTCGAATGGACTGGTCGAATTTTCTGCGTTTCTTGTGGCAATGCCACGCCAAAGTCCTATTCGCAAGGTCACTGTTTCAAATGCTTTAAAACCAAAGCAGAATGCGACATGTGTATCTTGAAACCTGAAACCTGTCATTACCATCTCGGTACCTGCCGTGAAGAAAGCTTTGCCCAGCAAGTGTGCTTTCAACCGCATATCGTCTATTTGGCAAATTCCAGTGCATTAAAAGTCGGGATTACTCGTCAGGTCAATATGCCGACACGATGGCTAGATCAAGGTGCAACGCAGGCTTTGCCGATTCTACGTGTGGGTTCTCGTCGTCTGTCTGGTCAAGTTGAAATTTTGTTTGCCGAGATGATCGCCGATAAAACCAACTGGCGTGCCTTGCTCAAAGGCGAAGCTGATCCTGTGGATTTGGTTGAGGAAAAAGAGCAGATTCTTGATCAATTCCATATGGAATTGGCAACTTTAGCGAATGAATATAGCGAAGAAGAATTGGGGTTTTTAGATGATCAACCGCTTGAGTTTCAATATCCTGTACAGCAATATCCGCATAAAATCACCAGTCACAACCTTGATAAAACGCCAATCATTGAAGGGAAACTTCAAGGCATTAAAGGGCAATATCTGCTCATGGATACTGGCGTGATCAATATTCGCAAATATACAGGTTATGAAATTGTCTTGCGAATGTAATTGCATTGAAATTCCTTTGTGGAGATTTTAGCTTTTCAACGAGATATGTTTTAGCGACTCATTTGAAAAGATCAGACCACGCTGTACTTTGGCTTTTGACCATTCAACGCTAAAACAAGATTCTCATACGCCAACTTGTTCATCGCATATCGTGTTGCTTCGGTTGCAGAACCGATATGCGGTGTCACCACCACATTATTTAATTCAAATAATTTTGAACTTTGTAAAGGCTCATGAGCAAAGACATCAAGCCCTGCGCCAAAGATTTGTTGATTTTGCAAGACTTCAATGAGTGCGTCTTCATCTATCACCGCACCACGAGAGATATTGACCAAAACCGCAGTGGATTTCATCAAGGCAAATTCAGCTTGACCCAGTAAATGCTTGGTTTGCGCATTGAGATCAACCGCAACAACGACAAAATCAGAACTCGTCAATAATTGTTCAAGGTTTAAATATTCTGCCTGGAATTGATGTGCGGTTTCGAGTTTTTCACGTCGACCATAATACTTAATATTCATGTTGAAGCCGTAATAACCACGTCGAGCGATCGCCGAGCCGATATGTCCTAAACCGATGATTCCCAAGGTCTTGCCATGTATATCCATACCAAACTGACCTGCCGACACGGTACGTTGCCACTGCCCTTGTCGTGTCCATTGATCTAGCTCGGGAATGCGCCTAGCCGCACTCATCAATAATGCAAAAGCTGTATCTGCCGTAGTTTCAGTCAACACGTGTGGCGTATGTGCGAGCTGAATTTGTCGTGATTTCAAATAATCCACATCGTAATTGTCATAGCCAACACTAACACTGGATACGATCTCAAGATGCTGTGCGGTTTCGAGTTGCTCTTTTCCGAGTAATCGCCCTGCGCCGATCATACCGTGTGCATTAGTTACCGCTTCACGGATTTGTTGATTTACATCACCGAGTTTTGGATTGATTTTGATGACATCGAAGTCTTTTCTAAGCTTTTCTTCAAATTCTGGGAAAATCTGACTAAAGATCACAACCTTTTTCTTCACATGATTCTTTTGTGCTAAATGTTCAGTTTCAGTGACGAGGTCTAATGCGATGTTAAGATCAGTCATGGCGGCATTGAATCATTTTAAAGATGATTTTTAAAAATAACACAGCAATTATTCTGTATCCATTAGACTTTGTATCGAATGCCATAGTTTACGCTTTGCATCGCCACTTTCTAACATTTCAGCAAGTGTTGCATGTTGCTCAAGCTTGGTGGATTTTTGATTGAATTGAGGAAACTCAAAATCAACCTCACCTAAAATCAAAATATTTGGCACAGCATAGCTTTGTAGAAAACCTCGCAAATAATCTTGAAGATGCGCATCGCCTAATTGCCAACTCGGAATATTCAAAGGCCATGAAAGATGAAGCGCAGACTGACGAATCAGACAAGCTTTTTGGATATTTTGCAGTAGTCGATGCTGTGCAGAATTTTCCGCGTGCGCAAAGATCAAAAATGACTCATGAATCAACACTTGATAATCAAAATGAATCGTTGCCTGCACTGTTTCAGCGTCGATCGGCTTGATTTCATGAAGTATTTGGTTTTGATCATTTTCAAAATCAATCACTTCTTCTTTAACAAGAGCGTGCGTAATTTCTGAATCTTCTACAATGGTTTGCGGTGCAGTTGTCTTATGGCTTTGATTTTGAACGAACTGACTTCCCGCCTCAACACACATTGTCTGTTCTGTGAAAGATAATTTTTTATCTTCTATACCCTGATCATCACTCTGATCACGCCAAAGCATTTGATTGGCAATAATATCAGTCGCAGACGCTCGTTCCACCCACGGCGAAATACCAAGTTGCTTCAGAATCAATTGCGCACGTGCAGACATAGTTGAAAAGATCGAATTTTAAAAATTAACAATAGAAATTTGGAATAGTCTGCATTGTAGCAGTAAATTTATTGATTGTCGTAATGATCTCTCAATGCCTTTTTTTAGAGATTAAATGATGAAAAATATAGACTTTATTCTAAATGCAATCTTCCTCTAAATATAATCTTAGCGCTGAATGCGCTACAATCTTTTTCACTATTTCATTTTGGCGAGTCACGATGCCATTACAGCAATTACCACGTTGGATACAGTTTGCCATGTTCATACTTGCGTGCAATGCAGGTATGGTCAATGTGCTTGGCTTGCTCATGGTATTGCATCAGTCTATTTCGCATATGACAGGCAATGTCAGCTTACTTGCTATTCATCTATGGCAACACGATTTTTCACAGGTTTTTTTCTTAGTTTCAGTGCTGATCAGCTTTGTACTCGGCGCATTTTATAGTGGTTATATTCTTGGCAATGCACAATTTAGTTTGAGTCAGCGTTATGGTATTCCGTTGGTTCTTGTGGCGATTTTTATTGTGCTCTGTTGGCTATTTACGCCATATTTTCCACGCTATGCACTGCTTTGGGCGACTGTGGCAATGGGTATGCAAAATGCGATGGTCAGCCATTATCAAGGTGCAATTATTCGTACCACGCATCTCTCTGGTGTTTTGACCGATTTGGGCTTAGCACTCGGCTACTATTTGCGTGGCTTACAAGTGGAAAAGCGTCGTGTGATTTTACATTTAGCAATATTACTAGGTTTTTTATTTGGTGGTTTGATTGCAACGATCACTTTTCACTATTTCAATTATCATGCTTTTTTGATTCCTGCACTGTGTTCTGCTGTGCTTAGTCTGATTTATTGGCTACACTATTGGAAGCAAAATTCAGCTTAAATATTTGAATTACGAGATTCATTTTTTTTCAATCAATTTGGAGATTTTCATGGTCAAAAATGCCTTACAAGCACAACTACTCAAAGCAGGTTTAGTCGATGCAAAACAAGCCAAAAAGACCAATAAGCAAAATCAACATGCCAAAAAAACAGGTCAAAATGATCAGCAACAACTACAAGCTGAACTCGCCAAAGCAAAGTCCGACAAGCAAGCCAAAGACCACGCCTTAAATCAAGAAAAGCAACAACAGCTTGAGCAAAAAAGCTTGGTGGCGAATATCATCCAAATGATTAAGCAATATCAAATCAAAGAGATAGATGGTGAAATAGGCTATCAATTCATTGACGAATCGAAGATCAAAAAAATCTATGTCAATCAGCAAGCCTATAATGCCATCGTGTCTGGAAGCTTAGTCGTTGCCAAAATCATCACACCACAACCGACTCAGTATGCACTGATCCCACAAGCACTGGCAGAACGCATCGAAGCGAAAATGACGGGTTACATCATCGGACTACAACAACAGCAACATGATCAAACCACCGATGAGGAAGACCCATATGCAGACTATGTGATTCCTGATGATCTGATGTGGTGATCTGATGATATAAAGCAGTAACCTCCCGATTTTGAGATACCCTGCGTACTAAAAGTTAGTTTTAAATAAATAGTGACCGCAAAGTTATGGATATTTATTTCGAAGCAAAATCGCCTATGCTAAAAATAAATCATTTAAACTGATGTATGGATAGACCCATGTTCGAAAAAGTCCAATTTACTTGCGCTGACGGTTATGTATTGCAAGGTCGCTTCTTCCCAAAACAGCCCGCTCTAAAACAACAAGACTCAACACATTTACCGATTCTTATTGGTTCAGCGACTGGGATTAAGCAAGGTTTTTATCAAGCCTTTGCTAAATGGTTGACTGAGCAAGGCTATGATGTGATGACTTTTGACTTTCGTGGTATTGGCGACTCACTCTATGAACCTGTTTGCAAGTCGAAAGCTTTTATTCACCAATGGGGACAGCTCGACTTGGTGTCTGCGATAGACTTCCTTACTGATAAAACCAATTCTGCACAAATCCATCTAATTGGTCACAGTGCAGGTGGTCAGCTACTTGGACTTGCACCGAATCATGCAAAAGTAAAAAATGTCGTCGCTATTGCAGGTTCTTCAGGCAATACAAAAGGTTTGAGCGGGAAAACCAAGTTTCTTGGTCCAATCATGTTTAACGTGATTTTTCCTGTGTCTAGTTTCTTCAAAGGTTATGCAGCGACCAACTTTATCGGTATGGGGGAAAATCTTCCTAAAGGTGTCGGCGCAGAGTGGCGTGAATACTGCACCAAAGGTGGTTATGCGACCAATGCAATCGGTAAAACTGTCTTCGAGGATTTCCATTCAGAGATTCACAGTCCAATCACAGCGATTCATGCCACAGATGATGAGATTGCGACTTTGCATAATGTCAAAGATTTACTACGCACCTTTCCAAATAGCCCATCTCAAATCGTGACTTTAGCGCCGAAAGCATACGGCTTGCGCAGTATCGGGCATATGGAAATGTTTAAGTCATCGCATCAACAACTTTGGACTGTGATTGCTGATCAGCTTAAAGTGGCTTGATGAATTTGTAATTTTTAATAAAAAAGCTGAAATATTGAATTTCAGCTTTTTTAAATTTAACGATTTGGTTTTAACAAATAAAATCAATAAATCGCCATATGATTACGATGGATCATTTCCAGCGAGCGTACTTGACCAAGCACTTGTACCACTTTATCAGAAGTTAAGCCTTTGATTAGCGATGCCGAACGAGAGCTAAAGTTCACCCGTCCAACCGCAATACGAATGCCTTGCAAATCAACACACTCAACCACATCACCTCGATCAAAGTGCCCTTCTACATCCTGCACACCAACAGGCAACAAACTACGTTTTTCTTCTTTAATTGCTTTAACTGCGCCATCATCCAAGATCAGACGACCTGCCATTTGCAAATGCGCTGCAAGCCATTGTTGATGCGCTGTGATACGGTCGTTATCTGAAGTAAATAATGTCCCAAGCACTTCACCTTTCATTAGACGATGCAAGACATTTTCACTGTCACCATTAGCAATGATGGTTGGGCAGCCAGACTTGGCAGCCAAACGTGCAGCACGAACCTTGGTGACCATTCCACCACGTCCAAGCACACCGCCACCACCTGCCATCTCGAACAGCTCTTCATCGAGTGCACGCACAGTATGCATCAGCTTGGCATCAGGATTGCTTCGAGGGTCGGCATCATACATCCCATTTTGATCGGTCAAAATGATCAACGCATCAGCTTGGACTTGCGCCGCAACCATCGCTGCAAGCGTATCATTATCACCAAAGCGGATTTCATTAGTCGCAACGGTATCATTCTCATTAATCACAGGAATCACACGCCAATCTACAAGATTTTGTAAGGCATCACATGAGTTAAGATAACGACGGCGGTCTGCCAAGTCATCATGCGTAATTAAAATCTGAGCGGAACGAATACTGTGCTCCTCAAATACGCTTGACCATGCTTGGACCAGTCCCATTTGACCAATTGCAGCGCAAGCTTGTAACCCTGGCAACTCTGTTGGGCGAGCTTTCAACTGCATACGCACCATCCCTTCAGCGACTGCGCCTGAGGACACTAACAATATTTCATGCCCTTGAAAGTGCAACTGCGCAAGCTGCTCAGCCCAATGAGAAATAGCGTCTAAATTGAGCCCTTCACCATTTGCAGTGAGTAATGCTGAACCAATTTTGACGACAATACGATTACAGTCGGACAATACACGTTTATCTTCGAAAACTTCAATCATGATGAATTAACCAGTGTTCCTACTCTTACTCCAAAAAAACCCTGCCTATGATGCCGAACACCCACAAAGGAAATTCCGCTAGACTTGATTTAAAATTCAATGAAATTGAATCATGACAAAAAACAATCACGACATGGGACATATATACAGATTTAACACACTGAGATGAACAGGATGTTAATCACGCACATAAATCACTTCCATATCGCTATCATCTTCATCGTCATCCGTATCAATTTCATCACCTTCACGTTGTGCCTTGCGTTTGGCACGATATGCTTCTTTCGCTGCGAGCGTTTGCTCACGAGTTTCTTCTTCTAACTGTTCACGGAATGCTTTGGCCTGTGCTGCATATTTAGGATCATCATTCTCAAGCATTTTTTGCTCTTCGATCTGACCCATCAAATGATAAATCACTTCTTTGGTGCCCTGATCCAAAAGCCCTGATGTTTGGAATACTGCACCACCCCAATCCAGCTCATTGACGATATGTTGACACCACTCTTCACGAGTATCTTCAGGCAATTGATCTAATTTATTTAAGACCAATACCACTGGTAACTGAGCCAAAGTCGGTGAAAATTTTTCAAGCTCAGTCATGATCGCACGGGCATTGTATACAGGATCAGAACCGTCAATCGGCTGTACATCAACGATGTGTAGTAAAATTCGAGTACGTGCAAGATGTTTTAAGAAGCGAATCCCCAATCCTGCACCATCGGCAGCACCTTCGATCAAGCCAGGTATATCTGCCATGACAAATGAACGGTGACGATCGACATCAACCACGCCGAGATTTGGTACCATGGTGGTAAATGGATAGTCCGCAACTTTTGGCTTTGCCGCACTCACAGCACGAATAAAGGTCGATTTCCCAGCATTTGGCATACCGAGCAAACCAACATCTGCCAAAACTTTGAGCTCAAGACGGACTTGGCGAATTTCACCCTTTTGACCATGCGTACATTGACGAGGCGCACGGTTGGTTGACGATTTAAAATGAGTATTGCCCAAACCACCGTCACCACCAGAGGCAACCATGACACGCTGACCATCAGCAACTAAGTCACCGATAATATCACCACTGTCCATATCCACAATGGTGGTACCGACTGGAACTTTCAAGACCACATCTTCGCCACCTCGACCAGTACAGTTTGCCCCTGCACCATTCTTGCCACGTTCGGCACGGAAGCGACGCGTATAGCGAAAATCAACTAGAGTACTGGTGTCGTCATCGGCTTGCACATAAACACTACCACCACGACCACCATCACCGCCATCTGGACCACCAAAAGGCACAAATTTTTCACGGCGAAAACTGGCTACACCATTACCGCCATCACCTGCTTCTACTGTAATGACTGCTTCATCAACAAAGCGCATGCACACCAACCTCGACATGAAAACGATGTATTATGCCACAATTTCGTTACAACGACTTGTGAACATACCAAAACTATAAAAACTAAAAACGCAAAAGTACTGTTCAAAAACAAGCACATAAATCTCTATTAAATCACAAAGACCGATTTTAAAAAGACCAATCGTAAATAATCAGCCTTTCATTAATCTATGAAAAGCTAATCAACAGAAAGACTTAAATTGACCACATCCAAACGCTTTTTCATTTCTTCAGGATCTTTTAAATCGAACTCACGCTGTGAGTCCAATACTTCAAAATCAAATAATTCACGATCTGCAAGCTGTGACGGCGATACATTTTGCAACGCCCCAAAAATACTGTTCAAACGCTTTGGATGGGCTTTATCCCACTCCCGCAACATGTCATTGATAATGGCGCGTTGTAGATTTTCCTGAGAACCACAAAGATTACACGGAATAATTGGGAACTGACGCATTTCTGCATATTTGATAATGTCTTTTTCTTCGACATACGCCAGTGGACGAATCAAAATATTTTTCTTATCGGTCGACAACAGCTTTGGTGGCATTGCCTTCAAGCTTCCACCATGAAATAGATTTAAGAAAAATGTCGCCAAAATATCATCACGATGATGACCGAGTGCCACTTTCGTTGCGCCAATCTCTTGTGCAAAACCATAGAGTGAGCCACGACGCAAACGTGAACATACCGCACAATAGGTCTTACCTTCAGGCGTCAAACGCTTGGTAATACTATAAGTGTCTTTTTCTAAAATATAATAGGGAATTTTATTTTCTTCTAAATATTTCGGTAACACTTCTTCAGGAAAATTCGGCTGTTTTTGATCTAAGTTGACCGCCACCACATCAAAGTTGATCGGTGCAATACGCTTAAACTGCAACAAAATATCCAATAAAGTGTAGCTATCTTTACCACCAGAAATACACACCATCACCTTGTCGCCATCTTCGATCATATTAAAATCACGAATGGCATGACCGACTTGGCGACGCAATTTTTTTAATAATTTATAATAGGCTGCACTGCTTGGCAAATCAGGTTGAAAGCCTTCTGCTCCAACAGTATCATCTTGAAAATCCTCATCATCGAGCGCTTCATCCAACGCATCAGACGAAGTCGCTTGCATCGCATGGCTTGCGCCCAAAATAGCATCAGAACGATTTGGCGGTGGAGTCAATTGCTCTGGGCTAAAAACATTCAGCACAGCGTCTTGAGATGCGTTACTAGACACGAGAAAATCCGTACATTATCAAACAAAGTCGGCTATTCTAACGTATTTCACAGGCAATACCCAAGACCTCAAAGGCAAAATTACCCGAAAAGAAACAAGAATCTTAAAAATCGAAAATTAACGAACATTTTCAGTTAAAATGATGTCGAGGCTTAGATGAATTATTGAGAATTTCATCTAGCTGTCATTACAGTGTAATCTGAACAAAAAATCAGCTAATTTCACCAAATCGCTTGATGTGTAACCGTTTTTCACGTTTTCCCCAAAATCTGTGGATAACTTTATGGATATCTATCGACTTGACAGCGATCAAGTGATTATTTTTAAGGGATTGCTCTAAATTGTTTATTTTTTGACCTCTGATTTAAGTTTATATTTTTCAATTAGTTATCCTTTGCAAGTGTTTTTTTTAAAAATTTTTTTGAGCATATTCTGCATAATTCGAAGTCCAACATGGCTTGTGTGTTTTTTAGCCATGCAAATATTACTTTGTGAATAACTATTAACTTTTGCTATTTTTTTGCTACACTGCCTTGGGGTTTGTAGATTTATATACTCAAGTGTAACTGTGAAACGGAATGTCGCAAATAGTTACAGACTACACATCACATTGACGTGATAAATGTCAAATATGAGATGTGAAGTCTTAGCGCATAAATACATAAAACAGGGTTGAACAAAAAAAGTTGAAGATAACGAAGATAACAATATGCACTGGATCAACAACACTCGAGTTCTTTTAATCGCAAGTTGTTTTGCAAGCTTACTGCCAAGCGTCAGTCAAGCTGGTAACCTCTATGTCTATCGAGATACCGCAGGCTCTGCACTTCTCACCAATAAAAAAGTCAGCACCACAGGCTACCGTCAAGAGAAAGTCACTTATTATAAAGATAGCAATGTGCATGCGTATAACAATTGGGGCAATTCCGAATCTTCCGTTTTACCGAGTTTTAGCAAATCTAAAGATGCCTATGACACCATTATCCGCAGCGCCGCACAGCAATACGGTGTGTCAGAAGGTCTAATTAAAGCCATCATGCATACCGAGTCGAGCTTTAATGTCAATGCACGCTCACCTGTTGGCGCACAAGGTTTGATGCAACTGATGCCTGCAACGGCTAGGCGCTTTAATGTATCCAATGCATATGATCCGACGCAGAACATCTACGGTGGTGTAAAGTATTTAAGCTGGTTATTAAAGCGCTTTAAAGGCGACACATCACTTGCGCTTGCAGCTTATAACGCAGGCGAAGGCAATGTCGACAAATATCGTGGCATACCACCCTTCCGTGAAACACAAGACTATGTGCGCCGGGTCATGAGCCGCTATCAAAATTTGTATGCTTCAGGTTTAACTTTAAATGGCAGCAGTGCGATCGCACCAGTGAAAGTTGTTGCTACCTCAAATAACTACACACCGACTTCAACAGATCTACCACGTCGTGAAATCATTGCACTGAGTGATGGTAATTTTACTGATCGCAGCGCACGCAGAACCTTTGCCAATGAAAATGCGTATAGCTCATCTAGTATTACCATTAGTGATTAACTCTAAACTGTTCGCTATTTCAATTTTAATCATTTAAAAAATGGCTGATTCCGTTATGTTTGGTTACATCGCTTGAAATCAATTTTAGTTGCCCCATAACATTTTAGTGATATATTCAATCACTGATGTGCTGAAAACTTTTGCTTAACACATCTTACTATTTATTATTATTTTGAGGAAAAAGTCCATGATGCGGATTGGTTTGTTCTTGCTGACCAACCTCGCGGTACTCGTTGTCGCTGGTCTCGTTTTATCATTATTAGGCGTGGGTAGCTATCACGGTGCGGGCGGTTTAAATCTTACGAATCTCTTAGTGTTCTGTCTTGTCTTTGGTATGGCAGGTTCGTTTGTATCACTGTTTATGTCGAAGTGGATTGCCAAAAAAACCACTGGCACACAAGTCATTGAAAATCCGAGTAACCAAGCGGAACAATGGTTGCTCAATACTGTTGCAGAGTTGTCGCAACGTGCAGGTATTAAAATGCCTGAAGTGGGTATCTTTTATTCTTCCCAGTCGAATGCTTTCGCAACGGGCTGGAATAAGAATGATGCATTGGTTGCAGTATCGTCAGGTCTGTTAGAACGTATGTCTGCTGACGAAGTTCGTGCTGTACTTGCCCATGAGATCGGTCACGTTGCCAACGGCGATATGGTGACTTTGGCATTGATTCAAGGTGTGGTCAACGCATTCGTGATGTTCTTCGCACGTATCGTCGGTGATTTTGTTGATCGCGCGCTATTTGGCCGTGGTGACGGTGAAGCACCAGGATTGAGCTATTATGCAATCACCATCGTATTGGACATTGTGTTTGGTATCCTCGCTTCTGCGATCGTGATGTGGTTCTCTCGCTATCGTGAGTACCGTGCTGATGAAGCTGGCGCACGCTTGGCAGGTAAGCAACATATGATCAATGCCTTGCTTCGTCTACGTGATGAGCAAAATCTACCTGATCAAATGCCAAAAGAAATGCAAGCACTTGCCATTGCCGAAGGTCAACATCAAGGCTTTAGCTTGGCGGCGTTATTTCACTCACACCCAAGTATTGAAAAACGTGTTGCCGCATTGCAGAAGTTACAAGTTCAATAATTTTCTAAGCATGCTTTGAAATGCTTAAAACCTAAAAACGTCTCTAATGAGACGTTTTTTTATGGCTTATGAATTGTTTAACATCGAGATGGGAATACGTAAAAAATTCAATTTCAAAAAGACCATTTTTGAATTGATCATTGTGCAAAATCAACCATTGCTCAGACTGATAATTCACACTAAAGCCAAGCTATTTGTAGAATGTAATGGTCTGGGCAAAGTCGATTGCAGGAAGATTGTCAGCGATATGATCTGTCATTTTTTTATTACGCACCTTGAATCATTTGCCACAACCAACGACCACCCAAAAACATCACGGTAATAAAAGCAATCACAAACAAAATACCCAAAATATCTGGAATACGTAGCCAAATCCAACTCACCACAGGATTGCGCCAAAATGCAGAAGTCTGTTGTTTCTTTTCTAAAGATTCATGCAAAAATGGATGTACCACATGAATGTCGCTATTGACCTGATATTCATCTCGAATATGCTGATGCACAATATCTAAGGCTTTGCGGCTTGGACGAATAAAAATATCAAAGAGTGTCCCGACGATTGGCACAAATCCCACCACCATATCGGCAACCGCCAGTTGTACCACACCACGTAGTTTATGATTCGGCACACCAACTTGTTTGGATTTTTGAAACGCATATAAAGTTAAAATAAAGCCGATGATATCCCCTGCAAATGGCACTGTGCTAAGCGCAGCATCTGCACCAACACCTTGCTTGCTAAATGGAATCCGCACCAAGCTGTCCATGGTATTGGCAAACTTTGCCAAGTCACGTTCAACTGCCATGGCTTGTTGTTGAGTCAGCTTTTTCCCTGTATTTTGCATCTGTGGCTGTTGATCGGGTTGTTGGTTTGCCGTCACGTGATTTGTCCAAAATGATCTCTATACACAACAACTTAGCCGAAATTATCCTGCACAATCAAGTAAATTTTTGCGATGTACCTTGAACAATGCAAATTGATACATACGGAAATTTTAAACTCTTCCCTTTTCTCTTCGAATCAACACATACATCAACGGAATAAATAGCAAAACCAAAACCGTACCGAACAACACGCCACCAAATACGCTATAACCAATCGATTGACGGCTGAGCGCACCTGCACCTGAGGAAAACATCAACGGAATCACACCTGCACCAAAAGCAATCGATGTCATCAAAATCGGACGCAAACGTAACTCGGCGGCATGCAAAGCGGCATCAATCGCTGATCGACCTTGCTCTTGCAGACTAGCCGCATACTCGACCATAAGAATGGCATTTTTACAGGACAGTCCAATCGTGGTCAGTAAGGCAATCTGAAAATAAATATCATTGGCAAAACCAAACACAAAGCTAAACACAATCGTGCCGCCAATACCCAGCGGAATCGCCGCCATCACCGCCGCAGGGATCGTCCAACTTTCATATAACGCTGCAAGACAGAGGAAAATAAAGGCAATCGATACTAGATAGAGCCAAATCGCCTGATTGCTCGATTGTTGTTCTTGATAAGACAAGCCACTCCAAGACAAATCAACCCCATCAATCTGTTGCACCAGTTCGGTCAATTGTTGCATCACCTGACCGCTACTGATATCTGTTTCTGGCTCAGCTTCCATTTCCATGCCCGCATAGCCTGCAAAACGCTCAAGTGTCGGCGGTGCGCCCTGCCATGAAATACTGCTGAACTGGCTAAATGGAATCATTTCTCCCTGATCATTTTGGATATACCAATAATTCAAATCTTCAGGCTTGGAACGGTATGGTGCATCACCTTGTACATAAACCCGTTTAATCCGCCCACGATCAATAAAATCATTGATATAACTGCCACTCCACGCCGTCGACAAAGTATTGTTAATGGTCTCAATATCTAAGCCATTAACCATCGCCGCTTTGTGATCGATATCAACGCTAAGTACGGCTTGATTATCATTACTTTCTTTTTCGATACCCTCAATCACACCTGTCTCACTAGCAAGTTGTTGTAGTTCTTCAAACTTCTCAAGCAAGCCTTCTTGCCCTAAACCTTCATTATCTTGTAGCCAAAATTCAACCTTATCCGAATTGCCCAAACCACGAATCACCGATGGCGCAATCACACGTACGTTTGCATCGATATTGGCACTGAAAAATTCATTGGCACGCTGACGAATCGCATCAGTGGTATTATCCTCGCCTTTTCGCTCATCCCAATATTTAAACGATACATAGGCTTGTCCGAGATTCTGACTATTCCCAGAAAAGTTTCGACCATGAATCACCATGATTGCGTTTAAATTATCTTTCTCTTGTTCATTAAAGTAATTGTAAATTTCTAAACCAATTTTTTCAGTTTCTCGAATTGGTGTACCTTGCGGCAAACTAAATTGTACACTGAGCAAACCTTGATCTTCTTGCGGTAAAAAACTGGTTGGCAAAATCTGATAAATCGACACAAAAAGCGCAATCAACAAGGTAAAACCTGCCAAAGCAATCAGGCGTAATTTAATCAACGTTGTAGATGCTTTGAGATAAACCCTTTTTAAACGCTTAATCAAACCATTAAATTTTTCCGCCCACTTGGCTTTTTTTTGTGGTTTTAACAATAAAGCACACAATGCAGGCGTTAAAATCAGCGCAACAAGTAATGACAATGTCATTGCCACAACCAAAGTCACGGAAAATTGACGGTAGATAATCCCTGTTGCACCACTAAAAAATGACATGGGAATAAATACCGCAGTCAACACTAAAGTAATACCAACCAACGCCCCACTAATCTCATGCATGGATTGAATACTGGCTTGCTTGGCATCAATCTGCTGCTCATGCATGATACGTTCGACATTTTCCACCACCACGATCGCATCATCGACTAACAAACCAATCGCTAATACCATCGCAAATAGCGTCAACGTATTGATGCTCATGCCAAACACCAAGAGCACCGCACACGTGCCAAGAATCACCACGGGCACAGTCACCGCAGGGATGATGGTCGCTCGCCAACTTTGCAAGAAGATAAACATTACCAAAACCACCAAAATAATGGCTTCAACCAAAGTCGCTGTGACTTGTGACATCGATGCTTTGACAAATGGCGTATCATCACGGGGATAGACGATGAAATAACCTTCAGGTAAATTTGGTTTTAATTGCTCAACTTCGGCATAAATCGCATCAGCGGTTTCCATCAAATTGGCACCGACGGACAATGAAATCGATAAACCTGATCCAGGGTGACCATTCAAACGATTAAATATTTGATAATTCTCTGCACCGACTTCGACACGCGCAATGTCTTTGAGATAGACAAAACTACCGTCGTTATTCGCTTTGACAATGATTTGTTCGAATTGTTCTGGTGTGCGTAGCAATGCACCTGACTTAACTCTAGCATTAAGATATTGATCCTCTGATGCAGGTAAATCACCGACTGCACCTGCTGCGATTTGCGCATTTTGAGCTTCTAAAGCACTGCGCACATCGCTGACCATTAAGCCATAACGTTGTAATTGCAAAGGATTAAGCCAAATTCGCATGGCATATTGCGAACCGAACACATTAATCTCGCCGACACCCTCAATACGACTGAGATTTTGCTCAAAGTTATTGGTTAAATAATCAGAAATATCAATATTGGTCGAGCGCCCACTTCGATCACCTAAGCCTATGACCATAAAGGAATCACTTAACGACTTGCGTACATTGACCCCTTGTCGTTGTACATCTTCAGGCAGTCGATTGATCGCACCGCTAATCGCATTTTGCACTTGTACTTGGGCTTGATCTGCATCTGTACCTTGTTCAAAATACAAGCTAATTCGACTACGACCATTCGAATCACTACTTGCCTGAAAATACAGTAAATTATCAATGCCCTTGATTTGTTGTTCTAAAACTTGGGTCACGCTTTCTTCAACAGCTTGTGCATCGGCACCACTGTACGTTGCATTGACGGTAATGCGAGGTGGCGCAATATCAGGATAACGCTCTACAGGAAGTTTGAATACGGAAAAGCTACCGATCGCAACTGTTAAAATTGCCAGTACAAATGCAAATATTGGGCGATGAATAAAAAACTTTGAAATCATTTACATCTGTACCGTGCAAGATCAAAAATATAAGAATAATCGTTAAAAGATAATCACAACTGATTCTAAACGTAGCCAGATGAAATTTAGCACACCTGCACAAAATTCTTATGAAATCACATGAAATCTATTTGGAAATTACAAAAATAGCCAAACTATGGATAAATTAAGGAGATTGTTAATAGTCGTTGAATTTAGAAAAAACCTATAACTCAATATGAACTATAGGCTTTCTTAAAAAAATGAATCATAAAATGATTAGAAACTTTGGAAAAGCGATTAAATAGCGTAAATTTCAAGGCGCACCTAGCACAGCAACCGTAGTGAACAAATAGTGCATGAACATTACGAGCAATCCTAAACTCAGAAGTTTGCCTATGTAGCGCTTTTCCCATGTTTCGTATTATTGATTGGTTGCTTGCTCTGCCAACCACGCAGTAAATTTTTGGCGTTCTTGTGGTGTTGCCGATTGCCAAAGTTGGATGAGTTGCTGTGCTTTTCCTGAAGTTGTCGCATTTTGCGTTACAGGCTGAACCGTAGTTGTAGTTACTGCACCTGATGCCAATTGTTGATTTGACTGATTCGTTGCAGTGATATTTTGTGTTGATTTGCTCGCAATCATTGATGACTGATTTGAAACATTTTTTTGTTCATCGTCTTTAGAACGCAAATCAAGTACTGAACCAAAAATACTATTACTCAACCAGGGTTTTGCTTTACTGCTTGCACCAGTTTGTTTAGCGATCAACTGCCCTTGTGCATTTTCCACGCCAACTGTTGGTTGCTCTGCAAATGTTTTGCCTTCCTCAAAATTGCTCGGTGCGCCTACCAAAGTCAAGGTGTAGTTTTGGCCATCTTGCAACTGGACTTGATTCAAGGTCACGATGTCAGATTTGATCACATCATGCTCGCCTGTACGGTGATCAAATAGTTGCTTATAACGTACAGAAATATTGTGTACGCCTGCATCAAGCTTGTAGCTATTTTCACGGGCGCTGAATAAACCACCACTGATTTCTTGATCATTGATCGCCACCACGTCGATTTCTTCAGGTGCGAGCAGCATTACATCGGCATGCACGATTGTAGCTGTCATAAAAACAGACAGACCAAATAACGTTGAAGTCAATGTAGATATGCTTTTCAAAGGAGATCGTTGTGCGAATTTCATGTGATTACCCAATTCATCAAATTGTCATAAATTATTGATTATGCACTATGCGGATTTAAGATGACATTTTTATGACAATGACGCTGATCTATACAATTTTTAGCGATAACTTTATCTCAGGTTTTGACTAAGGAATTTGCACAAAATACAAAGCCAAATCTGATGATTTTGCTTTTCAATTCACTTTTACTAAAACGTAGTTCAAAAGTTGACTGAATTACTCATCGGTTTGAAACAACGCCGCCACAAAGGATTTCGCAGAGAACGGTCGTAAATCATCAATCTTCTCACCCACTCCGATATAGCGAATCGGCACATGAGACTTACTGGCAATATTAAACAGTACGCCACCTTTTGCTGTACCATCAAGCTTGGTAATGGTAATCCCTGTTAAGCCAACGGCTTCATCAAATAATTGCACTTGATTAATGGCATTCTGACCTGTACCAGCATCGACCACCAGCATGATCTCATGCGGTGCTGTACCGTCGATCTTTTGCATAACACGTTTTACTTTGCTGAGTTCTTCCATCAGATTAGATTTATTGTGCAAACGTCCTGCGGTATCGGCGATTAATACATCTATATTTCTAGCTTTGGCACTGGCAATCGCATCATAGATCACCGACGCACTGTCCGAACCATGCCCTTGAGCCACGACTGGAATCTGATTGCGCTCACCCCAAATTTGTAACTGTTCAGTTGCTGCAGCACGGAAAGTATCACCTGCTGCGAGCATGACTTTTTTGCCTTCACCTTGCAATCGTTTTGCGAGTTTACCAATGGTTGTGGTTTTCCCGACACCATTGACACCAACCACAAGGATCACATACGGCGTTTTATTCGGATCAATGTGTAATGGCTTAACACGAGGCGCAAGGATATTGACCAATTCCTCTTGCAGAGCTTTGTACAAAGAATGTGAATAAATCAAATCACCACGTGCAGTTCGCTCGGTGAGATTTTGAATGATGGTTTTGGTGGCATCGACACCAATATCGGCTACAAGCAACTGATCTTCAACTTCTTCTAATAGCTCATCGTCGATCTCTTTGCCACCGATCAAAATATTGACCATACCATCAGCAAGATTTTTACGTGACTTAGATAAGCCTTGTTTCATACGACTAAAGAAGCCACCTGTTTCTACTGGAGCAGTTTCGTCTGTTGCTGTAGCTTCAGTCGCAGATTCAGCAGTGATTTCTGTATTATTTTCGGCTGTTTGTTGTGCGCTGTCTAAGTTTACAGTTTCTTGATGCGCTTGCTTGGCTTGAACAGCTTGTTCAACACGAGGCGTTTCGATGATTGGCACATCAACGCTTGGTAAACTCGGTAAGGTGACATCATCATCACCAATCTCGGCATCAATTAAAAACGTTTGTTGTGAATTCGAATTGTCTTGCATGAAAAATCCTTGATGCGAGCAAATAGCAAAATGCAATGTGAAACTGATATATGAATGGGGAATATTGTAGCATAATTACTTTTTTCAACTCATGTCTTCATCGTTTATATTGATGCTTTTCACTCGATGTTACTGAACTAAACCCGAAGCACTTGCATCTGCGCTAGATTTCTTATATCAATAGATTTCTTTTATCAATAGTTAATCTCGTAAAAATCAGATTCATCATAACGCATCACATTTCAGGCTAAATTTTTTGTGCATAAAACTTCCCAAATAACTACGCTTCAAATCAGCAAAGATAAAAAACCATTATCACTATGGCAGTCGCCAATCTGTGTTGCGCTCTCTGCTACGCTATTCTTTGTGACAATCCCTCAGCTTGCTAATGCAAAAAATAAAACGACAAAAAATCACAGCATCAAAAGTAAAAGCATCAAAAATGAAAACAAAACCATTTACCACACCTTAAATAATGGGCTAAAGGTCATCATTCAGCCTGATCATCGTGCGCCTTTGGCAATGGTACAAGTCTGGTATCAAGTGGGCGGTGCAGATGAGCCTGATGATTTATTAGGGATTTCTCATGTGCTTGAACACATGATGTTTAAAGGTACGGTCAAAGTACCTGATGATCAATTCAAACGCATCAATGCTAACTTTGGTGGAAGTTTGAATGCCCTGACCAATCACAATTACACTTATTATTATCAACTTTTTCCGAAAGATTACGTGGCGTTAGCACTCGAATTAGAAGCTGATCGTATGAGCAATCTGCATCTACGACAGCAGGACTTTGCCACTGAAATCGAAGTGGTTAAAGAAGAACGTCGGCAACGTATTGAAGACAACCCACAAGCTCAGGCATTTGAGGATTTTCGGCAAATCGCCTACCCGAGTAGTCGCTATCGACTTCCTGTGATTGGCTATATGCAAAATCTAAATCAAATGAATTTATCGGATGTACGCAAATGGTATCAAACGTGGTATGCACCGAATAATGCAACATTGGTGATCGTTGGTGATGTCAATCCACAACAAACTTTGACCCAAGTACAACGCTATTTTGGTGATTTAAAATCAAAGCAATTACCTGATCGAAATCACTTAAAAGAATCGAATCAATCAGGCTATCGCCATGAGGTGAAATATGCCTCCGTTCAAGTACCGAATCTTTACATGGCGTGGAATGTACCTAGCCTAGCGACGGCATCACCGAAAAATCAGGCGTATGTGCTAGAAGTTTTGCGTGAGGTATTAGATGGCGGTTTGTCTGCACGGATCGAGAAAGAATTAGTCCGTGAGCAAAAAATCCTCACCACAGCCAGTGCCAACTATGAAATGCTTAATCGTGGCGATACCATCTTTAGCATTACCGCCATTCCTGCCGAAGGCGTGACTTTAAAGCAAGCTGAACAAGCCATTATCAAGCTGATTGATGAACTAAAAACATCATGGATTCAACCTGATGAGTTGCTCCGTGTGCAATCCTCCACATTGTCAAAAATGGTCTACGCACAAGATACCTTGCAAGGTCAGGCAGAGCTGATTGGTAAAATGCAAGCCAATAATGTCGATGCAAATGAGGCTAAAAATCTCTATCAAAAATATGACAACATCAAAGCCGAAGACTTGCAGCAAGTGATTACCCAATATTTTAATGAGGATAATTTAGCGAGTTTATTTTTATTGCCAATGGATCAACAGCCTGTCTTTACTCTAAATCAGACTCAAGGTCAGACCCAAAATCAAAAACCTAGCCAAAATCAAGTAAAACCAACACAGCAAAACCAACAAAATAATGATGTTGTAAACACCGCTAAAACACAAACCACAACAACACAAAGTTTAAAAAATTAAGGCAAACCCATGAAGAAGATCAAAGCAAAACGCACTGCCTTAACACTTATCATTAAATTATCTTTATGTGTATTTACGGCTTTTTCGACGTCTTCTGTGCATGCTCAGCAAACGGAATATGCGACAACTTCCAGTGACATACAGTCAGATAGCGATACTGGCGAAGTGATCCAATCGAATGAAAACAATCCGACCGCAAATATCGCATCACTTCCCTATTTACAAAGTTTACATGACCTACAACAACATCCTTATCAAGCGCCACAGGTGCAAGAACTGTATAGTAAAAATGGTGTAAGAACATTATTGGTTGAGTCAAAACAACTTCCCATTGTTGATATTCAACTGACCTTTAATGCAGGCTCGGCACGTGATGAAAGCATTTCCAAAGGCTTAAATGGTTTAGCAAATCTCACCGCTAGATTATTAAATGAAGGCACATCGACCCAAACTGCCAATGATATTGCACAAGGCTTTGAGCGACTTGGCGCACAGTATTCTGCACAAGCTTATCGAGATATGTTTGTGGTACGTTTACGTGTTTTATCCGATGAAAAACGCCTAGAACCCGCACTCAATCAACTGATTTTTTTGCTTAAAGATGCACAATTTCCACAAGGTAGTATTGATCGAATTTTGGATAATGCACAAGTCGGTCAGAAACAAGTCAAAGAAAATCCAAAACGCAGTATGAGTGTGCGCTTCTACCGTGCAATCTATGGCGATCACCCTTATGCACAGCCCAGTACAGGCACGATTCAAAGCCTAAAACGTATCAAAAGTGAAGATATTCAAGCCTTTAAAAACCAATACTTGGTGGCGAATAATTTAAATATCGCGATTACAGGCAATGTCAATCGACAGCAAGCACAGCAAATGATTGACCTGCTTACCGAACAAATCAGCACAGGAGAATCCGCACCCACTTTGCCTGAAGCAGAAGCACTGGAAAAAGCGCAAATTATCCGTATTCCATTTAACTCCTCACAAGCGCATGTGATGATCGGTCAAGTCGGTATTCGCCGTGATGATCCTGACCGATTTGCACTTGAGGTTGGCAATGAAATCTTTGGTAGTGGTGGTTTTCAGAGCCTCCTGATGCAAGAACTTCGTGAAAAAAGTGGACTGACCTACAGCGCATCGAGCAATCTCAGCAGCATGCAGTCGCAAGGTTTATTCTATATTCAATATTCGACGCAACGTGAGCAACTGCTCGAAAGCCTTAATATCACCTATGACACTTTATTAAAATTTCTACATCAGCCGTTGAAAACTGCGCAAATCGAAGAAAGCAAACGTGGGCTCATTCGTGCCTTTCCACTCCTTCTACGCAGTAATGCCAATATCAATAGCCAGCTTGGTGCAATTGGCTTTTATGGTTTACCGAGCAACTATCTGAGCCAATACCAACAATACATTTCAGCAGTCAGCGCCGAAGATGTACAACAAGCTTGGCAAAAGCATATTCACCCTGAAAAGTTTTTAACCGTTTTGGCAGGCAAAGATATTTCCACAAATGAAGTGGCAGAACTCTATGAAAAACTACTTGCGCCTTATCAACAACTTGCACCATCTCAAAAGACAGATGATGCGGAAAAGAATGCTTTAGAAGTTAAAAATAATAGCGATCAAGCTCCATTAACGACCACACCTTAATCGCTAAAAAACTTATGAGGTGGTTTTATTCTACTTCTACTGATTTTTGAAAATGAATCCGCTGTTGCTCACGATGATGGACACGTAGCCATTTAAAATATTGAAATTGATTGACCTCAGTCTGTGACATTTGCGCTTGGTTCAATAGATAATTTGCAGATTCACGACTATTCGAATATAAAGATTGTGTAGCAAATCCTTGTAAATATTGAAATTGTTCGTCATTGATCGGTTGCTTGAAACTCGATATTCCCCAACTGAGCAAAATTAGAATCAGACAAGCCGTCGCAATGTGCTGTACATAATCCATTAGCTTGATGATGTGCTTTGATAACTGCGGAAAATCAGCCTGCGCAAATAATGTTACATTTTTTTTCATAACTTTGATTCTAGCCACAGATGTAGCTCTCCTCAAGTAAAAACATATATATGATCGCTTAAAACGTATGAATCGCCTAGCTTATGATCAATTTTTAAAATTTAAGTTAATTTTTTGGCAAGTTGGTGAAAATATCGAATCATCAGCAGTGATGCATTCATGTAAGCAGACTTGACTTCAATCGTGATGAAGCCTATAACTGATTTATAAATAAGATTTTCCTTATTTTAAATGATTGTTCTTGAAGTTATTTCTACGATTAAACTCTGTAATTAAACAAAATATTTATAACGATTTGAAAATGTTTTAAATCATTACTCAACGAAAATATTTAAGCACTGAGTAAATTATAAGTTTAGTTTATTTGTAAATATTATGAATTAGAAACAAACTTGTGATCAATTGTCATCGTGTTGTCATACCAAACTGACACTCTAACCTCACAGCATTTCAACTCCACAAAAAATGAGTGCTGTGCATTATGCGTCATGCATAACAAATCCAAGCCATTACAAGTATAAAGGAGCAAACCATGAACTTTACAAAGGCGACAGACGAAGCCGAGCATTTGTACTCAACAGGTGTTATCACCGTACAAACGCAAATGGACTATCGTAACGGTATCAGCCAACTTGAAGCTGCTGCCAAAGCAGGACATGCCAAAGCGGCAATGTTCTTATCCCAACTCTATCAACAAGGTTTTCGTGTTGAACGTGATTCATTGAAAGCGCAATATTGGGAAAATTATGGCTATCAAATCGCTTAATTTTCAAGAAACTACTCAGCTAACTTTAATTCACGCTCTACATCAAATCCTCTCAAAACTCACAATACAACTATTATTGATTTCGGAACCAAGGCTTGCTTACCAAGCTTAGGTTTTGAGATCAATTTATCGTTTTTTACCATCACACCTTCTACCTGTAGCAATTGCGCTTGTAAATTTTGACCATGTTCTGTAAACATAATTGTGCAGATTTTCCCTTGTGAATTGACCACTCGATGACACGGCAATGTGCTTCGATCATCCATATTGCCTAGCACTCTGACCATTGTAACCATGTCTGCGTTTTTAGTTATAGAACATCTCTATATATTCAAAGATATCCGACCTTGCTTCAGTTCTTGTCACATAGATTTTCTACTTGATCCTCTCTCTCGCTTTAACAGCTGAAAGACGCTCTCAGCAACAGCATTATCATGGCAGTTTCCACTGCCGACTCATACTGCTTTCAAGGTTGTGTTGCTTGAGAAATGTCCGCCATTTATGACTGGTGTATTGGCTACCTTGATCAGAATGAATCAGGACTTAGTTCTTTGGGCTTCTTCGCCACAAAGACATCAGTAGTGCATCTAAAACCAGATCTGTTGTGATTCTTGACTTCTTAGACCAGCCAACGACTAGCCGTGAGAATAGGTCGATAACTACAGCAATATACAACCATCCTTATTCCAACCATTGCCGTTTACGCTCAGTTTTACTGGTGGGTTGCTTTAACCATGCGTCATAACCTCTGTGATGACCATCTAACGTTGAACATAAACGACAAACAGGCCATATATGCTCATTGTCCCGAATAAAGGCGTACCTCATTTGGACTGGCTTACGAAGTACACCGCGCTTTTTTAATATGTCCCTTTCTTCAGTAATCCGTTGCATCTCTTTTCTTAATTTCGCTAATTCTGTAGTTGGATCACTAGATTCTATTGTCTTGGGCTGCTGTGGATCATAACGTTTAATCCATGCTGCTTCATAATTCGAACATATGTAATAAAAAATCACGCTTCGGCGTGATCTTTTTTGTGATTAACGCTAAAGGGTTATTTATGATATTTCTTCAACATCATCTGTGTTGGTTTACCCAAAAACCAAAAACCAAGCAACACCAAAAACGCATTCACCATTAAAAAGATCGATAAAAAGATCAATACAAATGCCCCACTGCTTAGGGCATTAGTGATCGGTGCCAAATCTATTCGACCTTGTACCATAAAAATACCGACAATCCCTGCAATGATGCTATAAAACCAAAATGCAGTTGCACAGCCTATGCTGAGATGCCATCGTGTCGTCATATCAGGAACATCTTTCATCTTTTTGACGAAATGCCTAGTCATCAAATAAAAACTGATCATGTACGGTAAAAGTACCAACATGCTAAACACTTGAGGAAGTAGCATACCTAGCGCACCAAGCGCAAACGTCAATGCAATCAACCAACACATAAAATAGATGATATAAGTCAACGATTGTTTCATAAGATTTTCACAGTATGATTGATTTAATGTGATTTGGATAAGTTAATGAATAGATTGAATTTTAAATTTTAACTTAAAAAAATGGCGAAAATATTCAAATTTTTCTAAATATCTTGTCAACCAATCCCATCACTATAGCGTTAATAGAATAACATTGATCATATTCTCTCTGATCTATTCTAAAGTCTAATTTGCACGGCATCCGCAGTTTAGTTATTTAGATCAATGGATTCGATATTCACAATGATGATCATTTTCTTAAGTTTGCGGCGTGGTAATCATGGCATCTTATGCACGTCCCAAATCGAAGACTCAGGTCAGTTAAGCCTCGCATCTTAACTGACCTTTATTTTGTCTGCTTCATTCTTCTGCTTAAAACAACTTAACGTGACAAATATTTCGTCATATCCTCAAGACCTTTGAGGGTCATTGGATACATATGATCTTCAAAGACTTGTTTAATCCCTTGAATGGTCTGGGTATATTGCCAATAGTTTTGTTCTTCAGGATTGAGCCACGCTGTTTTTTCAAAATGTTTACGCAAACGTTGTAGCCACACTACACCTGTTTCCGCATTCATATATTCGACAGAGCCACCCTCGGAAAATAGCTCATACGGTGCCATACTGGCATCACCAACCACGATCACACGATAGTCTTTGCCATAAGTATTAAATAAGTCAAAAGTTTCCATACGGCTACTTTGACGGCGGTTATTGTCTTTCCAGACATAGTCATACAGACAATTATGAAAATAAAAATATTCTAAAGTTTTAAACTCAGTCTTGGCTGCACTAAAGAGTTTTTCACACTGAGCAATATACGCATCCATCGAACCGCCAATATCAAATAACATCAGTACTTTGATGCGGTTACGGCGCTCTGGCACCATTTGTACATCCAAAATGCCCTTTTGTGCCGTTTTTTGAATAGTGGAATCTATATCGAGCTCTTCTTCTGCGCCTTGACGGGCAAACTTACGCAGACGACGCAGTGCCATTTGCATCTGACGTGTACCGAGTATTTGATCATCATCGAGGTTTTGATATTTGCGTTGTTCCCACACCTTCACCGCAGACTTTTTACGCCCTGGGCCACCGATGCGCACACCTTCAGGATGATCACCGAATGCACCAAATGGCGATGTACCACCTGTGCCGATCATACGATTTCCACCTTGATGTTTTTTATGTTGTTCACGCAAGCGTTCTTCCAACATTTTCATCAATTCTTCGAGTGATCCTGCTTTAAGCAATTCTTCTCGTTGTTCAGGCGTTAGATGCTTCTCTAAAAGTTCAAGATCAAACCAATCTTTAGGCAAATGTTTGACTTGATTGAGTAAATCATCAATATCAAAACTTTCAATGCCTTCAAAATAATCTTTAAAAGCTCGATCAAATTTATCAAAGTAACGCTCGTCTTTGACCATGACGGTACGAGCCAATTGATAAAATTCTTCTTGATCGGCAAAGACCACGCCACTCGCAATGGCTTGATTGAGGTCAATCAACTCACGAGTAGTGACTGGTACGCCATATTTGCGCAGTTTGTAAAATAAACGAATAAACATTCTTCTGCCCTCGTCTGCTTGTACTTAGCGACGTGACATAAAGGCTAAACGCTCAAGCAACTGCACATCTTGTTCATTTTTGAGTAATGCACCATACATCGGCGGAATCGCTGAGCTCTTATCACGATTGCGCAGTACATCTTCAGGTACATCATCTGCCATGAGTAGTCGTAACCAATCAATTAATTCGCTGGTTGACGGTGGCTTTTTCAAACCTGGAACATCACGCAGTTTAAAGAAAACTTGGAGTGCTTCCGACACGAGCGTGTTATTAATATTTTCAAAATGCACATCAATGATTTGACGCATGGTCGCTTCATCAGGGAATTCGATGTAATGGAAGAAACAACGACGCAAGAACGCATCTGGCAATTCTTTTTCATTATTTGAGGTAATAATCACGATTGGACGTTGGCTTGCGCTGATGGTTTCACCCGTTTCATACACGTAAAATGCCATACGATCCAGTTCATGCAATAAGTCATTTGGAAATTCAATATCTGCCTTATCAATTTCATCAATCAACAGCACACAACGCTCTTCACTGGTGAAAGCTTCCCACAATTTCCCAGGTTTGATGTAGTTTTTAATATCATAAACACGATCATCGCCAAGCTGACTATCACGCAGACGTGACACTGCATCATATTCGTATAAGCCTTGCTGTGCTTTGGTGGTCGATTTGATGTGCCAAGTGATCAATTTCATGCCCAAACTATCTGCCACTTGCTCAGCTAACAAGGTTTTCCCTGTACCTGGCTCGCCTTTCACCAACAATGGTTTTTGCAAAGTACGTGCTGCATTGACCGCCAACTTTAAACTTTCTGTAGCGATATACTGTGAAGTGCCTTCAAATTTTTGAGTTTGCATGAAATGTCCTGTTCAATCCGATATATAAATACTAATAAAGCAAAAGTTTTGCGAAAATACATTGACTGATTTTCGACTTTGCAATGATTTTAGCGTTATTAATTTAAACTTTAACTTTGAAGCTGACTTTGGCGTTAACTTAAAGCTTAGCTTTGATATTTAACTTGGAAGTTTAACTTTGCTGTTTAACTTGGAAGCTTAGCTTTGGTGCAGTTTTTTACGTTGATTTTGATAGCGTGACCAAAAGAACATTACTAAGAAACACACAGCAGCCACAAATAAAATCGCCGACAGATTAGACCAAATTAGATTCTGCTCTTTAGTTAAAATTCCAAAAATCATGCCAATCAACGCAGGTGCAAGTCCTGCATTTTCACCTTCTGATACAGTCGGTGTCGCCAAGCATGCAAATAGAATAATCCACGTCAAAGCACCGAGTGGGCTTGGTAAACGCTTTGCTACGCTATACCAACAGCACAGTGCAACGATTGTCCCGCCAACATAGACAGTAATGGCGATGGTGTCTTCTGGAATCGCATCAAACAAACTCAGAAAGCCATACCACCAAGACTGCAATCCAGCTAAGATCTGATCCATATTTATGCTCCTCGCAAACCTTCAGGCGCAACAGCATTCGGGTTAATCAAACCATCTGGTGGCATCTGCACAAAATAGCCTTGAGTCTGTAGTGCATCAAGTACACGCATGGTAGATACTCGTGCCAACTTACGCTCTTGAGTAAGCTCAAGTTGCATGACAAAAGTTGCTCGGCCAAACGCTTTTTGCATGCTTTCAGGGACATTCGCAAAAGGATCCGCAGTATTATCACTATCTGCATTTGATTGGCTTTCACCATTCTGATTTGAACGTGCCACGTAGAGATACATCTCATCACGTTTACTTGAGCGATAAATATCACAAATCATCTGCATTACTCATTATGTTATTTGAGGGAAAATCTGTTTTGAAAAACAAAAACTGTGGCGAATTATAACTTGAAGCCATTTTTAAGTCTAAATTTGAACCTAAACTTCTCAGCTTACGTCACGCAAAATAAATGATTCACAGCACAACTTATCCCTAGTTAAATTCAGCATACACCGAAATTTCGGACTAAATAGTGCAAATGATGACTGCAAAGTTACACTTTCAAAATATACATCACTTTAATTTTAATCATCGCAAAACTTATGCTAAGTAGACTGCGGTCGTGCTTCCATATCCTGAGCAATTATGGTGAGTATTGGTTTGGTGACAACTTCTAAACGCCAACCTAATAAATAAGGATTGAGTTGATCTAATTTTGACTGATCTTGCGTTGCAAAGACCTGCAGTTGTGTCATCCATTTTTTGCGCATGAGAATATCTATTGGTACAGATAACTCGTTGCTGACATTATTCAATAATTGCTCAATCGCCACACTGGTTTCTTTGAGCTGATAACGGCAAGGTCTAGGTAGCCGTTTTAGCCATGTTGATTGGTCAGGCAAATCATTTATTAAGCTTAAAATATGTTTGCCGTGTTCGCGTAAAACACTCGAACGAATCTCATAATGACTCGCTAACTGATGTAGCGTTTTTGGATGACGTTCTAAGATTTTTTGAATCGTGCCATTTTTGAGGATATAACTGCGTGGCTTATTCTCTCGAAGTGCAAGTTCTTCTCGCCATGTCATCAGCTGTTTGAGTTGCATCAGTTGCTTGGAACTATGTCGAAAGTTCGCCATATCCAAATAAGCATCTTCGGGAGAATAATTTTGCGCTAAAGATTGGCAATAGCTTTGGCAATCCTCTAGCACATAGTTATATAAATTTTTATTTTTTAAGTCATCAATTAAACGATCAGCAAGTTGCTGTAAATACAATACATCATTAGCGGCATACTGCTCTTGCTCTTGGGTCAATGGACGTGCCAACCAATCTGAACGCGTTTGATCTTTTTCCACTTGAATATTTAGGATGGTTTCCACCGCAGGCTGATAACCAATCTGCATACCATAGCCGAGATACGCCATAGCGACTTGGGTATCAAAAATATTGGTCAGTGGCTTTTGCTGTGCATAGTGATAAATCAGGTCAACATCTTCTCCGCAAGCATGGAAAATATTTTGCTTTGCCTCAAAAATTGCTTGCCAAAGTATTGATAGATCAAGATTGCCATCAACCAAATACACTTGCTCATCAACGTTGATCTGTAATACACCTAATTTTGGGTACAGCGTATCGACCTTGATAAACTCAGTATCGAGCGCATGGCTTGCACTTTGTTTTAATTTTTCACTGATTGCAGGCAATTCTGCTTGCGATGCAATCCATTGATAGTGCATAAAATTCCTTAATCAATCACACAGTATTGATAATACAAATTATAAAAGTAAATCTAAGCCTGAACACAGACTTCGCTAATGCAACTTAATCCTGATTGAGCATCAAACGATGCGTCAACGCCTGATGCAAGGTATGACTATCGACATATTCAAGCTCACCGCCCTGAGGTACACCTTGTGCAATCCGACTAATTCGAACTGGTAGTTGGCGACAGGCTTCGACTAAATAATGTGCTGTCGCTTGACCTTCAACTGTGGCATTAGTTGCAAGAATAATTTCTTGAATTTGCCCATCACTTAAGCGTTGTAAGAGATGCGGAATCCCCACTTCTTCAGGACCTATCCCATCTAGCGGTGACAAATGCCCATGCAACACATGATAACGCCCTTTAAAGCTACCACTATGTTCGATCGCAAACACATCCGCAGGCGACTCCACCACACAAAGCACTTGCTGATCTCGCTCGTTGTCCAAGCAGATCTCACAAACTTCAAGCTCGGTCAATGAATGACAGACTGAACATTCATGAATATGTTCTACTGCATCGGTGATCGCTTGAGCGAGTTCTAGTGCGCCGACACGTTGTCGCATCAATAAATGCAATGCCATACGCTGTGCTGACTTTGAGCCAACACTGGGCAATAAACGCAACTTTTGCACAAGGAAACTAAAGCGATCGCTATACATAACTACAGAACACTACAGATTAAATGATCAATTTTGATTGGATGAAATGCCCTAATTTAGGATATTAAATTTAGGGGATTCGAAAAACCTAGCGAGTAATGTAAATTTAAAGGTGCACCTCGCACAGCAACCGCAGTGTACTTCAGGTACATGAGGATTGCGAGCAAGGAGTAACTCAGAAACTTGCATACGCAGGTGGTTTTTCAAGTTCCCTTTAGAACATTCCTGATAAACCTGGTGGTAATCCCATTCCGCTATTCGCACCTTTGAGTTTTTCATCCGAAATTTCTTCCGCTTGACGTACTGCATCATTCACCGCAGCGGCAATTAAGTCTTCAATCATATCCGCTTCATCTTGCAGAAGCTCAGGATTGATCTCAATACGTTTCACCACAAAGCGAGCGGTCATGGTGACTTTAACCAAGCCACCTCCTGCTTCAGCGTGCACTTCAGTTTGCGCAAGCTCTTCTTTGGCTTTTTTGATGTTGCCTTCCATATCCTTTTGCATACGCTGTGCTTGTTGCATCAACATATTGATATTCATAGTGTTATCCTTTCTTTCAAAATTAACTTAATTATGACTATTTCAAAAATTCATACTTTTATAATCAATGCAGTTTGGTCTGTTACAAGGCAACTGAGCGAAGATGTATATAAAATACTTCGAGCGAAGTTAACGCTGTAACAGTTCAAACTGAGAAGATTATAATTGATCTAAACCACGTTTAAGATCATGAATAATATCATCAATATCTTCCAACCCAACCGATACACGGATCAAACCTTCGACGATACCAGCGGCTTGCTTCGCTTCATCTGACATTCTGCCATGTGAAGTGGTCGCAGGATGGGTAATCGTTGATTTAACATCGCCCAAGTTACTGGTAATGGATAAGAATTTAGTGCTATCAATCACATGCCATGCACCTTGACGACCATTTTTCACCACAAATGATACCACGCCACCAAAGCCTTTTTGTTGCTTCTTGGCGAGCTCATGCCCTGGATGATTTGGCAATCCTGCATAGTAGACTTTTTCAACATAGTCATGTTGCTCAAGCCATTCTGCCAGTTTCTGTGCATTTTCACAGTGTGCTTTCATACGGATATTCAAGGTTTCTAAACCTTTTAAAAATATCCACGCATTAAACGGACTCATCGAGTTGCCCAGTGTACGAATGACACCATTCACCTCTTCAAGTAGTTTGTGACTACCAACGACTGCACCACCAAGCGCACGCCCTTGACCATCAATATATTTAGTCGCTGAATAGAGCACCAAATCCGCACCAAACTTAATCGGCTGTTGTAACATTGGCGTACAGAAGCAATTATCCACCGCAAATAAAGCACCATGCGCATGGGCAATATCGGCAATGGCTTGCATATCACCCACTTGAGCAAGCGGATTCGACGGTGTTTCGATAAACAATAACCGTGTAGTTGGACGAATCGCATTTTTCCAAGCATCAAGATCATCAAGATCGACAAAGGTCACTTCCACAGCGAACTTCATCACATACTTTTCAAACAATGAAATGATCGAGCCGAATACCGCACGTGAGCAGATCACATGATCGCCTGCTTTCAAATACGCCATACACATCGCATGCACTGCTGCCATACCTGAACTTGTAGCGATCGCACGCTCTGCGCCATCAAGTTTTGCAAGACGCTTTTCAAAGGTATGTACAGTTGGATTGGTATAGCGAGAGTACGTATTGCCCTCGATTTTCCCTGAAAATTTTGCTTCTGCATCAGCTGCACTTTCACAGACAAATGATGAAGTCAGGAAAATCGGCTCACTATGCTCCCCTTCATGGGTGCGATCGTGACCAGTGCGAATTGCCAAAGTGGCTAAAGCATATTCATTTTCTTCGAAAGAATCAGATGATTGGGACATGTGTTTCCAGTCAAAAGGACTGCCCTATACAAAAAACTGACTTCATTTTGCTAGTGCTGATAGTTTTGGTCAAGGTAAAATCTAAAAAAGTTGAGTACAGTTTGCATCAGTAGATGTCGAATGTGAATTTCAGCTTGAAACACAGATTTATAAACACTTGACATCACATAACACATTTAACAAAACATTGATTAAGAAATCTGTATAAAAGCCAAATTGAAACCTTGTGATTAAGTTCTCAGCTTCAAAATGGCAATTTCAAAATGGATTGATATGAACGATATGCCTCACAAACCGACACCGCCATTTCAAGCAATCAAGAAACGTCCATCGACACGTTTGAAACGATTGGTCGAGCGTCGCTTAAAACCTGCGACCAAACATCTGACACAGCGAATTTTTGATCAACAATCACAAGTACAGTCTGATCAATTGGCATATCAAGTCATTTCCATTTTTGACAAGGCAAAGCTACGCTATTATCCAAGTCAAACGCCGACAACCAAACGTATCCCTTTGGTCATCGTTGCACCACTTGCCGTAAAGATGTCGATTTATGATTTATTTCCAGAGCGCTCTCTACTTGGCTATCTCACTGCAAACGGTTTTGATGTGTATTTGATGGATTGGGGAAAACTTAATCGGCGTGATCGCCATTTGGATTTTGAATATTTTATTTTTAAAGCAATTCCGCACTTTATACAGGCTGTGCGAAAGCATTCCAACAGCCAAGACGTTTCACTACACGGCTGGAGCATGGGTGGGATTTTCACCTTACTTTATAGCGCATCGAATCAAGATCAACATATTCGCAATATTGTCATTATGGGTAGCCCAATTGATTCGCATGGTTCAGGACCGATTGGACAACTTTTTGCAAAATCACATAAGCTGTTCAAGATAGATCAAAAAGGTCGTCAAGCTTGGCTTGAAAAAGCAATGAATAACCACCTCCTGCATACTTCGGGATGGCTCAATGCCTTAGGTTATAAACTTTTAAATCCAATCAAAACCTTAGATACCCATTGGCAGATGCTTAAACATTCCCATGATCTTGGCATAGTTGAAGCACATGCTACGTTGTCTGACTTCTTAGATGATATGGTGGATTACCCAGGTGCGATTAATCGAGATATGTTGTTATGGGTTTGGCTACAAAATCCATTAAAAACAGGTCAAGCGAACTATAAAAATTATCATTTTGATTTTAAACGTATTGAGAGTGCCATGCTCCTCGCCTACGGTGACAACGACGATATCGTGACTGAACAAGCGATGTTACCTTTACTTTCGATTACCTCAAGTCAAGACATTGAACTACAATCTGTGCCGGGTGGACATCTTGGTATGATCTCAGGTCGCAGTAATGCTGAAAAGTTTTGGCCAAAACTGGTAGATTGGTTATCCGCACATTCGACACCTGCAAAAGATGTAACTGAAAAAAATGAATAGTATAGATAGTAAAAGAATTGAACTTGTGCATTCGCTTCAGCATGATAGATTAAGTGCTTCATTTGAATATCGTTATTAGATTCAGGAGCTATGATGTCTATTTCTGTTGCGTTTATCGGCTTGGGTGCAATGGGTTATCGTATGGCTTCACATTTGCCGAAGTCATTTGAACAGGTTTTGGTTTGGAATCGTAATTTCGCTAAATCCGAACAACACGCCTCAGAATACGGCACACAAGCCGTCGATATTGAAACCGCAACGCAAGCAGACATTATTTTCTCCTGCTTACCGACCAGTGCCGAAGTCGAAGCGATCATCACACAATACCCACCAAAGTCAGGTGCGATCTGGGTTGATTGTACTAGTGGCGTGCCTGAATCTGCGGTAAAAATGGCAAACTTTCTGCAAGAACGCGGTGCTTATTTTCTTGATGCGCCTGTATCAGGTCAAACCATCGGTGCGGAAAAAGGTACTTTAACGGTCATGATTGGCGGTGATGCCCAAGCCTTTGAGCAAGCTTATTCCGCTATTGAGCCCTTTGCTGGATTGATCAAACATGTGATCTGAACAATGCACTCGAATGTATTAATGCTTCCAGTGGTAAAAGCGCAGTGACGGAAATGGTCTTACCACAGCGCATTTTAAATCGTGAATTTCCGCTGACCTTTGCCCTGCCATTACTGGCAAAAGATACAGGAATCGCTTTGTCATTGGCGCAACAAGCCAAACTTCCTACACCTTTGCTTAGCCTGACACAGAATTTGATTCAAACGGCAAATTTAACCAGTGATGCTGAAAGTGACTTTTCTAGTGCAGTTAAGCTCTATGAAAGTTGGACAAATATTAAAATTGAATGACCTTTAAAAAAATGAGTTTGACAAAATGTGAATAAATAATGATGACATTTGCATGAATGTTTGCATTAATTTACATTTGTATAACTTTGAATCACTGCAATATATTGAAACATATTCGCATCGACACCATATATGTCTTATACTCAGTGCATGTACTCAGCGAATATAAAAGAGGAATACATATCATGAAACTAAATTTAAAACGCATCGCCACAAAAAGCATCACTATCTCTAGCCTTGTACTCGCAGGCTTTGGTAGTGCATATGCAGCCGATGCACAGTGCGACAAATTACAACAACAAAAAGCCTTAATCCACGCAGCACACGGCTATTGCTTCAAAGATGAAGACGCCAAAAAGAAATATGGTAATAGTGACTGTCATACCAAAAAGCCAAAATTCAGCGGACCTGAAGCAAAACGTTTAGCGCAAATCGAAGAGAAAGAAAAAGAGCTGAATTGCCCTAAAAAAGATTTGTAATCTGAGTTGCAGTTTCTGAGTCCCAGTCTAAGCTAGTTAAACTCGTCAAAAAGAAAGCTGAATGAGCATTTCATTCGGCTTTTTTTACGTTACACTGTTGGCAATTCATTTTTTAAGAACAACTGAACAAGGACTTAGGCATCATGGCATACGACGATCATAATATTTTTGCAAAAATTCTACGTGGTGAAATCCCTGCAATCAAAGTCTATGAAGATGAGAAAACGCTTGCCTTTATGGACATCATGCCACAAGCAGATGGTCACACTTTAGTAATTCCCAAATCTCATGCGGTCACCCTACTCGACCTCAATCCTGAAGACGCGGCCTATACCATTCAAATTGTCCAAAAAGTCGCAAGAGCCATAGAAAAAGCATTAGATCGTAAAGGGATTGTACTCATGCAACTCTCTGGTGAAGAAGCAGGTCAGACTGTGCCACACATTCACTTTCACTTGATTCCATCGTCAGTGCATCAGCTTGGTAAACATGCAAGTACAATGGGTGATCAAGAGAAAATCAAAGCTTTGGCAGAAAAGATTAAAGCGTCAATTGAATAAACTATGAAATCTTTGCGCTCATAAATATGGGCGCAAAACGCTATAAATAAATCGAATCAAATTAATCCCTACAACTCAGTAATTCAACTTAAAATATCCTACAAACTATACATATCAACAATTTTCACGGATTGTTCTGAAATTTGAAACTTCACATTCAGATTGGCAAAACTAAGTCCATAGACACGTTCAGGATCCTTCTGATAAGCAGGTTTAGGATTTTGTGCAAGGACTTGTTCTAACTCCTGAAGTATTTTTTCAGTACATACTTTTTCGTTGATTAATTTTTGCTTTTGAAGTAAAGCATCATCTGACCAAATTACCTCTAAAATCTGCGGTGCATCAGGCGCATATCCGCTCATCGCATCAGGAATCGCATCGGCATAAGCGAGATACGGCTTAATATCCACGATCGGCGTACCACTCAAAATATCCGCACCTTGTACATACAAACGCAGTTCATTTTCGACCTTTTTCACTTCGAGAAACTGCACTACGGATAAGCCAATCTGTGATGGTCGATACATGCTCCGACTGGCAAACACACCGATTTTTTGATTGCCACCTAAGCGTGGCGGTCGAATCATCGGCTGAAATGTTTTAGCTTTATCGACAGCATTATCATTTTTCTTAATATCATTAGCATGAAATTGCCAAAGCAACCACAGATGACTAAATTGCTCAATCCCTTGAAAGGCGTTGATATCATCATAAGGCGCAATTAATTGAATATAACTCGTTGTATTGACAAGATTTGATTGTCTTGGAATGCCAAATTTTTCCACGAATGGCGAACACATATAACCGATTATCGGCATGGAAATTTGATCGTTCATCACTTTTTTTGATAAAGCCCATTAATTATATTCAGTGTATCGAGAATCGTTTTAGATTAGAATAGCAGTCTGTTTTTATTGAGCAATAATTGAGAAGTAAATGGCTGCATTTAATGTAGAACGTATCACTCACGTTCATCACTGGAATGATACTTTATTTAGTTTTAAAACCACTCGTGACACTGCCCTGCGCTTTAAGAACGGTCAGTTTGTGATGATCGGTTTGGAAGTGAATGGCAAACCATTGATGCGTGCCTACTCGATTGCCAGTGCCAACTACGAGGAAGAGTTAGAGTTTTTCTCGATCAAGGTACAAGACGGTCCTTTGACGTCGATCTTGCAAAAAGTCCAAGTCGGTGATGAGATTCTGATATCGAAAAAACCAACAGGTACTTTGGTACATGATGATTTGTTACCTGGGAAAAATTTGTATCTCCTTTCTTCAGGGACAGGACTTGCGCCTTTTCTTTCATTGATCCGTGATCCTGAAACCTATGAAAAATATGAAAAAGTGATCTTGGTACACGGTGTGCGTTATATCAGTGAGTTGGCTTATCAAGATTTGATCTTGGATGAACTACCAAACAATGAATGGTTTGAAGATTTGATGATCAAAGAAAAATTGATCTATTTCCCAACTGTGACGCGTGAGCCATTCCACACGCAAGGTCGTGTGACGACGCATATCGAAGAAGGTACGCTGTTTGAAAAAATCGGTTTACCAAAATTCAACCGTGAAACTGACCGTGCCATGCTTTGCGGTAGCCCTGCATTCTTAAAAGATGTGGCGGCGTTGCTTGATCAACATGGTTTGGTTGAGTCACCTCGTATGGGTGTGATGGGCGACTATGTGATCGAACGTGCTTTTGTTGAGAAGTAAGTTTTAAATTTAAAAGCAATATCTTGAAAAATCCAAATGTTAAGGCGTTTGGATTTTTTTGCAGTTTTATCTTTTAGTTTCGTCTAAGTGCTAGGAATGGGTTAGGTTTTTATCACAAAAAAATCTTAAAGAACGGAAGTCGAACCTTTCAAAAATGCCCTTCTAAGCCGTTCAGCCCCGCTTTTGGCAATACCTTGTTATGTGCCGTTTTATTCTGCAAGTACTTTCGCTAATATTATTTCTAAGTCGCTCGAACCGTCAACGGGATACGCACAAGCCAACCATTCTTCCCTTGTCATTTCATCAAAAATGCTAAAATTATTTTTTGCCTTAAAGTTGATGTTAAGCCCTTGAATAATATGTATTTTTATATCTTCTTTGATGTCTGTGTAATCTTCTATTTGAAACTCAGCTGGTAAAACATTTTCCGCTGTTATTAAACGTTGAATTGCATCTCTTGAATAGTAGTTTTCAATTTCTCGTTTTCGCAAAATGTCAAACTCTCCTCCAAGTTCTTGTACTTTTTCAATGAGAAGTTGTTTGTTCGCTAATTTTGAATCGTAGTCAGTTGCGCCTTTGTCAGAATCAAGAATGAAGATAAACTTACGATTAATTTTTCTGCATAATTCTGCATTTACAAAGAATTCAACTTGGTCTCCACCACACGGAATTAGTAAAATGTCGTCAGGTAAACCGCCATTAATTTTTTGAAATGCTCTTTCCCAAAATTTTACATCACCACTACCTTCTACAAATACCGCTTTTCTATAATTATCATTAAGTAAGTTATAATTTGGTCTTATCCCTAATTCTTTTATGACTACATCCAGTATGTCGGCTTCGTTTTCATAGTTAAAGTAATTTGATATTTCATTTTCCTTTTTTACAACAACTATATTTGAATTTTTTGTTGCACCTGCAAACACAGGCGAGTGAGTAGTTATAAAAAACTGACTGTTTTCTGCAAGTGTAATAATAGAATCCAGTAAGTCATTCTGTAATTCAGGATGTAAGAATGTTTCGGGTTCTTCTATGCCAAATATTTGATATTTTTTTGTGGCTTTTTGAGCCAAATACTCAAAATAGGCCACCATCAAAAGTCGTTTAAATCCCGTTCCCTTATTTGATATAGGGATTTCAAACGTGTCTGTCGTAAATTTAAGAGATAAGTCAAATTTCACTAAGTTTCCCCAATTACAAGCAACTGATGGTTTTATTTTTTCTAAGTTAGGAACATTTCTTTTCATCAATTCAGTTATAACACTGAATTCTGTTTCTAAGTCGGTTTGGACATTCGTCTCAATCTGATTTGTCAACGCTGAGTTCTTGGACTAAAACTTGAAGTGCGACACGACCTCACCCATTAAAGGGAAAAGGAGAAATAACGTGTCGTATACTCATCTTAGCTTCGAAGATCGTACA
>LULG01000026.1_pt1 | contig 72678 bp, 62 predicted proteins | sample 728211 | NCBI WGS metagenome assembly LULG01 (sample SAMN03860295, study PRJNA289734) | marine metagenome | biome: seawater column; feature: ocean; material: water; isolation source: Red Sea water column Station 169 - depth 200m | place: Saudi Arabia: Red Sea | collected 2011-10-15 | depth 200 m | reverse complement strand
CATCACGGTCCTGAAGAGCGAGGCCGACCTCGCCGCCACGATCGAGCCCACCCGTTTCGGGACGCAGGGCACGGTAGAGGTCACGGCCGCCCCGGCCGCCTCCGGCCTCGTCTACGTCGTGTCGGGTTCCACGGTCGTCGGCATCGGCTCGCTGCGCGAGGGATCGGCCAGCGTGCGCATCTCCGGCACGGCGCTCGAGCCCGGTTCCCACCGGCTCCAGGTCCTCTACGCCGGCAACGACTCCGTCGAGCCCGACGACGTCACGGTCGAGCACACGGTCACCAAGGCCACGCCCGTCGTCCGGGCCACCGCGCCGCGCGGGAAGGTCGTCGTCGACCGGACGCGAGCGGTCGTCCCGGTCCGGGTGAGCGCCGACGGCTTCCGGCCCGATGGTGGCACCGTGCGGGTGCGTCTCGGCTCGACGATCCTCGGCACGGCGACGCTGCGCAACGGGACCGCCGAGGTGCGCCTGCGACCGCTGCGCAGCACGGGTACGAGGCAGTTCACCGTGGAGTACCTCGGTGACCGTCGCACCGGCTCGGCCGCGGTCCCGCTGACGATCCGCGTCGTCCGGCGTTGACGTCCGCCCGTCCGGCTCCCGTCACCTCCTCGGAGGGGTCAAGGAGCCGGTCGGGCGCGTCGCGTCTGCGCGGGAGGCCCGCCCGGCGGTGGGTTGCTCCGGGCTGGCCAGCGGAGCTCAGGAGGCGGGCACGAGGTAGCGGTAGTGGTGGTGCGTCCTGAAGTCGTGCGGCGCGTAGAGCGCGAGCGCCGCGTGGTTGTCGGGCATGGTCTGCAGGTACACGCGGGTCGCGCCGCGCTCGTGCGCCCACGCCAGGCTGGTCCGCACGACGGCGTCGGCGAGACCGCGTCGGCGGTGCTCGGGGAGCGTCTCGACGGCGGCCACGCCGGCCCACTCGCCGGTCACCACGACCCGTCCGACGGCCGCTGCGGGGACGCCGTCGTCGGGGACCTCGACGAAGCCGACCGTGCGTGGTCCCTCCAGCACCCGGCGCGCGGCCTCCACGTCGTCGACCCGGCCGTAGCGCGACAGCCAGGCGTCCGAGGCTCGTGGCGTCACGGTCGCGCGGCCGTCAGGGGCCGGGGCGTCACCGAGGTCGGCCACCTGCACGACGGCGCCGCCGAGGTAGTCGGTGCGCGCCGTCCAGCCCGCCGCGAGGAAGCGGCGCTCCCACGCGGAGTCGACGACGACCTGCGCCTGCGGCTGCAGGCCTCGCGACGTGTAGAAGTCGAGCACCGCGGCGAGCGCCTCGTCGTCGGGCCGTCCCGGGTCGCCCACGACGGCGACGGAGTTCGCGCGACCCGTGAACGCCCCGGCGGCGCGCAGCTCCCACGCACCGAGCGGCACCGACTCGGGAGCCGGCCACCCGCGCGAGGTGATCCGGACCAGCTCGTCGACGTCGACGTCGAGCGCGCGGGGGCTGCGGGCGGGGCGGTCGGGCACGACCTTGAGCGCGACGACACGACCGGCGTCCACGGCCGTCTCGGACCCGTCGCGACGCTGCACGACGAGCCCGGTGGGGTCGGCCGCGACGACGCGACCGACGACGTCGGTGGCGCTCCCGTCGGCGAGCCGGTGCCGCACGGTCACCCGTCGGCCGAGAAGGTCCTGGACGTCTGCCACGACGCCACCGTCTCATGAGGCATACCTCAGTACGGCGCCCCGTCGACCAGGCGGGATACTGGGACGGTCCGCCACCGACCAGGGCGGACCAGCGTTGCCGTCGAAGGAGCCGTCGTGACCTACGTGATCGCCCAGCCGTGTGTGGACGTCAAGGACCGCGCGTGCGTGGACGAGTGTCCCGTCGACTGCATCTACGAGGGCAAGCGCATGCTCTACATCCACCCCGACGAGTGCGTCGACTGCGGTGCCTGCGAGCCGGTGTGCCCGGTCGAGGCCATCTTCTACGAGGACGACACCCCGTCGGAGTGGAAGGAGTACTACGACGCGAACGTGAACTTCTTCGACGACCTCGGCTCGCCCGGTGGTGCCGCGAAGATGGGCGTGATCGACAAGGACCACGCCTTCATCGCCGCGCTGCCCCCGCAGAACCAGGAGTGACGGCGGGGCCCTCCAGCGGGGCCCGACTCCTGGGCGCAGCCCGACGCGTCACCCCCGAGGCCACCTGCGAAGGAGCGTCCTGATGGACCGACCCCGTCTCTCCTCCCGCTTCCCCGACTTCCCGTGGGACACCCTGGCCGACGCCAAGCAGCGCGCCCACGCACACCCCGACGGCATCGTCGACCTCTCCATCGGGACACCGGTCGACCCCACGCCGTCGGTCGCCCGTGAGGCGCTCGCCGCAGCCTCGGACGCGCCGGGCTACCCGACGGTGGCGGCCCCCGAGGCCGTGCGCCAGGCCGCCGTCGACTGGCTCGAGCGTCGGCTCGGAGTCACCGGGCTCACGACCGACCAAGTGCTGCTGACCGTGGGCTCGAAGGAGCTCATCGCCAACCTGCCGTCGCAGCTCGCGCTCGGACCCGCCGACACCGTCGTGCTCCCCGCGCTGGCGTACCCCACCTACGAGGTCGGTGCCCGCTTCGCCGGCGCCCGCGTCGTGCTGGGCGACCCGGTCGCCGACGGCCTCACCGACCAGCCGGCGCTCGTGTACGTGAACTCCCCGGCGAACCCGCACGGTGAGGTGCTGTCGGCCGAGCACCTGCGCGCGGTGGTCCGTTGGTGCCGCGAGCGGGGAGCGCTACTGGTCTCCGACGAGTGCTACGCCGACTTCGGCTGGGAGCGCGAGCCGGTCTCCGTGCTGCACCCCGACGTCTGCGAGGGCAGCCACGACGGACTGCTCGCCGTGCACTCGACGTCGAAGCGCTCGAACCTCGCGGGCTACCGCGCCGGCTTCGTCGCGGGCGACGCGGCGGTCGTCGCCGAGCTGCTGGCCGTCCGCAAGCACCTCGGGTTCATGCTGCCGACCCCGGTGCAGCAGGCCTTCGCCGCCGCGATCGCCGACGACGAGCACGTCGTCCTGCAGCGTCGTCGCTACGCCGAGCGTCGCGACGCGCTCCGCCGTGCGCTCGAGTCGGCCGGATTCACCATCACCCACTCCGAGGGCGCGCTCTACCTCTGGGCCACCCGCGGCGAGGGCTGCCGCGACACGGTCGCCTGGCTCGCCGAGCGCGGCATCCTCGTCGCCCCCGGAGACTTCTACGGCGAGCGCGGCGCCCAGCACGTGCGCGTGGCCTTCACCGCCACCGACGAGCGCGTCGCCGCCGCCGTCGCCCGCCTCGCCGCGTCCTGACGGTTTACCACGGTCCCGTGGTAGACGTCGTCCTCCCTCGGGAAGCTTGCCGCGGGAGGAGCAGGTTGACCACGGGACCGTGGTAAACCGCTGAGCTGCGGCCGGCCGTCAAGATCGCGTCAAGACGCGTCAGGGGGTCGTCAGGAGCGGCGTCGCGGTGCGGGGACGGGTGTGGGGTGGGGGCATGTCCCTCGTCACCGCACTCCAGCTGCTCGGCGTCGCCGCCCTGCTGGTCTACCTCGTCGTGGCCCTCGTGCGGCCCGACCGGTTCTGAGTCGCCCATGTCCGACACCGTCTCCGGCCTGCTGACCATCGCGGCGCTGCTGACCCTGCTCGCCGTGGTCTACGTCCCGCTCGGCGACTACATGGCGCGCGTGTTCACCTCGACCCGGCACCTCCGCGTCGAGCGCGCGCTCTACCGCGTCGGCGGCATCGACCCCGACGCCGAGCAGAGCGCCCGCGGGTACGTGCTGAGCCTCGTCGCGTTCTCCGTCGTCGGCATCGTCCTGCTCCTGGCGATCCTCCTCGGCCAGGCCGCGCTCCCGTGGGACCGTGGCCTGCCCGGGATGCCCTGGGACATGGCCCTCAACACGGCGGTCTCCTTCGTCACCAACACCAACTGGCAGTCCTACGCCGGCGAGTCGACCCTGGGCTTCGCGGCACAGGCGCTCGGTCTGACGGTGCAGAACGTCGTCTCGGCCGCCGTCGGCCTCGCCGTCGCGGTCGCGCTGGTCCGCGGCTTCACACGGGCGGAGTCGAGCACCCTCGGCAGCTTCTGGGTCGACCTCGTCCGCGGCACCGTCCGCGTCCTGCTCCCGCTGGCGCTGGTCGCGGCGGTGCTGCTCCTGCTCGGCGGGGTCGTGCAGAACCTCTCCGACGTCACGGTGCGCGCCCTCGGCGGCGGCACGCAGGTGGTGCCGGGCGGGCTCGTCGCCAGCCAGGAGGCGGTCAAGCAGCTCGGCACGAACGGGGGCGGCTTCTTCAACGCGAACTCCGCGCACCCGTTCGAGAACCCGACGGCGCTGACCAACCTGCTCCAGGTCTTCCTCCTGCTGGTGGTGCCGGTCTGCCTGACCCGCACCTTCGGGACGCTGGTCGGCTCGCGGCGCCAGGGCCTGGTGCTGCTCGGCGCGATGGGCGTGCTGTGGGCCGGAGCCCTCGCCGTGACGACGTGGGCCGAGGTCGGCGGGCAGGGCCAGGCCGCGCAGGCTGCCGGCGCGGCGATGGAGGGCAAGGAGACCCGCTTCGGGGAGTGGGCGTCGGCGTTGTTCGCCGTGTCGACCACCGGCACCTCGACGGGAGCGGTCAACGCGTCCCACGACTCCATGTCGCCGCTCGGGGGCGGGACAGTGATGGCGCACATGATGCTCGGCGAGGTCTCGCCCGGTGGCGTCGGTTCGGGCCTCTACGGCATCCTCGTCGCCGCGATCCTCGCCGTCTTCGTCGCCGGACTCATGGTCGGGCGGACCCCCGAGCTGCTCGGCAAGAAGATCGGTTCGCGGGAGATGACCTACGTCGCGCTCTACACGCTCGTCGTCCCCGCCCTCGTGCTCGTCGGCATCGGCACCGCCATCGCGCTGCCGTCGACGGCCGACGCCATGGGCAACCCGGGAGGCCACGGCTTCTCCGAGGTCGTCTACGCGTTCACGTCGGCCGCGAACAACAACGGCAGCGCCTTCGGCGGCATCACGGTGACGTCGACGTTCTTCCAGCTGACGCTTGCCGCGGCCATGCTGCTCGGCCGGTTCGTGCCGATCGTGCTCGTCGTCCTGCTCGCCGGCTCGCTGGCCCGCCAGCGTCGGGTGCCGACGACGGCAGGCACCCTGCCCACCGCGACCCTGCTGTTCGGCGGACTCGTGGTCGGCGTCGTGCTGCTCGTCTCGGCCCTCACCTTCTTCCCGACCCTCGCCCTCGGCCCCGTGGCCGAGGCCCTGACAGGAGCCTCGCGATGACCCGCACCTCCGCTGCCACGCCGTTGTCGCGGCAGCTCGTCCAGCAGCTCCCCGCGGCGCTGCGCAAGCTCGACCCCCGCCACCTGTGGCGCAGCCCGGTCATGTTCGTCGTGTGGATCGGCTCCCTCGTCACGACGGTGTCGGCGGTCGTCGACCCGAGCGTCTTCGCGGTCGCCATCGCGGTCTGGCTCTGGCTCACGGTCGTGTTCGGCAACCTCGCCGAGGCCGTCGCCGAGGGCCGCGGCAAGGCACAGGCCGACTCGCTGCGCGCGGCGCGCACCGACGTCACCGCCCGGCGCGTCGCCTCCGACGGCAGCGAGTCGGTCGTGGCGGGCACCGAGCTGACGGTGGGCGACCTCGTGCGGGTCAGCGCCGGCGAGGTGATCCCCGGCGACGGCGACGTCGTGGAGGGCGTCGCGACAGTGGACGAGTCGGCCATCACCGGGGAGTCCGCGCCGGTCGTGCGCGAGGCCGGCGGGGACCGGTCGGCCGTCACGGGCGGCACGCGCGTCCTCTCCGACGAGATCGTCGTGCGGATCACCGCCGCGCCCGGCGAGACCTTCCTCGACCGGATGATCTCCCTGGTCGAGGGCGCCGAGCGGCGCAAGACCCCTAACGAGATCGCTTTGTCGATCCTGCTCGTGAGCCTGACGATCATCTTCCTGCTCGCCGTCGTCACCATCTCCCCGATGGCCGACTACGCGGGCGCGCCGCAGCCCACGGTGGTGCTGGTCGCGCTGCTCGTGTGCCTGATCCCCACCACGATCGGGGCGCTGCTGTCGGCCATCGGCATCGCCGGCATGGACCGTCTGGTGCGGGTGAACGTGCTCGCGATGTCGGGTCGTGCGGTCGAGGCGGCCGGCGACGTCAGCACGCTGCTGCTCGACAAGACCGGCACGATCACCTACGGCAACCGCCGGGCGTCGCGCTTCGTGCCCGCGGAGGGCGTCACCCTGGCCGAGCTGACGGAGGCCGCCCGCATCGCGTCGCTGGCCGACCTGACGCCCGAGGGTCGCTCCATCGTCGACCTCGCCGTCGCCGACACCGGTGCCACCGGCACGGGCGCCCCGCTGCCGGCCGGCGCCGAGCCGGTCGAGTTCACCGCCCAGACACGCATGTCGGGCGTCGACCTGCCCGACGGCCGCGAGCTGCGCAAGGGAGCCGGGAGCGCCGTCGAGGCGTGGACCGGCGCCGGGCTCCCCGCGGAGGTCGGGGCGGCCGGCTACGAGATCTCGATGTCCGGCGGCACGCCCCTGCTCGTCGCCGAGCGTCGAGCCGGATTCACCCGGGTGCTCGGGGTCGTCCACCTCAAGGACGTCGTCAAGGAGGGCATGGTCGAGCGGTTCGCCGAGCTGCGACGCATGGGGATCCGCACCGTCATGGTCACCGGCGACAACGCGCTGACCGCGCGGGCGATCGCCGCGGAGGCCGGTGTCGACGACGTGCTCGCGGAGGCGACGCCCGAGGACAAGATGCGACTCATCCGCGAGGAGCAGTCCGGTGGCCGCCTCGTGGCCATGACCGGCGACGGCACCAACGACGCGCCCGCGCTCGCGGCTGCCGACGTCGGCGTCGCGATGGCGTCGGGCACGTCGGCGGCGAAGGAGGCCGGCAACATGGTCGACCTCGACTCCGACCCGACGAAGCTCATCGACGTGGTGCGCATCGGCAAGCAGCTGCTCATCACGCGCGGCGCGCTCACCACGTTCTCCATCGCCAACGACCTCGCCAAGTATTTCGCGATCGTCCCGGCCATGTTCGTGACCGCGTACCCGTCGCTGGACACGCTCAACGTGATGCGGCTGGCCACGCCGGAGTCGGCGATCCTGTCGGCCGTCATCTTCAACGCCCTCGTCATCGTGGGACTCATCCCGGTGGCCCTCAAGGGCGTGCGCAGCCGGGCCGCCGACGCCGCGAGCGTCCTGCGGCGCAACCTGCTCGTCTTCGGCGCGGGTGGCGTCGTCGTCCCGTTCGTCGGCATCAAGCTCATCGACCTGCTCGTCTCCCAGATCCCAGGAATCAGGTGACCGTCGTGATCCGCGACCTCCTGCGTCAGTCCCTCGCCGCCGTCCGCGTGCTGCTCGTGCTCACCGTGCTGCTCGGCGTCCTCTACCCGGCCGCCGTGTGGGCCGTGGGCCGGGCCGTGCCCGACCGGGCCGACGGCAGCCTGCTGCGCGTCGACGGCGTCGCCGTCGGCTCCCGCCTCCTCGGCCAGACCTTCGAGGGCGCGCAGTGGTTCCACCCGCGCCCGTCGGCCAACGACTACGACGGCCTCGCGTCGGCACCGTCGAACCTCGGGCCCTCGAACCCCGATCTTCTCGCGGCGATCCGTGAGCGGCGGGCCGCGGTGGCGCGCGAGGACGGGGTGTCGCCGTCGGCCGTGCCCGCCGACGCCCTGACCGCGTCGGGGTCCGGGCTCGACCCCGACATCAGCCCCGCCTACGCGGCGCTGCAGGTGCCGCGGGTCGCCCGGGAGCGCGGACTCGACGAGGGGACCGTGCGTCGTCTCGTGGCCGAGGCCACCTCCGGACGCCAGCTCGGGTTCCTCGGGGAGCCCACGGTGGACGTCCTCGAGCTGAACGCGAGCCTGTCGGGTGCAGACTGACGTCGTGCACACGGTCCAGACGCGGGGCGACGCCGCGCCCGAGCACGGGCGCGGGTGCCTGCGGGTCTACCTCGGCGCCGCGCCCGGCGTCGGCAAGACGTACAGGATGCTCGACGAGGGCTGCCGCAGAGCAGCGCGCGGCACCGACGTCGTGGTGGGGGTCGTCGAGACGCACGGCAGGGCGCTGACGCAGGAGCGGATCGGCGGGCTCGAGGTGGTGCCCCGGCGCACCGTCCAGCACGGCGCGACGACCCTGACCGAGCTCGACGTCGACGCGGTGCTGGCCCGAGCGCCCCAGGTGTGCCTCGTCGACGAGCTGGCGCACACCAACGCGCCAGGATCGGGGCACGTGAAGCGCTGGCAGGACGTCGACCAGCTGCTCGCGGCCGGCATCGACGTCGTCACCACCGTGAACGTGCAGCACCTGGAGTCGCTGAACGACGTCACCGAGGCGATCACCGGCGTCCGCCAGCGCGAGACCGTGCCCGATGCGTTCGTGCGGTCGGCGGAGGCCATCGAGCTGGTCGACATGAGCCCGTCGGCGCTGCGCCGCCGCCTGGCCCACGGGAACGTCTACCCGGCCGAGCGCGTCGACGCGGCGCTGTCGCAGTTCTTCCGCGAGGGCAACCTCGCCGCGCTGCGGGAGCTGGCCCTGCTCTGGCTCGCCGAGCGGGTCGACGAGGGCCTCGAGCGCTACCGGGCGCGTCACGAGATCGAGGCCACGTGGGCGACGCGCGAGCGGATCGTCGTGGGCGTCACGGGTGGCCCGGAGTCGGAGCCGCTGATGCGGCGCGCCGCGCGGATCGCCTCGCGCGGTTCGGGTCCGTCGGGCGACGGCGGGGCGCCCTGGACGGCGCTGTACGTGTCGCGCGGCGACGGCCTGCGCCAGACCGGCCCGGACCGGCTCGAGGAGCTGCGCACGACGGCGCAGGAGCTGGGTGGCAGCTTCCACACGGTGGTCGGCGACGACGCCGCGGCCGCGATCCTCGACTTCGCGCGCGCCCGCAACGCGACCCAGGTGCTCATCGGGGCCAGCCGGCGCGGGCGGCTGTCGACGCTGCTGCGCCCCGGCATCGGCGAGACGATCGTGTCCGAGTCCGGCGACATCGACGTGCACATCGTCACGCACGACGAGGCCCGACGGCGCCAGGCCAGGGTGCGCGAGGAGTCGGCGCTCGGACGACGTCGGACGTGGGCGGGCTTCGCCGTGGCGCTGCTCGGGCCGTTCGTGCTGGCCGGTCTGCTGCTCGCCACCCGCGACCTCCACGGTCTGCCCACCGAGGCCATGCTGTTCATGGTGCTCGTCATCGGCACCGCCCTGGTGGGTGGTCTGCGCCCGGCCGTCGTGGCCGCGTTCGTCAGCGGCGGCGTCCTGAACTACTTCTTCACGCCTCCCGTGCAGACGCTGCGCATCGCCACGGGCGAGAACGCGGTGGCGGTCGTCCTCTTCGTGGCGGTCGGCATGTCGGTCGCTCTCGTCGTCGATCGCGCGGCCCGGCTCGCCGGGCTGGCCGGCAGGGCCCGGGCGGAGGCCGACAGCCTGAGCGTGCTGGCGCACCAGCTTGTGCACGCGGGGAACGACCTGCGGCGTCTGCTGCGCACGACCGTCGACCTGTTCGGCGTCGACGGCGCCCAGCTGTGCACGACGGACGGCCGCGTGCTGGGGGAGCACGGCGTGACGTCGGGTCCGGAGCGGACGGTGCCGGTGGGCGACGAGCACGTACTCGTGCTGTGGGGGTCGGCGGCCGAGGCCGTGGAGGAGCCGTTGCTGGCGGCCGTCGTCGCCCACGCGACGGTGCTGCTGGAGCGCCGCGCGGCCGTGGCGCTCAAGGCCGAGCGACGGGTGCTGGCGGAGACCGCCCGGACGCGCACGGCGCTCCTCGCCGCCGTGTCCCACGACCTGCGGACGCCGCTGGCGGCGGTGAAGGCGGCGGTGAGCAGCCTGCGCGACCCCGGCGTCGACTGGTCCGACCAGGACCGAGCCGACCTGCTCGAGACCATCGAGGACGGCGCCGACCGGCTCGACGCGCTCGTGGTCGACCTGCTCGACATGAGCCGGCTGCAGACCGGGGCGGTCGTGGCTCGTGCGGAGCCCGTCGACGTGCTGTCGGTGGCCCAGCGGGCCGCCGCAGGGACGCCGACGGTGCTCGAGGTGCCCGACGACCTCCCGGAGGCGCGCGCCGACACCGCGCTGCTCGAGCGGGTGCTCGCGAACGTCGTCGAGAACGCCCACAAGCACGCGGCGGGCTCGACGGTGCGGGTCGACGCGACCGCCACGCGCGAGCACGTCGTGGTGCGCGTGGTCGACGGAGGACCCGGTGTGCCGGAGCACCGCCGAGCGCAGATGTTCGAGCCGTTCCAGCGTCTCGGCGACGTCCCGCGCGGGGCCGGGGTCGGGCTCGGCCTCGCCGTCGCCCGCGGTCTCACGGAGGCGATGGGCGGACGTCTGACCGCCGAGGACACCCCCGGCGGCGGGCTCACGCTCGTGGTCGAGCTGCCCCGGGAGGGCTCCATGACGCTGACGACGGGAGGCGACGACGCATGACGGTGGTGCTGGCGGTCGACGACGACGCGGCGATCCTGCGGACCCTGGGCATCGCGATGCGCGCGCGGGGCTACGAGGTCGAGACGGTGGCGGACGGCCGGTCCGCGCTGCAGTCGCTCACCGAGCGGGTGCCCGACGTCGTCCTGCTCGACCTGGGCCTGCCCGACCTCGACGGCACGGAGGTGCTGCGGCGGATCCGCGAGACGTCGCAGGTGCCCGTGGTCGTGCTGTCTGCGCGGCACGAGTCCGACGACAAGGTGGAGGCGCTCGACCTCGGGGCCGACGACTACGTGACGAAGCCGTTCGGCATGGAGGAGCTCCTGGCGCGCGTCCGGGCGGCGCTACGTCGGGCCGCGCCCTCGCGGGCGCCCGTCGTGACGGTGGGCGACCTGGTGCTCGACGTCGAGGACCGGCGGGCCACCCGGGCCGGCGAGCCGGTGCACCTGACCCCGACGGAGTGGAAGATCGTGGAGGTCCTGGCGCGGGCGCAGGGACGCCTGGTGCGCCAGACCACCCTCCTGACCGAGGTGTGGGGGCCGACCTACGAGCGGGAGACGCACTACCTGCGGGTCTACCTCGCGCAGCTGCGTCGCAAGCTCGAGGACGACCCCGCGCACCCGCGCATGCTGATCACCGATCCCGGGCTCGGTTACCGGCTGCTGTCGGACCTGTCCTGACGCGATCCTGACGTGACGCCCGCTGGATCCTTGACGCGTCCCGGGCGCAGGCTCTGAGCATGACCGCCGCACCCGACCACCGTCCCGTCCCCGCCGCACCCGCCGACGAGCCGCGACCTCCGCACACGCTGCAGGAGAGTCTGGAGCGGTTCGGCGGCGCGTGGCTGGCGGCCGGCGTGACGACCGTGGTCGGGGCGGTGGCCCTCACGGCGCGTGTCGTCGTCGGGTGACGGCTCAGTCGAGGTCGTCGCTGCGCACGAGCCGACGACGCACCGACAGCAGGTCGACGTCGGGCCGCGAGGCGAGGAGCCGCTCGGCTCGGTCGAGCAGCGCGTCGGCGTGGGCGTGGTCGCCCGACGTCAGGGCCACGCCCACGACGGTGCGTCGGTAGAGGTCGGTATGGCCGACCTCGGCCACCGACACGTCGAGCGCGCGTCGCAGCTCGGCCACGACGGGTCGCACGACCGCGCGCTTCTGCTTGAGCGTGTGCACGTCTCCGAGGAGCAGCTCGGCCTCGAGCCAGCCGACCCACATGGCTGCCACGGCGCTCAGGCGCGGGCGGCCCGCAGCTCCTCGACGAGCGTCGGCCGCGTGGGCTGCCAGCCCAACGAGCGCGCCTTGGCGCCGCTGGCCTGCTGGTCGAGGAGCAGCGCGTCGCCGAAGGCCTCGCCGAGCCTCTCGTGCACGGTCTCGACCGAGGTGCCCGCGACGGCGTCGGCCAGCGCGAGCCCGAGGTCGCGGACGCTGGGGGAGTGGCCGCTGACGCCGAGCAGGCGCCCGTGGCCGGAGCCGCTCGCGACGACCAGCGCGTAGAGGTCGGCCAGGTCGTCGACGTGGATCGTGGTCCAGTGCTGCTCGCCCGAGCCGATCAGCTCGAGTGCGCCCTCGCCGGTGCGGGGTGCGGCCACGAGCTGCTGGGCGATGCCCTGGCCCGGTGCGTGCACGATGCCGGGCTGCACGACGGTGGCGCGGACCGGGGAGTCGAGGAGCCGGTCCTCGCGTGCCTGGCGCCAGGCGGTGATGGCGGGCGCGTCGTACGGCGTCTCCTCGTCGAGGTCGGCGCCGGAGCCGTAGGTCCAGACCCCTCCGGTGTGCACGAACGGCTTGTCGGTGCCGCCGAAGGCCTCGACCGCGGCGTCGACGACGGCGTCGTCCATGGTCGCGGACGTCTCGTCGCCGGGGGCGGCGGTGTGCACGCCGGCGTCGTGCTCGCGCAGCTGCGCCGCCAGCCAGGCGTTGTCGAACAGGTCGCCCTGCAGCGGCGTGGCGCCCGCAGCGGCGACGGTCTGCCCGGAGCTCTCGCTCCGGACGACGGCGGTGACGGCGTGGCCGTCGTCGACGAGGCGGCGCAGCACGGCTGCACCCACGAACCCGGTTCCCCCGGTGAGCAGGATCTTCATGGGGTCGTCAACCGTGACGGTCCGTTCGGTGTTCCGGCGTGTCCGCTCCGTGGACGGTTCAGCCGAGGATCTCCATGAGCCAGTGCTCCTTCTTCTTCGGCTTGCGGTAGCGGTCGTCGCGGTACCGGTCGTCGGAGCGGTAGCGGTCGTCAGGGCGGTACCGGTCGTCCCGGTCGCGCTCAGGACGACGCTCGTCGCGCGGCGCGGGGGCTGCGGGGGCGTCGGCCGTGGCGCGGTCGAGGATCTTGTCGAGCTCGCCACGGTCGAGCCAGACGCCCCGGCACTCGGGGCAGTAGTCGATCTCGACGCCGGCGCGCTCGCTCATGGTCAGGGTGGAACCGTCGGTGGGGCACTTCATGGTGGGACCTCCTGCGTCGACAACGTGCCGCGCGCCGCGACGGTTCCCCTGGCCCGCGGCCGGTCCCGCATGACGTGAAGAAGGCCCTGACCGTCGTGGTCGAGGCCTTCTGTCTGGCACACCCCCACGAACTCGAACCGTGAACCCGCTGATGAGGAGTCGGCTGGTGTGTCGAGGGGGTCTTGGGGCTCTGGGGGCTGGGTGGCGTTCGGTCCTGCTGGACGTGAAGAAGGCCCCGACCGTGGTGGTCGAGGCCTTCTGTCTGGTACACCCCCACGGACTCGAACCGTGAACCCGCTGATTAAGAGTCAGCTGCTCTGCCAATTGAGCTAGGGGTGCTCGCGCTCAGAGAACATTACCAGCAGGGGTCCGGGAGCCGAAATCGGGGTCAGCGGCCGAGCAGCTCGAGCAGGGCGTGGGCGGCGTTGTGGCCCGCGATGCCGCTCACGGCGCCGCCACGTCGGGCGCCGCTGCCGCACAGCAGGATCCGGTCGTGGGCGGTCGCGACGCCCCACCGCTGGGCGGGGGTGTCGGCGGGCTCGTCGTCCTCGAGCCATGGCCAGGCGAGGTCGCCGTGGAAGATGTGTCCGCCGGGCATGGCGAGGGCCTGCTCGACGTCGGCGGGCGTCTTGACCTCCACGCCGAGCACGAGCGGCTCGAGGGGTTCGGCGAGGTACGCGTCGATGGCGGTGAGGAACCGCCGGTACTCGCGCTCGGCGGCTCCAGCGTCGAGCAGGTTCTCGTAGGGCGTGTGCAGGCCGAACCAGGTGAGGGTCTGGGCGTCGGTCGCCGCCAGCTCGGGTCCGAGGATCGACCGGTCGGTGAGGGTGTGGCAGTACAGCTCGCCCGACGCGAACGGCTGCTCCCCGCGCTCGGCCGCGGCATGGAGAGCCTCGACCTGGCTCATGGCCTCGTCGACGTGGAACGTGCCGGCGAACGCGACCGCCGGGTCGTCGCCGGAGCGGAGCCGGGGCAGGCGCGAGACGAGCAGGTTGATCTTGAGCTGGGAGCCGGACGGCTGGGGCACGCCGGCCTGGTCGCCGGGCCACAGCAGGGCGTCGAGGGCGTGCGGCGCGATACCGCTGAGCGCGTATGCGGCGCTGACGTGCAGGGGCCCGTCGTCGTCGACGGCGTCGACGACGACGCCGGCCTGCTCGCCGGGGTCTCCGCAGTCGCACGCCTCGTGCTCCTCGAGCTGCTTGACGCGCGTCACCGTGGCACCGGTCAGGATCCGCACCCCTGCCTCACGGGCGACGCGCTCCAGCTCGCCGGTCACCGCACCCATCCCGCCGACCGGCACCCGCCACTCGCCCGTCCCGTTGCCCACGAGGTGGTAGAGGAAGCAGCGGTTCTGCACCAGGGACGGGTCGTGCAGCGACGCGAAGGTGCCGATGAGCCCGTCCGTGCCGACCACGCCGCGCACGACGTCGTCGGCGAAGCGACGCTCCAGCGCCTCGCCCAGCGGTCGCTCGACGACGTCGGTCCAGACGGGCTGGCCGGTGGCGGGCCCGAGGTCGCCGACCCGGGGGAGCGGCCGCAGCAGCGTGGGCGCGACGGCAGCGGCCAGTCCGCCGACCTCGCCGTAGAACGCCTGCCAGGCCTCGAACGCGTCGTCGTCGCCGGTGAGGGCGCGGAAGGACGCCCGCGTGGCGTCGCCCTCGTCGGTCTCGACGAGCAGCCCGCGCGGCTCCCCGTCACGCTCGTAGGGCGTGTACGAGGCGGTGCCGCGCGAGCGCAGCTCCAGGTCGAGCCCGAGCTCCTTCACGAGCGCCTCGGGCATGAGGCTGACGAGGTAGGAGTAGCGCGAGAGCCGCGCGTCGTGCTCGGGGAAGGTCCGGGCGCTGACCGCTGCGCCGCCCACGTGGTCGAGCCGCTCCAGCAGCACGACGTCGAGGCCCGCCCGGGCCAGGTAGGTGGCGGCGACGAGCGCGTTGTGGCCTCCACCGAGCACCACGACGTCGGCCGTCTCCTCCCGCGACTCCGTGACCTCGCCGGACGCCGGCGCGTACCAGCCCGACCCCTCGGGCTGCGTGAACCACCTGCTCGTCATGGCGCCACTCTGGCAGAACGGACGCCTCGCCCGCGCAGCGTCGGGGTCAGCCCTGGCAGAACAGCTGCCCGTACGGCCCGGCCGAGGAGCGCTGCTCCGTGACCCTGCCGTCGACCGTGATCGTGCACGTGATCGTCGCGCCGCTCGGACCGGCCTGCATGAACATCTGCGCGTAGTCGGGTCGGCCGTACACGAGCGTGCTCATCGACCACGACGTCCCGACGCCGGTGGCCGTGCCGCTCGGTCGGTCACGGCTGGTCGGCACGAGGTAGCCGACGACGCCGATCGGCTCGCTCGACGTCGCACTCAGGGTGATGCGCCGGGCGCGGACGCTGAAGGTGCCGCCGCTGCCGGGAAGTCCGGCCGGCTCCTGCAACCCGGTCACCGAGCGGGGAGCGAGCCCCTTCGGCTCCGCGTCGGGGTCGGACGCGGCCGCCGACATCGACGGCGACGGCGTGGGACGGCTCAGCCCGGGGCGCTCGACGCCCTGGTCGTCGGCGGCTGCGGCGTCGCGACCGCCCGCGCCGGACCCGCCCATCGGCACCAGCAGGGCCGCCAGCAGGGCCAGCCCTGCCAGGAACCCCACCACCACGAAGGGGTGCCGTCGTATCGCGTCCACGGCTGCACAACGAGGGAGGCGGCACCGGGTTAGGCCGAGCGCCCTGGCGCGGCGCCTCCCAGGACGCGTCGTGGAGGGGTCTCTGTTTCACTGGAGGCATGCGCCCCGTCCCTCTCTCGCCCCACGCCCGTCAGGCCGCCCTCGACGCGATGGAGGCCGCCCCGCTCGACGTCCTGGTCATCGGGGGAGGAGTCGTCGGCGCCGGCGCCGCCCTCGACGCCGCCACCCGCGGTCTCTCGGTCGGTCTGGTCGAGGCGCGCGACTTCGCGTCGGGCACGTCGAGCCGGTCCAGCAAGCTCATGCACGGCGGCCTGCGCTACCTGGAGATGCTCGACTTCCGGCTCGTCGCCGAGGCCCTGAAGGAACGCGGGCTGAACCTGCAGAAGCTCGCGCCGCACCTCGTGCAGGAGGTGGCCTTCCTGTACCCGCTGCAGCACCGCGGCTGGGAGCGCTTCTACGCCGGGTCCGGCGTCGCGCTCTACGACGCGATGAGCAAGGCGTCCGGCTACGGCAAGGGCGTGCCGCTGCACCGCCACCACACCCGCCGCGGGGCGCGCAAGATCTTCCCCGGCCTGCGCAAGGACGCGCTCGTCGGCGCGCTCCGCTACTACGACGCCCAGGTCGACGACGCCCGCCACACGATGTTCCTCGCCCGCACGTCCGCCGCCTACGGCGCGCACGTCGCCAGCCGGACCCGCGTCGTCGACCTGCTCCGCGAGGGCGGTCGCGTGGTCGGCGCCCGCCTCAAGGACCTCGAGTCCGGGCGCGAGCTCGACGTCCGCGCGTCGGTGGTGCTCAACGCGACCGGCGTCTGGACCGACGAGACGCAGGGGATGGCCGCCGAGCGCGGCCAGTTCCACGTGCGCGCGTCCAAGGGCATCCACCTCGTCGTGCCGCGCGACCGCATCCGCGGCGAGGGCGGGCTCATCCTGCGCACCGAGAAGTCCGTGCTCTTCGTCATCCCGTGGGGCCGGCACTGGATCATCGGCACCACCGACACCGACTGGGACCTCTCGAAGGACCATCCGGCGGCCAGCCGCAACGACATCGACTACCTCCTCGAGCACGTCAACCGCGTGCTGGTCGAGCCGCTGACTCACGCCGACGTCGAGGGCGTCTACGCGGGCCTGCGGCCGCTGCTGGCGGGCGAGGACGAGGCCACCAGCAAGCTCTCGCGCGAGCACGCCGTCTCCACCAGCGTCAAGGGCCTCGTGGTGATCGCGGGCGGCAAGTACACGACGTACCGGGTGATGGCCAAGGACGCCGTCGACGCTGCCGTGCACAGCATGACCCGCCAGCTCGACCGCGTCGTCCCGGCGTCGTGCACCGAGGACGTGCCGTTGCTCGGCGCCGACGGCTTCGAGGCGCTCTGGAACCAGCGGCACCGTTTGGCCGCCGACAGCGGACTCTCCGTCGCGCGCATCGAGCACCTGCTGCGACGCTACGGGTCCCTCGTCGTCGAGGTGCTCGACCTCGTCACCACCGACCCGACGCTCGGCGAGCCCCTCGGCGGCGCCGACGACTACCTGCGCGCCGAGGTCGTCTACGGCACGACCCACGAGGGCGCGCGTCACCTCGACGACGTCATCGCCCGTCGCACCCGCATCTCCATCGAGACGTTCGACCGCGGCACCGAGGTGGCCCGCGAGGTCGCCGACCTCATGGGCGACGCGCTCGGGTGGACGAGCGAGCAGCGCGACGTCGAGGTCGAGCACTACCTCAAGCGGGTCGCCGCCGAGCGCGAGTCGCAGACCATGCCCGACGACGAGACGGCCGACGCCGCCCGCATGGGGGCTCCTGACGTCGTGCCGGTCGCCACCGCCGACACGCCGTGATGCACGACCCGCCGCCGGGCGCCCTCGACGACGTGGGTGACCTGGAGGACGACCCGGGACCCTCGCCGCTCGTGCGGACGCTGCGCCCCGTGCTCATCACGGCCGTCCTCGCCGTCCTCGTGCTCGGCGGGTTCGCCCTCGCGTCGCACCTGTGGGGCGACACCCGCACCGAGACCGGCGAGCTCGACCTGGAGGGCTCCGGACTCCTGCGGCTGCAGGCCGGGCCGACCGACGTGCGGGTCGTGCAGGGCGACGTCACGGTGCCTCGGTACGTGGCGCGCGTGACGAGCGGACTGTTCGACACGCACTTCGAGGTCGAGCGGGTGGGCGGGGCGACCCGGCTCGAGGCCGCGTGCCGCCCCCTCCTGAGCCCGGGCTGCGGCGTCGACGTGACGATCACGGTGCCCGAGGGCACGGCCGTCGACCTCCTGACCGGGTCCGGCGACGTCGACGTCTCGGGACTCGACGGGGCGGTGGCCGTGCGGACCGGGTCGGGCGACGTGGAGGTCGAGCGGCTGCGCACCCAGGACCTCACCGTCCGCAGCAACTCGGGCGACGTCGAGGCGACCTTCGCCCGCCCGCCGTTCGCCGTCAAGGTCGCCACCGGCAGCGGCGACGTCGACCTCGGCCTCCCGCAGACACGCACGCCCTACGCCGTCGACGCACGCAGCGAGTCCGGCGAGGTCGACGACGCCATCCCCGCCACCGACGCGCAGGACGCCCGCGTCGTGCGCGTCAGGACGCAGGCCGGCGACGTCGAGGTCGAGCAGGACGGGTCGTAGGGGGCTGCGGGCTCAGCTCCTCGTCGACCTGCTGGTGCGCTGCCTGCGGGGGTCTCGTCTTCTTGGTGCGCTGCTGCCGGGGGTCTCTTCTTGCTGGTGCGCTGCCTCGGCTTTCGTCGGGTGTGGTCTCCGAAAGGGCCTCGACCGGGCGGCTGGCGGCCGCGCTGGTCTGGGATCTCGGGCTGCGGCTCCTGCTGGGGGCGCAAGGATCGGCGTTCGTGCGTGAGACTCCGAGGCTTCTGCGTTAGCCACGGGATCCCGTCACCAACGCAGAAGTGTTCGACCTCAGGCGCGCGAAGGCAGATTCCTGCGTCCTACGCGAGCTGCAGCCCGAGAACCCGAGCCGCCGCCCTTCCAGCCGCCCGGTCGAGGCCCTTGCGGAGCGCAGGACGAGTCGAAGCCGCGCCGACGCCGCCCCACTCGACTGAGAAGCCGCGCCAACGCAGCCCCAGGTCGAGCGAGAACCGCCCCTGAACGCGACGACGCCCCCACCGCACGCGGTGGGGGCGTCGTGTGACTCGTCAGGGTGACGAGCTGAGATCAGAGCGGGCGGATGTTGGCCGCCTGCAGGCCCTTCTGGCCCTGCTCGACGTCGAACTCGACCTTCTGGTTCTCCTCGAGCGAGCGGTAGCCGCTCGCCTGGATGGCGCTGAAGTGGGCGAAGACGTCCTCGCCACCCTGGTCGGGGGCGATGAAGCCGAAGCCCTTGTCAGCGTTGAACCACTTCACAGTTCCGGTAGCCATATGTTTCTCCTTCGGTGGTGCGCATGCGCGTGTCGCATGCGACGGGTGTCGCGACGCGCATCAACCGGGAGAAGCTGGAGCGACCGGGGGGACCCGGGCGCTCGATCTTTCTGGCACAACAAACGCCTACAACTAACGCCCACCCTACACGTCCGGACGAGGACGACACACCCCGTCGTCCGGCGGGTCCGTCGGGGACGGCGCGCGGGTGTCGGCGCAGCATCCGCGGAGCCCGTGAGGGCGGCGGCAGACCGCCCGGGAACGGACGAGGCGCGACCCGCGCCGAGGTGGACACCTCGGGCGGCTCGCGCCTCGGTCACATGGGGTGGACGACGGGACTTGAACCCGCGGCCACCGGCACCACAAGCCGGTGCTCTACCAACTGAGCTACGCCCACCATGCGTGGCGGCAGGCCGTCACGACGCGGACGATCATAGCCCACGTCGCGCGCGGCCCCGCCGGTGCCCCGTCACGACTCCTCGGAGCCCTCCAGACGGCCGAGGGTCGAGCTGGCCGCGACCTCGGCGGCGATCGCACGGGCCGCCTCCGTCTCCGGCCCAGGATCGCCGACGAACACGGCGCGGCGGTAGTAGCGCAGCTCGTCGATGCTCTCGGCGATGTCGGCCAGCGCACGGTGGTGCCCGGCCTTCGCGGGAGCCGCGAAGTAGGCGCGCGGGAACCACTGGCGGGCGAGCTCCTTGATCGACGACACGTCGATGACGCGGTAGTGCAGGAAGCCCTCCAGCTCGACCATGTCGCGGGCGAGGAACGTCCGGTCGGTGCCGACCGTGTTGCCCGCGAGCGGCGCCTTGCGCGGCTCCTTCACGTGCTCGCGGACGTAGGCGAGCACCTGCTCCTCGGCGTCGCGCAGCGTCGTGCCGGCCTCGAGCTCGGTGATCAGCCCGGAGGCGGTGTGCATGCGCGTCACCACGTCGTTCATCTGCTCCAGCGCCTGCGCCGGGGGCTTGATGACGAGGTCGACGCCCTGCCCCAGCACGTTGAGCTCGTAGTCGGTGACGAGCGCCGCCACCTCCACCAACGCGTCGGTCTCGAGGGAGAGCCCGGTCATCTCGCAGTCGATCCACACCAGTCTGTCGTTCACGCGACCGACCCTAGGCCACCGTGACAGCCCCAGCCGCCCAGCCCGGGTAGCCTTCCAGGGAACCGACGGGGCGCGGTCTTCGTTGTGCCCCTCGAACGACGGGCGCACGCGTCCCGTCCTGTCCCAGACGCCGCACAGGAGCCAGACCACGTGAGCAACGACCGCAAGCAGCGAGCCGAGCAGATGCGCAAGGAGCGCGAGAAGGCCGACAAGCGCCAGCGCAACGTCATCACGATCGCGATCGTGGCCGTCGTCATCGCCCTCGTCGGCGTCGGCGGCTACGCCGTGAAGTCGACGGCCGACAAGAACGCCAAGAGCACCGACCTCGTCGCGCCGAAGAACACGAAGGACTACGGCATCGTCTACGACCAGGCGGCCGCCGAGTCCGCCGACGGCGGCGCCTCCGACGGTGGCGCCGCCTCCGGCGACGCCAAGCCGGTCAGCGTCGAGGTGTACGAGGACTTCCAGTGCCCCGTGTGCCAGCAGTTCGAGCAGGTCGCCGGCCCGATGCTGAAGCAGCAGGTGGCCTCCGGCGAGATCGCGCTCACCTACAAGCCGTTCTCCTTCCTCGACGAGAACGGCGGCAGCACCAACGACTACTCCAAGCGCGCCACCAACGCCGCGCTCTGCGCCCTCGACGCGGGCGGCGTCGACGACTACGTCAAGGTCCACGACTTCCTGTACGCCAACCAGCCGCAGGAGGGCACGGCCGGACCCGAGAACGCCAAGCTCGTGGAGGACCTCAAGAGCCTCGGCATCACCGGCGCGGGCATCGACTCGTGCGTGAAGTCCGAGAAGTTCGTCCCGTGGGTCGTCAAGGCCAAGGAGGTCGCGCAGGACAGCGACCGCGAGATCAGCGGCACGCCGACGGTGTTCGTCGACGGCAAGAAGCTCGACGACTTCAGCCCCGCCACGATCCAGAAGGCGGTCGAGGAGGCCAAGGCCTGACCCGGCTTCTCCCGCGCACGGCCCTCGCACCCTCGGTGCGGGGGCCGTGTCACGTCAGCAGCAGGCCCAGCCACGCCGCCGCGACGCACACGACGGCGGTGCCCACCGCGTGGGCGACGGCCCGGCCGCCCCGGCCGCGGAGCGCCAGGCGGGCGGAGTCGAGGCTCGCGGTGCTGAACGTCGTGTAGCCGCCGAGGAACCCCGTGGCCACGACCGTCCGGGCGGCGCCGTCGTCGAGCAGCCCGACGGCCAGCCCGATGAGGAACGACCCGGTGACGTTCACCGCGACGATGCCCCACGGGAACCGCCCGGACGAGCGCTGGCCGACCCAGGTGTCGACGAGCAGCCGCAGCACCGAGCCCGCGCCGCCGGCGACCGCCACCGCACCGGCGAGCAGCGCGCCTGTCACCGTGCACCCCGGACCCGCAGGGCGCGGCCGACGGCGAGCCCGCCCACCGACGCCGCGAAGCCGCCCGCGACGGTCGCCAGGAGGTAGACGAGGGCGTCGGCGGGTCGCCCGTCGGCGAGCAGGCCCTGGGTGTCCAGAGCGAAGGCGCTGTAGGTCGTGAAGCCGCCCATCAGGCCGGTGCCGAGCAGCAGGCGGGTGCGCGACGAGGCGACGGTGGCGGTCAGGACGCCGAGCAGGAACGCCCCGAGCAGGTTGACGCCGAGGATGCCGACCGGCAGTCCGTCGACCGGGTCGACGGACGCGGCCACGCCGTAACGGACCAGCGTGCCGACCGCTCCGCCGGCGGCCACCAGCGCCACTGCGTCCGGACGTGGCCAGGTCGTCGCCATGCTCGGACTCTACGACCCGCGGATAGGTTCGTCCCATGGACGTCTCACGGCTCGTGCTCGGCACCATGTACCTCGGCACCCGGACGGACGAGGCGACGTCGCGGGCGCTGCTCGACCGCTTCCTCGACGCCGGCGGACGCACCCTCGACACCGCCAACTGCTACGCCTTCTGGGTCGACCCGAGCGGGCACGGGGGAGCGAGCGAGCGCGTCATCGGCGGCTGGCTCGCGGCGGAGCCGTCGCGTCGCGACCGGGTCGAGCTGGCCACGAAGGTCGGTGTCGAGCCGCTCGACGTGCCCCGCGCGGACGGCCACACCGTTGAGGGGCTCTCGGGCGAGGTCGTGCGAGCCGGCTGCGAGGCGAGCCTGCGTCGCCTCGGCGTCGACGTGATCGACCTGTACTGGGCGCACGGGGAGGACCGGGGGACGCCGCTGGAGGAGACGGTGGAGGCGTTCGGCGCGTTGGTCGCCGCCGGCGCGGTGCGACGGCTGGGCGTCTCCAACCACCCGACCTGGCGGGTCGAGCGGGGCCGAGCCCTCGCCGAGGCGCGCGGGCTCGAGCCGTGGACGGCCCTGCAGCTCACGACGTCGTACGTGCACCCGCGGCCCGGCGCGGCGGTGGAGGGCAAGGACCACCGGTTCGGCTTCGTCACCGACGAGACCGTCGACTACGTCAGCGAGCACCCCGACCTCGAGCTGTGGGCGTACTCGCCGCTCGTGCAGGGCGCGTACGACCGGCCCGACCGTCCGTTCCCGCAGGCCTACCGGCATCCGGGCACGGAGCGACGTCTGGCGGTGCTGGACGACGTCGCACAGGCGCACGGCGTGGCGCGGTCGGTCGTCGTGCTGGCCTGGCTGCTGGCCTCGCGGCCCGAGGTGCGTCCGATCCTCGGCGTCAGCTCGGTGGAGCAGCTCGAGTCGGCCCTGCGCGTCGCCGACGTCGACCTCGCGCCCGACGAGCTCGCCGCCCTCGACGCCCCTGCGTGACGAGACGAGTCTGTGACGCGGGGATGAGAAGGGGTTCTGCTCTTCGATCTGAGCACCCGGGGAGGACTCGGTGTGAGCGCCCCCGGCAGGAATCGAACCTGCGACCCGAAGATTAGAAGGCTTCTGCTCTATCCATCTGAGCTACGGGGGCCCGCCCCCACCCTAGTGCCACCGAATCGGGGGGACGTGACGCGTGCCGTGGGGCGCGGGGCGACGCGTTCCCCTAGGCTCCGGGGGGTGAGCCAGCCACACGCGCAGGAGGCCGCGCCGGAGGTGGCGGGCCGCGGGACGATCCCCCGACGGATGCCCCGGTACGTCGAGCGTCCGCGTCAGCGGGGACGCACCGTGCTGATCGTGCTCACGGGCATCGGCGTGGCACTGGGCCTGGTCGAGGTCGTCGTGGTCGCCGCGGGTGCGGAGGCGCTCGAGGGCGCGCGCCTGGCCATCATCTACGCGCTGGTGCCGCTGCCGGTGCTGTGGTTCGTGTACTGGTGGCTCGACCGCTACGAGCCGGAGCCGCGTCGCTACAAGGTGGCCGCGTTCGTGTGGGGCGGTGTCGGCGCGGTCGGCATCGCGCTCGCCGTCCAGGTGCTGCTGGGGGAGACGACCGACCTGACGCAGAAGGAGCTGGCGACGTTCGTCGCCCCGGCGAGCGAGGAGCCCGCCAAGGGGTTGTTCCTGCTCCTGACGTTCCTGCGCTGGCGCCGCATCATCGACGGGTTCCTGGACGGCCTGATCGTGGCCGGTCTCGTGGGTCTGGGCTTCGCGTTCGTCGAGAACATCGGCTACTACGCGCTCAGCTACGCCGGCGGACCCGACGTGCCGATCGCCGGCGCCGAGGGTGCGGCCGGGACGTTCGTCGTCCGCGGGATCGCCAGCCCGTTCGCCCACCCGCTCTTCCTGTCGGCGTTCGGCATCGCGCTCGGCCTGGCCGTCGGCATCCGCTCGAAGGTGCTGAAGGTGCTGGTCGGCACCCTCGGTCTCGCGATCAGCATGGCCCTGCACGGGCTCTGGAACGGGTCCGCGTCGTACTTCGGGGGCGTGGGCTTCGCGCTCACCTACGTCGCGCTGTTCGTCCTGTTCGTCACGCTCGCCGTCGTCGCGATCGTCGCGCGCTCGCGCCAGGTGCGGACCCTCGAGCGCTCGCTGTCCTACGTCGCCGAGCGCGGCTGGATCCACCCGGCGGAGATCCCCTACCTCTCGCGCTTCGGGTACCGCAAGCAGGCCCGCCGGCACGCCCGCCGTCACCACGGCCGCGTGGCCGGGCGGATCGTGCGCCGCTACCAGCGCCTCGCCACGGAGATGGCCTTCCTGCACGACGCGATCATGCGCGGCCAGACGAAGCCGCACGGCGTCGAGCGCACCTACGCGCTGCTCGACGCGATGTACGGGCTGCGACCCGCGCTCCGCTTCCCCCCGCCCCTGCCCGTCGCGCACCGACGGTGACGCGACGCGGACGCACCGTGGTCACGCAGAGTCCACTACCGTGTCCCTTGACCCCGCGGAACAGCCGCAACGACACGTCGAGACGGGAGGAGCACCGGTGCCCAGCGAACACGCCTCGGCCGAGCTGCTGGGAGCGCTGAGCAAGCTCCTCACCGACGTCACGGCGGCCCCCCTCGCGCTCGAGGTCCCGGGTGTCGACGAGGTGCGTTCCACGCGGGCCGAGATGGTCGACCAGCTGTCCGACTACGTCATCCCGCGGCTCGTGCAGCTCGAGGCTCCGCTGTTGACGGTCGTGGGCGGGTCCACGGGCGCCGGCAAGTCGACGCTGGTCAACTCGCTCGTGGGGGAGCAGGTCACCCAGTCCGGCGTCCTGCGCCCGACCACGCGCTCGCCGGTGCTGGTGCACCACCCCGACGACGCGGAGTGGTTCCAGCCCGACCGCATCCTGCCCGAGCTGCCCCGCACCAAGGCGGTCACCAACGACGTCTACGCCCTGCGCCTGGCGCCCTCCACGGGGGTCCCGCGCGGCCTGGCGATCCTCGACGCGCCAGACATCGACTCGATCGACGCGGCCAACCGCGAGCTGGCGACGCAGCTGCTCGCGGCCGCCGACCTCTGGCTGTTCGTCACCTCGGCCGCGCGCTACGCCGACCAGGTGCCGTGGGACTACCTCGGGCGCGCCGCGGAGCGCAGCACGTCGGTGGCGGTCGTCCTCGACCGCACGCACGCCGACGCGGTCGTGGAGGTGCGAGGCCACCTCGCGCGCATGATGACGTCGCGCGGGCTGTCGGACTCCCCGCTCTTCACGGTGCCGGAGTCGGCGGTCGGCGAGGACGGCCTGCTGCCGCGCGAGGCCGTCGAGCCGATCCGCGGCTGGCTGCGCGACCTCGCGGCCGACCCCGAGGGTCGATCGGCCGTCGTCTTCGGCACGCTCGACGGCGCCGTGCGCCACAACGTGCTGCGCTCGCACGTCGTCGCCGACGGGCTCGACGAGCAGCTCGCCGCCGCACGTCAGCTGCACGACGACGCCACCCGCACCTACGCCGAGGCGGTCGACCTGCTGCGCCGGGCCACCGCCGACGGCACGGTCATGCGCGGCGAGGTGCTGACCCGCTGGCAGGAGTTCGTCGGCAACGGCGAGCTGCTGCGCTCCGTCGAGGAGCGCGTGAGCCGGATCCGCGACCGGCTCGTCGACCAGGTCACCGGCAAGCGCACCCGCTCCGCGGAGGTCAGCGAGGCGGTCGAGTCGGGGCTGCAGACCCTCCTCGTGGAGCAGCTCGAGGCGGCCGCGGAGGCGGTGTACCGCTCCTGGTCCTCGGTCGGAGCCGGCCGTGCGCTGATCGCCTCCGAGCGCGGTCTCGACCGCGCCTCCCGCGACGTCCGCGTCAAGGCCGAGCGCCTCGTCCGCGACTGGCAGGCTGAGGTGCTCGAGCTCGTCCGCGCCGAGGGCTCTGACAAGCGCCTCACCGCGAAGTTCCTCGCCTTCGGCGTCAACGGCATCGGCGTCGCGCTCATGGTGCTGGTGTTCGTCAGCGGCTCCGCGGGTCTCACCGGCGCCGAGGTCGGCGTCGCCGGCGGCACCGCCGTCGTCGCCCAGAAGCTGCTCGAGGCGATCTTCGGCGACCAGGCAGTCCGCCGCCTCGCCGAGCGCGCCCACACGTCGCTGGTCGCCGCGGTCGAGGCGCTCGCGACGGCGGAGAGCCGGCGCTACCTCGACCTCGTGAGCGACCCCGCCCTGATCGAGGCCTCCCAGGCCCGGCTGCGCGACGCCGCGCGCCGGGCCGAGTACGCACGTCACATCGACTTCCTGGACGGAGAGACCGCCTCATGAGCGAGCGCCCCGGACCTGTCGCGCGCGCGACCTCGGCGCTGTTCGGCGGCGAGCGCAACGACGTCGCCGCCCGCCTCGACGGCCTCGGCGAGGCGGTCGAGGCCGCCCGGGGCCGTCTCGACGACACCCTGCTGGACCCCGCCGCGGCGCTCGCCGAGCGGGCCTCGGAGCGGCTGCGGCTCTCCGGCGAGCACACGATCGTGGCGCTCGCGGGTGCCACGGGCTCGGGCAAGTCCTCGCTCTTCAACTGCCTGACCGACCTCGAGCTCGCCGGCGTCGGCGTGCGCCGTCCGACGACGTCGTGGGCCCTCGCGTGCTCGTGGGGACCCGACGGCGCGCAGGAGCTGCTCGAGTGGATGGGCATCCCCGCGCGCCACCAGGTGTCGCGCATGAGCATGCTCGACCGCTCGTCCGCCGACACGAAGCTCGACGGGCTCGTCCTGCTCGACCTGCCCGACCACGACTCCACCGAGGTCTCCCACCACCTCGAGATGGACCGGCTCGTCCAGTACGCCGACCTCCTCATCTGGGTCCTCGACCCGCAGAAGTACGCCGACGCGGCCATCCACGACCGCTACATCCGGCCGATGGCGGCCTACCGCGACGTCACGCTCGTCGTGCTCAACCAGATCGACCGCATCCACTTCTCCGAGCGGGAGCGGGCGCTGGGCGACGTGCGCGCCATCCTCGACCGCGAGGGTCTGCCGGGCGTGCCGGTCCTCGGCGTCTCCGCGCACCGCGGCGACGGGGTCGACGACCTCAAGCGCGAGCTCGCGCGCCGCATCCGCGCGAAGGCCTCCGCCAAGGAGCGCCTCGCGCAGGACATCGCGGCGTCGGCGGCGGGCATCGTCACGGTCGGGGGCCGCAGCGACATCCCGGGCATCACCGACATCGACCGCCAGGCGCTCGACCTCGCGCTGCTCGACAGCGTCGGCGCACCGCAGCTCGTCGAGGCGGTGGAGGCCTCGACGCTGCGCACCGCGCGCCGCCACACCGGCTGGCCGCCGCTGCGCTGGGTCGGACGCCTGCGCAAGGACCCGCTGCGCGAGCTCGGGATCGACCCCGACGGCTCCATCGCCTCGCTCTCGCGTGCCGTGCGGCCCTCGGTCGGGCACGTCCAGCGCGCCCAGGCCGAGTCGGCCGTGCGCGAGATCTCCGAGAAGGCGGCCGTCGGCCTCGAGCGACCCTGGCGCGACGCCGTGCGCGAGGCGTCGGTGAGCACGAGCGCCGACGTCGTGCGCGAGCTCGACGAGACCGTCGACCGCATCGACCTCGGCCTGTCCCGCACGCCGTTCTGGTGGCGCGCGGTCGACGTGCTGCAGTGGATCGCGTTCGCGGCGCTCGTCGTCGGCGTCGGCTGGGGAGCGGTCGAGCTGCTCAGCGGCCTCGTGGGCTGGCAGGTGGGTGACGCGCCGGTCGTGGCAGGCACGTCGCTGCCGCTGCTGCTCCTCCTCGGCGGGCTGGTCGGCGGTGTGCTGCTGGCCGCGTTGTCGCGGGCAGCCGTGCGGGCGAGTGCCCGGCGGCGGGCGCAGCAGGCCGACGCGACGCTGCGTCGCGCCGTCGCCGAGGTCTCCGAGCAGAAGGTGGTCGCGCCGCTGCAGGCCGAGCTCGACCGCTACGAGCGCTACCGCTCGGGCATCCTGCGCGCCCTGGGCTGAGTCCGCGGACGTCGCGGACCACCGCGAGGCGCGGCACGTCGGCCGCCGTCGGTACGCTGGGTGCCCTATGGCTGACTACGTTCTCTCCCTGCGCAACGTCCGCAAGGCCCACGGCGACAAGGTCGTCCTCGACGACGTGACCCTCTCGTTCCTGCACGGCGCCAAGATCGGCGTCGTGGGGCCGAACGGCATGGGCAAGTCCTCGCTCCTGAAGCTCATGGCCGGCCTCGACCAGCCGAACAACGGCGACATCGTCCGTGACCCCGAGGCCACCGTCGGCATGCTCCAGCAGGAGCCGCCCCTCACGGAGGGCAAGACCGTCCTGGAGAACGTCGAGGAGGCGGTCTCGGAGGTCAAGGACAAGATGAAGCGCCTCGAGGAGGCGTACGCCGAGATGGGCGAGCCCGACGCCGACTACGACGCCCTCATGGCCGAGACCGGCGACCTGCAGACGTTCCTCGACAGCGTCAACGCGTGGGACCTCGACTCGCGCCTCGACCAGGCGATGGACGCGCTGCGCTGCCCGCCGCCGGACGAGCTCGTCGACCACCTCTCCGGTGGTGAGCGCCGCCGCGTGGCGCTGTGCAAGCTGCTGCTCCAGCAGCCCGACCTGCTGCTCCTCGACGAGCCCACCAACCACCTCGACGCCGAGTCGGTGCAGTGGCTCGAGGGACACCTCAAGACCTACCCGGGCGCCGTCCTGGCCGTCACCCACGACCGCTACTTCCTCGACAACGTCGCCGAGTGGATCGCCGAGGTCGACCGCGGCCGCATCCACGGCTACGAGGGCAACTACTCCACCTACCTGGAGACGAAGAAGGAGCGCCTCAAGATCGAGGGCGCGAAGGACGCCAAGCGCGCCAAGATGCTGGAGAAGGAGCTCGACTGGGTCCGCTCCAACGCCAAGGGCCGTCAGGCCAAGAGCAAGGCGCGTCTGGCCCGCTACGAGGAGCTCGCGGCCGAGGCCGAGCGCGCCCGCAAGATCGACACGAGCGAGATCAACATCCCCGCCGGTCCGCGCCTCGGCGACGTCGTGCTCGACGCGAAGAGCCTCAGCAAGGGCTTCGAGGGCCGCACGCTGTGGGACGACATCAGCTTCTCGCTGCCGCGCGCCGGCATCGTCGGCGTCGTCGGCCCGAACGGCGTCGGCAAGACCACCCTCTTCCGCATGATCACCGGCAACGAGGTGCCCGACGCAGGGACCCTCGAGGTCGGCCAGACGGTCAAGATCTCCTACGCCGACCAGAGCCGGGGCAGCATCGCCGCCGACAAGAACGTCTGGGAGGTCGTCTCCGACGGGCTCGACTTCATCAAGGTCGCGAACTTCGAGATGAACAGCCGCGCCTACGTGGCCTCCTTCGGCTTCAAGGGCGCCGACCAGCAGAAGAAGGCCGGTGTGCTGTCCGGTGGTGAGCGCAACCGCCTCAACCTCGCGCTGACCCTCAAGCAGGGCGGCAACCTGCTGCTGCTCGACGAGCCCACCAACGACCTCGACGTCGAGACCCTGTCCTCGCTCGAGGACGCGCTGCTCGACTTCCCGGGCTGCGCCGTCGTCACGTCGCACGACCGCTGGTTCCTCGACCGCATCGCCACGCACATCCTGGCGTGGGAGGGCACCGAGGACGAGCCGGGCCGCTGGTTCTGGTTCGAGGGCAACTTCGCGTCCTATGAGGAGAACAAGATCGAGCGACTCGGCGAGGAGGCGGCGCGACCGCACCGCGTCACGCACCGTCGCCTCACCCGCGACTGAGCACTCCCGTCATGCGAGACGCCGACGCCCCTTCCTGGCTCAGGAAGGGGCGTCGGTGACTCGAGGCGGGGCCCGACGTCAGAAGCCGCGACCCTCGAGGCCGGTGCGGACGGCCTCCAGGACCCGCCCGACGGCGGCGAGGTCCTCGCGGCTGCAGCGTGCGACGAGGTAGTCGTGGACGCCGCGCACGTGGGTGTGGGCGGCCTGGGCGAGCACGTCGTGGCCGTGGTCGGTGAGCACGGCGCTCACCCCGCGACCGTCGGTGCAGCTCGCGGCGCGGCGCACGATGCCGTCACGCTCGAGTCGGGCGATGGTGTGGGTGATGCGGCTGCGCGAGTGCGAGACGGCGGCCGCGAGCTCGGCCATGCGGATCGAGCGGTCCTCGGCCTCGGAGAGGCGGACGAGGATCTCGTACTCGGCCATCGAGAGGTCGTGCGCGGCGCGCAGGTCGCGGTCGAGCTGGTCGAGGAGCACCGTCGAGCCGCCGAGGTAGGAGCGCCACCACCGCTGCTGCTCGGTGTCGAGCCAGGGCGTCGTGTCCGAGTTCTCGTCGATGGGGGCGCTGGTCATGGGGCACATCCTAGGTTCGTGGCGAGGCAGTCCAGGAGAGGGTGTTGATTGAGGCTTCAACTACATGGTAGCGTCTTCCTCGTTGACGGCTCAACCACGAGCCGCACCCCGACTTCAGGAGACACCTCATGAGCATCACCACCGGCACCTGGAACCTCGACCCCACGCACACCGAGATCGGCTTCGCCGTGCGTCATATCATGAGCAAGGTCCGCGGGAAGTTCGAGACCTTCGAGGGCTCGATCGTCAGCGCCGACCCGATCAGCGACTCGAAGGTCAGCGTCGAGGTCGACCTCTCCTCGATCAACACGGGCACCGCCGACCGTGACAACCACCTGCGCTCGAGCGACTTCTTCGACACCGAGACGCACCCGAAGATGACCTTCACCAGCACCGGCGTCGTCCAGAAGTCCGACGAGTCCTTCGTCGTCAACGGCGACCTCACGATCAAGGGCGTCACCAAGCCCCTGCAGCTCGACGTCGACTTCCTCGGCGAGGGCAAGGACCCGTGGGGCGGCACGCGCGTCGGCGTCGAGGCCACCGGCGAGATCAGCCGCAAGGAGTTCGGCATCGACTTCAACATCCCGCTCGAGGGCGACAAGGTCATGATCGGCGACAAGATCACCATCACGATCAACGCGGAGGCCGTGCTCGAGGCCTGAGCTCGCACCGCACCCCTGCGCAGCGCGACTGCGACAGCACCTCTGGCGGCGTCCACCCTTTCGGGTGGGCGCCGTCAGTCGTCGTGCGCCAGGACCATCCGCAGCGCCAGGCGGGCGTGCAGCTCGGCGACGTCCTGCGGCGTCTGCGGGCCGGTGGGGGAGAACCAGCGCACGAGGTCGATGCTGAGCGACAGGATCGCCCGGGTGGTGCCGACGACGTCGTCGACGGCGAAGTCGCCCGAGGCGACGCCCGCCTCGAGCACGCGCTGCATGACGCGCTCGATGGCGCGACGCAGCGCGGCCACCTCGGAGCGGTGCTCCGGGGTCAGCGCGTCGAACTCGTACTGCACGATGCGGCCGACGCGGCTGTGCGACGCGTGCCAGGCGCTGAAGTCGTGCACGAAGCGCCGCAGACGCTCGGGCGGGGCGGCGGCGGGGTCGTCGGCGGACTCCACGACCTGCAGGGCCGAGCGGTGCCCGTCGATGCTGACCGTGAAGAGCAGCGACTCCTTGGTGTCGTGGTGGACGTAGACCGCTGCCGGGCTCATGCCGGCGCGCGCCGCGATGTCGCGGGTCGTCGTCGCCGTGAAGCCCTTCTCGGCGAACGCCTCGACGGCGGCCTCCAGGAGCCGCTCGCGCGCTGTGGCGGTCATGACATCGTCCCTTTCGTCGGTTGACAGCATGGCCCATGCCGGGCACGCTAAGCAAGCGCTTACCTACTGGCGCGTCACTTCACGTCCGAGCACGAGACACACCAGAGCACGAGGGACCCGATGGACCGCACCGTCTACACCGCCGACCACGAGGACTTCCGCGACACCTGCGCGACGTTCCTGGCCAAGAAGGTCGCCCCGCACATCGAGCAGTACATCGAGGACAAGGCCCTCCCACGCGACTTCTGGCTGGCCGCGGGCGAGCTCGGCCTCCTCGGCCTGGAGATCCCCGAGGAGTTCGGCGGCGCCGGCGCCGAGGACTTCCGCTTCAACGCCGTCTGGGCCGAGGAGCTCAGCAAGGTCAGCGCCGCCCTCGCGTCCTGCGTCGGCATCCACTCCGACATCACCGCGCCGTACATCGTCGAGCTCGGCACGCAGGAGCAGAAGGAGCGCTGGCTGCCGAAGATCGCGTCGGGCGAGTGCCTGCTGGCCATCGGCATGACCGAGCCCGGCGGCGGGTCCGACCTTGCCGCGCTGAAGACCACCGCCGTCCGCGACGGCGACGAGTGGGTCATCAACGGCTCCAAGACCTTCATCACCAACGGCTACAGCGCCGACCTCGTGGTCACCGCCGTCCGCACGTCGCCGGAGAAGGGCGCCAAGGGCATCACCCTCTTCGCCATCGAGGCCGGCGACGAGGGCTTCAGTCGCGGCCGCAAGCTCGACAAGGTCGGCCAGACCGAGTCCGACACCGCCGAGCTGTTCTTCGAGAACGTCCGCGTCGGCGACGACCGCATCATCGGCGAGCTCGACCGCGGGTTCATCCACATGATGCAGAAGCTCCCGCAGGAGCGGCTCAGCTGCGCGATCTCCAACATCGCCCACGCCAAGCAGATCCTCGTCGAGACCATCCAGTACGCCAAGGACCGCAAGGCGTTCGGCCAGGCCATCGGCAACTTCCAGTGGAACAAGTTCCTCATCGCTGAGCTCGTCACCAAGATCGAGGTCGCCGAGGCCTACCTCGACAACGCCGTCGCCGCCCACGCCGAGAAGAAGTTCAGCGCCGTCGACGCCGCCAAGGCCAAGTGGTACACCTCCGACGTCCAGAACCAGGTGCTCGACCACTGCGTCCAGATCCACGGCGGCTACGGCTTCATGAACGAGTACCGCGTGGCCCGCGCCTGGCGCGACGCCCGCGTGACCCGCATCTGGGCCGGCTCCAACGAGATCATGAAGGAGCTCATCGGCCGCGACCTCGGCCTCTGAGCGCTAGTCCCTTTGCCGCCCCAGCTGATCGCGGAGTCCCGGCACCCCTGCCGGGTCCCTCCACCGCCCCAGCTGATCGCGGGGGCACGGGCCCCGCACCTGCACGACGCCGCACCACCCCACCACCGGAAGGCAGCACCATGACCGAAGCCGTCATCGTCTCGACCGCCCGCTCGCCCATCGGCCGCGCCGTCAAGGGCTCGCTGAAGGACATGCGTCCCGACGACCTCACCGTGCAGATGGTGCAGGCCGCCCTCGAGAAGGTCCCCGGGCTCGACCCGAAGGACATCACCGACCTGCACCTCGGCGTCGGCCAGCCGGCCGGCGAGGCGGGTCACAACCTGGCGCGTGCCGTGGCCGTGCTCTCCGGCATGGACCACCTGCCCGGCGTCACCGTGAACCGCTACTGCTCGTCGTCGCTGCAGACCACCCGCATGGCGTTCCACGCCATCAAGGCCGGTGAGGGCGACGCCTACATCTCCGCCGGCGTGGAGACGGTGAGCCGCTTCCAGAACGGCTTCTCCGACCTGCCCGGCTCGGAGAACCCGCTGTTCGCCGACGCGATCGCCCGCACCGCGAAGCGCGCCGAGGGCGGTGCCGACACCTGGACGGACCCGCGCGAGGGCGGCGAGCTCCCCGACCTCTACATCGCGATGGGCCAGACGGCCGAGAACGTCGCCCAGCACCTCGGCATGAGCCGCGAGGAGCAGGACGAGTTCGGCGTGCGCAGCCAGAACCTCGCGGAGGCGGCCATCGAGTCCGGCTTCTGGGCGAAGGACATCACCCCGGTGACGCTGCCCGACGGCACCGTCGTCTCGAAGGACGACGGACCCCGCGCCGGCGTCACGCTCGAGGCCGTGAGCCAGCTCAAGCCGGTATTCCGTCCCGACGGCACCGTGACGGCCGGCAACGCGTGTCCGCTCAACGACGGTGCCGCCGCCGTGGTCATCATGAGCGACGAGAAGGCCAAGGCGCTCGGCCTGACGCCCCTCGCGCGCATCGTCTCCACCGCCGTGACCGGCCTGTCTCCGGAGATCATGGGCCTCGGCCCGGTCGAGGCCATCCCGGCCGCCCTGCGCAACGCCGGCATGGGCATCGACGACATCGACCTCTACGAGATCAACGAGGCCTTCGCGGTCCAGTCGTGGGGCTCGGCGAAGGTGCTCGGCATCCCGCTGGAGAAGCTCAACGTCAACGGCGGCGCGATCGCCGTCGGTCACCCGTTCGGCATGACCGGCGCGCGCATCACCAGCACGCTCATCAACTCCCTGCAGTGGCACGACAAGCAGTTCGGCGTCGAGTCGATGTGCGTCGGCGGCGGCATGGGCATGGCGATGGTCATCGAGCGGCTGTCCTGATGGGTCGCTTCGACGGCAAGGTCGCGATCGTCACCGGCGCGAGCCGGGGGATCGGCCTGGGCATCGCGCAGCGACTCGTCGACGACGGGGCAAAGGTGCTGGTCACGGCACGCAAGGCCGACGCGCTCAAGGAGGCCGTGGCGTCGCTCGGGGCCGACCGGGCCGCGTTCGTGGCCGGCTCGGGCGACGACGCCGCGCACCAGGAGGAGGCGGTCCGCACCGCGATCGAGCGGTTCGGTCGGCTCGACTTCCTGGTGAACAACACCGGCATCAACCCGGTGTACGGCCGCATGATCGACATCGACCTCGAGGCCGCGGCGAAGATCTTCGCGGTCAACGTGCTGTCGGCCGTCGCGTGGGCGCAGCAGGCGTACCGGCAGTGGATGGGCGAGCACGGCGGCGCGATCGTCAACGTGTCGTCGGTGGCCGGGCCGAAGCCGGCCCCGAACATCGGCATGTACGGCGCGTCGAAGTCGGCGCTCATCCACGTGACCGAGGAGCTGGCGGTCGAGCTCGGCCCCGACATCCGGGTCAACGGTGTGGCGCCGGCCGTCGTGAAGACGAAGTTCGCGAAGGCGCTCTACGACGGTCGTGAGGACGAGGTGTCGGCCCCGTACCCGCTCAAGCGACTCGGCCTGCCCGAGGACATCGCCGGCGTCGTCGGGTTCCTGCTGTCCGACGACGCGGCCTGGCTGACCGGTCAGACGATCACCGCCGACGGCGGCCTCCTGCTGACCGGCGGCGTCTGACGTCGCTGCCGTCCTCGACGACCCCGCGGCCACCTGGTGGCTGCGGGGTCGTCCGTCTGTGCCGAGGACCTGCTGCTGCGCTGCGTGACCTTCCCCGTCCATCGGTGGATCTGCAACCGCAGGAGTGCCCCTGATGTTGCTGAGGCACCGATGCGCAGGAGGTCGGCCGGTCGGTGTCGGGGCAACGACAGGAGCGTGTCTGCGGTTGCCCAGGCACCGATGGGGGGGAGGAGAAGCGGGCGGGTGGCGTGCGCCGCGTCGTGTGACACGAAGAACATGAGGAAACCCTCGGAATAAACTTGAGGTTCCTCTCACGTTTTGCGACGATGGGGGTTCCGCCCACCTGTCGCAGCGAGGTATCACGACGTGACCACCACCCCCACGAGCCCGACGAGCACCACCACCGCCACGGGAGGCCGCCGCGAGGCGCTGGTCGACCGGCTCCGAGGGGGCCAGCGCTACGCCGTGGTCGCCGGCGGGCAGGGGGAGCCGTGGCTCGAGCCGCTCGCCGCGCTCGTGCGCGACTTCGCCCTCGAGTCCGACGTCGCCGGTCTCGTCGCGCGCGCCGAGCAGCGTCTTGCGCCGGTCGCCGCCGAGCTGCTGCGCACGGGCGTCGACGTCGCGCCGCTCGCCTGGCTCGACGCGCTCGCCGTCGGCGAGTCGGCCGAGGACGACGACGCTCCTGAGGTCCCCGACGCGGCGGCGCTGCAGGCGCCCGCGGTGTCGGTGCCCGGCATCCTGCTGACCCAGCTGGCCGGCCTCGCCGCCCTCCAGCGTCAGGGCCTCGACGTCGTCGCGACGCCGCCGGTCGCCTGCGCCGGGCACTCCCAGGGCGCGTACGTGGTGGAGGCGCTGGCGGGGGCGGACCCGGCCGACCTCTACGCCCACGCGCGGCTGGCGGGCGCCGCCGCGCAGGTCGTCGGTCGTCGCCGTGACCTGCTCGGCGCGACCATGCTCAGCGTGTCCGGGGAGAGCCCCGAGCGCGTCGCCGCCGCCCTGGCGTCGCTGCCCGCCTCGGCAGGCGTCGTCACCCGGCTGCGCAACGGTCGCCGCGCCGTCGTGCTGTCGGGGCCGCAGGAGGGTCTGCGGCGTGCTGTCGCGCTGCTCGACGAGCTCGCGGCAGCGGAGAAGGACGAGCGGGCCAGCAAGCTGACCGGCGGTGCCCCGTTCGCACCCGTCGTGGAGCCCGTCGCCGCCCGGCTAGCCTTCCACCACCCCGACCTCGACGCCGCCGCCGACCTCGCCGCGACGTGGGCCGACGTGTGCGGTCTCGACGCCGAGCAGGCCCGTCGCCTCACGCGTCGGGCGATCGTCGACCCGGTCGACTGGGTCGCGGAGGTCGAGCGTGTCCTCGACGCCGGCGCCGAGTGGCTGCTCGACGTCGGCCCCGGCGACCTCGCCGCGCGTCTGAGCGCCGGCGAGGCCAAGGTCCGGGGAGCGGGCGTCGTGTCCGTCGCGACCCGTCGCGGGCACCGGGAGCTCACCGTCCCTGGAGCCGCGCCGCGGCGAAGCCGTCCCTGGAGCTCCTACGCCCCCACGGCCGCCACGCTGCCCGACGGCTCGCTGCGCGTCGAGACCGCCTTCACCCGTCTCACGGGCCTCTCGCCCGTCCTCCTCGCGGGCATGACGCCTACGACCGTCGACGCCAAGATCGTCGCCGCGGCTGCCAACGCCGGGTTCTGGGCCGAGCTGGCCGGTGGCGGCCAGGTGAGCGAGCCGATCTTCGCCGACCGCATGGTCGAGCTGCGCGAGCTGCTCGAAGAGGGCCGCACCTTCCAGTTCAACTCCCTCTTCCTCGACCCGTACCTCTGGAAGCTGCAGCTCGGCGGCCAGCGGCTGGTGCAGAAGGCGCGCGCTGCGGGCGCGCCGGTCGACGGCGTCGTCGTCACCGCGGGCGTCCCCGAGCTCGACGAGGCCGTCGCGCTCGTCGAGGAGCTCTCGGAGGTGGGTGTCCAGCACGTCGCGTTCAAGCCGGGCACCGTCGCGCAGATCCGTCAGGTGCTCGCCATCGCGGAGCAGGTCGCACCGCGTCCGGTCATGATCCAGATCGAGGGCGGGAAGGCCGGCGGTCACCACTCCTGGGAGGACCTCGACGACCTGCTCGTCGCCACGTACGCCCAGCTGCGCGCGCACGACAACGTCGTGGTGTGCGTCGGCGGCGGCATCGGCACGCCCGAGGTCGCCGCGGCCTACCTGACCGGCGAGTGGGCGCGTGCCCACGGCCACCCGGTGATGCCGCTCGACGGCGTGCTCGTCGGCACGGCCGCCATGGCGACGCTCGAGGCCACCACCGCGCCCGACGTCAAGCAGCTGCTCGTCGACACCCCGGGCACCACCGACTGGGTGGGTGCGGGCCACGCGTCCGGCGGCATGGCGTCGGGTCGCAGCCAGCTCGGTGCCGACATCCACGAGATCGACAACACCGCCTCGCGCACCGGTCGCCTGCTCGACGAGGTGGCCGGTGACGCCGACGCCGTCGCGGCCCGCCGCGACGAGATCGTCGAGGCGCTCGACCGCACCGCCAAGCCGTACTTCGGCGACGTCGCCGCCATGACCTACGGCGCCTGGCTCGACCGCTTCGCGGCCCTCACGACCGACCATGTCGCCTCGACGGGCATCGACGAGGACGGAGGCAGCACCTGGCTCGACGTGACCTTGCGCGATCGCTTCCACACGATGCTGCAGCGCGCGGAGGCGCGTCTGGCGCCCGAGGACCACGGCGACGTCGCCACGCTCTTCGCCGCGCCGGCCGACGTCGAGGACGCGGCGACTGCCCTCGCTACGCTGCGGGAGACCTACCCGGCCGCCGACGACGTCGTGCTGCACCCGGCCGACGTACCGTTCTTCGTGCAGGTGTGCCGTCGCCCGGGCAAGCCCGTGCCGTTCGTGCCGGTGATCGACGCCGACGTGCGTCGCTGGTGGCGCTCGGACTCGCTGTGGCAGGCGCACGACCCGCGCTTCGGCGCCGACCAGGTCTGCGTCATCCCCGGCACGGTCTCGGTCGCCGGCATCACCCGCGTCGACGAGCCGGTGGGCGACCTGCTGCGCCGCTTCGAGGAGGCGACGGTCGACGCGGTGCTCGCCGCAGGCGCCGCGCCGCGCGAGGTCGTCGGCCTGCGTCGCGCGGAGGGTGCCGACGGCGCCGTCTCGCTCGTGCTGGCGGCGCCGGACGCCGTCTGGGCCGGCCGCACGGTCCGCAACCCCGTCCACCGGCTCGGGGCCCCGGCCTCGACGTCGAGCGGGTGGGTCATCGTGGCCCCCGAGCGCGCGGAGCACCCCGAGACGGGTGCCGTGCTGACCGGGGCAGGGAGCACGGCCGAGCTGACGGTCCCGCTCGACCGCGCCGGCCGGGTGCTGACCCTGGCCTTCGACGTGACCGACGCCGTCGCCACCGGCGCGGCGCCCGTCGTGCCGGTCTCGACCGCCGCGTCGGCCATGCTCGACCTGCTCACCGCCGCGGCGGGTGGCTCGCTGCCGACGGTGACGGACGGCGCCGCCGAGCTCGTCGCCCCCTGGAGCGACGACGTCGTGGCCGACCACGCGGGCGTCACGTCCGGCACCACGACCGACGTCGTCCCCGACGCGCTCGTCGGGCTGGCCTGGCCCGCGGTCTTCGCGGTGATCGGCGCGGCCCGCGCTGCGTCGGGCGAGCCGGTCGTGGAGGGCATGCTCGACCTCGTCCACCTCGACCACGCCGTCGCACTCACCGACACGCCGGCCGACGGGGCCGACCTCGCCGTCCGCGCCTCGCTGCGCTCGGTGGAGGCCACCGACCTCGGGCGCGTCGTCACGGTCGACGTCGCGGTGCGCCAGCACGACTCCACCGTCGCGACGCTCGTCGAGCGCTTCTGCGTCCGCGGTCGCCCGGGCGACGCCCACGCCGGGGAGCCCGTGCGCGCCGGCGGACGGCTCGAGGACGTCGAGGTGCACCCGACCCCGCGTCGCACCCGCGCCGAGGGCACGGTCACCGCTCCCGCCGACCTGCGCGCGTTCGCCGCGGTCTCGGGCGACCACAACCCCATCCACACCAGCACGGCCGCCGCACGCCTCGCCGGGCTCGGCGAGCCGATCGCCCACGGCATGTGGCTCTCGGCCGCGGCGCAGCGCGTCGTCGTCGAGCAGACCGGGCGCACCCTGCTCGGCTGGACCACGCGCTGGCTCAGCCCGCTGGCTCCGGGGGCGGAGGTCTCGGTCAAGGCCGAGCGCACCGCCCTCGTCGAGGGCGACGAGGTCGTCGAGGTCACCTGCCGTGCGGGCGGTGAGCTCGTCATGGCCGCCACCGCACGGCTGCGTGCGCCGCGCACCGCGTACGCGTTCCCGGGCCAGGGCATCCAGCACGCAGGCATGGGCATGGCGGGCTACCAGCGGTCGAAGGCGGCCCGGGCCGTGTGGGACCGTGCCGACGCGCACACCCGCGAGGCGCTCGGCTTCTCGATCCTCACGGTGGTGCGCGACAACCCGACCGTCCTCGTCGCTGACGGCGTCACGCACCGCCACCCCGACGGCGTGCTCTTCCTGACGCAGTTCACGCAGGTGGCCATGGCCGTCCTCGGGGCGGCGCAGATGGCCGAGCTGCGCGAGTCGGGTGCGTTCGTCGAGGGCTCCGTGCTGGCCGGCCACTCCGTGGGCGAGTACAACGCCCTCGCAGCGGTCTCCGGCGTGATCCCGCTCGAGGCCGTCGTCGAGGTCGTGTTCCAGCGCGGCTCCGTCATGCACACCCTCGTCCCGCGTGACGAGCAGGGCCGCAGCGACTACCGGCTCGCCGCCATCCGTCCGTCGCAGATCGGACTGGAGGACGACACGGCGGGGGCGTCGGGCCGTGGGCGACAGATGGAGACGGTCACGGACTACGTCGACGGCGTGGCCGAGCGCAGCGGCGAGTTCCTGCAGATCGTCAACTACAACCTGCGCGGCTCGCAGTACGCGATCGCCGGCACGGTGAAGGGCTTGGAGGTGCTCGAGGCCGACATCGCCGAGCGTCGGGAGCGGTTCGGCGGCAAGGCCGCGTTCATCCTGGTGCCGGGCATCGACGTGCCGTTCCACTCGCGCGTGCTGCACGGTGGCGTGCCCGACTTCCGCGCCCGCCTGGAGGAGCTGCTGCCGGCCGAGATCGACCCGTCGATCCTCGAGGGCCGCTACGTGCCGAACCTCGTGCCGCGGCCGTTCTCGCTCGCGGAGGACTTCATCCAGGAGGTCGCCGACCTGGTCGGCCCCTCGCCTCTCGACGCCGTCCTCGCCGACGTCGACGCGTGGACCGCCCGCCCCCAGGCGCTGTGCCGCACGCTGCTCGTCGAGCTGCTGGCCTGGCAGTTCGCCAGCCCGGTGCGCTGGATCGAGACGCAGGACCTCATGTTCGCGAGCGTCGAGAACGGTGGCCTCGGGGTCGAACGGTTCGTGGAGATCGGCGTGGGACAGTCGCCGACGGTCGCGAACCTGGCGTCGTCGACGCTCAAGCTCCCGGCGGTGCAGTCGACGTTCGGCGCCCGCGGCGTCGACGTCGCGAACATCGAGCGCGACGCCGCCGCGGTGTTCGCGACCGACGAGGACCCGGTGCCGGTCGAGGACGAGGTCGTCGCGGAGTCCCCGGCTGCCGAGGGAGCAGCCGCTCCCGTCGCCGCGGCGCCCGCTGCTGCACCCACGTCGTCGGGTCCCCGTCCCGACGACCTCGCCTTCGACGCCGCCGACGGCACCCGCACGCTCATCGCGTGGTGGACCAAGCTGCGGCCCGAGCAGATCGGTGCCGCCGACTCCATCGAATCGCTGTGCGACGGTGCGTCGTCGCGCCGCAACCAGCTGCTCGTCGACCTCGGCGGCGAGCTGTCGCTGGGGGCCATCGACGGTGCGGCCGACGCCGACGTGCCGACCCTGTCGGCCCAGGTGAAGGGTCTGGCCCGCGGCTACAAGCCGTTCGGGCCGGTGCTCTCGGCGACCTTCGCCGACCACCTGAAGAAGGTGCTCGGGCCGACGGGTCGCAAGCAGTCGGCCGTGGCCGACCGCGTGACCGACGTCTGGCAGCTCGGCGCGGGCTGGGCCAGCCACGTGCTGGCCGAGCTGGCCCTCTCGACGCGTGAGGGCGCGAGCGTGCGCGGGGGCGACCTCGCCACCGTCGCCATGCCGACGAACGGTGCCGAGGTCGACGCGGCCGTCGACGCCGCCGTGCAGGCCGTGGCGGCACGCCACGGCGTGAGCGTCGCGCTGCCGTCCACCGGCGGCTCCGACACCACCGTCGACGCCGCCGCGCTGGCGGAGATCACCGGCGAGATCACCGGACCCGACGGCGTGCTCGCGAGCACCGCCCGTCACCTGCTGGACCGGCTCGGCCTCGCGGCCGAGGCGCCCGTCGTCGAGGACGACGAGGACGCCCGGCGCGTGCTCGCGCGGGTCGAGGCCGAGCTCGGCTCCGACTGGGTCGAGGCCGTCGCGCCCGCGTTCGACGAGCGTCGGGCCGTGCTGCTCGACGACCGGTGGGCGAGCGCCCGTGAGGACCTGGCGCGGCTCGCGCTCGGTCAGGTCGACGTCGAGCCCGGCCGGTTCACGGGTGCCGGCGACGTCATCGCGAGCCAGGCCCGCTGGTGGGCGGGGCGCACCGACGACGCAGGACTCGAGAGGCGTCTGGAGCAGGTGGCCGACGTCGCGCTCGACACGACGCCCGGCGTTCCGCGAGCTCTACCGCTCGCACGCCCGCACCGGCGCCCGCCTCTGGGTGGTCCCCGCCAACATGGCCTCGTTCGCCGACGTCGACGCGCTCGCGTCGTGGGTGGTCGCCGAGCAGTCGCGCACGGTCGGCAGCACCAAGCACGTGACCAAGCCGGCCCTCGTGCCGACGATGCTCGTGCCGTTCGCGGCGGGGCGCGTCATGGGAGACCTGTCCGACGCGGGAAGCCGCACCGAGGTCGAGGCCCGCATCCTGCTGTGGTCGGTGGAGCGCCTCGTCGGCGCCCTCGCCACGACCGGCCGCGACCACGACCTCGCCTCGCGTCTGCACGTGCTGCTCCCGGGCTCGCCCAACCGCGGCATGTTCGGTGGCGACGGCGCGTACGGCGAGGCCAAGGCCGCGCTCGACGCCGTCGTCACGAAGTGGGGTGCGGAGAAGGCGTGGTCCGCGCGGGTGACGCTCACCCACGCGATCATCGGCTGGGTCCGCGGCACGGGCCTGATGGGCGGCAACGACCCGCTCGTGCGGGCCGTCGAGGCTGCGGGCGTCCGCACCTGGAGCCCCGAGGAGATGGCGTCCGCGCTGCTCGAGCAGGGCTGCACCGCGGTCGTGCGCGAGCAGGCCGCCGTCGCCCCGGTCGAGCTCGACCTGACCGGCGGCCTCGGCGAGGCCGACCTCGACCTGCGCGCCCTCGCCGAGGGCGTGGAGCGACCGAGCACCGACGTCGACGACGAGACCGCGACGGTCTCGGCCCTCGCACCGTCGCCCGCGCAGCTGCCCGACGCTGCCACCCCCGCGTGGGGCGAGGTGTCGGCGCGTCCCGAGGACCTGGTGGTGGTCGTCGGCTCCGGCGAGCTCGGCCCCTACGGCTCGGCCCGCACGCGCTTCGAGATGGAGGTGCACGACGAGCTGTCCGCCGCCGGCGTGCTCGAGCTGGCGTGGAGCACCGGGCTCCTGGCCTGGGACGACGCGAACCAGGGCTGGTACGACGTCGAGACGAACGAGGCGGTCGACGAGGCCGACGTGCACGAGCGCTACCACGACGCCGTCGTCGAGCGTTGCGGCATCCGCACGTACGGCGACGACGGCTCGATGGTCGACAACAGCGCACCGCTGCTGACGTCGGTGTTCCTCGAGCAGGACCTGACGTTCGCCGTCGGCAGCGAGGCGGAGGCGCGCGCCATGCACGCCGCCGACCCCGAGCGCACGACGATCACGTCGTCCGACGACGGCGAGTGGTCCGTCACCCGCAAGGCCGGCACCGAGATCCGCGTGCCGCGCCGCATGGAGCTCACCCGCACCATCGGGGGGCAGATCCCGACCGGGTTCGACCCGGCGGTCTGGGGCGTGCCGGCCGAGATGCTGGAGAGCATCGACCGCGTGGCGATCTGGAACCTCGTGTGCACCGTCGACGCGTTCCTGTCGAGCGGGTTCACGCCCGCCGAGCTGATGCGCTGGGTGCACCCGGCCTTCGTCGCGAACACGCAGGGCACCGGCATGGGCGGCATGGCCTCCATGCACGCGCTGTACATCAACACGCTGCTCGGTGAGAGCAACCCGAACGACATCCTCCAGGAGGCGCTGCCCAACGTCATCGCCGCGCACGTCGTGCAGTCGTACGTCGGCAGCTACGGCGCGATGATCCACCCCGTTGCCGCGTGCGCCACCACGGCCGTGTCGGTCGAGGAGGGCGTCGACAAGATCAAGGTCGGCAAGGCGGAGTTCGTCGTGGCCGGTGGCTTCGACGACCTGAGCACGGAGGGCATCATCGGCTTCGCCGACATGTCGGCCACGGCCGACTCCGGCGCGATGCTCGCCCAGGGCATCGACCCGCGTCGCGTCAGTCGCGCCAACGACCGACGTCGCGGCGGGTTCGTGGAGTCGCAGGGTGGCGGCACGCTGCTGCTGGCCCGCGGCGACGTGGCGGCGCGGATGGGCCTGCCGGTGCACGCCGTGGTCGCGTACGCCGGCTCCTTCGCCGACGGCGTGCACACGTCGATCCCGGCGCCCGGCATCGGGGCCCTGGCGGCCGGCATCGGGGGCCGCGAGTCGCAGCTGGCGCGGTCGCTGCGCATGCTCGGCCTCGACGCCGACGACGTCGGCGTCGTGAGCAAGCACGACACGTCGACGGCCGCGAACGACCCGAACGAGTCCGAGCTGCACGAGCGGCTCGCGGCGGCGATCGGGCGCAGCGCCGGCAACCCGCTGTTCGTCGTGTCGCAGAAGACGCTGACCGGTCACGCGAAGGGCGGTGCTGCCGCATTCCAGCTGATCGGTCTCACCCAGGTGCTCGCGAGCGGCGTCCTGCCGCCGAACCGCAGCCTCGACTGCGTCGACGACGTGCTGGCCGAGCACGAGCACCTGGTGTGGCTGCGCGAGCCGCTCGCCGGAGCGCCGCTCAAGGCGGGCCTGGTGACCAGCCTCGGGTTCGGCCACGTGGCTGGTCTCATCGCGCTGGCCCACCCGGAGGCGTTCGTGCAGACGCTCCCCGAGGGCGAGCGCGAGACGTACCGGGCGCGGGCGCGCGAGCGTGCCGTCGCTGGTCGGATGCGCCTCGCGCGGGTGATGGTCGGTGCGGCGTCGGCGTACGAGCGTCCGTCGGGACGTCGGCTCGGCACGGACGGCGTCCGCGGTCGCGAGGCGTCGGTGCTGCTCGACCCGCAGGCGCGTCTCGGCGACGACGGCGTCTACGTCGGGCCGTCGTGCTCGTGACGTCGGACCCGTCCGGCGCCGCGGCCGCTGGGGCGGGCCGGGTCGAGCGGGCCGGCCTGGGGGCAGCGGAGGCCGTCGCGCCCGGGGTCGCCGTGCCCGAGATCGTCGTGTCCGGTGCTGTCGTGCTGGGCGTCGGGGTCGACCTGGTGCACGTGCCGTCGTTCGAGCAGCAGCTGGAGCTGGCGGGGTCGCGGTTCGCGGGCGTGTTCACGCCGGGGGAGCGGCGCGACGTCGCCGACCGGGCGGCCGGTCACGGCGGCGGCTCGGGGCGCCACCTGGCCGTGCGCTGGGCGGCGAAGGAGGCGCTGGTGAAGGCGTGGTCGGCGTCGCTCTTCGGTGAGCCGCCGGTGATGGGTGACGAGGCGCTGCGCCAGGTGGAGGTGGTGTGCGACGCGTGGGGCCGCCCCCGCCTGCGCCTCCTCGGCGCCGTCGCCACCCACCTCCCCGACGTCGAGACCCACCTCAGCCTCACCCACGACGCGGACCACGCCCTCGCCTACGTCCTCCTCACCCACTAGCCCCCTCCCCACCCTTTGGGTTGGGCCCCACCCAAGGGATGACTCCCCACATCAGCGTTGGGTGGGTACGAACCCCTGGGGTGGGGGAGATGCCGCGACGTCTCAGCCCCACGGCCGTGCGACGTCGACGTACAACTTCCGCGACCGTGCCCGTGCGGCCTCGATCCGGGCGCAAGTCGCGGCCTGTCGCGCCGGGGAGAGGTCCACCCACCCCCACCGCGAGACGCCGTTGCGCGCGTCGCGGACGAGGTCCTCGCGGATCTTCTCCTGCACCACGGTCCGCCCCGGATCGGTCGGGTCCGGGTTGAGCCGCCCGTACTTGACGAGGCCGTCGAACTCCCCGACATGGCGGTCGAGAGTCCACTGGAAGTCGACGCGGCCGACCGCCCGGCCGGAGAGGTCGACGATGACGACCTGCGGCTCGGGGAGGTCCACGCCGTGGCGCCAGAACATCACGAAGGACCGCGACTCGCCGACGCTCTCGAACCGTCCGTCGGCGAGCTGGGCAGCACGCCGGACCATGTCGGCGTTGGCCCAGGAACGGAAACGGGCGACGTGCGCGTCCACCTCGTCGGCGCCCATCCGGGTACGCCGCAGCGCATTGCTGAGCGCGACGACGCCGTGCTCCACGCTGTGCAGGCTCGTCGTCTCCAGCGCCGCGCGGACCGGTGACGTGCAGCGGTAGCCGTCGACGTCGCTCACGTCCTCGACCGTGATCGTCGGCTCGTGCCAGACCACCCCGGCCCGGTGTCGTCCCGTCCGTCCGTCGAGGCGCGTGAGGTGCACCTCCGACAGGTCGACGTCCCACAGGTCGAGTCCGTGGAGTGCGGCTGCGGACTGGTGCGACGCGACGGCGCCGTCGTCGACGCGCGCGAGGACCGAGCGCGTCACGATGGCGTGCCGCGTGACGACGTCGAGCTTCTCCCACGCGGCTGCGACGGCGTAGGCGCCGTACCTGATTTTCACGAGCGCGCCCAGCTTGAGCAGGGCGATGGTGCGGTTCTTGTCGACGCCGAGGTCACGCAGGTGTCGGGTCAGCAAGAAACCGCCCTCGGCGGCGGCGCGTGCGGCGAGATGGTCGAGAAGGTCGCTCATAGGACGATCGAACGCCGCCGACGTCGGCATCGGCCAGGGTCGCGCTCCGACCTGTGGATGGCGCGCCCGCGCGTGATGGGCGCTGTGGACGAGGCGACGTCGGCGAGACCGGCGTCGTCGTCCCACCCCCAGGGGTGCGTCCCCACCCAACGCTGAGTGGGGGAGTCACCCTTGGGGTGGGGCCCAACCCAAAGGGTGAGGGAGGGGTCAGCGGGGGTCGGGCTCGGAGGCGAGGAGGTAGGAGGCGAGGAGGCGCTTGAGCTCGATGACGGCCTCGGCGTGGCTCTGGCCGTCGCGGACGGAGAAGTTCAGCATCGAGTAGGTCACGTGCACGAGCACCTCGGCCATGATCTGGCGACGTTCGCGCGGGGTGCCCGGGGTGAGGGGGGCGAGGAAGCGGGCGACGGCGGCGGCCAGCTCGCGCTCGGTCACGGCGGCGGTCGCGCGGGTCGCGGGCGTCGACTGCACGGCCAGCCACACGGCGCGCCGCGACGGGTCGTCGGACCACAGGCCCGCCATGTGGTCGATCATCCGGTCGAGGAAGCGCAGCCAGTCCAGCGACGGGATCATCTCCGAGAAGCGGGTGAGCTCCTCGTGCACGGCGACGGCGTCCTGGCGGTCGAGCTCGCAGACGATCACGTACTTGTTCGCGAAGTACTGGTAGAGCGTGCCCGTCGGCAGCCCCGCGCGCTGCGAGACCTCCTCGCACGTGAACGACTCGAACCCGACGTCGAGCAGCAGGTCGCGCGCCGTGCGCAGCAGCAGCTCGAACTTGGCCCGACTGCGCTCCTGCGTGGGGCGACGTCGGGGCTCGAGGATCTCGGCGGTCACGCGGCCCACCCTAGGGGACGCGCGACGACGAGGAGTGCGTTCCCGGCCGTGACCTACTCGCGGGTCACCACGCGCTCCGCCGCGACGACGACGGGGCGACGACGTGGGGGAGCGGCGCCTCAGGCCCGCAGGCCGGCCTGGATGAGCGGCTCGATGAGGTCGCCGATGCCGTCGAAGCCGGCGCCCAGGGTCTGGCCGTGGCTGTGCCGGAAGTGGATGCCCTCGAGGATCACGGCGAGCTTGAAGAAGGCGAGCGCCAGGTGGAAGTCGATGTCGGAGACGTCGCGTCCAGACTGCTGTGCGTAGCGCGCCAGCACCTCATCGCGCGAGAGGTACCCGGGTGCCTGCGCGGCGTCGGTGACCAGCCCGGCCCCGGCGCCTGCGCCCGCCTCCTCGGCCAGCTGCTGGTAGGCGAGCAGCACGGCGACGTCGGTGAGCGGGTCGCCGAGCGTGCTCATCTCCCAGTCGAGCACCGCGGTCACCTGGTCGCCGCCGTCGGGGCTCGCGTCGACGAGGAGGTTGTCGAGGCGGTAGTCGCCGTGCACGATCGTGCCCTCGCCGGTGTCGGGGATCGACGACTCGAGGCGCGCGACCAGCTCGTCCATGCCGGGCAGCTCGCGGCTGCGCGACGCGTCGAGCTGCTTCTTCCAGCGGCGCACCTGGCGCTCGAGGTAGCCGTCGGGGCGGCCGAAGTCGCCGAGACCGACGTCGTCGGGGTCGACGGCGTGCAGGTCGGCGAGCACGTCGACCATGCGCCCGGTGATGGTCCGCACCCGCTGCTCGCCGAGGGCGGCGAGGTCCGACGCCCGCGCGAACGGCGTGCCGACGACGCGCTCCATCACGTAGAACGGCGCCCCGACGACGGTGTCGTCCTGGCAGAGCCCGTAGGTGGTCGGCACGGGGACCGCGGTGTCGGCGAGCGCCGCGATGACGCGGTGCTCGCGGCCCATGTCGTGGGCGGTGGCGAGCACGTGCCCGAGGGGCGGCCGGCGGACGATGACGTCGCGACGTCCGTCGGTGACGGCGTACGTCAGGTTCGACTTGCCGCCGGTGATGAGCGACGCCTCGAGCGGGCCGACGAGCAGGCCGGGAGCCTGCTCGTCGAGCCAGCGCGCGAAGGCGTCGAGGTCGAGTCCCTCGGGCGTGCTCACGGTCGGTTCAGTCCTTCGGTCCGCCGGCGACGTAGATGACCTGGCCCGACACGAAGCCGGCGCCCTCGCTCACGAGGAACGACGCGGTGTGCGCGATGTCCTCGGGCTGGCCGACGCGCTGGACGGGGATCTGCTCGGCGCTGAACTTGATGAAGTCGTCGAACGGGACGCCGATGCGCTCCGCGGTCGCGGCCGTCATGTGGGTCTGGATGAAGCCCGGGGCGATCGCGTTGGCCGTGACGCCGAACTTGCCGAGCTCGATGGCGAGGGTCTTGGTGTAGCCCTGCAGACCGGCCTTGGCGGCGGAGTAGTTCGCCTGGCCGCGGTTGCCGAGCGCGGAGGTGCTCGAGAGGTTGACGATGCGGCCGAACTTCGCCTCGACCATGTGCTTCTGGGTGGCCTTGACGGTGTTGAAGGAGCCGCGCAGGTGGACGGCCATGACGGCGTCCCAGTCCTCGACGGTCATCTTGAACAGCAGGTTGTCGCGGATGATGCCGGCATTGTTGACGACGACGGTCGGGCCGCCGAGCTCGGCGGTGATCCGCTCGACGGCGGCGTCGACGGCGGCGGGGTCGGAGACGTCGGCGCCGACCGCGAGGGCCGCGCCACCGGCCGCGGTGATGGCCTCGACGGTGTCGGAGCAGGCGTTCTCGTCGAGGTCGACGACTGCGACGGCCAGGCCGTCGGCGGCCAGGCGCTGGGCCACGGCGGCACCGATGCCTTGGGCGGCGCCAGTGACGAGGGCGGTGCGGCGGTTCTCGCTCATGCAGTTCTCCTGAGGTAAGCGCTTGCTTAGGTCTGGGCTCACGGTAGCGCACGGCGCTCGCCGCGGCCAGGGCCCGACCCGGCCCTCGGTCGTCGCCAGGCGCGGCGCGGCGGCGACGCGCGAGGTGAGTCACAGAAGATGAGGAATCCCTCGGTTTTGGGGTAAGGTTGAGGAAACCCTCATGTTTCAGGAGATCGCATGACGCAGCTCGACGTGCCCGCCCCCGACGTCGCGGTCGACCCCGCGGCGGGTGCGGCGGCGCAGGCAGGCCGGCCCCACCACCGCGACGTCCTCGCGCAGCGACGGGCGGACCGCACGGCGCGCGTCGAGCCTCGCGGTCGCCGTCAGCACACCGCCCGCGAGCGGGCGCACCTCCTCGTCGACGAGGGCACGTTCGTCGAGATCTCGCCGTTGCGCACGGCGGGTCCCTCCAGCGGCAGTGGCGTCGTCATCGGCTGGGGCCTCGTCGGCGGACGTCCGGTGGTCGTGGCCAGCCACGACGCCGCCGTCGCCTCGGGCGCGATCGGCGCCGTGTTCGCCGAGACCGTCCAGCGGGCGCAGCGCATCGCCATCGACCGCGGCCACCCGATCGTCTACATCAACGACTCCGGGGGAGCGCGGATCCACGACGGCATCCACGCCCTCCACGGGTGCGGCGGCATCTTCGCGAACAACGTGGAGGCCAGCCGGAAGATCCCGCAGATCTCGCTCATCCTCGGCCCCTGCGCAGGTGCCGCCGCGTACTCGCCGGCGCTGACCGACTGGACGATCATGGTCAAGGAGCAGGGACAGATGTTCCTCACCGGCCCCGAGATCGTCCGCGCGGCCACCGGTGAGGACGCGACCGCCGACGAGATCGGCGGCTCGGGCATGCACACCCGCACGAGCGGCGTCGCCCACCTCGAGGTCGACGACGAGCAGGCCGCGCTCGACGCCGCCCGCGGCATCCTCTCCTTCCTGCCCTCGCACGTCGGCGGCGCGCCGGCGCTCGTCGACCCCGTGCCCGCCCGCGCCGAGGCGGTCGCCCGGTTGCCGCACGTCGTGCCCGACAAGTCGAGCATCGTCTTCGACATGCACGAGGTGCTCGACGGTGTCCTCGACGACCGCCCCCGCCTCGAGCTCAGCCCCGGCCATGCCCCGAGCGTGCTGACGGTGCTCGCCCACCTCGACGGCCGTCCGGTGGGCATCGTCGCCAACCAGCCGAAGGCGCGTGGCGGCATCCTCGACGCCAAGGCATCGGTGAAGGCCTCGCGGTTCGTCGACTTCTGCGCCCGCTACGGACTGCCCGTGCTGACCTTCGTCGACGTGCCCGGCTTCCTGCCCGGCACGGTCGAGGAGGGGCGCGGCGTCATCACGCAGGGCGCGACCATGCTGCGCGCGTACGTCGAGGCGCAGTCGCCCGTGCTCACTGTCGTGGTCCGCAAGGCGTACGGCGGCGCGTACATCGCCATGGGCTCGCGCTCCCTGGGCGCCGACTTCACCTGGGCGTGGTCGGGCTCGGAGATCGCCGTCATGGGCCCGGGTGGCGCCGTCGCGCTGCTGCACCGCCGCGCGCTGAAGGACGCCGAGGACCCCGACGCCCTGCGCGACGAGCTCGCCGCCGAGTACCGCGAGAACGTCGCCCGGCCCTACCTCGCCGCCGAGGCGGGCATCCTCGACGACGTGATCGTCCCGGAGGAGACGCGCGACCGCATGGTGCAGGCGCTCGGCGTCCTCGCCCCGCGCGTCGAGGGGGGCCGCGCATGAGCGCCACGACCACCGCGACGGCGAGCGCCGACATCGTCTCCAACGTCTGGAAGCTCGTCACCGAGATCGGCGCGCAGGTGCGCCAGGGCGACGTCCTCGCCGTGCTCGAGTCGATGAAGATGGAGCTGCCCGTGCACGCGCCGGCCACTGGCACCGTGGCGGAGGTGCTCGTCACCGAGGGGCAGATCGTCCAGGAGGGCGACCCCCTCGTCGTCATCGCCACCGCGGACGAGGGGCCGGCTCCCGTCTGAGAGCATGCTCGGGTGACCGAGCCGACCACGCCCCTCGTCCACGACCTGCCGATGCGCTGGGCCGACCTCGACCAGCTGGGCCACGTCAACAACGTCACCTACGTCGACTACGCCGCCGAGGCGCGGGCGGTGCACGTGGCCGACGGCGACCTGCAGGACCGGCGGGCGCGCACCGTGTCGGTGGAGTACCTGCGGCCCCTGCTGCTGAGCAGCACCCCCGTGCGCGTGACGTCGACCGACGACGGCGAGCGCCTGGTGCAGGAGATCGCGCCGGCCACGGCGACGACCCCGTTCGCCCGGGCGACCTGGCACGACGAGCCGCTGCCCGACCTCGGCCTCGGTGCCTCGGGGGAGACCTACGACCTGCGCGTGCGGCAGAGCGACCTGGGCCCCGACGGCGACGCGACGGTCGAGGCGCTCTTCGAGTTCGCCCAGGAGGCGCGCATCGTCTCGGTCGTCCGCGTGGCCGGCACCGCGGGGAGCGGTCGGTACGTGGTCGCGAGGGTCGACGTGCAGCGCGGCGGCCCCTTCACCTGGGGTGCCGCCACCACGCGGGCACGCAGCGTCGTCACGCGCGTCGGACGCTCGTCGTTCACCGTCACCACGCTCTTCGACGACGGGCGCCAGGGTCGTGCCGACGCGGTGCTCGTCGGCTTCGACCTCGAGACCCAGACGTCGCGCGTGCTCGGCGCCGAGGAGCGGGCCGTGCTGGAGGCGCAGCTCAGCTGACGGGCGCGTCGTCGGCGGTGTTCACCATGAACGTCGCCGCGTGCTGCACGTAGGCCCAGAACTGCGCGTCCTGCTCGGGCGTGAGGTCGACCGCGTCGAGGCCGGCGCGGAAGTGGTGCAGCCAGCGGTCGCGGGCGGCCATCGTGACGGCGAACGGCGCGTGGCGCATGCGCAGGCGCGGGTGGCCGCGCGTCTCGCTGTACGTCGTCGGGCCTCCCCAGTACTGCTCGAGGAACAGGGTGAACCGCTCGGCCGCCGGGGCGAGGTCCTCCTCCGGGTACATGGGGCGCAGCAGGGCGTCGGTGGCCACCCCGGCGTAGAAGACGGCGACGATCCGCTCGATGGTCGCGCGGCCGCCGATCTCCTCGTAGAACGTGGTGCTCACGGCGCGGGCCTCTCGAACGGGATGGCGCTCGACGGGATGCGGATGCCGGCCTTGTCGAAGCGACGCTTGACGCGCTGGCGCAGCGTGCGGGCCACGAGCCATTGCTGCAGCGGGGCGGTCTTCAGGACGACGCGCACGACGACGCCGTCCTTGTCGAAGCGCTCCACACCCCACACCTCGGGCTCCTCGATGATGACGCCGGCGAAGCGGTCCTCGCGGTACATCGACTCGGCCTCCTCGGCGAGGATCGACTGCACCTCGTCGAGGTCGGAGTCGTAGTCGACGGTGACGTCGAGGACGGTGCGCGCCCAGTTCTGGCTCTGGTTGCCGACCCGGAGGATCTCGCCGTTGCGGACGTACCAGACGGTGCCGTTGACGTCGCGCAGGCGGGTGACGCGCAGGCCGACGGCCTCGACCGTGCCGCTCGCCTCGCCCAGGTCGACGGAGTCGCCGACGCCGTACTGGTCCTCGAGGATCATCGAGACGCCCGCGAGGTAGTCCTTGACGAGGGTCTGGGCGCCGAAGCCGAGTGCGACGCCGAGGATGCCGGCGCTGGTGAGCAGCGGCGCGATCGGCACGCCGACGACGCCGAGCACCATCACGAACGCGACGCCGGCGATGACGAGGCCGACGATCGAGCTCAGCAGGTCGCCCATGGCCTGGGCACGCTGCTTGCGCCGCTCGCCGGAGCCGGGGCGCAGGTCCGACAGGAGGGCACCGGCGCGGCTGTTGGCGAGCGCGTCCGGCACCTGCCCCTCGCCGGCTCGCTTGACGACCCGACGGATCGCGCGGCGGGTGACCCAGCGGACCACCATCGCCACGAGGAGGATCACGAGGATCTGGGTCCCGCTCTCCATCAGCCGGTCGCCGGTCCAGGCCGACGGCAGGTTCACGTCGAGGCTCAGCATGGTCACCAGCCTACGGGCGGGGCCAGGGACGATACGATGGCCCCATGAAGGCTCCCGCGCGCATCCTCGCCGTCGTCGTCTCCACGCTCGTGGTGCTCGGCACGACCTCTGCCACGGCCTGGGCCGACTCGCCGGCCTCCGAGGCCTGGCCCGCCCCGCCGGAGCGCAGCACGCTCGAGTGGATCCTCCTCGTCGGCGGCGGCACCGTGGGTCTCTTCGTCGTCGTCGCCCTCTTCGGCCTGCTCACGGCGCGCAACAACTACGTGCCCCCGCCGCCGTCCACCGACCTCGAGGTCGCGCCCGGCAACGAGGCTGCGCACCACCACTGACCGACCCTCACCTCGGCCGGCTCGTCCTCGGCGGGCCGGCCGAGGTGCGTCGTGGGGCGGGAGATTCCCAGGTGGACCTGGGAATCTTCGCTAGGCGCGAGAATCTCTGGCCAGGCACGGGAATCTCAGCCAGGCACGGAAAGGTACCCGTGCTTCCCTGAGATTCCCGTGCTCGGTGGAGATTCCCAGGTCGACCTGGGAATCTCCACCCTCAAGGAGCTCAGCTGGCGGCGCGGGCGCGGAGGGCGCGGGCGAGGTCGTCGCGCCCCTCGGACACGTAGCGCTTGGCGGCGGCCGGGGCGTCGGTGGAGCCGAGCCAGGCGTCGACCGCGTCGAGGGTGGCCTGGGTCGGGTTGGCCAGCGGGAAGAGGTAGACGAGCGCGACCTGGCCGATCCAGACGCCCTTGTCCTCGATCACCGTGTCGGCCATCTCGAGGTAGCGCTGGACGAACGGCTCGAGCACGTCGGCCTGGCCCGACACCTGGAACGCCGAGGCGGTCTGGCGGCGGGTCTCGTTGGGCGTCGACGTGTCGACGACCGCCGCCTGCCACGCGGCCTCCTTGGCCTCCGACGAGGGGCGGACGGCGCGGGCCGCGGCGGCCCGCTCGCGGCCGGAGATGGTCTGGTCGCGCTCGAGCTCGGCCGCGATCTCGGCCTCGTCGGCCGCACCGAGACGCGCCAGCGCGGTCACGAGCGTCCACCGCAGGTCGGTGTCGACGTCGAGACCCGGCAGGCCGTCCTCGAGCAGGCCACGCAGCGGCTCGGGCGACGTGGCCGCCGACGCGTAGCCGCGGACGAACGCCAGCTGGTGGTCGCTGCCCGGCTCGGCGGCCTCGGCGAGGGCCCGGACCCCGGCCTCCCAGCGCTCGGCGAGCTCGGGCCGCTTCTCGTCGGACGTGTACAGGTTCACCGCGGACTGGCCCTGGCGCAGCAGCGACGAGACGGCCGTCAGGTCGCTCTCGGAGCCGATGCCCGCGAGCACCAGCGACACGAAGTCCGTCGACGACAGCTCGGCGTCACGCGTCATGTCCCAGGCCGACCCCCAGCAGAGGGCGCGCGGCAGCGACTCCTCGAACGCCATGTCGTGCTCGACCAGCGACGCGAACGACTGCTCGTCGAGCCGGATCTTGGCGTAGGTGAGGTCGTCGTCGTTGAGCAGCACGAGCGCCGGGCGCCGCAGGCCGACCAGCTCGGGGACCTCGGTGCGCTCGCCGCGGACGTCGGTCTCGACCCGCTCGGTGCGCACGAGGCGACCGTCGACGACGTCGTAGAGGCCGATCGCGATGCGGTGGCGACGCAGCGTCGGGTACGCCTCGATCGCGGTCTGCTCGACGGCGAAGGACGTGAACGTGCCGTCGTCGCCGACCTCGGCGTCGGCGCGGAGCGTGTTGACGCCGGACGTCTGCAGCCACTCCTCGGCCCACGACGCCAGCTCGCGGCCCGAGGCCGCCTCCAGCTCGGTCAGGAGGTCCTGCAGCGTGGTGTTGCCGTACGCGTGCTTGGTGAAGTAGGCCCGCAGCCCGGCGAAGAAGTCCTCGACACCCACCCAGGCGACGAGCTGCTTGAGGCTCGACGCGCCCTTGGCGTAGGTGATGCCGTCGAAGTTCGCCTCGACGGCGTGCAGGTCGTAGTTGTCGGCCGCGATGGGGTGCGTGGAGGGCAGCTGGTCCTGGCGGTAGGCCCAGTTCTTGCGGTTGTTCGTGAAGCCCGTCCACGCGTCGGTGAAGCGCGTGGCCTCGACCGAGGAGTGGTGCGCCGCGAACTCCGCGAACGACTCGTTCAGCCACAGGTCGTCCCACCACTTCATGGTCACGAGGTCGCCGAACCACATGTGCGCCATCTCGTGCAGGATCGTGTTCGCGCGCTGCTCGTAGGCGGCCACCGTCTGGCGGCTGCGGAAGATCATCTCGTCGCGGAAGGTCACGCAGCCGGCGTTCTCCATCGCGCCCATGTTGTACTCCGGCACGAACAGCTGGTCGTACTTCACGAAGGGGTACGCCATCTGGAACGCGTTCTCGAAGAACGCGAAGCCCTGCTTGGTGACGAGGAGGATGTCGTCGGCGTCGAGGTGCTCGACGAGCGACTGACGGCACCAGACGCCCAGCGGGATGTCGCCGTACTCGCCGGAGTAGACGTCGGTGACGCCGTGGTACTCCCCGGCCACGAGGGCGGTGATGTAGGTGGACATGGTCTTCGTGGTCTCGAAGACGCGCGTGCTGACGCCGCCGTCGCCGTCGACCGTCTCCGCGACCGGGGCGTTGGACACGACGGCCCAGTGGCTCGGCGCGGTCACGCGGAAGTCGAAGGTGGCCTTGAGGTCGGGCTGCTCGAAGGTGGTGAACACACGGCGTGCGTCGGGCACCTCGAACTGGGTGTACAGGTAGACGCGCTCGTCGGCGGGGTCGACGAAGCGGTGCAGCCCCTCGCCGGAGTGGGAGTAGGCGCAGGTGGCCTCGACGCGCAGCTCGTTCTCGGCCTGCAGGTCGGGCAGCGGGATGCGGCTGTCGGCGTAGGTGGCGGGGTCGAGCGAGGTGCCGTTGAGGGTGATCGACGCAATCTCGCCGCCGACGAGGTCGGCGAACGTGGAGGAGCCGGGCACGGCGCCGAACCGCACGGTGGTGACCGACCCGAACCTCTCCGTGCCCTGGGTCAGGTCGAGCTCGACGACGTAGTGGTCGGTCGAGACGACGCTGGCGCGCTCGGTGGCTTCTTCACGGGTCAGGTTCGTTCCGGGCATGGCGCCCACTCTATGCACCGACGGTCGGGCGTGACGCGCCGAATCCCCTCGGGTGCTCAGGCGCGGGTGCCCTCGAAGTACGTGAGTGCGCCGGCGCGGTCGAGCCGCACGTCGACGAGGCCGGCCGCGACGAGCCAGGAGCGCATCTCGGTGCTCCGCACGGGAGGACCGAGCACGCCGAGAGCCCGCCCGATCCGGTGCCCCGGGAGGTACAGCAGGCCGGCGTCGACGCAGAAGGCGCTCCCGACGAGTCGTCCACCGGACCGCAGCACCCGCGCCAGCTCGTGCACCGCGGCCTCGGGGTCGGGGAAGCAGTGCAGGCTCGTGAACGTGAGCACGAGGTCGTAGGTCTCGTCGGCGTCGGCGAGCTGCTCCACGTCGGCCACGCGGGTCTCGACGTCGGCCGCGACGCCGAGCCGCTCGGCCTCGCCCCGCGTGCGCTCGAGCATGGCGGGCGAGATGTCGGCAGCCACGTAGTGCAGGGCGTGGTCCACCGGCAGGTCGCGCAGCACGACCCCGCCCCCGCAGGGCAGGTCCAGCACCGTGCCGCCCGCGGGCACGGCGGCGAGCTCGCGACGCGCCCGACGGTGCAGCTCCTCGACGCTCGAGCCCATGCCGACCCGCCACAGCAGCGCCCCGAGGTGCGGGTCGCCGCTGATCCGGTCGTAGACCGCGGCCCACGGGTGGTCGCGCTGCCACGTGCCGCTCGAGTCGCGCCTGCCGTCGCTCATGGTGGGACGATACGACCTCGGGCCCGGACCTGCGGCAGGATGGACGCCGTGGACCTTCCCTTCGCGCGCTCCGAGCGCTCGTCCGTCGGGATCGAGTGGGAGCTCGCCCTCGTCGACGCCGACTCGGGCGACCTGCGCCAGGTCGCCCAGACCGTGCTCGACGCCGTCGCCCCCGCCGGCGGGGGCGAGCACCCCCTGATCCGGCAGGAGCTGCTGCTCAACACCGTCGAGGTGGTCTCGCGCGTGCGGCGCACGGTCGCGGAGGCAGGCGCCGACCTGCAGGAGGCCATCGACGAGATCCGCACGGTCACCGACCCGCTGCGCGTCGAGCTGATGAGCGCCGGCACCCACCCGTTCGCGCGGTGGGACAACCAGAAGGTCACCGACAAGGAGCGGTACGCGACGCTCATCGACCGCACGCAGTGGTGGGGCCGGCAGATGCTCATCTACGGCGTGCACGTGCACGTCGGCATCGAGGACCGCGCGAAGGTGCTGCCCATCAGCAACGCGATGCTCGCCTACTACGGCCACCTGCAGGTGCTGAGCGCGTCGTCGCCGTTCTGGGGCGGTGAGGCCACGGGCTACGCGTCGAACCGCGCGCTGATGTTCCAGCAGCTGCCGACGGCGGGTCTGCCGTTCCACTTCCAGGAGTGGTCCGAGCTCGAGCAGTACGTCGACGACCTCACCACCACGGGCGTCATCGACGTGTTCGACGAGATCCGCTGGGACCTGCGCCCGTCGCCGAAGTTCGGCACGCTGGAGGTGCGGGTGTGCGACGGCATCCCGACCATGAGCGAGCTGCTGAGCATCTCGGCGCTCACCCACTGCCTCGTGGAGCACTTCTCGAGCGAGCTCGACGCAGGTCGCGACCTGCCCGACCTGCCGCCGTGGTTCGCGCAGGAGAACAAGTGGCGCTCGGCGCGCTACGGCATGGACTCCTGGCTGATCCTCGACCAGCACGCGCGCGAGGACCTCGTGACCGCCGACCTCTCCCGCCTCCTCCTCACCCTGGAGCCGGTCGCCGAGCGGCTCGGGTGCAGCGAAGAGCTCGCCGGCGTCGCCGACATCGTGCGCACCGGGCCGTCGTACCGACGTCAGCGTCGGGTCGCCGAGGCCCACGACGGACGTCTCGACGCCGTCGTCGCCTCGCTCGTCGCGGAGATGCGCGCCGGTCACCCCGTGCCGGTCAGCGCTCCCTGAGCCGCCGACGCGGTGGCGTAGCGGTCGACCACGAGGTCGACGAGCCGGGGGTCGGCCGGGTCGGCGTCGAGCAGGGGACGGCTCACGACGTCGACGTCGCAGCGCGCCACGCGGTCGTGGAAGAACCCCGGGGCCATGAGCAGCGACGAGACCACGACCCGACGGTCGGCGTTCTGCGCCCGGACGTCGGCGACCACGTCGTCGAGCGGACGACCGGTGCCGCCGACGTAGCCGAGCGGCACGACCTGGCCGATGGCGACGCTCAGGTCGCGGGCCACCTGCTCGAAGCAGGCCTGTGCGACCGGGTCGCTCGAGCCGGCCGACGCCATGACGACGACGTCGGCGTCCTGCGTGCCGGCCTCGAGCAGCCGGCGCACCAGGGCGCCCACGAGCCGGTCGTCGGGACCGAGGGTCGGGGCGGCCACGCAGCCGGGCGCCGACGCGGCGCGGGCGACGTCGACCCGCACGTGGAACCCCGGGGCGAGCAGCAGCGGCACCACGACGGCGGGACCGGCGAGCCCGGCCACCACGTCGTCGGGCGTCGGCGACTGCACGTCGACGTACGCGTCACGCACGTCGACGTCGGGCAGCCGGCGACGCACCGCCTCGACGAGGCCGAGCACCGCCCGCCGACCTGCGGGGCTCGACGTGCCGTGGCTGGTCGCGACGAGCGCGGGACGGGTGGGGTGCGGGTTCATGGGTGCTCCTGCACGGCGAGGCGGTAGCCCCGCTTGACGACGGTGAGGACGGCGGACCGGCCGATCGCCTCGCGCAGGCGCGCGACGGCCATCTCGGCGGTGTGGGGGTCGGTCGACTCCCCGGGCAGGACGGCGAGCAGCTGCTCGCGGCTGCACACGGTGCCGGGCCGCTCGGCGAGCAGCCGCAGCACGGCGAGCCCGCTCGGGGAGACCGGGAGCGGCTGGTGGTCGAGCGTGGCCGTGGTGGCGTGCAGCCGAAGCTGGCCGTCGGGCAGCGCGATCGCGGCGGCGTCCTCGCCGAGGTGCACGATCAGCTCCCGCACAAGGGCCCCGAGGCGGTACCGCTCCGGCACGAGGGGCTCGAAGCCGCGGGAGACGAGCGGCTCGGCGGTCACCGGGCCGACGGCGGCGAGGGTCAGCCGGCCCGCCGCGACCAGGGCGCGCAGCGCGTCGAGACCGTCGTGCCGTTCGACGACCTCGAGCCACGCCGATGCGCCGGGCGCCGAGGTGAACACGACCGCGTCGTAGCCGCCCGCGGTCGCCGCGACCACCGAGCGCTCGACGGCCTCGGGGTCCGGCGGAGGGCCCCAGCGGTAGACGACGAGGGTCGTCGTGACCGCCCCGCCCCCCTGCAGCGCCTTCTCGATGCCGTCGTCGCCCGCGCCGTGGTGCTGCACCGCCACGTGCAGGCCGTCGACGCCCTCCGTCAGGAGCAGCTGCACGATCTCGGCCGACGTCTCGGACTCCGCCACCCAGTCGGGCACGAGACCCGCCGCCTGGAGCGCACCGCGCGCCTTGGGCCCGCGGGCCACGATCCGGGTCTGCGCGAGGGCCTCGACGAGGTCGTGGCCAAGGCCCGACGCCTCCGCGGTGTCCAACCAGCCGCGGAACCCGATGCCCGTGGTCACCACGAGCACGTCGGGCGGGTCGGCGACGAGCTCGCGGGTCGCGGCCAGCAGACCGGCCTCGTCGAGGTGGGACTCCACGCCGAGCGCCGACGCGGTCGTCACCTCGGCGCCGCGCCGCTGCAGGGCGCCGGACAGCTCGTCGGCTCGCCGTTGGGCGGTCACCAGCACGGTGGTGCCGGACAGGACGGGACGCAGGACGTTCACGATCACCCAGTCTGCGGGACGCCGACGTGCACCACACCGTCGACGACGTCGACGGTGTAGGTGTCGAGGGCCACGTCGGGGTCGTCGAGGCAGCGTCCGGTGCGCAGGTCGAAGGCCTGCTTGTGCAGCGGCGAGACGACGATCGCGACGTCGCCGCGCGAGCCCACCAGGCCGCGCGCGATGACGTTCGCCCCGGTGAACGGGTCGCGGTGGGACACCGCGCGGACCTCGCCGGTGTCGGCGAGCCGGAACAGCGCCACCTGCCGGCCGTCGACGAGCGCGGCGGCGCCGCGGTCGGGGTGCAGGTCGTCGAGCCGGCACACGGGCACGAGCGTCGGGGACGCGTGGGGCGCGTCGAGGAACGTGGTCACAGGGGTCCTCCGGCGGTGCGGACGGGCAGGGTGGGTCCACCGATCACGACGCCACGCTCCTCGGCCGTGGCGGGGCGCTTCTGGCCACGCTCGGGCACGTAGGCGAGGTCGGGGTCGGCGACGTCGGGGGCGTTGACGAACGACGCGAACTTGCGCAGCTTCTCGGGGTCCTCGAGGGTGGCCGCCCACTCGTCGCGGTAGCCGCCCACGTGCGCGTCCATCGCGGCGTCGAGGTCGGCGGCGATGCCGAGCGAGTCGTCGAGCACGACGGCGCGGATCGCGTCGATGCCGCCCTCGACCGACTCCACCCACGGTGCCGTGCGCTGCAGCCGGTCGGCGGTGCGCACGTAGTACATGAGGAAGCGGTCGATCGCGCGGACGAGCTGCTCGGTCGTCAGGTCCTCGGCGAACAGCTGGGCGTGCCGCGGCGTGAACCCGCCGTTGCCGCCGACGTACATGTTCCAACCGTGGTCGGTGGCGATGACGCCGACGTCCTTGCCGCGCGCCTCGGCGCACTCGCGGGCGCAGCCGGAGACGCCGAGCTTGATCTTGTGCGGCGAGCGCAGGCCGCGGTAGCGCAGCTCGAGCGCGATGGCCAGGCCCACCGAGTCCTGCACGCCGAAGCGGCACCACGTCGACCCGACGCACGACTTCACGGTGCGCAGCGACTTGCCGTACGCGTGGCCCGACTCGAACCCGGCGTCGACGAGCCGCGACCAGATGGCGGGCAGCTGCTCGATGCGCGCGCCGAACAGGTCGATGCGCTGGCCGCCGGTGATCTTCGTGTAGAGCCCGAAGTCCTTGGCGACCTCGCCGATGACGATGAGCCCCTCGGGCGTCACCTCGCCGCCGGGGATGCGCGGCACGACCGAGTACGTGCCGTCCTTCTGCATGTTGGCCATGACGTGGTCGTTGGTGTCCTGCAGGGCCGCGCGCTCGCCGTCGAGCACGTGCTCCTGGTACAGCGACGCGAGGATCGACGCGGCCACCGGGCGGCACACGTCGCACCCGCGCCCGCGCCCGTGGGTCGTGAGCAGCTCGCTGAACGTGCGGATGCCGCTGACACGCACGACGTCGAAGAGCTGGGCGCGGCTCAGCGAGAAGTGCTCGCACAGGTCGTTCCCGACCTCGATGCCCGCCTCGGCGAGCTGGGCCTGGAGCAGCTGCTTGACCATCGGCACGCACGAGCCGCAGCTCGTGCCGGCCCGACCGGGTCTGGGGGCTGGTCGGGCCGGGCTACACGATGGCGGAGGTGGTGGCCGACGAGCGGACGCAGGCTGCCGTACGCGGACGCGTCGCCCACGAGCACGCCACCCAGGAGGGTCGAGGCGTCGTCGCTGAGGACGAGCTTCTTGTACAGGCCCTGCACGGGGTCGGCGTAGACGACCTCGAGGCTGTCGGGCGTCGTCCCGAAGGCGTCGCCGAAGCTGGCGACGTCGACCCCGAGCAGCTTGAGCTTCGTCGACAGGTCGGCGTCGGCGAACGTGGCCTCGCCGCCGAGCAGACGGTCGGCCACCACCTCCGCCATCGTGTAGCCCGGCCCGACCAGCCCCCAGACCCGGTCGGACACGCAGGCGACCTCGCCGACGGCGTAGACGGCGGGGTCGCTCGTGCGGCACCCCTCGTCGGCGAGCACCCCGCCGCGCGGGTGCACCGCCAGCCCGGCGCCGCGGGCGAGCTCGTCGCGCGGACGGACACCCGTGGCGAACACGACGACGTCGACGTCGAGCGGGTCGCCGGACGCGAACTCCATCCGCTCCACCCGGCCGGCGTCGTCGGCGACCACGCGCGACGTCGCGGTCGACGTCCGGACCGCCACGCCGAGGCCCTCGACCAGCCGGCGCAGCGCCTCGCCGCCGCCTGCGTCGACCTGGACCGGCATGAGCCGGTCGGCGAACTCGACCACGGTGGTCTCGGTGCCGAGCGCGGTGAGGGCGCCGGCGGCCTCCAGGCCCAGGAGCCCGCCGCCGACGACCGCGCCGCGGACGGGGCGGCCCAGCGCGGCCTCGCGCTCGGACACCCAGGTGCGCAGGGCGTCGAGGTCGTCGACCGTCCGGTAGACGAAGCAGCCGCGCAGGTCGGCGCCCTCCACCGGCGGCACGGCCGCGTACGAGCCGGTGGCCAGGACGAGCGCGTCGTAGCGCCGCTCCTGCCCGCCGACGACGACCGTGCGCGCCGACGCGTCGACCGACTCGACCGCCGTGCCCGTGTGCAGCGTGACCCCAGGGGTGTCCCACAACGACGCGTCGCCGAGCAGCAGCTCCTCGGGTCCGGAGAGGTCGAAGTAGCTGGTCAGCGCCACCCGGTCGTACGGGGCGTGCACCTCCTCGCCGTAGACCTCCACGTCCCACCGCGAGGTCGCGTCGCGCTCCACGAGGGCTTCGACGAGACGACGGGCGACCATGCCGGCTCCGGCCACGACCAGGGTGCTGCGTTCCATGTCGACGACGCTAGGCAGCCCGTGTGTCGGGTCCCGACGCCGCCGGTTACCGGGCTGCAACACCTCGCTCACGCACCGCAGCCGCCTGCTGTGAGGTCGCCGGGACGGCCGGGTCGACCTCCTGCAGCCAGTCGACGAGGCCGCACACGAGGGTGCGGCAGCCGCCGCATCCCGTGGTCGCGCGCGTGCTCGCGACCACCTCCTCGACCGTGCAGCAGCCGCCGTCCCAGGCGGCGACGACGTCGGCCTTCGTGACCCCGTTGCAGCGGCACACGGTCGTGCTCGACGGCATGGTCGTGGGCGAGCCCGGCTGGTCCTCGGGTGCGCCGACGAGGAGCTGGAGCGGGTCGGGCGGGACGATGCCCGGACGGTCGAGCTGCACGGCGAGCCGCGCGGCCAGCTCCGGCGAGCCGACGCACGTCATCCCGACGAGCGTGCCCTGCCGGACGACGACCTCGACGTAGCGCCGGGCGCCCGCGTCGTCGAGGGCCAGCACCCGGTCGTCCTCGTGCGCCGTCGACGCGCGCATTCCCGCCGTGACCACGTCGAGCCCGACGGCCTTGAGCCGCAGGGTCGCGCCCTGGACCGGCAGCGCCGGGACGGGTCGGTCGCGCACGAGTCGCGCGGCGAGCGCGTCGGCCTGCGCCCACCCCGGGGCGACCAGGCCGCTCACGCCGTCGGGCGTCTCGGCGCAGTCGCCGATCGCGCTGACGCTCGGGTCGCTCGTGCGCAGGTCGGCGTCGACGACGATCCCGTGGCGCACGGTGAGCCCGGCCTCGACGGCCAGCTCGGTGCGCGGGACCGACCCGGTCGCGAGCACGAGGAGGTCGGTCGGCACGCGGGTCCCGTCGCCGAGGACCACCGCGTCGACGTGGCCCTGCGCGACGTCGACCGCCCGCACGCCGGCCTGCGGCACGACCGCGACGTCGAGGTCGCGCAGGGTGCGGGTCGCGACGGCCGACACGCGCGGGTCGAGGTCGCGGTCGAGCACGCCGTCGCGGGAGGCGAGGACGGTCACGTCCAGGCCGCGCCGACGCAGCCCGCACGCGACCTCGACGCCGATCGCGCCCGCCCCGACCACGCACGCCCGACGCGCGTTGAGCGCGCCCGCGACGACGCCGCGCGCGTCGTCGACCGTCCGCAGCACGTGCGCCCCACCGACGAGCCGGCCGCCACCGGCGTCCAGCCCGGCGAGCGGCAGCACGCGCGCCCGCGCCCCCAGCGCCAGCACGAGGTGGTCCCACGGCTCGTCCGACCCGTCGTCGAGCAGGACCCGACGGGCGGCGACGTCGAGCTCGACCGCCCGCACGCCGCGCCGGACCCGCGCGCCGGACGCCTCGGGCAGCGTGAGCGACGCGAGGTCGGTGCGACCGGCGACCAGCTCCGACAGCAGGACGCGGTTGTACGGCTCGTAGGACTCCTCGCCCAGCAGCACCACGTCGGCCGCGGGGTCGAGCCGCAGCGCCTCCTCGACGAACCGGTGGCCGACCATCCCGGCCCCCACGACGACGATCCTCACGACTCGACCTCCTGCAGCACGCGGGCGGCGGACGGCCCGGCGTCGTCGGCGACCCGCTCGACGCGGACCGCGCACACCTTGAACTCGGGCATGCCGGACACGGGGTCGGTCGCGTCGTTCGTGAGCGCGTTGACCAGGCTGTCCCCGGCGAAGTGGAACGGGACGAACACGGTGTCGGGCCGCACGTCGCGGGTGATGCGGGCGGGCGCGACCATCGAGCCGCGGGCCGACGTGACGCGCACGAGCTCGGCCCCGTCGAGGCCGAGCCGCGCGGCGAGGCTCGGGTGCAGCTCGACGTGCGGTCCGCCGGCGGCGTCGCAGAGGGCCGGGACGCGACGGGTCTGGGCCCCCGACTGGTAGTGCGCGAGGAGCCGGCCGGTCACGAGGTGCAGTGGCGCCTCGGCGTGGACGTCGTCGTCGGGTCCGACCGGTCGCACCGGCACCATCCGGGCCCGGCCCGACGGCGTCGCGAAGCGGTCGGTGAACAGCCGCGGGGTGCCCGGGTGGTCCGGGTCGGGGCACGGCCAGTGCAGCGCCTCGCCCGTGTCGAGCCGGGCGTGACTGAGTCCTGCGTAGTCGGCACGTCCGCCCGCGCTCGCCCGCGCGAGCTCGTCGAAGACCAACGACGCGTCGGTGGACCACGTGCCGGGGGCGTCCAGGCGCCGGGCCAGCTCGGACCAGATCCACAGCTCGTCGCGCACGTGCGCCGGCGGGTCGACGTGGCGACGGCGGCGCAGCACCCGACCCTCGAGGCTGGTCATCGTGCCCTCCTCCTCGGCCCACTGCGTGACGGGGAGGACGTAGTCGGCGAGCAGGGCGGTCTCCGACGGGACGACGTCGCAGACCACCAGCAGGTCGAGCGACGCGAGCCGGTCGCGCACGCCGCCCGCGCGCGGCGCGCTGACCACGACGTTGCTGCCGTGCACGAACAGACCGCGGGGTCCGCTCTCGGTGCCGAGCGACGAGAGCAGCTGCACCGCGGGGACCCCGGACCGGGGGAGGAGCTCAGGGTCGACGCCCCACACGGCGGCGACGTGCGCGCGGTCGGCGGGGTCCTCGATCGAGCGGTACCCCGGGAGCTGGTCCGCTTTCTGCCCGTGCTCGCGTCCGCCTTGGCCGTTGCCCTGGCCGGTGAGCGCGCCGTACCCGCCGCGGTGCGCGCCCGGCAGGCCGAGCGCGAGTGCGAGGGAGATCGCCGCGCTGACCGTGTCGGTGCCGTCGACGTGCTGCTCGGCGCCACGGCCGGTGAGCACGTACGCGCCCCGGCCGCCGCGGTGCGGCGACGCGTCGGCGAGCCGGTGCGCCACGCTGCGCAGCTGGCCCGCCGGCACGCCCGTGACCGTCTCGACCCGCTCGGGCCACCAGGCCGCGACCGAGCGGCGCACGTCCTCGACGCCGTCGACGCGCTCGTCCAGGTAGGTGACGTCGGCGAGCCCGTCGCCCAGCACCACGTGCAGGAGGCCGAGCAGCAGGACGAGGTCGGTGCCCGGCAGGGGCTGCAGGTGCGTGCCTGCGCCGTCGTCGCAGAGCCGTGCCGTGGCCGAGCGCCGAGGGTCGACGACGACGAGGCCGCCCCGCGCGCGTGGTCCTGCGAGGTGCTGCACCGACGGCGGCATCGTGTCGGCCAGGTTGCTGCCCAGCAGCAGCACCGCGTCGGCGTCGTCGAGGTCGGTGAGCGGGAACGGCAGACCCCGGTCGACGCCGAGGCTGCGGTTGGCGGCCGCCGCGGCCGACGCCATGCAGAACCGCCCGTTGTAGTCGACGAGGCGGGTGCGCAGCGCGAGCCGAGCGAACTTGCCGAGCTGGTACGCCTTCTCGTTGGTGAGCCCGCCACCGCCGAACACCGCCACCGCGTCGGGTGGAGCCGCGGGACTTCCCCACGAACCGCGGGGGGCTCTGCCAGAAGGGGTGGACGTCGGCCGGCCTGCTGCGCGCACTGCAGCGCGCAGTAGGGGCAGTGGGAGTCGGTCGTCGGGACCTGCGCGACCTGGTCGTGGGGCACGGGCATCTCAGACCCGGGCGCGGGACATCGCCGACCCGGGCCGCAGGTACACCGCCCAGGTGACCAGCAGGCACACCACGTAGAACACGGCGAACACGGCGAACGCGCTGCGCACCGCGGCGACCGGGTCGTTGATCCACGGGGCGCCGAACGTCATGGGGATGAGGAACCCGCCGATCGCGCCGATGGCACCGACGATGCCGAGCACGGCCGACGCCTCACGGGTGGCCTGGACGAGCGCCGCGCCCCGCTCGGGCGACCCCTCGGGGCCGGCCGCCTCGGCGCGCACCTTCCAGATGATCGGGATCATGCGGTACGTCGAGCCGTTGCCCATGCCCGACGCGGCGAAGACGAACAGGAAGGCGGCGAGGAAGAACCAGAAGACCTGCTCGTTCGACTCGACGGCGCTGCGGACGGCGTCGGGGTAGGTGAACGTCGCGGGGTCGACGGTCGTCGGGTCGACCTTCGGGACGGGCGTCAGCCGGGTCAACGTGACCAGCACGGCGAGCGTGCCGATCGTCATGAGGGCGAACGACGCCACCGTCACCCGCGCACCGCCGAAGCGGTCGGCCAGCCAGCCGCCGAACGGCCGCGTGATCGAGCCGACCAGCGCCCCGAGGAACGCGAAGGACGCGACGTTGATGCCGATGCCGACCACGTCGGGCGTGGGCTGGTTGAAGAAGTTGATCTTGATGAGCAGCGGCATGGCGGCGGAGAAGCCGATGAACGAGCCGAACGTGCCGATGTAGAGGAACGCCATGATCCACGTGTGCCGGTAGCGGACGACGCGCAGCTGCTCGCGCGGCCGCGACGAGGCGACCGCGAGGTTGTTCATGAAGAAGAAGGCGCCCGCCGCAGCGACCAGGGCCAGGCCGCCCCACACGTAGGCGGCGCGCTCGAGGTGGATCGAGCCGCTCGCCGCCACCAGGCCGAAGAGCCCGGCGCCTCCGACGATCACCGGCAGGAACAGCTGCACCAGCGAGACGCCCAGGTTGCCGCCGGCGGCGTTGAGGCCGAGCGCCGTGCCCTTGCGGCTAGCCGGGTAGAAGAAGTTGATGCTCGCCATCGACGACGCGAAGTTGCCGCCGCCGACGCCCGCCGTGGCCGCGATGACGATGAACACCCAGTAGGGCGTGTCCGGTCGTTGCACGAAGAACGCGAAGAGGGCGGTCGGCACGAGGAGCAGCAGGGCGCTGACGACGGTCCAGTTGCGTGCGCCGAAGCGGGGCACGGCGAACGTGTAGGGGAGCCGGATGAGCGAGCCGACGAGGTTCGGTGCCGCGACGAGCCAGAACAGCTGCTGGGGCGTGAACGCGAAGCCGGCCGAGGCGAGGAAGGTGGCGGTGACGCTCCACAGCAGCCAGACGGAGAACCCGAGGTGCTCGGCGAAGATCGACCACGCCAGGTTGCGGCGGGCGACGCGCTTGCCGGTCGACTCCCAGAACGCGGTGTCCTCGGGGTCCCAGTGGTCGATCCAGCGGCCGGTGCGCCGTCGGGGCGGGGCGGTCGCGTCGGCGTCGGGCGCCGTCGCGGGGGGACGCGGGGTGTCGATCTCGATCGTCATGGACTGCCTCGCTCGGTTCCTGCGCGGGCCGCTGGTCGGCCCGTGGTCGTCGCCGACGTTAGGGACGGCGTGTTTCGCGTCGTGCGCTTCTCGTGTCAGGTCGGGGTAACACCGTCCGCACGCTGCGGTGGGGACGACTGTGAGATCGGTGAGCCGGAGGTCGCGGGGAATGGTGACGCGTCGCCCGTGGTTGAGGCGTGCATGACTGAGTCGCAGACCGTCGAGACCGTCGACTTCTGGTTCGATCCGCTGTGCCCCTGGGCCTGGATGACGTCCCGCTGGATGCTCGAGGTGGAGCAGGTGCGCGACGTGCACACCGTCTTCCACGTCATGAGCCTCTCGGTGCTCAACGAGGACAAGGACGTCCCCGAGGAGTACAAGGAGATGATCCAGCGCGGGTGGGGGCCGGTGCGCCTGGCCATCGCGATCGAGCAGCAGCACGGGCAGGAGAAGCTGCGCGAGTTCTACACGGCCATCGGCACGGCGCGTCACCCCGGCGGTCGCGACTTCACCCACGACCTCTACGTCGAGGTGCTGGAGCAGATCGGTCTGCCGACGGAGCTGGCCGCCGCGGCCGACGACACGTCGTTGGACGACGCGGTGCGCGCCTCGCACCAGGACGGCATCGAGCGGGTGGGCCAGGAGGTCGGCACGCCGGTCATCTCGGTCGGTGGCACGGCGTTCTTCGGTCCGGTGCTGTCGCCGGCTCCGAAGGGTGAGGACGCCGGTCGCGTGTTCGACGGCGCGCGGCTGCTCGCGGGATACGACGGCTTCTACGAGCTGAAGCGCACCCGCGACCGCGACCCGATTTTTGACTGAACCTGAGCGAGCGCAGCGAGCGAACGGTTCAGTCAGGTCGAGTGGTGCACCGGCGAAGCCGGTCTCGCTGTATCGAGACCTGGTGGGTGTCCAGACCCCCGCAGGTCCAGGGCGTAGCCGCGACGGACGAGTAGTCCACCGGCGAAGCCGGTCCCGCTGTATCGAGACCTGGTGGGCGTCCAAGCCCACGCAGGTCCAGGGGCGTAGCCCCGACGGCCGCTCTGGGCGGGCCCCCACCCCACCTACGATGACGCCATGACGCTGCACCCGCAGGCCCGCGCCTACCTCGACGCGCTCGGCACCGACGACACGCCGCTCGACGTGGAGCTGGTCCGCACGATGCGGTCGGTGTCGCGCGAGGCGGCGCTGGCGGAGCCGGTGCGGACCGAGGTCGACCACGTGGCCGACGTCGACGCCGACGGCGTGCCGTGTCGTCTGTACCGGCCGGCGGCGGGCGCACCGGTGGCGCTGTACGTGCACGGTGGCGGGTGGGTGCTCCACGACCTCGAGACGCACGACTCGTTCTGCCGGTACCTGGCCGACACGACGGGGTGGGCCCTGCTGGCCGTCGACTACCGGCTCGCCCCGGAGCATCCCTACCCGGCGCCGCTCGACGACGTGGAGCGGGCGGCGCGGTGGCTGCGCGCGCACGGCGACTCGCTCGACGTCGACACCGCCTGGGTCGCCGGCATCGGCGACTCCGCTGGCGCCAACCTCGTGGCGGGGCTGTGCGTGCGCGACCCGCGCCTGCTCGACCACCAGGTGCTGCTGTACCCGGTCACCGACCGTCGCGCCCCGCTCGACCCGGCCCTCGAGAACGCCGCGCTCGACCTCGCGTCGATGACGTGGATGTGGGACGCCTACGCGGCCGACGACGTCGCCGACCGGCCCGACGTCAGCGTGGCCCGGGCGACGAACCTCGCCGACCACCCGCCGGCCGTCGTGGTCACGTGCGAGCACGACGTGCTGCGCGACCAGGGCGAGGCGTACGCGGCGGCGCTCGCCGACGCCGGCGTTCCCGTGATGGCCGTCCGCGCTCTCGGCATGATCCACTCGTTCTGGCGCCAGCCGGAGGTCTTCGACGCGGCGCGGAGCACGGTCGCCGCCGTCGGCGCGTGGCTCGACGCCGCCCGCGCGTCGTCCCGCACGCCCTGACGGGCGGACGACGGCCCCGGCCCCGGTTCTGGGACACTGACGGCATGCGCGTGCACCTGGGAACCGACCATGCCGGACTCGAGCTGAAGGACCGTCTCGCCGCCTGGCTGACCGACCACGGGTACGAGCCCGTCGACCACGGCGCCTACGAGTACGACGCGGAGGACGACTACCCGCCGTTCTGCGTGGCGGCCGCGCAGGCCGTCGCCGACGAGCCCGGGTCGCTGGGCGTCGTCATCGGCGGCTCCGGCAACGGCGAGCAGATGGCCGCGAACAAGGTGCGCGGCATCCGCGCCGCGCTCGCGTGGAGCGTCGAGACGGCGCGGCTCGCCCGTGAGCACAACGACGCGCAGGTGGTGTCCGTGGGCGGTCGCATGCATACGTTCGAGGAGGCCGTGGAGATCATCGAGACCTTCCTGACGACGCCCTTCAGCGGCGCGGAGCGTCACCAGCGTCGGATCGACCTGCTCGGCACGTACGAGACCACCGGCGGCTTCGGGTGACCCACGGGTCCCTCCCGACCTCTCGACCCGCAGGGCGCCACGGTGCCTGAGGGTCACACCATCCACCGGCTCGCCCAGCGCGTCGACGACGCGTTCGCCGGCGACCGGGTCACCTCCAGCAGCCCGCAGGGTCGCTTCGAGGAGGGTGCCGCACGCATCGACGGGCTGACGCTCGTCTCGGCCGACGCGTGGGGCAAGCACCTGCTGGTCCGGTTCGACGGCCTGGCCGAGCAGGTGCACGTGCACCTCGGGCTCTTCGGCAAGTTCCGCGTCCGCAAGCACCCGGAGGGCGAGGTCCCCGAGGTCACCGGGCAGGTGCGCTGGCGGCTCGTCGGACCGGCGGAGTGGCCCACGCGGACGGGCGACCTGAGGGGGCCGACGGCCTGCACGCTGCTGCTGCCCGACGAGGTCGACACGCTGCTGTCGCGGCTCGGGCCCGACCCCCTGCGCGACGACGCCGACCCGGGCCGCGCGTGGGCGCGCATCCACCGCTCGCGGGCACCGATCGCCACCCTGCTCATGGACCAGTCGGTGGTCGCGGGGATCGGCAACGTGTACCGGGCGGAGGTGTTGTTCCGTGGCGGCATCGACCCGTTCCTGCCGGGCCGGGAGCTGCCCGAGCCGTTCTGGGACGCGATGTGGGCCGACCTGATCGCCCTGATGCGCGAGGGCGTGCGCAAGGGTCGCATTGACACCGTGCACGTCGAGCACGGTCCCGACGTCATGGGTCGCGCGCCGCGTCGCGACGACCACGGCGGGGAGGTCTACGTGTACCGACGTGACGGTCGCGCCTGCTACGTCTGCGGCGACACGGTCCGCAAGCAGGAGCTCGCGGCCCGCAACCTGTTCTGGTGCCCGACGTGCCAGCGCGCGGGTACGCTCGGCCGGTGAGGTCACGTGTGAGCCATGCGCGGATGCGCCTGAGCCGGTACGTGGACGACCGCGTCGTCCGCTGGCAGACGGGCACCCGCGAGGGACAGGTCGCCGTCCTCGCCGTGCTGCTGGTCGCCTGCCTCGGGATCTTCGCGCTGTCGATCACCAACTACGCGGTGTTCCCGGCGCTCACGTTCGTCATCCCGCTGCTGATCGGCAGCATCACCCTGCGGTTCCAGCCGTTGCTGGTGCTCGTCGGCGTCATCGTCGTGCTGGTGACGATCACCGTCTCGCTGGAGTACGTGCGCGAGGGGATCACGGTCAGCCGGGTCAGCTCCCTCGTCATGATGGCGACGGTCGCCGCGATCCAGCTCTGGGAGGCGCGGCGTCGGCGCAGCGGACTCCCCGGACCGCTGGGCGAGGCCATGCTCGTCGACCTGCGCGACCGGCTCCACGCGCAGGGCAAGGTGCCCCCGCTGCCGAGCGGGTGGTACTCGGAGTCGGCCATGCTCACCGCCGGTGGTGTGCACTTCTCCGGCGACTTCATGGTCGCGAACCTGTCGGCCGACGAGGTCGAGCTCGAGATGATCCTCGTCGACGTCTGCGGCAAGGGCGTCGCGGCGGGCACGCAGTCGCTGCAGCTCGCGGGTGCACTGGGCGGACTGATCGGCGCCCTGCCGCCGCAGGCCCTGTTCGCGGCCGCCAACGACTTCCTGCTGCGGCAGCAGTGGGAGGAGGGCTTCGCGACGGCGGTGCACGTCTCGATCGACCTGCGCACCGGCTCCTACGGGATCATCAGCGCCGGTCACCCGCCCGTCCTGCACTGGCGCCCGTCGACGGGGGAGTGGGCGATCGACGAGGCGCGCGGCACGGCCCTCGGCATCATGCGTCACCCGCTCTTCACCCAGACGCACGGACGCCTGGAGCCGGGCGAGACGCTGCTCTTCTACACCGACGGCGTCGTCGAGTCGCGCGACCAGGGCGTCGAGGAGGGCGTCGCGTGGCTGCGCACGGCGGCGACGCGTGCCCTCCGCGCAGGCGTCGAGGGTGCTGCGGGTCGGATCCTCGGCCGGGTCCGCGCGAAGGACGACGACCGCGCCGTCCTGCTCGTCGCACGCCAGGACTGACCGAGCCCCGCCCCGGCCCCGGGTCGACGCGGTGTGGCATCATGGACCCGCTTCGGCCCCGAGAGCGGACGTAGCTCAATTGGTTAGAGTCTCTGCCTTCCAAGCAGAATGTTGCGAGTTCGAGTCTCGTCGTCCGCTCTCGGGGCCGAATCACGTCTCCACCCGCCCCGTCGCGGCGTCGTCCCTTTCGACCAGCGAAACGTTCCGCTGGTCGAGTAGCAGGGACGAGCTTGCGAGGTCCCTGCGTATCGAGACCATCCGGCAACAGGTCAGCGCGAGCCGGCCCCCAGCGACCGCTTCGAGTGGTCTCGACCTCCGCCTGCTCCTTCGGCCCCCGCAAGCGGGAGGTGCCCCCAGCGGCGTCGACTACTCGACCAGCGGAGGGTTCCGCTGGTCGAGTAGCGGCGACGGCGAGCGCCAGCGAGCTCGTCGGTGCGATGGAGCCGTCGCAATGAGGGCGTAGCCGCGACGGAGCGAGACCACCCGGCAACGGCCCAGCGCAAATCAGCCGAAATCCCCGTATCCACAGTGGTCTTCCGGGCTGGAGGGGGGTGTCGGAGGGGGTCTCTAGGTTGGAGACATGAACCCCACCGACACCCTCCTCGCAGACGCGGCAGTCGCGTCGGCGCGGGTGTGGGCTGGTGAGGCGGAGCAGGCTCGGGCGGTGCTGCGGTTCGTGGAGACCCGCCGCACCGACGCCCTCGCCCAAGGGTTGAGCGCTCGTCAGGTCGAGGACGCCCGTCAGGTCGCGATCCTGGAAGTCGCCGTCGAGCTCCACGTCGCCACCGCTCTGATCTCGAACCTGGTCTCGGCCACCCGCACCCTCGTCATGGACCTGCCGACCGTGTGGGCCGCTCACGTGCGGGGTGAGGTCGACCGTGCCAAGGCCCGCGAGATCGCCTCCACCGCCTGGAAGCTCCACCAACCCGAGAACATCACCCGGCTGGACGAGACCGTCCTCGCCTACGCCACCACCCACACCCTGGGTCAGTTGAAGGGGTGGCTGCGCCGGTTCCTGGTCCGGGTCGAGCCCGACCGTGCGATCGAGCGCCGCAAGGCCGCCCAGCAGGACCGCACCGTGACCATCACCGCCCTGGATGACGGGATGAGCCTGCTGCAGGCCCTCATCCCCACGGCT